>Ga0065711_1009562_pt1 | contig 24283 bp, 19 predicted proteins | sample Hoacrofraction12_FD_59098 | JGI IMG/M metagenome (GOLD analysis project Ga0065711, IMG submission 59098) | Hoatzin crop microbial communities from Cojedes, Venezuela - Epithelial fraction 12 v2 (version 2) | ecosystem: Host-associated > Birds > Digestive system > Esophagus > Crop | place... | reverse complement strand
ATAATTTTCAATTTATTAGCATGTACCTCCCAGAACTGAGAGGATGGATGTTGATCAGGACTGGAGCAGTGTTTATCCAACAGCAGCTTCGTTTAAACCTGCCTCTGTGCCTCTCCCAATTCGAATGGGTTACCCAGTGAAGGGAGGAGTACCTCCAACAAAAGACGGCAACTTAGAACTTATAAAGGTAAGATGCATTCCATTAGTGTGTGGTAACCTTTAAAATTATTATGCACTAAGAATGCACAGCTTTGATTGGAATATTTGTATTGGATACTGTTTTTTATTAATTAATAGGATAACATTCTATTTAATTTCAAAATTAAATGGTAACAAATACATATGTAAGTAACAAATGAACCAGTCGGGAGACTTTTTTAGGATTAGCGTGCTTGTGACTTTCGTAATGGGGCTAAAGTCTTCTGCTAAAACAGACATGAGGACAGTCGTCTTATCTGAATATTTGATGAAGCATATTGTACTACCTTAACAAATGTTAAAAGTGTAATCAGATTTCAGTAATAGCCCTTTATTTATAAACAGACAAAAAGCTATTATTTTTGGTAACTCTTAATATGTCTGTTTCAGATTCCCAATTTTTTGCATCTTACTCCTCCTGCAATTAAGAAACACTGTGCAGCTCTTAAAGGTGAGGGGTTTTTGTTTTATTTTGTCGGGTTTTTTTCTGTTTTGAAAAAACATCTCTCTCGGAGTTCTAAGACAATGCAGACAACGTCCTGTAGTGACAGGACAAGGGGAAATGGGTAGGTTTAGATTGGACATGAGGAGGAAGAAATTTTTTACGATAAGGGTGGTGAGGCACTGGAACAGGGTGCTGAGAGAAGTTGTGGATGCTCCGTCATTGGAAGTGTTCAAGGTCAGGCTGGATAGGGCTTTAAGCAACCTGATCTAGTGGAAGGCATCCCTGCACATAGCAGAGGGGGTGGACTAGATGGTTTTTAAAGAACCTTTCCAACCCAAACCATTCTGTAGTTCTGTTTGGCACTTGTGAGACTGCATCTGGAGTACAGTGTCTTGTTTGGGGAAACCCAGTGCAAACAAGACATTGAAATACTGGAGCAAGTCTAGCAGAGACCCTGCTGTTATCTAAATGAGTATGATTTCTATAAGTACTACTTTTAAAAAGATATATTGTAATAAATTCGAAAAAAAACCACCAGATATTACTTGGAGTGTTTTCTCTTTATTATACAGATTTCTGCACCGAATGGCCAAGTGCTTTGGACAGTGATGAGAAATGTGAACAGCATTTTCCTATTGAGATTGAGACAGTAGATTATGTTTCTGCAGGGACATCTATTCGTAATCCCAAAGCAAGAGTGGTGACTTTAAGTGTAAGTAGTATTTTGGTAAACAGCCTTTGTTTCAAAAAGCCAAATGCTTGGCTTTCTTTTCAGAACATGTGCAAGTACGATATGTTGTAAGGAAATGTGGGAAATGGCTTACTGAATGTCTGAATAAAAAGCAGTGGATTTCCTTAAGTGTATTGCAGCATGTTACAACTGAGGTTGTAACGATACTGATATGTATTTATAAATGAAGACTAAGCTCTGATATAAGCAAAATAATCTGCCTTCTGAAGAATATGTTTCTAGAAATGGCTGTAAGGGCCTTTGTACTGTGTGTCTTGCTTAGACTCTTTAATTTCTAATTTATAGACCATAGAAGTGCACAAGTATTGAAATATAGGTGATATGAATGCAGCACTATTAGTAAGTATTGAGTTGGCAGGCCTTGAGGTATCAGTGTGCATGCATTAGGAGCAGCAGCCTTCTGATCACATGATCATGGGATGCTTGGAGTTGGAAGGGAGCTCGGGAGTTTTCTAGTCTGAATGTAGGTATGAGATCTGACCAGGTTACTTGGGACTTCATCCATTTGGGTCTTGAAAACCTCCAGGGCTTAGAGACTGCACAACCTCTCTGGACAACCTGTTCCAGTGCTTGCCTGTCCTCATGGTAGTAAAGTTAGGATTGCGCTGTGGCTTTTGAACGTGCCTTTTGAGATGGGACTTGAGCCTATCTTAGGAGCAGGAGCAGCAGTGGGGTCAGTGATAGTTGTGTTCTTACTCTGTCAGTGTAGAAGTTAAAATACTGCATGATACCACATGCTCAGAACACTTACACAGCTTCTAATCATGGCAACTTTGAACAGTAGTAATTCATTTTGTTTGTAGGAGTCTCCACTTTCCCTTTATGTTGTAAAATGTTTTGGGCTGAAGTTTAGTTTGGCCTGTCATTGACTGACGTATGCATTTCACGCTGCCATTAGCAGTAACTTCACCCTCCCCTTGTAGTCATTGCATCCTAGAGTTTAGCTTTTTGTCTCCTAATTCAGATCCATGGTCAAGAGCAAGTTTTCACAAATTTGTATGTGTTAGAAATAAAGGGAAATGGAGTGTATCTGTTTGAATGGAAGCTCCTGACTTCATGCTGGGTTGTGGATGTGAGCAGGAGCAGTCACGTTGGCCCCTCCTTGCTCCCGTATTCATTTGTCTCGCATGGGGTAATACTGACATTTGCAGGCCAGTGCTGGGCTTGGTGTCACAGGCAGGGGGAAGAGCTTGGCTGCTCTGACAAACAGCCTTGGATCTCCTCCCATTAAAAACAGCAAGTGGTGAGAGTATTGTAAATATCTTGCTTTCTAAATTATGTAAAACATTACTAGATACAAAGAACTTGTGTTATGCTGTTGAGAAGATGTTGGACTAGGGACTGGCTATGCTGCACTGGAGAGGATAGTTCAAAGCGATACACAAATAAGCATGTCTGTATTATCCTATCTGAACCTGTCCATTAATGTTAACAGGCCTTGGTACTTGTAAGGCATTATGTAGATGTGTATTATGCATGTGTATTAAAAAAGAGGGGTTGGAGTGGGACACAAAAATAGAACAAATATCCATATACTTTTTTCAGTTACTGGTGTTTTGATCCCAAACTTCATTAATAAATTCTTTCTCTGATTAATCTTCTGACAACAAAATCTGCCTAGAGAGGGGGAAGAGGAGGATTTGAAGGTGCAAACAGATGACACTGGGTCAGTGGTGGAGTTTGTATCAATGAGAGAGCATTTACTGTGCACTCTGTTACAGACTGTGATAAACTCTGGTGGATCTTCATGATAAGATTCCCTTTTTAAAATACAGTTTAAAAGTTAAACCTCTTAACTAAAAAATTATGCCTTTTTCCTACCAGGTGTTGTACTGGAGATGCTAATTTTTCAACTCTTGTAGCCAGTATTCCTTGTCATTAAATTTATTCTAGTCTTTTCCCATGTGGAATTGTCCACATCGTGCCAGGCAGTGTAGTACTGCAAGATGTAAAATGAGACATTTTTTTTAAATCAACTGCTGGTCTTTGTTCTTTTCTGAAATTCAGTGTAAAATAGTCTGCAGCATTCCAGCTAACAATTAGAAGCTGCCCAATTGCTATTCCATTTTGAAGCAAGTAGCCATATAAATATTTGTCATTTTAAAGTGACTTTGGATTAGTAAGAACAATGTATTTTTTGTGATCCTGTAATACAGGCAACAGACTGGTTTTTAGGTTTTATAGAAAAAATAAGACACGTAGAATAAAATCATAGCTCTCTTAACAGTGAATTTCAGGTAATTGCACTGTATAAAGGCAGCATGATACAACTCCAATAATGCCATCCTTTTGAGACAAGTGCTGGGTTGACAGTTGGACTTGATGTTCTTGGAGGTCTTTTCCAACCTTCATGATTCTATGATTTTAAACTGCACTAGGAATAGAGCTTTTGTTGCAGCTTGGCCGTTGCCTTAAAGGCTGGATGTGTCTGACAGGTCTGTTGGAATTAGACTTGACAAAATGTGAGCTGGGGAACAAAGCTAGGTGAGCTCCTGATCACCAGTATTACAGGCATGCGTAGTAAATGAGCATGGAATTCCTTAAAAAGGAGACCTTTTTCGTGTAGTCTGTGGAGTATGAATGTTAGTGTTTTTTTTCAAGGTTAAAAGTTTCAGTATTGAAATGCTGTTGTCTCCTCCCGTGTCGTATTTAGGTTTAGTACTTCAGTTTTCTATTTTTAGTAGTAAGGTTTTTTCTTTTCAGGCAGTACTTATTTTCCTGATATTTATTGGAGCTTTGAATCTCTTTTATTCCTTCAACTTTAGTTAGTTTCTCTGATGCAGGTTTCTTGATTTTTGAACAGTTCTGTAGTACAGCACAGAGACAGTAGTAAGAATATAGAGAAAAAACAAACAGTGGACAAATTAGTAAGAGACTACCATTATGTCTTCATGTTTTTAATACTCCTCGGCAACTCTCACTTAATAGAAACTTATGTTTCCAACACTACATACCTTCAGACTGTTAAGGCTCACAGCCTTCTTATTTGCTATTGTGTGAACAGATAGGTAAAACCAGCTTGCTTTACTTTTCGTACTTGTTATTGCGTGTAGAAACTAGCTTCAGACTAACTTCTTAGAGGTTTGTGTTTCTGCAAGTAAATGCTAGTTATTTGTTGTAGACCTTATGTTTGTGGGTTTTCTGGTATTGGAACAGAAGCCAAGCCATTCACACTATTGCTTGATCAATTATGTGAGATCAAACAGTTGTGGTCCATTAGAGTTACCTGTGTGCATCTGTGCATGCTTCTGTTAATCTCCCAGTAATGACTTTCAGAATTCTGAACTGCTGTCTCTTGAATTGCTGTCTTTCCTCCTCTTTTGGATGCTTGTTATAAATATCTTGGATATATCTTAGTATGAACGTAACTGAGCCATGTTGGAAGAAAAAAATTCTAAAAAAAAGATCAATTTTTCTGTGTCAAGTACACATGAATATGAATTACAGCTCCAAATTAAACTGACAGCTTCTTTTTCTTCTGAAAAAAATGTTTGAATAGAAATATTCTCCCCTGGCCCTTCTGGTATTTTAATATTCAGATTATACTCACCTTGCATTAAGACTTCTGACGTGATACAATCAGGAGAAATTCTGCAAATGCATACTATCCTGAAGTATTTTTAGGGTGCATAGGTTGGATTTATCCAAGTAATGAAAGGTGTTTTCTCTTGTACTTGAAGGTTAAACTTTCTAACCTGAATTTGGATGACCATGCAAAGAAGAAGCTCATTAAGCTTGTAGGAGAGCGGTACTGTAAGGATACAGATATGCTCACAATTACAACAGACAGGTACGGTTACAAAAAGGAAAAAAAAAATGCCTGTAGCAATGGTCGTGGTGTAGAAAGGGCTGCGTGTCTTCCAGTAATATCAATTATTGTCTTAGGAAATTATTATATTTTTAGGGCTAAAATATGACATAAGGTAAACATACTAATGCTCCTGTTACTAACTGTTAAAATTGTAATGGACAAATCACGTGAAGTCAAACCTAGTGTTTGTTAAATATTGCGAGTTATTGAAGCTCTGTATTTAGAAGTCTCGGTTGTTATTTTAAAGTAGTTGTCATGTTTCCCAAGTGGGCTCTGTGAGTTTTAACAATGATCGAAAGAGTTTCAGGCAATAAAAACAGGGACATCGGTGACCAGACATTTCTCAGTGTTTTGGTGTTCTAAATATAAACAAATCACTGTAGCTATTTACAGTTATGTTCAGAAGGCTGCATGGGAGAAACATGTTTTATGTGTTAAATTCTGAAGAATTTAAGAGAATATATATGTATTTATAAATTCACAGTACACTTTTATTTCGCAGCTGCTTTCAGTGGCAGGAAAACATTGTTGGTAGTCTTTCCTGTTTGTATGTTTTTATAGAATTCTTTTCCCCCTCTTAAATTTTATGTCCTTCAGTATGAAATACTGTTTTATTTCTACATAAAATAAATTAAAAAATGGATAAAATTGTGCATATCTTTTTTTGACTAGACCTGGAAATCTGGGTAGTTTCCTGGGACCGCCTGTGCTACCAATAGTTTCATTTCCCTGGCAAGGTTTATTTTGTGGATAAAATGTTAGGATAGCTGAAAGGAGCTTACCCTCTAGAGTGTTTGTGAATGGTCTCATGCTGTGTTCCAGAAGAAATTCTTGATGTGCCTGTTGATATTTCACTTTCTTGTAGTAAATTCTAAGGCCCAAGCTCTGAGCTGCATCTGTTTCTTTAATACAGAATTTTCCAGGCTGATGTTTAGATTACTTTTGAGCTGAGACTCTTTCACTATGAAAGAAATGAGTCAAAAGCTTGAGTCCTTAAAGCTTATTTGCTAGAATAGTTATAGTACATAGTCATTCAGATGAGTGTTTTTAGAGTGTCTCTGGTGTAGTCTCGCATGATTCAATTTGTTTTGCATCAAATAGGGGTGTGAAGGAGCCTACAGGAAGAGGTGAGTGTCAAAAAGAGACAGGAGGTCATGGGTGATCAACATGAAAGAGATTAATGTCATCAAGTTCTCAGCAGAAGGTTTTGATGACTGGTTTCAAAAAATGCACTGTTTTTGCAGAATTCTGTCTTATCCCAATAAATTTTGCTGGTAATCCCATTTTGACTTAACAGCTACATTGACTTAAAATTTTTTTCTTCAGTCATGCACTAGATCTCCTGTTCTGAACTGTATTTCATGGCTGTTTTCACCAGTCATCGTTCTCCCTGCAGGTCTGGGGAAAAAAAATTAGATCAGGTTTTAAGGGAGTTCAGAGTAACATATGTTTGATTCCACTGTGGCATAGAGGGCAAAAAAGTTTTTAATGTTTCCTGAAAGTCTGTAAATTTTTGTATTTTGTACATTTTCTCACTGACTTGCAGATTCCCATTCTTCCATGTTCTTAATACTCTTGCTTTCATGATGTTATTCTTAATTAAGCGTAATTCAGAAATCTGTGTGAATCAAACACATTACCCTACATTACAAATTAGAAGTGTTGATGGTAAGTTGAACATTTTATTCAAAAAGATATTCCAGTGGCTTGGTTTCAAGACTAGCTTTGTTTATGAATTTTCAGGTGTCCGCTGAGAAGACAGAACTATGATTATGGCATACACCTCCTGACAGTTCTGTACCATGAATCTTGGGTAAGCAGTTGTGAATCACTCACGCTCTGTATCTAATGCATGCACACTAACATGCACTCTCATAACTTGCCAAAAGTTCCATGACTGTGTGCAGCTTAATGTAAGTTATCGTAGATTCTTTTCCTCTTCCACTTCACTTTTCTTCAAATTCAACCAAGATGAGTTGCTTATGTTTGAAGCTTATTCCCCAGTCAGAGTGCATTTCTTGAACTTGACAAGTGTTGTTCTGCTGTTTGTATACAGAGTTTTTCTATTTTCAGAAGTTCTCTAGGTTTTCACCTTAATAAGAGATTCTTTCCCAACACTTTTTCTCATAACAGCGAGCCTAAAACAAACCATGAGCCTAGCAGAAAACCTGGGCTGCTTATACACAGTATTCAAATATGTATGGAGTACATCCAGAGGAATGGTGCACCCTGTGATTATTACCTGGTATCTGTGCATTTGTAACAGTGACCTTATTTAAAGATGAAAACAAGTCTATTTCAAAAAAGCAAAGAGGTGTGTTTATGGACTTTAAAGCTATGAAAACTAACATACAGCACAGTATCTATATTTTGCCCGATTCCAAACTCTTAGGTTACTTAAAGCCTGTCTTTTCTTGAGCTCTTCCTGGGCTGTGGTAAACCATGGCTGCAACTTTGAAGTATTCTGCTTCCTGAATGCTCTCTCACAAATCTTACCACAAGCTGGAAGGAGTGAGGAAAAGCGACATCATCCCCACCTTCAGTTGTTCTAGGATTTCATTGCATCAGGGTTAGCGTCCCGAAAGATATGGAATTACTGTAACTCTTCATCTAAATATTTCTACCAAAGCAAGTGTAATGTAAACTGTTCTATAACCATTCAGGATGTGATGTATTTGGAATTTTTCCCAGTAGTTCATTTTATTAAATGGTTATACATGTGAAATATTTAGTGTAAGTGTATTAAAGATACTATTCCAGTTTATTGATAATTTATTACAATTCCTAAGTAGTCCTCTCAATACAGTAAGATATCTTTAGACCACAGATCTTTCTTCTACAGTGAATTCTTCACACTTGTATTTTTGTGGTTAATTCTGTTGGTTGTAAATACCATCTTCAACAATTTTAAAACCATTTTTTACAGAAAAGAAGTTAGCAGTCTGAAATGAAATTATTGTTCAAAACCCATAGTTACATTTTGGATAAATTAACTTTGTTTAAAGGTAGTGTGTTATTAGTCACGCTGTTTGAGACGGACAGTGAAAGCCTTCATCATCAGTATATTTCCATAGGTGTACTCTTTTAATTAAATTGTAGCTGATTAGCTACCAAAATTCACACTTACTGGTTTCAGTTGTTCCATAGCATTCAAATCAAATCTCCATATTTAGCATTTTTATGAATTTCAGTGTTCTTGATTATGATCATTGCAGTGATGACCTAAAAAAAACATAACGAGGAGGCTGAGCTCTATTTCCTGTTCATTGGAAGTTACCTTGAAGGATGTGCTTCGTAATAGTAGAGTGCAGCAAATTAACTTAAGCTTATACTAACATCTTAAAAGAGACATTGACTTTAGATTTCAAGTGCTCTGTGCACATGGATATTTTTCTCCCCAACAACATTACATTGCATTACACGGCTTAAATTAACGACAGATCAGTTTCCAGTGTTAAGCAATGACAAGAGAGCTAGACACTGCTCACTTTATTAATTCCAGATGAACACCACATCTGTCCTTTCCTCTAGCATTACTTAGTGATGGAAGACAGGGCTATACGATACTGCTACATGAGTGTTCAGTGTGTATTGAATATGCACAAGTCTCTTGCCCTTTTATTACCTTTCAACTTCCATGTTAATATTTGATGAGTTCATCAATCAATTGTAATTGTCTTTGGTGTCCATGAAAAATTAATTGTCTCCTGAGACATGTATTTTTATTTTGTGTGACATGTTTTGGTTTGTGGGTGTATTTTTTTCCGTGATCAGTGGTAATGCCTTTTAATAAGTTGCTGAAAGGTATTTTGGATACGTTTTGTAAACCATAAGCAATCAATGTGGTTTATTTTAACTTGTATGAACTTTAAATATTGGGGGGAGGGAAGGGTGTGGGAATTGGCCTTCCATGTAGACAGCAACATCAGTCCTGTTTGCAGAACTAATTGCAAGATTTGAGGACTTTCCTAGCAGAGTAGTGCCATATGATGTTTTCATGTGTGTGCTTTGTGAAATTCCATAAAAAGATGAGGGCAGTGTTCCACTCCTGCTAAGTGAAGGGAAAGCTGGCTGCACGTAAATTCTGCCCTCAGTCCTGAAAACTTTTCCTACTAGCTCTCCAAACATAGCATAATTCTCTAATTTATGTTAATAACTGGGTTAGTGAATTTTGTGAACCAGCAAGCATGTGAATATATAAAAGAAAAAATTGTCTGCTGATATACATCAGCAAATGTAATTTCAAGTGTAATTGTATTTTGATTGGCAGGGATGCAAAATTCTTTTATTACAGTTATGAATTAGAGCATCCAAATAGTTGAGGAATGTGAAACCTTTTTAAAAGAATGGGTGTTCTTTGTGGTTTTGTTGGGTATGTAGCGAACTGTGTGCTATGAAGCTCCATTGTGTAGAGATGCATTTCCAGCAGAAAGTTACTCTTACAGTAATGAGTATGACGAGTTTAATTCTGGCTCACCTGTCTCTTTGTGTGCATGCTTAGAAGGCAAAGTTTATCACTGTGTCAACAGCAGCCTCTGTATTGCAAATTTTCTTGTATGCTTTTCCAGTGTCAGCTTCAGTAAAAACTCAGGGCATCCACAGCTCACTAGTTCCATTGCTATTGCAATCAGAGGGCTCAGGTGGAATTAGTTTGCAAGAATCCTTGTTGTAATGGAGTTACAGTTGTAATATGCAACACGTATGTGCAGACAAAATGGACAGGAAAGGGAGTGGGGGGCTTACCAGCAATTGGTACAGGTATTGCTCTACCTCAAGGCTCTGACTACATTGTTAAGAATTCTTTCTTGGATTGTGGTGTGGGGAAGAGAGCTTGTTTGCATTTAAATAAATTAAGAAAAGGTTATCCAAATCAAATTTGGCAGACTGGTTTCTGAAAAGTACCCCAGCCAAAGTGAGGGGAGCACCTTGGTAGATTAATGCACTGACTAGCGGTTTTGTCGTCTCTAACCTGATAGCAACCGATGGATGATGCAAGAAGGCAGACTAGCCGAATTGTGAAAGGCTTTGAAGATAAGTTAGAGGGCTGAACCTAGTGTAGAAAAGCTTTCAGAGAAGTTCAGGTGTTTTCTATAATCATGTGTGTAAGGGAGCCCTTTCTGGAATACATCGGGAAGGAAGAAAAAGGGGAGGAGTTGAAAGGAAGGAGCAACTTTATTTTTGATGTGTCTGCGTGTCTGTTTCATTTTCTTTTTGAGTGTTAGAGGAAGAAGCACAGTTTCCACACTGTGGGAGAGAAGGATAGGGGAAGAGAATTGTTGGACTGTTGATAGATGGTCAGAATAAACAGTTAAGATGAAGAAGCTGATAAAGGTGACAGGAGTTCAAAAAGGTACATTCGTGACTTGGGAATGGAGAGAATAGCTGAAGATGTTTGATTACTTGTAGGAGAAGTGGGATACTACTGATTAGCATTTGGGTCTACATAATCCCTATGAAGACAGTGTGCTGTTTCTTGAGATGGATCTCAATAGTGGGAGCAGTATTAATTTAGTTGTAGTCTGTTACTTACNGAGGTGCACNAGAAGCAAAAAGAAGATCCNAGAGTGATGCATTTGGCAGCTTAGTTTTGATAAATGCAGAAAGNTGTCAGGCACGTGAGTTCAGTTATCTTTAAAACACTGAGATTTTAAAACTTAAAGAGTGTTCATTGATTTTCTTAGTTTAAAATACTTGGAGATATTTTGCTTCATTTCTAATAGTTTTCAGAAAATTGCGTTTCATTAGCTTTTCAAATGTATTCAGTAGATACCTGACTTCCACCACCTGGCAAGAATTGAGCTTGCCTGCTTTGGACTTTTTCTGTGATTCCTTTCAAATTATCCCCCAGGATTGTGCCTGGATTTAATCGATGAAAAGGTAAGATATATTAGGTAGATTGTTAAACAGCAGCTCAATCAGTTGTATTTCTGCTACCTTTAAACAATTGTACTTCTTGAATGCTGTAACATCATCCCTAAAGCTGAGTGTATTTTTATGGTAGTAAGTGGTTTTTAAAGAGTAGGAGTTTGCTGCCCTCAAGTGGTTGAAAAGATAAACTGATTTCTTCACACTCAGCCCGGATTAATAGTTTATCACTAAAAAGTAGTTCGGTTATTAGTTGAAAGCAGGAAGGGAGAATTGGAACAGTTAATTTTCCAGCAAGGAAAAACATTCATAGTCATTATAAAGGGCAGGAATCTGAAAAAGATAGACTAAGGAGGAAATAACGTACAGTTGTTTTAAACCATTTAAGACTACAGAGAGGTGCAGCAATTTTCCTTGGTCCAATTCCACATGATTTTCAACATACAGAAATGCAAGATGATGGAGCGTGGGGGATATCATCCTGCATTACACAGCTGAGATCTTGAAAGATTAGTGAAAAGTTGCCCTTGCGTTTTCTATTCTGCAGTGTATTTCTATTTATCTGTGAATCCCAAAGCTGTGTAGTTTGAATAAATTTGGGGAAAGTGTCCCACAAAGCTTTTGCATTCCCTTTTAAGTAGAGCATACAACTGCAAGGCACTGGTGGGGTGAGGAATCTGTGTATGCACGCAGCTGAATGAATAGTTTCACATAACAACTGGTAATCCTAAAATCCATTGTGTAGCTTTTCTCTAGACTTTAGTAAGCACTTAAATTGTACTGTGTTTTTTTCAGCTACAATCATTGTAAGCCATTACAAGTAAACGTAATTTTTATCACTTCAGGTTCACAGAATCACAGAATGTTTGGGGTTGGAAGGGACCTCTGTGGGTTACCCAGTCCAACCCTCCTGCCGAAGCAGGGTCACCTACAGCAGGCTGCACAGGACAGGTTGTGCCAGAAGAGCTTGGTAACAGTAGAAGTTTGCAGTTTTCATAGTTGTTTAGCTTGTAATTCAGCCTAAATATGTGAAAGGAAATGAGTCCATCTTTGGAACCTAAACAAGGCCTCTGGTCACTTGGGATTCAGAAGTATACTTTAACTTCATGTTCTGAGCACTCAAGATGTTATGACACATGGGTTGTAGTATTAAAATGGGAGGTAGAGGGAGACACTGTTAAGTCTTGCTGGAACTCTCTCCCTGGGCAGGAGAAAATTCAAGATTCATTGAACTGAAAACGAGGGCCATAGCTTAGTGATTAGAGCACGTACCTGGGAGAGACAGGTTTAGAGCTCTGGGCACCATTTAGTGTAACTGAAGACTGCTTAGTGTACATTTCCTGACTTTGAGATCTTAGAGTAATGAAGTGTGATATAATCATGCCCTTCCTACAATAGTGTTCTTTCTCAGTATGTCATTCTATATAGTTTAAGTAATACAAACCGAGGCTAAAGTAAGGGTGCCAGTGTTGCACATTTCATTGTGCACTCACCAGTGCTCAGAATCTAATAACTTGAGTCTTCATCATTAACGTGTGTCAGAAAAGATAAAACTTAACTGGCATAGTAGATGTTAAATTTAATAAACTGTCCCTGAAGATCCGAATTCCAACATTTAAATCAAAGGAAGGAATTTTGCTGACAGGGAATGTGTATTGCAGTGAAAGAAGGTTAAACTTTTTTGTACCTCTTCTTGTAAAAAAAACCTGTGGGACTCCTACAGGTATGTCAGCCAGATAAGAAAGGTCAAAGAAAGTGTGCCCAGCCTGATGAGCAAGACTGATAAACTGGTAGCAACGGACGAGGAGAAGGCTGAGGTACTCAACAACCTTTTGGCCTCAGGAAGCCACCAAAGGTGAAGGGCTCCGGAGCAGAGGTTCGTGCCCAGGGACCCTTCCTGATGCAGCAAAAGCGCTGGGAGAGAGAGGATGCCCCCCATCCCCCCTCCCGAGTGGGAAAGAGGGAGCCGCTAACGAGTGGCAGCGGATGGGGACGAGTGTGACAGCAGCCAAACCCCCTCACCTACCAGAGCAGCCCCCAGGGAGCGCGAGCGACCAGGAGCGTGGCGAGCAGGGCGTGTTGTGGCATGGCAGTTTGCACAGGCAGGGTGTGCGGGTAAGGGCAAAGTGTCCCAGCTCAAGAGGTGAGTTGAAGAAGTTCGGCTGGTGAGAGGGAGCCTAGCCATGGTGTCCACCAGGTGGAAGGCTGTGTCCTCTGCGCTTGCCAGAAAGGAGGTATCAACCCAGACTGAGGTCCCAGGAGAAGACACAGCCGTCCATGTCTCCAGCTGCAGGGAGTGCCACCAGCTTGTGCTGGAAACAGATGGCAGTGGAGAGAACAGCTGTGTAAGGTGTGATCAGCTGGACTATCTACTTGGCCTGGTGGCAGAGCGAAGAGACAGAGTAGGTGGGCTAAAGAGCATCAGGGAGTCTGAACGAGAGATAGACTGGTGGAGCTATGCTCTCACCTCCCTGAAACCTGAACAGGGACAGGCACCAGAAAAAGGCGGTGATCAAAGGGATCCAGTATCCTCCCCCCACCAGGATGTAGGCAGGGTCTTAAATGGAAGCAGTGAGTGGAAACAAGTCCACAGCCAGGGCACAAAGCGAACCGTCTCCTTGCCCACCACNCCTTCCCAGGTGCCTCTGCACAACAGGTATGAGGCTCTGGCTGTGGAGGACCAGTCAGTGGATGATGCAGGTGTTGATCCATCTACACCAGAGGAGTAGCAGGGAACAGAAAGACCCACCCCCTGTATTACTACCACATCCAAAAGGAAGAAAAGAAGGGTCATAGTTGCAGGAGACTCTTCTGAAGGGAACAGAAGGTCCAATATGCTCAGCACACCCTCCTCATGGCGAAGTCTGCTGCCTCCCAGGAGCCTGGGTGAGAGATCATTAGGAAACTTCCCAGCCTAGTGCAGCCCTTGGACTACTGCCTGTTACTGCTCTTCACGTGGGTGGGGATGGAGTTGCAGTACGTAGCCCAAGGATGATCAAAAGAGATGTCAGGGCCTTGGGGCAGCTAGTGAGGGAATCTGGGGCACAGGTTGCTTTTTCCTTCCTCCTTCCAGTTGCAGGCGGTGACGTTGCAAGGAACAGACAGACCCAATCTCTTAATACATGGCTCTGTGGCTGGTGTCGCCAACACAACTTTGGATTTTTTTGACAACAGGATGGCCTACACAGCACCAGGCTTGCTGGCATCAGACAGGATTCGCCTTTCGCAAAGGGGAAAGAGGGTCTTTGCCCAGGAGCTTGCAGGGCTAATTGGCAGGGCTTGAAAGTAGATGTGAAGGTTGAGGGGGAACATTATCAGGCTTGCTGGTGACAAACTGTGGGGGGATATACAATGGTTGGAGGGATGGGGTGCTAGTATGGGCCTTCAGCCTGTTGCCTAGAGAGTGCTGAGGACACTGCAGCACAGTCAAAGTCTTGCAGAGATGAGCTGGGAGCTCCTGAGGGAGTAGGAGCCAACAAGGAAGCTTCTGTGAAACACCCCAAGGGAAACAAGGGATGTTCCTTTGTGAAGGTGACACGGCCAACAGCCCAGATGAAGTGCCTGTACACGTGCATGCAACATGGGAAACAAACAGGAAGAGCTGGAAGCTGCTGTGCTGCTAGAGAGCTACCATCTGATTGCCCTTACTGAAACTTGGTGGGATGAATGCCATGACTGGAGCATGACTATTTATGGTTACAGGCTGTTCAGAAGGGACAGGTGGGGAAAAATAGGTGGAGGCATTGCCCTCTACATCAAGAAATCGATACAGTGTGAAGAGCTGTCCCTGAAGAATAGTCATGAGCAGGTGGAAAGCCTGTGGGTAACAATCAGAGACAGAGGCAACAGAAGGAACCTGGTTGTGGGTGTCTACTACAGGCCACCTGATCAAGGGGAGCCTGCTGATGAAGCCTGCTTCCTCAAGCTCCAGGAAGCTTCGCACTTGCTGAGGGTCTTCAACCACCCCGACATCTGCTGGAAAAGTGGCGAGCTGTAGGCAATCCAGCAGATTCCTAGAAGGAATTACTTTTTAAGAGGATTACTTTTTAAGCCAGGTAATTGACACCCCTACCTGAGGGGACGCAATACTGGACCTGATGCTCACCAGTGCAAGTGAGCTCATTGGTGACGTCAAGACTGGAGGCAGCCTGGGCTGCAGTGGTCACGTATTGGTGGAGTTCGCAGTCCTGAGGGTTGTGGGAAAGGCAAGGGGCATAGTTAGGCCCCTAAATTTTAGGAAAGTCAAATTCCAGCTCTTCAAGGATTTAGTCAGTAGGACCTCCTGGGAAACAGTCCTCAGGGACGGGGGGGCAACTCCTCTTTGGCTCAAAAGTACCCAGTGATTTGGAAAATGCTAGTATAGCTATCATTTATTACTTGAAAATCTGTGATTATTGTACCATACGAAGTATCTTTTATTTCAGCGCACTATGAAGAAATACATGTACTTACTCCAGACTATACGGAGTTTGAAACTTGACTTGCGACTTAAAGAACTTTCCTTCCTCTGAAAAAAAAATGCCACTAAAATATTCGGTCTTCGCTAAAGAGCATGGCATTTTTAACTGTTTGAACCATTTACAAGAAAATTGAGTAATGTGAGACATGTTTTAATTGTCTTGAAGATTTCTCTGTGCCACTTACAAATTTTAGTTAAAATGACTTCCCCAAAAGAAATACCAGAGAACTGACAATTCTGTGACAGCGCAATTATGAAGGTTGACCTGGCAAAAAAAAAAAAAAACCAAGAAAAATGGTGGCGAAATGCTTTCCTTGTTTCTGTACTTAAGGGTTCAATATATATTGAAACTTTTTGTTAGTGACTTTTGCATAAAAAGCAGTTTGACTGGCCAGAGTACTATTTTAGTATTTGTACTGCGTCAGCACTTCAGATTATGCACTGTAAAGGCTTGTGAACCTCCCAAAACACTGGCTTAAACTGTCGCATAAAAGATTTGCTTAGAAACAAATCCTTACTCTGTTTATAGCATTGAAAGAATAATTCTATATATTTGCATTAGGAGATGCAAAAAACCCAGTCACTCCTTTGTGCCTCTAGTAATGGGTTTATATCCTTTGACTTTATATGAGCAGTTGTTTTGTGGTGATTTTTTTTGTTTGGTGGTTCTTACTGGAAGTTTTGGTAAGAGAAAGTTGAAATGGTCAGCTAAGTGCTTCTCCAGCCAGACTGGTTAATACTTACTGAGATTCTCTCTTATGTGTGATAAGCAGTCATTTTTAGTGAATTCATTAGAAACATACATTCTTGATTTTTAACCTCATTCACTAGTGAGGATTCTAGAAAAATGTTACACAATGCCACACTTATATTCCAGTTTTCACTGCAGTGTTTACTAACATTTTAAATTTGCAGGAGACAGCAATAATCAGCTAACAAAACTGAGTGATGAAGACCTCATTTTTGAAATTTCTTTCATTGTCTCATTAGTAACACTTTAAAGTGAGACTACAATACTTGTAACATTTCCACTCTTCAGAGTTCATGGGTGCTTGTTTACCTAGGGTGCTTTTTCAAATGAAAATACAGTTCCAGATTCACTTTTTCTCTTGCAGTAAATCTGGTTGGAAAGGTGTTTAACTTTCACCCAATACAGTCAGTCTGCAAAAAACTGGTTTCTGTTCAGTTTCCTGTTTGTGATGTATGTCTGGCCCTGTGTACACTGGGATAACTTTTCATTTTGAGGCACGGCCACCAACAGTGCAGCAAAGGATACTGGCTTCTTGTAGCAGGGCTGAGGGATGGATTTTGAAATCTCCCCCTACCGTCAAATCCCTTCCTGCTGCCTCTCCGCCCCCCCAGTCAGATTTTATTTTAAAATCCATTTTGACACACCATTCTGCTGGGAAGGATTCCAAGAAAGAACACTTAGCAGTTTCTTTGTCCTCCTTTAAAATCTTCTTGCACTGTATAGCTCAGAAGAGATAGGGAAATCTCAGTCTGTTTGCCAGCGTGCATCTCAAAAATCCTGTAAGTTAATGTGTGTAGAGAGGGATTTTCATGAAGAGATAAATGTAATTAGCTCTTGTTGTCTCCGCCGTAACTTAAAGGTGTTTAAAAGCCTCACAGTGATCTTCTGTTTGAAGTCTAGGGGCAATACCCGTATTCCCTTACTCTGGAGAAACCCTACCCCTGTGAGAGAAGCTTTTGCTTTAAAATTCTTTTGGAGTTTACGAAAAAAATGTCTTGGTTATCCATTCTACAGATAAACAAGGGATATGTAAAACAGGGTGATGTCGTTAATTTAAAACTGTGTAAATCTTCACGTTGAATTGCAGTATTTTTGAAACATACAAGTAATACTTTACTATACCCACTTGTTCCACTACTGTTTTAGCCATACAGGCTACCCCCCCCCTGCCCCCAGAAATTGAATGAGGTTCTTTTACTTCTGTGTTGTATTGTGTCCCGGTTTTAATGGCAGTCATATGAGCCTTTTAGCAGCGTTAATCACTATTTCTGACTAAACATTTGGATTCTTACTTAAAAGAGAAGAGATTCTATTTACCAGGTGCAGAATGCAGCACTGGTTAAAGTATTTTTCAAATCAGATAGACAGAGCAAGCATACAGGGTTGTAGGTGGGGGGAAAAAAAGTAATCTTGGGTCTTAATTTAAAGGTTCTTAGATATTATGGTTTAATTGCAGCAGCCTTGTTCCTTAGTGGATGGAATACTGTAAAATAAACAAACGAAAAACTAACACACACATCCACCCCCCCCCCAAAAAAAAGAGAAACCAAAAAAACCAAAAACCCCCAACCCTCCCATGATTGCCAGGTTTATTTAGGTTCTGCATAGCATAGCTAAAAATTTACTGAAGAGCCCTTTCTGGCAGGGAATAAAAACAAAAAGAAAAAAAAATCCATGTAATGCAAATGCTTTACTATAATATTTCTTTGAATTTACTCCCAGAGAAATACAAGTTTTATTTAGACATGATTTCTACAACTGTAAGGCAAACATGACCACCAAAAATACTTCAAACTGTGATTCTTATATAGTCGAAATAATACAAGGGTGCTGTGTATTGTTTATATCAGTAAAGTACAAAATAATTATTAATATGCAAATAAATATACAGTCTACAATATATAAAAATACAAATATATCGACAAAGTATATATAGTTACAAAACTACAATAAAAATTAAATATACAAAAATAGCAGGTTATAACATCTACAATACCTGTTCAACAGTCTGTGAAGCTACTAAATCAGAGAAATATTCAAATACAAAATCTAAAAAGAACAAGTGCACAAACCAAATATTGACAGGCACTGGGATGATGTCTTCTGTCTGTGTTCAACTTTTGATCCTGTCTAATCTTGCAGCATAAGTTAGATAAAAATTAGTACCTTGAGGACAGAGATTCTTTGGAGGAGCCATTTGTTTTGCAGGAGGAGGAAATGGATTAATTGGTGGTGCTTTATCTTCTGAGTCACAATTAAAACATGTCCCAAATGGTGAAGGATTGCTGTCTCTTACCATAGGTTACTTGGTATGAGCTGCCTCACATCGCATCTTGCAGCAAGTGTAAACAGACCAAAATCATACACTAGGGACAGAACAGCTAGGTGACTGCTTCCAAAGCTTGAGCATTTAGGGTTATTTAAAATTATTACTTTTACAAGGTTTTTTGTTATGTATAGTCCATAAGCTTTTCTTCCCATTGTGACTTGTCTATTTATATCTGCCACATACATAAAGAACTTGATAAGTGGGAAGAAAGAAACTCATTCTGTGCAGAAAATGTAAAGCATGCAGGCACCTTCTGAATTCTGTTTGAAGCTAGAGTTATAAGACTTGAACTTCAGAGGAGTGGAAATATCATCACAACAAAAGTAATTTTTTAAGTGATTGGTATGGGAAAAAAGTTTCTTCAAATTACTGTACCTTTATTTCAGTCTTGAGTAGTTTTTATGGCGATGTATATTTTCTTTCAGAAAACTGAGATGTGGGAGAGCGAGAAGACTGAAGAAGACATGGAAGAGTATATCTGGGAAAACAGCTGCTCTCAGAAAAATGCCTTGGATACACTACTTCGAATAAAAGCTTCAGAGAATGTCAGTAACGTAACTGAGGAAGAGCTTCTTGCATCCGAAGTGGTTAAGAATTACAGGAACTCTGTAATTGCACTTAAAAATGAAGGTGAAACAGAAAATAACATGGCTCAGTATAAAGAATGCGTGAAGAAACTATTGAATATACAAGCATTACCGTGAGAGCAGACTCTGCAGGTACATCTGATTATTACAGAAACATTAAACTACTATGTTAATATTTCTGTATGATATGGACATATAATTATTCAGAACCTTAACCAAAAATATGGAACTTGATGATGAGTTAATTTCATTAGTAATCAGATTTTTCTTTACTGCTGGATTTTCTTGTAAACATAATTTTCCTGTCCGTGAATCTTGTTCTTTGAATAAAGTACATTTTGAGTCATATTGGTGACTTGAACATTCTATTCTGTGCTTCCTTAGCTTGGGAAATCCTGGTTCAGTTCTCTGCTTAACCACATTCTGACTTCTCACACAACTTCTTGTGACACATAACTTAGAGCAACAGTGTCAAAACCAATGAAATGAATAGGCTTCAGTTTGCAAGAAGAGTCTGAAAGTTGAGAGCTCTAAACTTTCTAAATGCTTTTCAAATGTCACTCAGTTTTCTTTGTTTTTTTACTAGATTTTTTTTACTCTATCTGTCCTCCCTGTCTGTAAAATAAAGATAATGTTGCCTAAGTAGTTTAACTTTTGGAGAGGTGTTGAAGCACACTGAGCAGTGTGAGGTTCTCAGTTGTCATCATGAGGGCTAACAAATACCCTAAGTAAAAATACGTGTCTCTAAAATGATGAAATAAAATAAGGTAGAAAATGGGGTGGTAGGGGGAAGGTGAACTAGCAGTTATTTACAGGATACCAAAGTACATGGGAAAGGAAGAACGATGAAAGTTGCTGAAAGTGAGAGCTGATGAGTAGTGAGGCAAGTATACAGCTTAAATAGGAATGGACCGAGTCTTGGTACCCTGAGGCCTGATGAGTTGTCCCTTGAAGGTACCCAGGCTCTTCAAGGAAAAAAGCGTTTGTAGCACCCAGCTCACTGCTGTGAAGCACAGAGAAAGAAATGATGTGGATGTTTGTCTTATGTTCGATGATTTGTATTTGAAAGGAATTGATTTGAAACTGGAATCACAGGCAACTTCTATTGCCTTCTCATGGTTAAGAAAAAAAAAAAACACACCTTTAAAATATCAGCTTGAAAGGACATAAATAACTGTATTCTTGCTTTTAGTATACCTTCTTGGCTTACTAAGATTTCAGCTTAGAGAGAAAGCCTTCATTTTCTGGAAGGGGCAGAGGGAGTTTTTATTCATCAGACTTAAGGATTCTGCATACCCATAAAAGAACCTAGCATGTGGCCCTGCCAGCAACTCTTTGAGAGGAAACGGCATAAGAATGAGGACATTGAAAACTGAAGAGGAATTGATTTCTGCAGTGTTCTATGTAGCTCGACTCACTCACTGCTAGGATTTCTCACTGTCTGTTTTGTGTTTGCATACAGCCAAAGAGTGTGTGTATTCCCATTTCCAAAACCTTGTCAGTCTTGGAAGGATTCTTCTTAGGTAGAGATTGTTTTCATACAGCAGGAGTCTGAGTTTAATGCAGCTTTTTATTTGCTATGAGAATTTGCCAGAGCTGTAGCTAAGATTGGAAAAGCTCATCCTATAATCCCAATTTTGCATTTACCAACTTGGCTATTTAGTGGTCCTTCCTCTTAGATTTGTATTAATGTTAAGTTTGAGCAGAAGCTTAATATGCGGAAAGTTTTGTCTGTTAAAGGTTGCTCCTTTATTCAGGGATAGTGGGGATAATGTTTAAAATTCTCATTTGAAGTAGTACATCTGTGTAATTCTTAATCTTCTTTGAACAGCCGTGAAACCAGAATTACTGAGGAAGTAACTGCAGTTTGACTCGGAGAATGGTATGGATGGCCGAGTTGTGCCTGGCTTTGTTCCCAAGGCGGTTTGGTTCTAGTATGAACACAAGAGAAAGTTGTTTCCTTACCTAGCTTTGTCAGTGCTTGCAGAAGGACTGGCACAGCTAGCAAGCATATGTAACGACTTTCTGTTGTGCGGTGGCACGTCTTGTACCAGACCGTCAGGAGTAACACCCTGAAATGTTTTAAGAAACCTTAAAAGCCCGTAAGCTTGCTTTTCTCCATAAAGTTGTCCTTATACATTCAGGACATATGAGCACCTGGGAAAATCCTCTGTGCACCAGAAAATTCAGTTTCCCTTTACTCTTCATAGACTTTAAATGGACCTAAGCAGAACTCTGTGTGAAAGTGTTCGTTAAAATAATGGTTTGACTTTATTAATAATAATGACTGGTAGAAAGAATAGCACAGCAAGGGAAATTGATTTTTCATTTGATTATATTAGCATTTCATTAGCTTCACAGCTAATTCATGGAAAACCTACAATGCACAGGCTTCTAGAGTTCCGCTGAAGTGTTCAAGCTTAGCTTACATTCATTCTATAAATGTTTCAAGAAATACAGGCAGGATAAAAGGTGGCTTTCTCCTGAGTGCCAGGACACTCAAGTGTCTCTACCAACAATAGATTATACTGACTGGTCAAAAACAATGTTGGGGCTAATTCACTGTGTTCCCTAAACACATCCAACGCTTACCATCAGAAATTAATTGTCAAAGAGACCAGTTTTCCAGTCGTATCTGGCTTGATGACCCTATAGCTATAGAACTCTCGGCCAGCTGCCTGAGTAATCGCACAGCTGACCTCCAGCCTTGGTTTTCAACGTCATCTTCACTTCCTCTCCTTGCTAAGAAACATAGGAGCAAAGTTAAAAATCTTCGTAATCCTGTAAGTGCCTGCCCAATCAAGTTTCTAGAATCAAAGGCAATATAAACTTCAGAGTTACACTTGTGATTTTTACTAATGGTTTATATGTTAAGTACAGAACATGTGTACTGCCGTGAACTGGGTCAAAGGTAGGCTGGATGATTGTATTCTGAGCTCTGTGTCATGTTGGACGTTTCTCTTTCCGTTTTTCCGCTTCTCCCTCAAAACTGTTTGTGTTTGAGGGTGGCAGGATTTCTCTGTGATTGCATAGAATACCTAGAATGCTGGGATCTTTACTCCAGTGGGAGTCTTCCCAAACTTGATGATGTACAATATAGCACGTGTTTTTATGAGCTAAACTACACCTTTATTTTCCTGTATAATACTCTTGCAGACCATCTTACTGGAAACCTGCACTGATATGTAAAAACTGTGAAGAAAAGAGTAATAAATTTAGGTTAAGCAACTCTACAGCATAGTAATAAGTACATCCTTAGCAATGGTCATTTATTAATGTGTCATGTACATTATAATATAAATGCATAACTCTAATGTGTGTATCCCTCCATAGATACCCATGTGATCTGTTACAAGGAAGTGCTCTGTTACTTTTAAACAGCAATGTAGATCGATAACACTTAAATCAAGAACTAGGCTAGGCCCCCCGTTGTGTAAATTTGGAAGGAAAGAGGAGCAAAAAACCACACATAGTATCTAGAGGCGTCGGCTGTCTCCGCAGGTAATTCTTTTACTGGTGTTTACTGGCCAAGAGGAACTCGAGGTAGTTCATGAGTGCCCTGACCTCAGGCAACCCTGCCCATCATAGCTTGAAACTTGAGCAGGAAGGCTACTATATGTGCTTCTTTGCGGTCGCTGTTCTAACCTCCAAATAGCAGATGTCTCGTTTCAAATCCAAGCACTTAATACCCCCGCAAACTGGAAAAGTTAGTTCCTTACAGCAAGGAAAAATAAGCTGTCACCAATGGAAAAAAACCCACAGGAGTTAAGTTCTTGGCCATCTGGAATAGTTGTGATGCATAGTTTCGCTGGTGCTGTTGAGGCGACTAACCTTGCTTTTATCTCCCGTATAAACATTCCAGAGAAAGGTTGAGATCTAGCGCTTGGTCAAACTGGAAAAGAACTTGCTTTGTCAGTATTCTGGTTAATTTTGTGCATCTAGAAACTACTGTAATCGCTGGCATAAGATGTCTTTAGTAAACAGTGTGCTGAGAGTTGTGAAGTGAAACGTTCAGAGTGTCGCTAAGTGGTTTCTTGAGGTTGGTTGTCTGTGTTCGCACTTTTGCCCTTAAAGAAGGGCCGTTGAACACTAGGTGTAATCTCTTGCTCAGATTAGACGAGAATGCCTGTACGGAGATGTAATTCAGTCCTTGCCAAGCAGAGTCGGTGTTACAACTACTTGTAACTTCACCAGGCCCTAGGAACTGAATGCGAATGGCTACGTGTGAAGAACTGGTGAACCCCTACAGGTAATCTCATGGTCTTCAGTGAACTGATGTATACTTCTGACAGCAGTTGACAATTTTTGGTCTGTTTTCATGCACAGCATTGCTACAAGTGCAAGTAAGGGTTAAAGGAACAGTTGCCTAAAAAGGGATGTACTGTCAGAACCAACCATCTTTCTGCCCGTTTCTCGTTTTCCTTTATAGTTCAAATGTACGTATGTATTTTCTTGTGTCTCTCCAAGTCTGTAATAAAATAGTCCTGCTGCTATGCTTTATATAACTCTTTTCCTGACTGTTTTGCTGTATGCCAACAAACCAAGAAGACTCTCCAGAGCATGATCTTACATATTCTAGTCATGCCATCCTGCCTCAGAAGCATTTGTGCGTGGGAGAGATACAAATTTTCACTTCTGTCTCATTTTCTTTTTCTGGTGGGTATTGAGATCCTAGTTCCATTATACGATTCTACAGAAGGTAATACTGAGAGGAAGTATCAAAGGAGCATCAAGGTGCTATTAAGTGCACTGTAGAGTCACTAATCTGAAGATGAAGATACCACGGACACCAGGGGTGACTGTGACTTGCTGCAGATCACACAGCTGATCAATGATCAGACAAAAGTTAATTTTCTGAGAGGAAAAGAAGCGAAAAAAACACCTGGTTTAAAGCAAATAGTGTATTACCTCTGACTGACTTCTATTAAAGCTAATGCCTTCTTGCAGATTTGCGTTTCTGGCATGTTGGAGTGTATCCCGTCTTGTGAAAGGATTTCTTTGCTAGTCTTTGCATTTGTAGGTATGTAACATCCCTGGTGTAAGAATAGCAAGTTTTCAACTTTTCAGTAGCTGATTTCCTTTTTTTT
>Ga0065711_1034121_pt1 | contig 24284 bp, 18 predicted proteins | sample Hoacrofraction12_FD_59098 | JGI IMG/M metagenome (GOLD analysis project Ga0065711, IMG submission 59098) | Hoatzin crop microbial communities from Cojedes, Venezuela - Epithelial fraction 12 v2 (version 2) | ecosystem: Host-associated > Birds > Digestive system > Esophagus > Crop | place... | reverse complement strand
TTTTTTTTTTTTTTTTTTTTTTTTTTTGGTGTTTGCATTTTAGTCTGATCTCGGGTTTACCAAAGATGGATCTATTTTGGCAGGCAGTGGCCTGGCAGTGATGCATCTCACATGCTGTCTGGGTTTAAAAAAAAAAGGGGGGAGGGGGGAAGGGAAGAAAGAAAGAAAACTACACCAAAGTTTTGACTGGAAACTCTGCCATTCTGGACAAGAGTGACTGCTGAGAGGTTGAACTGTTCCACTTAGTGTGGATCAGCTGAACAGCAGCCAAAGCTTTTTTCTGCCCTTTTCAGTTATTCATATCACTCCCACCATAATAGCCTTGAGGAGCTGCATTTTTTGTCTGTGTAAACCCAGAAGACAGTGTGTCTATTGACCCTCTTGCTGTTTCTGGAATGTGTCTTAGAAATTTTTCTCAGCAAAATATCCTTCGTTCTTTTCTGTATTGGAGACTGAAATGGCAGAAAGTGTACTTGTTTTCTAAAAAATTCTCCTAAACTTAATCACCAGTTGACTTTCGTATTGAGCTGGATTTTGGGGGGAGAAGGTGTATGCAAGTAACACTATACAAGGATTTATTTTTTTAATTCTCTAAGAGGCAGCGTGTGATGCATAGCAGCTTACTAACATTTTCTCACGCCTTCAGGATCGACAGTGCCCATCATAGAGATGTCCATATCCCCTTTCTCTGTTTATTTTTCCTTTCCTGACTGCTGGTCAAAGGCATAAAGTACTAGGATTGATTTCAGATCAGTATATAAAGCTTTACGAGTACTGCATGTTTGCAAGACTATGGAGAACTTTCCCTGTCTGTAATTCTTTTGTCTCATTCTGATACACAGTGATTACTTAAGTTGCATCATGTTGCTAAACTGCAGAATTTTTCAAGCAGGTGATGAGTCGGTTCAGACCTCTCTAACACGGGTTACTTCGGAGTGAAAGGGCTGCGGGGTTAACTTTCTTTCCCCTTTAAAATAAGAAATTGGAAGAAATACTTCTGTAAGTACTTCAGTCATGAAAGATATTAGACCATCAATGTCCCACCCTGGTATCCATCACTTGGCTTGAACTTGCCATCTCTGGGTTCCTGGCGGACTCATTTAAACATCTGGAACTAACTTTTGATGCTGTTTGAAAATCTGGTTTTTGCAACTTGGTGGTTAGATAGAAAATCTGCAGGAAATGTGGTTAAAATAAACTTGACAGAATAGTGTTTTGTTTTTTCTCCTGCTACCTTGTAGAAGAGATAGAAGCCATAGTGCGTCTTGCCAGCTCATATGGCTGTGGACTTTGGTGTTAGGTGCTGTAGAGGCCTGATGTTTCAAATTTTTTTTAAAGTGCTGAAGACAGCCACAGTTCTACCAATTTTTAAAAAACAACACTTTGAAAGTTTTACTACCCTACTTTCTTCCCCATCAACTAGCAAGGCTGTCTAAAGGAAGGAAAAAGATTGGCTTTCATTACATTTCATGGTAATTCTCTATGGGTTCTGTGAGAAAAGAGGTCATACATAATAACCTTACCTGCTGCTAGTGTGCTTTTAACTAGTTCGCTCTATCAGAGCTACACGTCCTTTTCCTAGAGTTTCCTTTCAGGGTTAGTTACAGAAAGCACTCCTCTGGTGTGACGGTGTTTAAATCTGATTGCTATGGCAGTGGAAGCCTGAAGTTCACCTGTATGCCCGCGGCGAGGTTAATGGTGCTGCCGATAGCGGGCTGCCGTGCGTTCCTGGGAGCGCTTTTCCTGATGAGACGTGCATTGGCGTGTGTGACCTTTGGGTTTTGTTGTTGCCATCTGAGTCCAGAGAACAACTGCCTTAACAGAGACAGACTGTGGATGGGAGGCAATACATATATACACTGTGCATGTTTATCTGGACAAAAAGATATTACAAAGGTATGTTCTGGGGGAAGCGTGCAAAATCTGTGTATCTTTTGCAAATGTGGGCAGAAGTGTGCATTTGAAAGCAAACTGCTTTTCTTCTCGCCACAAATCCCTAAAATGTATATACCCTTTTCTGCTTTTTCATGATGCCGAAAGGTGACCTCATTCTTTTTTCCTTTCAAGAGGGGAGGGGATTCTTTGTTGCATTACGAGTATCTAGCCTTGGCGTCTCTTACAACTGAGTAATCTGGCAGTCTGTAGAAGATCTGGATTGTGGTTTCACATGTGGTGCTGGAAACGTGAGCTCTTGCTCAGTCATCTCTGCCCCGTTAAAGGAGAGAGTGTGTTGACTGAAAGCTGCATCACGGTATCATCCTCTTATATCCTAAGTCACGGTCTGGTTTTCCAGAGACCAGTTATTCCAAAGCCTTTCCTCTTGAAGATACTGGTCAGAGCAAATATTTTAATATTAACTCTAAGAAGCCCAAAAAAATACCTTCTCTGAAACTGTTTGCATGCACAAGTGAGCAGTAAAGAAGGCAAAAATTTATTTTCTGTAAAGCTCAACTGTAAATTACTCCTGAAATAGCTCCTGTGACTCCGTGCAGCTCCAGGCCACTGCATCCGTTACTCTGAGTGTGAAACTTAACGTCATCAGCTCATTTTTATCATTCTGTGCTTCAGCAGAGTGCAGGAACCTAGCTATAAAATACAATTCTGTTGATACTAGAAGTGATGATGATAGAGTAAGTGACATACTCAAATGAAGTAATAAAAAAGTTCTAGACTTTCTTTATATTTTTATTTTAAGATCCAAATACCTCATTGGAAAAATATTTAAACTGTTTGAAGCTTGCCAAATGCATTAAATGGCCAGGAGAAACAAAACATCACTGGGGCTCTCACACAAAAATTCTTGGTTTTGGAATGTTTCCAATTTTACTTACTCATCTGCTGCCTCCTCTTATTTGGGGCCAGTTAAGATAGTTTTGGAAACCGAGTGTCTGCTCCGGTCTACATTTAGCTCAGAGATACTTTGCTCATATCCAACCAATGATCCTGCTCATGAAAATGAACTCTGGCTTAGTGTTTGCTGGATCTGCCTGGAAATGTGTAATAATGGATTTCTTGTTTTTCTGCTTCAACAATAGAGTCAAGGGACAAATTCCTGAGTTGCACTATTTAAAAAGAAAAGAAAAAAAGACACAGCTGTACGAGTGGGACTAGGGCTGTTGTAGAAGTCAGCTCAAACAATGGGTTGCTCTTCGGTAGACAGAGAGAATGGGCCTCACAAATGGATATTGAGCTGGGGCAGCTGGGGCTTGAGGAGGGGTTGGGAGACAAGCATACAGTACTCTGACAGCTGTCCGCCTTTCCCTGGCTGACTTTGTTTTGCTGGTAAATTTGTGTTTGTAATACAAGTCTGTATTGTTTTTCACTTGTGTTTAATGTAGCTATATGTAAGTGAGTTGATGATAAAGTTTAATAAGCTATATAGCCCTTGGGCAGAAATATGATTGATATGGCTTCTTGGAAATTCATTGCAGCAGGTAAATTTTCTGAAGTTATATGTGCATCATTTACAGGAGTTAGCAGACAGTTGAAACTCTTCGGGAACAAGCGAAGTTGAAAGTCTGTCATTTGTTGGATTTATTTATTTGGTTATAGTAGCAGTCTTTTCCATTTGATGCTGCTGTTTCATCTCCTATTATGCACTCAGTGACCAGCATTTTCTCATTGTGCTTGAATTATTTTTGTAGAAAGAATGTGAAGGCAATCAAGGAAATTCCTACAGCTGACTGCACTTGCAAAAGAAATAGCTGAATTGAGGTGAAATAAATTATTGAGATGTGCGAGCTGGACAAATGGGAGGGAAGCCTGTTTCTTTGCAAACTGAGATTTGAAACCTTCTGGCAGAATCTGTTACCTTCCAGATATGATTACTAAAATGTTTCATGATTTGGTGTTTCATGGATTTATTGTCAGGAAACTATTGTCTGCTTGGAACAGTTCAAAGAATAACCCCGTTCTGAACTATTTTTAATGGGAGCCCACTTAGAATATGCTAGAATTAATTATTCTGAAGTTTTCCCTGAAAGACCCAGAAGTCCTTTAAAGAATTTTTAAAGCCGTCTTTGCTTCTCCTTTGCTAAAGGGGTTATTCTGAAATTGCAGGAGTGGTTGGAACAGAAGGCTTTCTGGACGCTCACAGCTCTGTTCCAGGGCTGGGCAGGCAGAGGAGGCTCCGCGAGAGCCTGACAAGTGAGTGCGCGCTCAGGACAGGTCGGCTTTGCAAAGCCAAATCCTGGGCTCTCTCTGATGGATGGCAAAGCTCTCACTGGAGCGAGCGTTTGGCCCACAGCCGTGGGGCAGGTGGGAGTAGGCAAGGTGCGTGGGGCTGCGTGGGAGCAGGGTTTGCCGCAGGGCTCTGGCTGGGTGGGTGCAAAGTGGGAGAGAGGGGAGGCAGGACAGGGAGCGAAGGCGTGTGGGTGTAGGGAGCTGGGCAGGAAGGGAAGAGGAGGAAGAGTGGCTGTATGAAGGCCAACAGCAAGGAAGGAAAAGGCAGCTAAAATAAACAGATGGGGTAGGCAGTAAGGGAATAATGTTGGGCAGTGAAACAGATAACCGAAGGCCTTGGGAAGCGGAATTGTAAGGGGAGGAATCTGAAAATAAGAAAGGGTCACTCGAGGACAGTTTGTTCTAGGGGAAGAAGTGAGGTTAACTGTCCAGTGCTCTGCTATACTGGGTAGCAAAGCAAATTGTCTGTGTGGTTAAAAATAGGGAGTCGTGTCTCAGCTGCTACTCAGGCTCCCCTTTCCTTGTGCACTTCATGCGAGCGCTCTGCAAGGAAGTGTAGATAAAGGACTTTGCAGAGAGCACAGCGGGAGTGTGAGTGAAGATGTTTTGTCATGATTCTGTTGGCTAAGGCATGTGAAATGAGACAAAACTGTTGGGTTTTTTTTTGTCACTTCTCTTTCCCCCCAAAATACTGCTAGCCAGCAGGTGAGTAGTTCACTAGAGAAGAGCAGGTGCCACCCAACAGGGCATACTGTGGAGCAAGAGGAGTGTCTGCAAGTGTACGGAAAACGTGCATGCCTGTTAAGTGGGCTAGCAGAGAGGCAAACTTGTTTCGGTGTTTTACGTGTAGTGTGAGCAGAGTTTGTTCAGGGAATGCAAAATGGTTCACGGAAATAGCATATTGTAACACAAGAACAGCATCAGTGTGTATGCTGCAGCCTTATGCTTGACATAGATCAACTGTGTCACAAAACAGGAGTAAACCAAAAGCTGAAGTGTTCAGAGACCCAGATGCTAATGTTCCTGTCCTGCCTACTGGTAAGGTGAGGAGTAACACAATGCAATTTCCTTCTGTGCAGTATAAATTATAAATTTCTTTTGGCATTTCTTTAGGCGAGGCAGCAAGCCCAGCTGCGACATCAAATGGCAGAAGACAGCAAAGCAGAATATTCTTCCACTCTACAGAAGTTCAACAGTGAGCAGCATGATCATTACTACACACACATACCAAACATTTTCCAGGTAAGGGTTGCTGGCACTGATCTGGAGTAGCTCATTATCTTGTGGTAAGAACAGAGGGGCGTACTGCACATTGCGTCAATTCTGTGACCCTGTCTTTTGCTTTTCGGTGACTTTTGTCACTGTTAGCAAATTTTTTATGCAGTCTGCCAACGCAAGAGATGGAGAGCTTGATAGGATAAATTGTCCCTTCCTCTTGGACCAGATATCAACTGGTCAGTAGTATATGAGGAAGGTGACATTGACTTGTCATGACAGATTACGATAGTCTTTGGAATCCTCACAGTCTTGCTCTGTGAAACTCTTGTGACCATGCAGCTGGGGAATGAGAGCATTATTTACATTGTTGGGGCAGGAGTCAGCTGGGCATCATTACATCTGTAAAGCCTTACAGCCCCTTACAACCCATCTTCAAATCAGACTTCACAGATGTTTAAATTTAAACCACAATAATTCTGCAGTAGTGAATGTCAAAGGGTTTAAGCAAGCTTGCTGATGATGTCTTACGGTGCCTAAAGAAAAATGGTAGAGAAGGAACAAAAAAGCCATCAGATTTATACTAACCGAAGATCGGAGTTTGTCCTTGACTGACCAGAGAGATTAATGTAGTAGAACAGAAGTTTGAAATGACTGTTCCATTGTAATGGGATATAAGCATCAGAAGTGGAAAATACAACCTCTTTAAGGGAGGGTATGTCACATGCTTATCATATGATGAGAAATAACTGATACTTGCATAGTAAATATACGTGTTTTTATCCATAGCTGGAACTTCTTAGCTAAATGGACACCTCGTCTTTTGCTTCATGGTATTTCAAATCAATGTCTTGTGATAAATTATCCCTGACATCAGATATAAAATTTTTGCAATATATTTATATTTAATGCTAGATCTGGTAAGTGTTCTGATTTGTAGGTGAGCGTTCGTAAAGTACTGCAGATGAATCCTTTTCCCTCCCAGTTGCACGAGTAAGTTCTAGTGCTTTCTTTTAGATGTTGAAATCAGATGTTTTCTAAAGAATTCCTGTTGCTAGTGGATCAGTCAAGACAACAGAGATTTTTAACTTGACGATGCTCCATAAGATTCCTGCAGTCTGATGTGAAACAGGCCATTCCTGTTCATGCCCTTCTGTATCCCGTTAGAATCTGTCATAATAGTGCTGTGCCACATCCAGTTTCCCTCTGTTGTAAATGAGAGGCCAGTGGGATAGGTGCTGGAGGTCGTGGCACTGAATCCATTGACCAACAGGGAGCATGTGTTGAGAAGCCCTGGTGTGAACAATGCATGATGTATAGGACTGCCTGTAAACCAAAAATTACCTACTAGGGAAAAGGAGAAGGGGAAAGATCAAGAGTTTTGTTTGCTTGGGTTTTTCAGTGGAATGAAAATAAGATCTTTCAGAACGTGCAGAAGATGAAAGAATTTGTTGTTGCGGAAATTCTCTTAAAACCTTAGGAGTCATCCTTACAAAAGGCTAAAGCTGGGGTTTTGACAAATCAGCATTTTTTAACATAAAAAGTTAATTGAAAAGTTTCCAGTAATTGTAACAGAGATTGGCATTTTGATGTTTGAGGGAATGATACCACTTGGTGCCTTCAGGAGAACAGCTGTCCTAGTTTGTTCTTAAAAATATAATTAAACCATAAAATTTTAAAGCAGCTGGTGTATGCTGGGGAGACAAATAGCTTGAAACTGTGAAGTTAATCTTGATATTTGATCTGAATAAAATGTCGTGTTTTAGAAAATACAAGAGATGGAGGAAAGAAGAATCGTGAGGATAGGTGAATCCATGAAAACTTTCGCAGAGGTTGACCGCCAAGTGATCCCTATCATTGGAAAGTGTCTGGATGAAATAACAAAGGCTGCAGAATCAATTGATCACAAGAATGTAAGTGTTGTATTGTTTGGATTGTCGATTGTCACCTTTAGTATTGATCACTTATATATGGAGACTTCAATCCTGAGTCCAGGCTGCAGGACGAGAGCTTTATAGTCATGGAACTAAAACAAAGACTAGCTGCTTGTCCCGAGCTACTTTGTCTGAGGTAGGATGTGCTCAGATTACTTCCCAAATCTATTTAACGGCCAGAAATGTCTCTCCTGCCACACTTCTTTTCAATATTTTTTTTTCTTTAGGAAAATTCTCTGATTTTACTAGGATAATTACTTCTTGAAATACTGTAATTGAAAAATAGGCTTCTGCGTATAAGGTAGATGATAGGCATAATTCCAGATACCTGATGATCACCAAGTCTTATTCAGATGGGCTCTGTGTCTGACAGTCAGAAAACTGAATGTTGCAGAAAGGTCTTCATTCCAGATAATTTCGTAAGAATGGAAGTATTGGAAGTATTGGCTAAATAAATTATTGCAAACAACTCTGGCAAAGTTTCTACTTTAGTGTAAAATCTGTCTTTGCAGATTTGAGGTTTGCTAGCAATCTGTAAATGAGCTTTTGCAAATCTTTATTTCTGAACATCATTGTAGGTCTAAAAAGAAGCCTTCCTGTTAAAAAGACTGATAAAGAGTTTGGTTGAGCTTCCTGATGTACATTTAGCACGGGGGCAAATGTGTTTTCTGTTTTGTTTTAGGAATGATCTGCTTACTTCAGAAATGAAGTCTCTGCTTGCTCTTTCAGCCCTTCTCATGGATCACATTAGTGCTTCAAATACAAACAGCATGTGTCTTGCTGGCTGTTTGAATTTCTCGTATGTCTTTTTCACTGGAATCTCTTCTGAGCTATTCAGTGCCCAGAGCCTGGAGGCTTCCATTAATTGGCAGCATAAGCCTGAGGCTGAAGTTTTGAGATGAATCCACTACTTTCTGCTCAGCAATTGCTCTCAGAGAGCAGCATAGGAGACGAAGGAATCTGAAAATTACCCTTTCAGGGTAGGAGAAGGGGGAGTTGGGGCACAGATTCCCATGTTAGGACAGTGTACCCTGCTTGAGGTACAGCTTTTGGTGCTGCATGGTGAGATTGTGTTGGGGAGATTCATACCTAAGCCTACACTCTGCTTGAATCTTCAGGTGAGGTCTTGGCAACACACAAGCCAGATAAGTCAGAGTGGTGACTCGTGCGCGAGTATGACATTAGAAAATTGTTATTTTGAGCGTTGATAACTAAGGGATCTCCTGTAAACACCATGCTAACAAAAATGTATTTAGCCAAATTTGTTATATCTGAAAAAATAGAAAGGGTTTAGTGTGCTCTCTCTGGAAAACAGTTATGTCCATAAAGGGTTCTCTTTTCTTAAATATCATCAAGGATTTTTTTTTTTTAATCTCTGGAACAGTAGTTTCTAACTTTCTTGACTGTGATAAATGTAATATGCTTCTTCCTGTCCTTTTGTAGCATGTAAGCCCTGCCACTTTCTAAGGATGGCCATAGATGCACACAGTAGCAATTTAAAAGCTATATTTTCTCAATTTCCAGATAATGTACTGGTTTTGCTACTAATTCAGAGTATTACAGCAGACCTTTACCATCTCACCCCTTAACTTTCTAAGAAGCAAGTTTGGGCTCTGTTATGCTACCATCAGGAGAGTTCCCCCTTTTACTGGAAAGATTCAGATTGAAGGTTGTCTGCTTTACTCGTCTTTTCCAAGCTTGGAAAACTTTGGGTAGGAAGGGCTACGAAGATGATTAGGAAGGGCTACGAAGATGATTAGGGGACTGGAGCATCTCTCCTACAAGGAAAGGCTGAGGGAGCTGGGCTTCTTTAACCTGAAGAAGAGGAGGTTGAGAGGGATTCTCATAAATGCTTATGAATAAGGATGTGTGTCAAGAGGATGGGGCCAGACTCTTTCCAGTGGTGCCCAGCGACAGGACAAGGGGCAACGGGCACAAACTAAAGCACAGGAAGTTCCATCTGAACATGAGGAAGAACTTCTTCACTCTGAAGGTGATAGAGCCCTGAAACAGGCTGCCCAGAGGGGTTGGGGAGTCTCCTTCTCTGGAGATATTCAAAACCCGCCTGGACATGGTCCTGTGCAGGCTGCTCTGGGTGACCCTGCTTTGACAGGGTGGGTTGGACCAGCTGATCCACAGAGGTCCCTTTCAACCCCCGCCATGCTGTGATTCTTTGAAAGTCAACTAGATATGTGCTGTAGTCAACTTTGAAAATGAGGTCAGATTCCAGACAAGTTGAATGCAAGGACAGCTGGTGATGATATAGCTAGTACAATGGTGAGCAAAACCAAGAGCCTGCTGAGCAGGAAGAGCTTTGTGTGAAACTGTGGGCCCACACAGACATGTGTTTCCCAGCTGGGGGAAGATCTCCAGGATTGGTAATCATAAACAAAAGTACAGTATCACTAAACTTGAAATGTGTAAAGTCAGACAATATGACACTGACAAAAGGCAGTGATTCTTATTTAGCTCTTGGTGTCCTTTGTTTTTTTTTTTTGCCTTTTCTACCCAGCTAGCACATACAGAGTTACTTAAGAAGAAGAGAGGGTAAATTAAAGCTCTGTTCTTTGTGCAATAACTTCAGTTTTGAAACCAGAGCTTTAAATAGAACAGCCGCAACTAATACAGAAGGTATGTTGGTCAGAAAGAAAATAATTACAGAGAAAGCACGAATTCTAGTAATTTACCTTGTGTACCAAACTGTGTGTCAACTCTAGCTGAAAGGATGTAAGAACCAGCCAGTTCTGCAGCTTTTTTTTTTTGCTGCCAGTAAAATATTACCAGGTGGCACTACTGTGTAAAAAGGACAAACAAAATCCAAGCAGCAGAACTTTACGCTTCATGGAGGTATCTCGGAGCTTTTTGATGACCACTTTTCAGCTTCGGGTAGGTTTATTACAAACATTGGTCTGTGAAGGTGTGGTTCCTATGGTATCTGTGAACCACTATGATTTCTAGGATGAGAATTGTGTGTTATAATAGTAAGGAAGGATGTATTTGTGTAGTGACTTAGAAGCTGTGGACGTGCAGACTGCTAACAGGCTTCTTTTGCACAGCCAGCTCCGTGTTCCCTCCCTATGTGGATGCTAGCAGGATTGTGGAAGATCACTTTTCTTCCAGGGTCCCTATTTCGTTGGATAGTATTAAGAACCAGAATGACACGGGACAGATTTAAAACTTTCTATATTCTCTGCAGCTGAAATATTACAAAGTTCAGCCTCACGCCTACTGGCAAAATGGCCAGTCTTTCAGGCTTAGTTACTAAATCTGCAACTGTGTAAATAGGATTGCTTTAAGCCCTCACTGAAGTGTATAGAATTCCTGCTAACAGCAATGGAAACTGTCTGGATTTAGCTGGGAATACTGGTTAGCCCTGAGTTTCCAATGCAATAGTAAATATGCTTCTTTTGTCTCCTTTTTCCAACAACTTGGACAACACAGAGGTCATGTTGCCAGAGTAAGCAGTAGTGACTGCTGGGTGAACCTGTGCAGAGCTCGCTTCGGAAGGCTCTAGCAGCAGATAAAACTAATTTGTTACGGACTTTAGAGTTCCTGTTATGACATTATCTCTGTGATATATGGAGCATGTTGGTTATTTTTAGCTCCATTGTAGTGGAAGGATGTTTTGACTAAATGGAGGGAACACTGTAAAATTAAAAGGAAAAAATGAAAAGCTCCGTGCACAGGATAAAATACCAGTGTAACCTTGTGTGTGTTAGTAGTCACTTCTCTCTTCTTTCTTCGTCTTGCTTTCATGGCTATTATTAAAAATCTCAAATATATACATCTCAGGAAGTTTTTAATGTCAAGCTAGGATGAGATAATGGAAAGTGGTATTCTACCTCACTAAAAATTGTGTAGGAATTTCACAGTGCATCTGATAGTTGGAGGATCTTAGACCTGAATTTTCTTCACAATCCCATGAAGACTCTTGCAAAGCTTTGCCTATAGCTGTGTTTTGCTCGACTGAGCCTGGCCTCTGGATATGTTTATATCGCACTAGATTTCTCATTAAGAGTGTTTTACCTACGGACATGAGCAGAATCTGTGAAATGCCTTCAAAGCAACAAGTTCATCTTTTTTTATCTGAACAGGATGGTCCTACTCGGTCTCTGGAGGCTAATAAGATATTTGTGTGCTGTGGCACAGTTTCTCTAATGATCTTAGAAGAAAACTATTAGAACAGTATAACATAGAAAAGCTCTCTTGCCTAGAAGTCAAGCAGATGAAAAAAGTGTTAAAATAAAATTTTTGAGTCCATTAGGTTTAAATGCACTTGGTACGCTGAGGTCTGGATTTGAGGTTCTGTATAATTAAATATGTTTATAGACCTGACTAGGAAAAATGCTATATGTTGTGCTTTGGGTTTTTTTTGGTTTTTTTTTTTTTCCTCCACACCCTTGTCTGAAAGAGCAACACATTACATACAGTATATAGCCAGTGTATGGCTGACTTATATCTAGTAGTTAGTGCCAAAAGGGCTCGTGGCTTTAATGAGAGCATGTGGAGTTCGCAGCTGCTGCCTGCACCAAGGTGTTGGGCTGCTTGTGTGACCTTGGACTGCTCCATTGTTAGGTAAAGCTCGTGAGAGAAACTCCTGCGATTTACTGTGGCTGTGAGTTCACAATCACCAACTTGACGACTTACGGCAGTGTTAGCACTGAAGAGCTCCTTTATATGGGAGTCTTTATTGGGATTTTCTACTAATTTACTTACAGCTGCATGCCCAGCAATTCTATACCTTACATTTTTTTAATGAGTCACTTAAGTTATCTGTTTGGGTACTGAAGTATGATTGCTTTTCTAGTCAGTAAAGTTAGTAATAAGCTCTTTGTCATTTTCACCACTAAACATGATAAATCCTTTAAAAGATGTTTGTATCAGAACTTTGATTTTTGTGTTGGAAATGAAAGAAAGGGAATGCGAACATTGCCAGGTTGTGGTCAGGCTTAGGGGTTGCGCAGATCAGTGGAAGGTCGGAATAAGGAGACCTGAGTTTACTCTTCCTGAGCTCCTGAGCATCGTCTTTAGTTAACTACAATGACCTATACTTCAGTGATGTTGATGTATTTTTTTTGCTGTCCTAAATAGACCATAGTCCTCTGCTTTTTACCTGTTGGTATTTTGAGTAATGGCTGTTCTCTGTGATACCTTTGCAAAATGGACTAGAGTTTCGTTAACAGGAATAGTGGACTGTTGGAGACTAAAGCTCACCTGCTTTATTTCCATGGATTTTTTGTTTATTTAGAGATCTATTATGAAACTGAGATTTATGTTACCAGTTGTAGTACGCTCCGAATTACGTAGGTTGGAAACTTTTATTCTGTGCGGGGTAGTTTTTGTGTTCTTGCTGCATTTATCACCTGAGTACCTGGGAGCATTAAATTTTACACATCAGAGTGCCTTGCTTGGGTAGGATACTATGCTGTGCCTAGGTTGGGGTTTTTTGGTTTTTTGTTTGTTTTTTTGTTTTTTTGTTTTTTTTTTTTTAAGCACAGTGTGGTAGTGAAAATAGGACCAAGAAAAGCGCCCTGATCTTGTCTTGATCCTGGGCTCTGGAGCAGTGTTAGCTCCCAAGGATGAACCTGGGCACTGTGAGAGTTGCTTCCTGCACAGACGGACTTTCTTGTCCCTGTACTGTTTTTCTGTGCCACCAATTTGATATCAGTCCTCACCTGAGATGTTTACACTTGTACTGGATCTGTCCCATTCCAGGATTCCCAGCTGGTAATAGAAGCGTTTAAATCAGGGTTCGAGCCTCCGGGAGATATCGACTTTGAGGATTTCACGCAGCCGATGAAGCGGACGATCTCAGAATCCAGCCTTTCCAACTCCAGAGCGGATGGGAAGTCTGAGCCAAAGTTTGGTGGCAAATCCAAGGGCAAGTTATGGCCGTTCATCAAGAAAAATAAGGTACTGACTTGCAGACTTGAGCTTGGTGCTAGTATGTGTGTAGTTAATAACCTCTGTCTTGTCTAGTAATCTGGGCAATTACAAATTTTTAAAGAGACTTTTAGATAGTTAATAACTGATGTCTTAATACGCTGTTTTGTTGTAGTCTTTGGTTACTTAAGTTTCTTTATATCTTTAATTTTTTTCTTGTATAATTTCTTTAATTATGTTGCTTTTTTATATTAATTTATCTGAAATTGTCACGTCTCTGCCATGGTCCATTTCTGTTCCTAACTCAGAGAAGGAATTGCGTACCACTTACCTAGTGCCATATGTGCGAACTAACATTGTTACATTGGGGAAGCTTGAATGGGCTGTTACTGTTTGACACTTCTAAACCTGTCCTTGGCTTTTCATTTGCATTATCTTTTCAGTCTGTGCACTGGGTTCAGCAGTTGGGTGGCTGGGTACAAGGAATTGCTGCGATTCATTCTTAAGCACAACTAACGGAGCATAACTAACTGAGCAGTTGACTTTTTAAAAAGACCATGTTAACTTATGTATCCATTAAACCTTTTTCATTTCACTGTCATATTTTACACCATAATGCATGGCAGCATTTATCTGGGGTTACCAGAAGGCATCAGGGTGACTGGACTGACCTACTGGACTGGGTGACTCAGTAACATTGATGGAAGCCCAGAGCAGCTTTGTTGTTTTGGTCTCGCCCTTGCTCTGACCCTTACCAAACCACTTCTAATTAGACTCCAAAAATGTACTTGTTCAAAATGGGTCATTCGTGTTGTGCTGGTAGAAGAGAGAACTCGGCTCTCTGGTGCTTACATCAGTGTAGCCAGAAACACAACCCAGGACCACCTCCTGAGCAAATTCGTAGGATAATTTGTGAGAGTGAAGTGTGATGCACATTACTGAGGTATGATTTGAAAGCAGGAAGGAATGTGGTTTGTTGTTTTCCAGATAATAGAAACGCTACTGGGCACTAAGGTACCTTCCTTATCTGATCCATTTAAATTCAGGTATTTGAAAGCTCTATCCATATGCATTATTTTGAGCTGTCCACAGAGCGAGAACAGGGCAATTTATGGGGATAGTGCTGCATGGAAGAGTCTGCATGAGCTTCCTGTCAAAATACTTTCTGTTATTCTTCTGTTGCATCACTTACTAAAACTTCCATTTGTCAATCCTTCATTTACCGCAACTCTTGAATACGGCTTTCCCCCTCTTTTGAACCATGGCCTTTAATATTTAATTATTTAATTGTTTTTTTTCTCTGGATTTCAAATATTGGTTTTGATGCTTATTTTCGTTTTGTGTTTTATCTTTTTATTTTGGTTTTTATTCTGTCACTTCTCCATCTCTTATACGTAGCTTATGTCCCTTTTAACATCCCCCCATCAGCCCCCTCCTCCTCCCCCTGCCTCTGCCTCACCCTCTGCTGTTCCCAACGGCCCCCAGTCTCCCAAGCAGCAAAAGGAACCCCTCTCCCATCGCTTCAACGAGTTCATGACCTCCAAACCCAAAATCCACTGCTTCAGGAGCCTAAAGCGCGGGGTAAGTTCTCCTCTGGATACCTCTCTCTTGCTCTTTTCTTTCTTTCTTGCGCTTTTATTGCACGTTCTGTTATGTAAAAACTTGTTTTGTTTTGTGAATGAATCCATTGTGTTTTATCATAACATGCAGACAAATCCAAGGAATCCCAACCTATAAAGCCATTTGTAGTCAAAAACCCCACAATGAAACCACAAAAAGTGCAGTCGCTGATGGAAATTACCCATTTGGGTTTGTTGGGGAGGAGGGATTGTCCAAAGTATGGAAGGAAAAGCTGAACAATGAGCAATACTCATGTAAAAGTCAGTCGTTCATTTAGTAGCCCTGCGTATGTCTATGGCAGAGTAGGTTTGGAGGAGCACCAGTCAGGGGGTTGCTCTGATCCTGATGCTGCATGTTGTCTACCTTAAAGTAGGAAGTTTTCCTTTCTGCACAGTGGATTCAGCTCAATGTCTGTGTCAGGAGGAGGAGAGTAAACTAGGAGTGATTCTAGAAAATAAGTCTTCTGACTTCAGTTGGTGCAAGCTCAGACATTTCCCTGAAGTGATCTGACACGTTGCTGTGGTACTGGGAAGGTGGCTTCCCTGGATTTTACTGCCAAGTGTGCTTCTGTGTGTGACTTCTGTTCCAGAGGCTCAGCCTCAGCCCGTGCTTCAAGCGCTGCAAGCTTAGCTTGCTTAGTAAGTCTGAGTCTTAAGATAAGAAAATGGGTGAGATGTGAAAGGTGAACTGATTCTAGGTGGTAAAAAAAGTTGTTTATATGGTACATGTGTGCTTTAAACCTGGGCTGCCATGTTGGTGGAGACTGTGGGGAACGACCGAATTTAATATTCCCTGCAGCTACATAGATGTGTCGATTGCAGCTGGCTCTAAATATGTGGGGCTGATGCTTCTCAAGGACCTTAACTGCATCCTGTAGCAGGGAGTGTCAATAAGATGTGAAGGTTTGGTTTGATTCCTGTAGACAGCAGAAGAAATCAAACCTTCCCAACAAGTTTCTTTCACATCTGCGTTTGGGCCTCCTGGAGCAGATGATGTGGCTTGAACAGCACTTAATGTGCATAGAAGATTTTAAATCCTGCCATGCTCTGTAACTTGTTTCCTTATTAGTTCTAAATGCGTTTTTTCCATAGCTTTTATTCTTGATGCTTTAAATGTCAATGAAATATCTTCACAAAAATACCAAGTTGAAAAACTATTTGTAACGGCCACCAACAGCTGCCATTCTTGCCAACTGTGAAGGACAGATACATGTGATGAACCATTGCAAGGCTAGGAGAAAACTTTTAAGTTCCATGTTTGACTTGTCCTTGCAGCCTTCCCTACATGTATTAGCATGCAGAATTGTAGGCACCACGTCTTTTTCTGGGCATTTCTAATGAAGTCCACAGATTTTGTTGGTTTCTGAACTGAATTTCCTTCCCAGTGCTGTGATGCATCCAGTTTAAAGTGGCATTCTGGCTGCAAAACCTTTATCAGCCTACCATGCGAGTTCCAAAACATGGGTGAGATGTTTTGAGGGATTAGGTTTTGGGTTTTTCCCCTGCCAGCGGCTGAAGTGCAGTGTGTTAGATGCCGGTTTATGCACCGTACAGTGCAGAGAAGCTGAAAGCCTCCGTGGCTGACCTTGGGGGTTCACCTGGCTCTGGATCAAGCTGGATCAACATTTTGTGTCACATCTCCACTGTTGCAAGTGCAGTGTCCCTGTCTCCTTTCCTGCTGATAGAGTAGGAAGCATGGCCGGAGTTTTCCCAGGTCAGCTGCGTTGTTGCTGACAGCAGCTGTGGCTCTATTGGTAAGCTGGTGGTCAAGTGTTTGTGTTGAATTAAATGCTCTCATTGGTGGTCTTCATAAGCAGTAAGTAAAAGGACAGGTTCCCAGAATAAAATTTTCCCTTTTTTCAAACAAAAAGAAGGCTTTATCTTTCCAGAAGCTCGCACGTGCCGCTGTTGTGCTGAGAAGTTGCTGGCATAGCATGGCTTTGGCTCCTAGGTTAAGGTCTTTAGAATTATTTCCTCCTATAAAAATTACAGGAAGGAGACACAAGTGTTCAGTATTTTAAAACGTGTTTCAGAGCAGGCTGTAGCAGCAAGGAAGTGACTATTTTAAAAAGCCCAAATTCTGCTCCAGGGGCTGCACTGACATTTAGGTCTGAGGGCTGGAGTTGGGTAAAAGTAGAGATGATTTATTTCAGTGGGGAACTTCAGGGGTGAATTACAGAGAATTGAGAACAGTGCTGCAGACAAGATTTTGTCTCATCTGGTTGCAGACAGTACGTTTTAAAAAAACATGTTTTGTACAGAGTGATTTTCAGTTCTTTGCTAGGGAATTGCCAGTTAATGGGGCATTCGGAACCCAAAAAAAATCCTGTTACTGGTGCTTTTCACTGGGGAAGCGGGAATTTTCTAAGCTGTCCAAAGGCAGGTTCCATAAATGTACCCCCTTCCCTCAGTTGCAGTTTGGGTCAGAGCATCTTTTCTTGGTGGCCTTTATGGGAGGAGACAGTCTTTCGGTTCTCCTTCTGCAGCAGCAGACCTGGAGGACGTGCTAGATGGTGGCTGTCTCGGTGGCAGCCGCTGTGGCAAGCGGGCGGCTGGCAGTCGTCCCCGTGTGGGGTAGCACTGAGACACTGGGGAGCGGAAGGCACCGCTGAAGGCGAGGTGCTCCAGTAGTGCCATTCACAGAACAGAATATTAAAAATACTGCTAAATATTTCTAACTTGGTTTAAAAATACCAATTTGTAGTTCCATGGGCACTTCACAAGTTTGTATTTCAAATGTACAAATTCTAGTTTAGTGAGTGTTTGGCCGTACAGGCAATGATGACTAATTGCTTTCAATATTTCCTGAAGAAAGGCCATTACTTTATGTATTAACTAGCCGAGAAGTCCAAGCAAGCCTCACAAATCCTGTGTACCATATTGGCTTTAAGTGGTTTATGTGAAAGGTGAAATAATGAGAACAATTTCCTATAGTCTTCTCTGAAATCCCTCAAATTTCTACTGACATGTTCATTAAAAATGTGCAAGGAAAGGCTATTGCTAAATCTTCATTTAAACCTTTCACTATGTTCTCTTTCTATTTCATTTCCTTCCCCTGTTAGCTACCAGGATGTTTGTATGTAAATACTTCTCCTCCCTGACTCATCCCACAGAGCTGGAGGCCAGTGTTCAGATCATCGTCTCTTGATCCAGAGGGGAGAGTTCGGGCCCCTTGGTTCATCTAGAAATACGGAGCGGGACAGGCTGCAAAGCTCTGGCAGCTTGCTCCGTCTGATTTGAAAACTTGTCAGGTTCACATTTCATAGGTCCTTGGTGATTTGTTGTACAAATGGTCAGACTGAAAGATCATGAAAATGCCGTATGACCTTCAAAAGTAAAAGAATTATAACCAGGCAAAAAATAAATCAAGAACCACTCCCAAATCCTGTTAATTTATCAGATGAAAAATGAGTGGTTGGCATTTGTTTCAGCTGATGTGGTTGATATGACCCACTTTATATTCAGTACAGCCAGATAATACTGTTAATTCTGCTTTTACCGTATTAAGTTTTATAAGATTTGCTTTGCTCGATTCCTCTCCATCCCCCTGCCAAATCCAGAAGATTCTGAATTTTGCTCAGGAGCATGAGCGGTAATGTGACAAATACTGGATTGCGATGTTACCACAGAAATCAGGAGGACGTAGAGAAAATTGTCCTCTACACAGAAGTACATTTGATCTGTGCAGAAATACATCAGTGAAGCAACTTTTGGAAAGGTTGTGCGGGGAGCCAGCAGGACAGTACAATGTAACGGGTGTTTGGCTTCGGACACTGAATAATTTCATTTGCTCTGAATATTGTCTCCGCACTGCTGGTTTTGTTCAGAGACAAAATCCCACTAGAGCCAGACACCTTGCAGTAAAGATGGCCACAAGGCATTTTAAAGTATTATTTTAGAGTATTTGACCAAATTGTCAAGCCAGGTTCTTCCTGGCTTTTTGATAAACGGAGCTGTTAACTCCTACAAAATCTGGAGTAACAATTTGCTTATTTCAGAGGAAACTGGATCGTCCTTCTTTTTTGCACTGGCTTAAGGAAGAAGTACTTGAAAAGGAACTACTTAATGTGAACAAGTCTGGTAGATACTAAGACCTTAACAGGATAAATGCCACCAGCAGAACTGCACGTTGTAATTGATCCTTGAAACATAAATGAGTGAATGGATTCACGTACAATTCCTCCGTGAAATCTTTGATATCAGAATGTGTCTGGAGAGGCAGGATGTTTTCGTAACTTCCTTATAAAGTTTTGGATTGGCACCTTAAGTTGCATTTGAAAAGAGAAATTATGAAACTAAAGCAGAAAAATCACTGATGACTGTTAAAATGAATTGTATTATTAGTAATGATATGTTCTGTGCCCAGTCCGGTTTTATTTCTGCTTCCAAACCAAAAATTCAATGAATCTTGTTTTCATAGAAGGAAGCAGATGCCTGGACAATTGACAACAGATGCAAGGTTAATATAGAGGTGCCAATACCAGTATCAGTGGTCACGGCCCATATGAAATCCTAGCCAGTTTGGGGGGAAAAAAAGAAAATTAGGCACTGACTCTTGTCAGTGTCTATGGTTTTCTAATTGCATTTTTGTGTTTTCCTCAAAGCTTCTGTCTTCTAACCCCAACAGCAGAAATGTCCATTGTAGAAAATATTGTAGAACCATTACAGCACTTGTCATGCATCAGAACTAGAAGGGGGGGGATAAATCTTTTACACAGTTTTTGAAAGTGCTGTTTCTAATAACTCTTTTAAAAAGCAGCATAAAAGTAGTATAACACTTAAAATCAACCCTGTCGCTTTAGAGAAGTTAAAGCCAGAAGAGTACGAAGAATGAGGAACCACTTACATAAGTCATAATTTCATTTGTGCTTGCTCTGCTTTTTCTAATTCCATTTTGAGGACAAAGAAGACTCGGTATTCTGCTAGTTGACATTAATTTTGTGTTCTTTTGTTTTATTGCTATAGCAGCAGTAACATTAGCAGCTTTATTTAAAGCGCAATACTTTTGAACTGAAAAATCCAGGGGTAGAACTTACGCCTTTGAATTGCAGTGTTGCGCAGACTTGCCTTTCCTCTCTTGCCTTGGAGACTGGGTTGTGGTGAAGCAGAGAGGACAGGGCTGGGAGCTGGGACGCGGGTATTACTGTCATTACTCAAGTGCCAGCCTCCAGGCGGTTCCGTAAGGCACACGGGGGGACTTTTGTGGTTTCCTTTTTAGTGGAAGTTGTTGACTTCGTTACAATGTGATTTTATTTCCATTGCACCAGTTAATGTTTTCCCTTACCATCCTGTCTTGCCTCTGTGACATACTGTGCAGCCTCCTCCCTCCACACTTAGCTGTTGGTCTGCCTGGGTGATCAGTGCTTTGTTGTTCTGTGAGCATGCAGAAACAGCAAACAAAACAAACCACCTCCTCTCCTACCTGCTCTGTTCCCTGCCCCTGGAAATACTTGTTATTCTAATGTAAGTGTACAAATCTGTGCCAAGACCAGGATTTTTTGGCGGGTGGGGTCGTTAAAGCCATGGTTTATTCTAGCACAGAGACAGACACATTTTCTGACCTTGTGTATGTAAGCTACCATTTAAAAGTACAGTATTTTCTGATTTTCATGACAATGTTAAACTCTTAATATTTGCCTAGTTTTTAGGAAGCTTCTACTTTGCGCTTAAAGGCTAGTTAAATGCCAAGCTGTCTTTTGCTGTAGAAGCAGTAAACACAGAGGTGCCGTGCTCGTCTCCAGTGTAACGGATGTGTTTTCTCTTGCTGACTCACCAGCAGACACAGTCTTTGTATATTCACAAAGAACTCATGAAGAGGACTTTAGGGACACCCACGTGTGCCATTGAGGCTAGGGAATATGTTGTAAGTCCGTGTATGGTGTGATCAGCCCATACCGTTGCTGCACAGTCGCTAACCCCACTTACAACGCCGTTAGTGTGTGCTGTGGAAATGTGCTTTGTAAAAGATAAAACAAAAATTTGGTGGGACGCAAGTTGCAGCTTGCTGTGTTATTTGCAGGAAAGATACGTCTGCTAGTCCTGGAAATGCTGAAATTGGCACAATTAAAGTAGCTGGACCTGTGAAATTCAGAGTTAAGTACTACAAACAGGTTCCATGCATTTATTCTAAATTATTCGACGAATGCAGTCTTGAGCATCATGAGCCGACCCCTGATTTACAGTAGTGTGGCAACATGTTCTGTCCCTTGGTCGTGGAGCACTCCGTGGAGCTTTCTGAAGCTTCCCTGAACTCTCTGTAACGGTGATGGTTCATGGAATCGAGATACGTGACCTCTAAATCTGATACCCAGATAAAGCAGAGCATGGGGAGATTGTTACGGGACCACTAGGAAAGAAAATTATTTCTTGGTTGTAGGGAAGTCCAGTGATATATTTCAACCTTGTTTTCTGTAAGTGAGGTTAGTGTCCGTGACTGTCCAATAACACATGGACTTGCTGGCTTTCATGCTCTCTCATGTGTTATTGAAGCTTGTGGCTCTTAGGCTCTTCATTTTCTCCCTGCAAGACTAAGCTAGATTTGTTTTAAATTGGCAGCTTGAAACTGATTTGCTCACTTTGAAGAGATGTAATTGATTTGATCATTTGAGGGAAAAATGCCCCTGTTCTCCCGGGAGCTGTGAGCAAGTTTCTAGCTGTGAAAACCCAACAGAATGGACAAAAGCAGTTATTTAGTTTGTAATGCAGATTTATGTTCAGTCTGCTTATATTTGTTTATAGAAACCAAATTGTTTTCATGTAAAATCATGAATACATTTCAGAAATGGAAGAGACTGAATATCACTTATTTCAGCATTTCATTGTTTCCAGTCTATGATCTGCTTTGTTATCTGTACTGGTTATAACAACCCCTGACGTACTATTTGGAAATGCCATTAATAAGTTCTCTATTTTTGTCGTACTTAACAGCATAAGAATTCGGCATACAGTGTCTGTAATCCTTCTCAAATTTGCTGAATTTACAGCAAAAGAATAGTCTTGATGCAGATGATTCTTCGCAGTAGTGTAGTGCCTTTAGAGTGAGTAGTGTTTAGAAACTAGCGCATGTAGCATACATTTGTGCCTTTTATAGAGTGCTTCATAGGTAAATATTTATTCCGCACCATGAGTCTTGTCTGTATATATGTACAAGGATCTCGGTTTGCGCTGATCATGTCTATGCCAAAGTTCACAGGAGTGCTAAAGCAATTATGCAAACAAAAGCTGCCTACACTGAATTTCTTCAGCAGCATATTTTAGCTCATTCTTTCTCCTTCCTGTATGATTATTCTCTCAAGTGAGTTGGTTTTGTTTGCTTTTTTTAACGGCCTCTTAGCTGAGAGGGTGAGTTTCTTCATTGCACGGTGATTATTATCATGTGTTTACTTCCTGATGGACTGAACTGAGGGAGGTTTAACTACTGTATCAATTCAAATGGAGTATTTTACTATTTATTTCAAGGCCACATATTTTCCTTGAGTGGTTGGCTTGTATTACTATACAAATTCTGGTAACTAATGGTAATTGTTATTTTTCAAAAATTTGTAGTTCTTAAATTATACTGTCAGAAACATCGTCGGCGTGAAGCCACCTTTGTTTTAAATCCAATCCTGAAGGGCTGTGCTTTTGCTCGAAATGGCCCGTCTGTGTGAGAGCCCCACACCCAGGAGCTGTGGTAGTGAGAGAACGGACAACTCCTGAATGGGAAGATGTTCAGAAGCCTGACGGTGCGGATCGTGGCCCAGAGCGAGAGGCCTTTGCCAGCTTATGCATTTGATCTGTATTTAACAGCGAGCGTGTGCATTTACAAGCCTGTTGCATAGTTTGAGCATTTCACAACTGTCCCCAGAGAGCTGGGAGGACAGGCACAGCGCAGATTGCTGGAGGAGGAGGCTGACCGTAGTTTTGATTCCCCTTTAAAATCTGGCGTTATATCGTGGACAGCGGCTAACTTGTGCTCCTCGGCACAGAACAGAAAAGCAACGCAGCGCTGAGCATTTCCCTGTCTCCTTGAAAACCTGCTGAACTGCAGCTGTCGTAAAGTCTTGCAACACTGGAAGAGGGTTTGGTAATTTTGGTGGTCGGCTCCTTTGCTCCCCGGGCGGTTTCTGCAGCCCCCCAGCGCTGCTGTCGAGAGCTGTGTGTGCAAGCGACGTAGGGCAGAGGCAAACCACGCTGCTGTGCCGGCTCTGCGAGCACACGCTGCGCCTTAGTCTCTGACTTCCCCAGAGTAACTAAGAGAGAACGTTTTGGCTCTGTGCCAGGACATGTGGTCACCTTTGAAGAATTAGATCAACGTGTATCATTTAAGGAGCTTGAATAATGTCTTGCCGTGCTGTCATAGAATCAATTTGGTGTAAAGAGAAGAGGGTTTTTTTCTTCCTTCTTGGTCCTGACCTTGTCTGACCGCACAGCCGAAGTACGTTTGAGACTGAGTATTTGTTTTTGAACTGTTCTAGAACATGGAATGATTTGGCGTGACTGCCCGGACAGCACTGTGTGCGATCAGCAGGGATGTTCCGGGGATGGTGTCCTCTGGAGGGCTTTCCTGAGAGCTAGGACATCGCTGGAGAGCCCGTCCTGCTTTTTGCAGCTGGCGGCCGAGCGCCGTACCGTCGCTCTTCGCTGAGCTGTGGCTACGTGTTGCCCCTTGCCCTTAAGGCCTGGGGTGAAGGGGCTGATGCTCCTGGCTGCATTTAGCACGTTTTTGATCTAAAGTGACTTGCATACATTTGCAAGTTCTGAGCTTTTTTCCACTTCTGAGGCATTACTGTCATGCGAAAAATCTCTGGTGTTGTAGCTGCTGTAAATAAGGCAACCCAGGCCGGATTTTCACCTGCAGTGCTAAAGCACGTGTGTAGAGGTAGAACCCTTTTCCATTTCTGTTTCTGGCGAGGAAACGGCAGCTGACTGATAACGCTGGCCCATCTTGTGAACTTTTGCACAGATTCGTTAGTGTTACCCATTTTGCCTTCCAACAGCAAGGGGATTATGTGTCATTTTATTGTAACATCAGTCTGAAAAAGTTCCTCTTCTACTGATGCACTGTTGTTTTTTCTCTTTCTCCCCCCACCCTGTATCTCTCCAATTTTTACCTGAAGCTTTCTCTCAAGCTGGTAAGCACATTTACAGCATGCCTGTCCTGTGTTTTAATCACAATTTTCTGTGTGTGTTTTAATGTGCACTGTGCCACATATGACATGACACTGAAATTAACTGTTAAATTTGTTTCTTCTTTGTGTTTGCTTTTTTTGATATTTATCAGATAACTCTGAATACACAGGTCTGGAGTCTAATAGAGGTGATCAGAATTCAGTCTTTCTAATAAGCTGCTAAAAAATTAACTCTAATATATAGTTTAGGATTTACTTTTATAATCTAGGGCTATGAAAATGTAGAAAAACAGTAATGAATAATTCTGCTGCCGTATAAGTAGACATTAAAACATTTAAAA
>Ga0065711_1004271_pt1 | contig 24284 bp, 11 predicted proteins | sample Hoacrofraction12_FD_59098 | JGI IMG/M metagenome (GOLD analysis project Ga0065711, IMG submission 59098) | Hoatzin crop microbial communities from Cojedes, Venezuela - Epithelial fraction 12 v2 (version 2) | ecosystem: Host-associated > Birds > Digestive system > Esophagus > Crop | place... | reverse complement strand
CTGTTAAGTCTTGTCTCCATATTCCTGTCCATACACATGCCCTCAATCATGCTTTGAGGGAGAGTACTCCTGGCTTAGAAAACGTTCAAACTAGGGGTCTTGCATGTTATTTTTTCTAGAGTGACTGAAAGGTGTATGTGCCCCACTAAACTTCAGTGACTTTTTTTTTCTTTTTTTTTTTTTTGGTCTTAATGAAGGCAAAACAAGCAAAGCTTCTAAATAATAGTTTGCTGCAAGTACAAATATGTTCCTCCTTAGCATCCTACCTACTTCTGGTTCTGTACCATTTATCTACACCGGAGTAAAATATCACACAAGAAATACATTGGCCAAAGACTCACAAACACAAGGAAACACTGAGAGCTCAAGTTAAAGAGTGTTTATGGCTCAAGAATTCCTAAAAAGTGAAATTTGGGCACCTCAGTTGGAAAGACTGGGTACAGCAGTTGGAAATTGGGGAATAGCTACCATGTGAGCAAGAAGAGGAATTACATAAAGAAGATTTGGTAAATTATTTAGAGAGGGGCCATTACTTATAGCTGACTTAGGTGAAATTGTACGATGCTGATAGGCTGGCAGTCGCTGGACACTAATTAAATGGAGGCTGAGTCTGTAGCCATGACTGACTTTTGGGTGTTAATTTTACTTCAGTCAGCTTGTTTGACTTCTTACTCAGCTTCTAAATCAGATTCAGACACACTGTGTATCCACCCACTTACTTGCACACCAACTAAGCACATACATACTGATACGTAGAGAAAAGGATAATCAAAGATGGTTATTTCTATTTTTATACTCCTGGGAAGCACTTAGCAGCTTCCTGAGGAATGCTGTGTGCAGCCATGAGGCGACACTGAAATATGCTTTCAGTCTAAGCATTCTGTCATATTTGGGAGGCAGAGGCGCAGGCTCAGTCTCTGAACCGTAAACCTGAACAGCTCTCTAATTAAATGTTTGTACGGATGGATTCACTGTTGGAGGTTTGAGCTCATTTTGTATCAAACTGCACAGGTCCCCCGGTGTTGTAAATTCATGAGGCTTGGGAACGGATCCTTTCGTAGTAGGAAGAGCAATCCTTGCAGGGAATGAAAAACCAGAGCGGAGGGAGATGCTGTCCTTTGGTGATCAGAGTGCAGCTTCTGCCACTAGCTATATGAACCTGTGTGGCGCTGGCTTTTGCAGCGTTCCCTCCTCGCAGTGCAGCCTGAGAGCTGGTTTAACGGCAGGACTGAAGGAGTCCCACAGGGGAAGGTCATGGGGAGTAAGCGAAGGGAGAAGGGGACGGCAGAACTAGCGCCGTGGCAGAGAGTGCACGCCTGGGGAGAGCTGTTCCCCGGTAGCTGTTGGGGTAGCTCTTTGTCGATGTGTGTCTGCATGTAAGCTAGAGTGGCCCTGGTAATGCGCAGGGGACTCATCCAGCCTACAGCCAGCCTGACTGTGGTGCTGTGCCAGTGATGTAAAACTGTCATGGCTGCTCTTTCTGTTAGTCACTCCAAAAATGCTATACTCCTGTTTCCACGTGAGTGAGCTTTCTGAGATGCTTCCCGGCAGTGCAAGAATCCAGATTTTGCTGACTCTCCCCCCCCCTTCCCCCTTGACCCCCTCTTCCATTCTGCATCCTGTCAGGGGTCAGCCCCAAAACTTCTGGGTGAGCCAAGATCTTTACAGAGCTCCTACACGGATTCTTTGCTTGTCTTCACAGTTATGTTTGTGTAATTAATTACTCATTACTTGTGTGGCTCCAGAGTTGTATAGCTATAGCACAGATAGATTCTAGCGCTGAAGAATGTGTAGTGGGAATTTTATAATGTTAAGCATCCTTAGTGCATTTGAGGACGCCCGCCCTGTGAGCATATAGCAATAAGTCTGTTTGACTGATATCCACTTCACACTTTCAATAAAATACTGAAAATGGTAAGTGCAGCTGAGGACAAACAGATGGCGTGTATTGTACATGTTTATTTTAATCCTGAAAGATATTCAGGGCCAGCGCTCCCTCTGGTGGGTAAAATTACTCCTTTAATAAAGAATTGCCTATTCTCCAGCTCCATTTCTTCACTAATGTGACACGGAGCCAATTACCAGTCTGTAACATGTGTTTAAAAGAGTGTGCAGGGAAGCACAGTGACTTGCGAGTGCTACTCCGATCGCGCCGTAGCGTTTCCCACTCTGCAGCCCAATTACTGGTCTAACGCCGCAAAGCTGGTTCACCTGAGTTGTCACACTGACATCGGCTGAAGGAACAGATACAGACCCTGCATTCACCTCTCAAGTGGCTTTGAATAGCCTGGGTAGAAACCGTCTAGGGCACTGCAAGACTGTTGGGCATTGCTGTAGGTTTTACAAGGTCACGTTGCAGCATCAAGGTGTGATGAATGTTTTGGATGATGGATTTTCTTGTTAACGGTTGCACCTAGGCCTCAAACTAATCTCTTTCAAAAGCAACGTTTGAGACTTTGTAAAATCAGACTGAGTGTAAGAGAAAAATAGCAAAGAATGCTGAATTGTTAGGTGCTGTTTCTCTCCTTTTGGAAACTACATCCTCTATTTTCATCTTGAAGTGGTTGGATTGCTTTGCCGCACATGCCCTTGATGGTGTTTCAGTTCAATGCACATTAGTTTTTGGGAAGAAGCAAGCATGTGGATTTGTGAAAGTCTGAGCTTGTAACGACACTGGAGTCAGCACCAACACTGATTTGAAGACGGCTTCTCCAGTGAGGTCAAGCATTTGTTGGCTCCCAGCTCAGTTCCGCTTGCACGACGGCACAGCTGAGGAGCGCCGGTGGAGGAACTCCAGCAAACCCCACTGCGCTGGTGTGAGAAGCTGCTCTCACTGCCTTTCCGCCCTGCGTCCTGCATTGCTGTGTGCTCCCCACGTCGGTTTTGGCAGGCGCCTGGCCACCTGATGAGCTCCTCAGCTCACTGAGGCCAGAGCAAGCTCACTCGCTAAAGAAGAAGTGAGTACATTTAGTGAGCTGAACTGGTGCAGTGGAGGCCTGGGGAATCATACCAGCTGGTGTAGAAAAGGGTGAGGCGGCACCAGCCCTTTAAAAGAAAGAAGAGAAGAGCCACCTTTGCTGGGTAGATCAGCTCAGCTGCCTTTTGACATCTCTCCCTAAGAGTGAGTTTTTTGACTTTTCGGCTGAAGGTCAGGCACGTGTCTGTCCTGCCGTCTCAGCTGCAGGGCGAGTCCTGGCAGAGGCAAATGAAGCATCCTTCAAATGGGTTTGGGAAGATCTGCACATTGTTTTTCACCATGTGCCTGAGTCTCTGAAGAGCCTGAGAATATTATATTCATATGGGCCCAGACACCCTGTAAGCCCGCACTTCTGGAAACAGTTGATTTATATCTATGTTACCAGTTTCTCGAGTCTAAGATCTCCCAGTCTGGCAGTCCCTAGACAAAATAATAGGGGAAATAATTTATAATGGGGGGGTGATTATTTCCTCCCCCTCAGCACTTCATTTATTACAGCTGAATCTTCTGAAACTACTTACTTCATGTGACTCTCTGGCTTAGCAATCTGCAGTTGTTCCATGTGTCAAACAGCATTTCATGGTTAATTTGGAAGAGTAGATGCCAGAAAAACTATCAGCCCCTGCAGTTACGCTCTTAACAGGTTCACCTCTGTTTAGAAGTCCATTCAGTTGCTGCTAATTTGAACTTTCTAATGCAAAGGCATTTGCATGCATTTCACAAAAGCTGCGCTAATACAGGCATCTTACTTATGAGTGCAACAGCGACTGAGCACTTGCTGTCTTTTTACGTAGCACCTTCGCATTTTCAGCAGCCAAGTGGCAGAATGTTCATTTTTGTGAGCTGAGTAATGAGTTCTCCTTTGTGCTTTCTGACAGTTTGCATTGAATCAGCAGAGGTACAGATGACTTGGTTACATCTGTTTTAATTTTTGAGTCTCATGAATTGATTTGTAAGAAGCAGAAGCTCTTTCAGTATTACTTGCCAAGATTTTGCAGCTGTGAATATTGGAACTTGAACAATACATAGCCCTTGCAGTCAAGAGTCTCATGGTCTTCATGCATCGCAGCTAGAAATCTCAGCGCTGAGTGAAAAATAAGTGGGGTAGCAGCGGTGATCTGGTGCTTGCCAGTTGATGTAGTGTGGATAGTTAATGAGGTGCAGCATAAATGTAGTGCAAACACTGACTGGAACACTGAGTGAAGAAAGGAACTGGGCAGGCAAGTGGGGAAAGGATGCTGCTCAAGTATTTCCTTGCAGTGCAAGGCATCTTCAGGACATGCTTATGTCTGTACTGCACAGCATAATGAGCGATGGCTTCCTCTGAGCTTGAAGTTCCAAATAAGCCACTTTGGGTAGGAAAGCAGTGGTACAAATCTTGCTACGCCGGTGATCTCTGCAGGCTAATCTACCCAGTGCCGTTAGGACACATGGAGCTCTGCATTCACATGACTTTACAGCTTCTAGATGGTAGAGTCTCTGTACTCTTGTTCAGTGTAGATACTTTGAGACTGGTAGAATTTTACTGTAATTTAGTGTAGTTTCACTGATGCCAAAAAAAGGTCTCATGGTGGAAGTTGGTACTAACTGGAACAGGAGTACTGAAGTAAGACTTTTGTTCATTAGTGCTGCTTCTTCCGTTACAAGTTTTGGCACACTATTTTTCTAAAACTGTTATATAAAGAGGCAGTCTGTTACCTGGACTAAAGAAAGGGACTGGAACCCAGGAGACATCCCTAGGTCTGTTACTGGGTCTTGGTGGAACAGGTTGTCCTAACTTCTCTGAGTTTCCGTGGATGGCATGGAGGAGTAAAGTCCTATTAGCTGTGTAGCCTGAGACTGCAGAAGTTTGGGCTACTTACCCAATACTTACTTTGAACTACTTACCCCAAACTTACTTTGCAGTAAAGTCAAATGGGAAGGCAGAGTAGAGGGAGAGGTAAGCAGTGTGTAAGTCCATGCTCTCCTGTTAGAAGAAGTGGCCGAGGTGGCAGGTTGCATGCAGAGAGGGATCCGGCGGCTCTCACACATGTGGTCGCTTTATATTTCCTTACTTCCCTCTGGCAGATCACAGGCAAAAAGATGAGCTCAGTTCCAGTATGAGAAAGCGTGAGTCTGCGGTATTTGAGACAGTCCACATGCTCAGCAGTTAGGCTCTCCAGGCCTCGGGACATCCAGTAGCTTGACTGGATGTTCAGGAGTCCTGGACAAATAGCCAGTTATTTTTGTGATTGGCTTAACAGTTTGTCTCAGTGAAATAAAATGTTTGCAGGGAAACCTAACTCAATACTGTCTCGGCTCTGCTCCTGCAACTGTGTTTTACCCGTCAGACAGGGCAGCCTGGGAGAATGAAGACAGCCTTGAAAGAAATTACTATAGCTGCCTTGGAATCCCAGGTTTTTATTTATTTCAAGCCTTGAGTGAACCTCCTTGGCAAGCTGAAGTGGTCATTACCTTAGTGAGTGATTTACAGGCATGTTAAGGCCCTTTTACAGTGCCAGAATAGCCTTAAGGGAGCCTTAGACTAAGTGAAAATCTGATCTGTAAACCTCAGTTTTATCTTTCCTTAAGAATGGAGGAAAGACTATTTCCCTGTGTTGCAGGGTGCAGTGGGTCAAAACGTGTTGAAATCCTCAGAGGGACAGAACTCCTGAGTGCAGAAAGTGTTGGTTGTGTTTCACATGACTTCACATTTTTCCATGGGTGTCAGAATAACCTTGTTTTCTTCTCATTTGCACATGTGCTTTCCTTCAACAACGGAAAACCCTGTTCTAAGTGCTTGAGTGCCTTCTCCCTCCTTAGTCCATCTCCCAGCAGGTTGTGAGAGCAAGTGCCCACGGTTCAGTGTGAAATCCTGGTCTGAAGTGACACAATATCTGATTTTGTAGAAATACGCCTGTTTCTGCAGTGCCAATTAGCCAGCCAAAGTGTGGGTTTTAGAACCTCAGTAATTTGTTTAACATTTCAGATAGCCTTCAGATTTTTAATTACTTCAACATTTATTAAGAGGCCTTGATCCTGACACATTCTTCCTTAAAATATTTTTCAAAACAGTTTTAGTTACTTTAGAACTTGGACTTTGTATCTCTTACAGCTGACCTAGAAATATATTTCTTCAGCTGTTCTGCTGTTTGCTTTGTTTTGCTGTTTTGTGGTCTAACACATGGCCTCAGATTTGGGTTAGTAGCAATCTTCATTCTCAAGCCATGGCGAAGAATACTGGAGGGTAAATAGGGGAGCTCATGCCATTTTGGCATTTCAACGAAAAACTGATTGTTTGCCTCAGAAAGTAGCTTTTTATTGAAAAAAATATTTTTGTGGGAGGAAGGAGAAGAGAAGCAGCAGTAGAGTTTTTCCTGGCAGGAAATTTTAATAAATTAGTGTTATTTTTATTTCACTTTCTCATGTTCTTATCATCTCCGTTGTAGTTTTCTCCTCTCCTCTCCTCTGCCTGCATATCCTAACCTTTTCTTTGCAAGATGCCTGTTACACCTGCTTGAAGAGTGAGCTCTCCAAGACTCGGATGTTCTGCTCTTGTGTGCTCAGTCCTCAGATGACCCCTGCAAGTTAGCAGCGTATTGTTGGGAATCTTTCTCCTGAGCCAACAGGAGAAAAGTTTCTTGCTGTTCACCATGATAAAATCCGATTTCTCACTGTTTTGCTGAAAATACTTAAACCTTTGTCTTTGCATAGCTTCCTTTTGTGTGTTTGAACCTTGTTGATTTTATTTTCTTGTTGGTATGCTTTGAAAATTGATCTGTGTTTTGAGGTTCTAAAACAGGTGCCATGTTTTGTAGCTGTTGTCCAAACTTGTATACCTTTTCCTTTTTGCAGTTGCTCGCTAATGTTGTATTCATCCAATATTCCCACATTTTTTGGACAATATGAAGTGTTTCTCCCTTTTTCACACCACACTTTGAAAGGACAACTCTGGTTACTTTCTGCATGGAACGTTCAGCTTTTGATTTGCTTTATTTGCTGTTTTCAGACTTTGACACGCATAATTTTTTTTTCACTCTCCAGTATGTGTAGATTTTGTAGCCTTTATTCAGACAGTGCTTCTCTTGGTTTCACTGGGAGTCCAAATGTAGTGAATGTGTAATAGCTGCAATATTGATCTAGAGTGTAGATGGATTTTCTGCCTCTAGATTTATCCAATTTAAATACGTTTAGGGTTGTAGGGAGAGGGACAGCACAGAAAACACAGAAGTCCCGTACAGCATTAAAGAAGAACCTGAAGGATGACACATACAATCTGTGAGTTCGACTTCTTGGGAAGATCCTGTATCTCGAAGCACTCTGTCTCTGAGCCACCCTGAAATTCAAGGTTAAGTGACAAGCCTGTCTCAAAAATATGCTGTTATGGATGATATACAAGAAAAGTAGTGACAGAACAGTGATATTTGCGGTTTTCAGAACTTTAATTGCTGATTTGGGGTGCTGGATTTTCTACTAGGATTTAGCGGATCTCTGTAGGAATGCAGATAGGTTTTCCTAGAGGGAAAGTGGCCTTCCTGATCCCAGGGGTATAAACATGCATTAACAGTGCTGTTGAGGGAGACAGAAAAAAGGTTTTGGTTCAAAGTCAAAAAATACTTTTCTATTACACCGCACTCAACCTCTGCCAACCTATTACTGAACCAGAAATATTTCTTTGTTTATAAAAGTCCTTCTTTCAAATAACCAACATGAAGTGTTTGCTGTCATGTGTAGCTTCTTGCCACCTGACAGGTTTCTGGAACACAGAAGCGGGGGACATGTGGGTTGCTAGAAGCAGCAGTTCAGCTGTTTAGTTGCTAAGGAGTTTTCTTCTTCCACAGGGAGAAAGAGGCTTGCCGGGACTACAGGGTGTGATTGGGTTTCCTGGAATGCAAGGACCTGAAGGTCCCCCTGGGCCACCAGGGCTTAAGGTAAGAACATAAACTTTAAGATTTAAAACACTCAGATTTCCCTAAGTTGTTGTCTGTAGGAAAGACAAAGCTGTCTCTTTTTCTTTGCAGGGTGATACTGGAGAACCAGGACTGCCAGGAACAAAGGGAACAAGAGTGAGTTCTAACTTACTTTTTTGCAGTTCTGATGTCTATGGGTTTATATGTCTTTGACTCTCCAGGGCTGCCTTCAAGTGCAAGACTGGGTTAGTCTCTTCTTTGTGTTAATCAATGGCATCACCTTGTGTTGCACAATAATTTCAAAATTCTTGCTTTTGCCTTTGAAGTTCTTTCTCCATTGGGCAGTCAGTGCCTTTGTCTATTTGCATTTTCACCTGGTATTTACCACTGCATCAACAGCACTGGTTTTAATATGCCTTTGATATCTTTCTGACATACCAAGAGGCTTTTTCCAGCTTGAATATGAACTAACCTTATTACCTCATGCAAAATTCTCCTTTATGTTTGCTGTCTAACCTCTCTGAAGCACTCCAGCAGAGACGCTGACACACCCATGAGCACATTCATGTTAAAAATGTGTGCCGGGTGCAGAGCTGAGTTAAAGCCAGGGACAAAGATCTCTCGACTTTGCTAGAAGAGGCTCTGAATATGCCTGTAACCTTCCTCTTGTCATTTCTGTTTAATGTGACACTTATATGACACTTCTTTTAGCACATTATATTAGCCAGAGCCATGTCTCTTGGGGCGTTGTGAGGTGCCAAGCTCATTCAGAGCATTTTCACATTTTGTAATGTAATGTAATGATGAAAGAGAATTTGAATAACTTGACCAGTAATGATACACACATTTTCAGCTATGTCCTTGTCCACAGATTTTCAAAATACTGTCTCAGTTTTGTTCCCATTTGCCTGCAGTTGCTGAGGCACATAGAATTTACTGAATCGACTGCAGTTTCTGAGCCATTACAGAGGATATTCTGCTAGATCAAGAAATCCTCATTTCAGTCTGTGATGTTCACGATGCCCTGGGGTATCCTGAGCATTAATGTAAATTGGCATCTGCTGGCAAATGTGTTTGTATGNTACAGTGCAAGTAGACTGTATATTAGCAATGATAAAGTTTTGGGAGATGCAAATATACTGTCTGAAGTACAGGAGTCCAATACATCTTTTCTGCTTCACAACACATGTATTAGGAAATACTGCATGAATAAATAAGCTGATAGGATGAAAATGATGTGCCAAGTCAAACTCCTGATCCATTACACTAGAAAGCTGTTCAAGGAAAAAGAGTTATTTCAACCCAGTAGGTTTTTTTTTTTATGATAAAGATGAACTTGATACAATGATGTGGATCATGACAGATGGAGAAGCAATTTTATGGTGTGTTACCATCCTCTTCTGTGAAGAGGTGCCTGCAGTAAATTTCATGGGAATGATGGTTGTGAGAAGACAGAGCCTCTGCATTCCTTTTTGCCTGTGCGTAAAGCTCTGGTACAGTTCCTGTTGAAGGTAATGCACATTGCTGCTTAAAAAGCTAAGTAAATATAAAACATTGCTTTCAGTTACCAATCACTAAGATACCATATCTGAGAGGTTTTCAAGATCAGAGTTATTTTGTCAGAGAAGTTTAGAAGAAAGTGTTACTTCATTTTTGACTGTCCCCACTGGAGATGCAACTCCGGCTGCAACTTGTCGTTGCCGTTTTGTGGGTTTGCCATTTCAGTTTCCCCAGTTCAATATGTTTCTGTTGATTGCAGGGCCCCCCAGGAGCATCAGGCTTTCCAGGAAACCCAGGCCTTCCTGTACGTATGAAGTCTATGTATTTTTACAATGAACGTGAAAGTTTTAGTTGTGGCATCTGACCTGGATTATTGCTAATATTGCCAATTTTTTACTTTATTTTCATGTAGGGCATTCCTGGACAAGATGGCCCTCCTGGTCCACCTGGCATTCCAGGATGTAATGGCACAAAGGTGACATTTACATATGTTTATGACACCATCTCTGTGTCTAAATAAACTTCCCTCAAACATATGTTTCCTAAACAAAACTATTTTCTCTGTTCCCTTTAGGGTGAAAGAGGTCCAGTTGGTCCCCCAGGTTTACCAGGGCTGACTGGGAGCATAGTAAGTAGATTCTTTCATGCTTGATTCACTTGTTTCAAGGCTGATTCTTGAAATGCAAATATAACTATATGAAATTATGGAGTATAAAATGTAAAATATGCAATACTGAGGAAAAATAACATCAAATACGTCTTTTTTCACAGGGACCGCCAGGACCTCCTGGAATGAAGGTACATTTTACTTGAAGTGTCTCCATATCCAGCTTCTAACAATAAAAATTAGCATGAACTCTACACCCTCTAACACTAGCAGTCCCTGCTGAAGGACTGAAAAATTGTACTGGCATGTTTCATGTTGTACTCTGTTCTGCAGTCCCACTAAACAAAGGCAGTGGGGCGACCTCCAGTTAATAACAATTGAACATATGTGTTATTCCATGCAGGTCTTAAAAGTGTAAGTATTACATGGATTACAACAGAAAAAAATAGTACATAACATTAATTATGTATAAGTAGTATGGTGGCCACCCAATTATGTATAAAGATTTAAATGGATTTTATGGTTCAAACATTTGTTTTGATACTGACCTTTTATTTATCTAAATAGTTTCAAATAGAGAATGTTTGTGGAAGAAGGTCATATAGACAATATGAGAAGCATCCAACACATACTAAACAGTTTTCATAAAGAAATAAATTTAACTAACTAACTAGGTATCTGAGTGCATTTTGTGAACTGGAGAATGAACTACTGAATGTCAATAGAGAGCTTTTGCTCTTTAAAGTGAACAGATATAATTTGGAACTGTAAGCTAAATATGTCTAAATGTAGTCTCAGATTTGTAATGATATGACTGTCTGAAGCTGTGAAATGCCCTTTTCTCTTTCTCTCACATGGGAAGAACTAGGCTATAAACACTGAAGTACTCAAGTGTTTTTCCCTAGGCATGTATACATAGGTACACAACTCCTGAAATAAAATCACTTACAATATTGCAACTTTATACAAATGCAGAAAAATGAGCTCTTCTGGTATCAAAACAGGAAACATAAAGAAGTGGATAATGATCAGAATAGTTTTCTAAAGTAAGACAAAGTTGATTACTATTCTGAAGAAAAAGGATACCGTAAAAGGCTTTTATGTCAAAATTAGGTATAAGACTGAAGATCTCGGCCTCAAAAAGAGGTTGTGAGGTTACCACTTCTCTCAGCAGCCAGGCCACATGCTCGAATTGTGTCGTGACACTGTAGTAGTGATAGATTTGGTGGGAAAACCTGTCTGATTACCCATTACAGTACAGGAAATTAGGGTAAGGAGGAAGATTTGGTACTGACATCTCTTCAGGTGGCTTTGTAGGACATTTGGCAATTTAAGATCTTTACTTTTAATATCGCTTGCTGTGTTTCAGCTGAATTAAAAGAAGGCGACTTTTTCAGACAGTTTTCCAAATGATTCCGAACTTTGCATGGCTCAAACTTTCCTCTCATCTCAATATTAGTGTTTTTGAATGCATTTGAATCACTGTTCAAATATTATTCTTTTTCTTTTCTTATTATAGGGAGATCCAGGTGAAGTGATTGGTCTTTTACCTCCTAGTGTGTTAAAAGGTGATAAAGGCTTTCCTGGCCAACCTGGACTACCTGTAAGTATAAAGGATGTTTGAATAGCAGTGACCTTCAATTAAAATTATATCAGTATCATGAAATTGCCAAATTAATACCATTTGTTAATTATGCCATTTTAATTTTTTATAGGGTCCACCTGGAACTCCAGGGTTTCAGGGACCAATGGGGCCACAGGGGCCTCCGGGAGATCCAGTAAGTTTCCTCTCATGGTGATTTGCACTTTACTTATAGAGCTTTATTATAGGAAAGTTCTACAAGGTGTGTATAGCCAATGTTTGTTGGGATTTGGGAAAGATAACTGGTGACTCCAGGCTTCATGTTTAGCCTCCTGGACTCTACCATGGCAGGAATAACTAGGTAACATAGGTTTTCAATAGCAGCTGCTCCTACAGTCGTCTTGTCTTCTTGCAGGTTTGAAGGGAGGGTTTTTAATAGTTATTGCTCCTTTTCCCTCTTCCCCCACTTAATTTATAGAAAATAAACTACAAGCCTAGCAGCCAGATCTAAATCAAAATGTTTGCGGAGGTTGTTCGTATGGGCAGCCACAGTAAGCAGTACTGTGGAAAGCGGGACATCAGCTGTCTGTTATTATGGTATTTGCTAGTGCTGAAGGCGTTTTGGCTATTTGAAGATTTGATGGATCCAACAGATACCGAATATCTTCTTTTCCTGTACTGGATGCAGGTAGCGCTAGCAGAGAGCAGTTGTTTCCTGCTGATAAAAGTCAACATAGTGATCTGGCTGTTAAAGTGAGCTCTGTGATATTTCTTACCCTTCTGAAGAAAAGTGAAAGTGGTGTAAAGGAATATGGTAGTACAGATTAGTCAGAATTTGCACTTGCTGCTGTGAAAAAGAACCATCTTAGTGAAAGAAGGGTGAGGACTAATATTTAGCATGCAAAACTGCAAAAAAAAAAAAGTCAGCAATAAAGTTTTTTTACAGTGCAGTGCCATAGACTTTTTTTATTATCTCTTGTCTAGCTGCTGATTAGGTCCAACACTATGAACTGCAAAACAAGGTCTGATGAGAGATCTTCGACAGATTCTATTTGGTTTTATTATTTATTCTAACCTATGAATTACACACAGTAGCAGAAAAGACTACATCTTGGTTTAATGGAAAGATTTACACTCTTGCTATCTTTATAGAAGAAGGCATTATTCCACCTAGTGTACTATATACTTATATATGCTCAAATGTACTGTCTTGTAGGGTCCTCCAGGGCCACCAGGACTCCCAGGCGAGAAGGTAGGACTCTTTTCTTGTAAATATTGAGTCTATTTATTTATTTATTTGACACACCAGATCCCCCAAAATCTGGAAACTAATGGTGCTAAAGGAGTGGGTTTTTTACACGTTAGGATCTATTTTTATGTCTTAATGGACATCATAAAGAGAGATTTTTAAGGCTTTTTCAGTTTTTTTTTTCAAATATGTTTAGATCTGTTATCTCACTTGATCAAATCAGTAGTAATTATAAAATTCTTGATTATTTAAACTCATCTAAAAATGTCAAAATATTCAGTAAGAAGTTGAAAAAAGAACATACTGACAACAAAATTATCTGATAAATTTAATTCTATTTTTTTCACAAATTACTGTGAGGCAGGACTAAAAAAACAGCAGGTGGTCTAGGACATAATTATATATTTGTTTCACATGTACATTTAAAAGACATATTCTGTCTTTTATATCCACTCTTACTTTTGCTGTGTGCAAAATACCTTCATAGGTGTGTATGTATGCACTGCTGATAAACATTGACTAAAAAAGTGTAATTTATATTTTCAGGGCTACATGGGCTTGGGCTTTCAGGGTCCCAAAGGTGAAAAGGTAAGCTTCTTTTGAAAACTTCTAGAGAACAGCTGTCAAACATATTCTTGATACTTTGTTTTAAATAAATAAACTGTTGGAATTAATCTATGGAGAAAATCACCATGATGACATTGTAGTTTTTGGAAGACTTTGAGCAAGTCTGTAGCTTATACCTAAATGAACAGAACTCATGAGCTGTTACAGAATTTGCTCATGGTGATGTTATACCTGACATTAATTTAGGTCATTATCCTGTTTTCCAGCTGTGACTAGTACTAATTACTTTAGTTTGCAGTAGGCAGATATGGAAACATTTACTCTGTGTATTAGGACTCATCATGAGTTTTGTTTGAAATTGGTTTAGTTCTGAGGGATGAGTTTTAATATTCTATCCAGAATTATCAGAATTAATTGTGGTAGGACTCTTGAAGGCCTATTTGCCTTAGTTTGGGTCGGTAGTGTATACTTTTGAAACAGATCTTTTAGTTGTCCGCTTTCACTGTGTTTTGACTTAACTGGACCAGTTTTCAGAGCACACAGACTGGCTTACTTTTGAATGAAACTAAGCCAAAAGATGTGCTCCAGGATCCCATTTATTCTCTTAACCAGCATCAAATGGGAGGTAAAACATGTTAGCTTTACTGTGTTACCTCTGTTACTGAGAGGTCTAGGTTGAAGTGCCTTATGTTGCATTTTCAGGAGCCAAGAACTGCATGCAGTCATGGGTTGTTTGGTAAATTGATGCTGTGTCTGAGCCCTTCTGCCAAAGCTTCTCATGAATGTCATTGACAGAGGCCTTTCAGAGTATAAATAAATTATGTTATTTAAGTGGTGTTTTTTTTATGCACCACTTTATTTATGTATTTTGAGGCACGACGTGATGCATTGTTGAGATTAACTTGTTATCATAAAATCTCTTGAAAAATGTTGGCCTAAGAAGTGTGTGGAGATTTCCTGGACTCCTCAGGTTTGTCTTTAGCAAAAAATAAATGGTATTGCTACGCATTACTGCTTGACAGAAGCATATTTTTGGAGATGTTTTACTGTAAAACTTAGTACTTTTACTTTATGTAAGGAGATGAGGTGGTGACCTCACCTCCTTATAGATGTATATTGACACATACATACTAAAAAAGTATGATCCACAGTTACCACCGTGAAGTTGGCCTTTACAAACAATTGAAAGCTGATGGAACACTATAAGCTTTGAGTAACATTTTCCTTGGGGCATCAACTTTCTGCACCTGACCTCTTTCCTCCTAAAGGAGCTACTAAAAAGCTTTTGTACTAATGTAATAATTAATTGAATATGTTCCCTGTATTTGGTATTAATCCATTTTCACCCTAAAAGGAGGTTAAGAGATCTTTCTTCAGGACAGTCTCTGTCTGTCAGCCATTATACAGTTGTGTCTCCTATAACTGTGTATATAACCCTTTCTGTGACTGATTTTGCTGGAATAAGAATTTTTTTTTAAACATTTAGCTATATTTTTAAAAGCAAGTAGTAGTTCCCTTTGATGTTATTGGTCTTAGTAATGTTTGTTCTTGGTGTCAGTACTGTTTTCAATGGACTATCCTGGGTTTGGTGTTGACAGGGAGAACAAGGAGTAAGGGGCCCTCCAGGCCCACCAGGACCAGCACCACATATGAAAGAAAAGGGGGCTGAAATCATAAGGGGAGAAAAGGTGAGACCTTAAATGATTAATCTTGTTGTACGCTTCATTAAAATATGATCAGTAGGAATTAGCAAACAAACGTAAAACAGGAAAAGTCACCTACAGCCGTTTTTCAAAAATTTCTCCCTATTTTACTTCATGAATGAATTTTGATTGTCTTTCTGGAAGTTTCTTTGAAAAATATATGATAAAATCATAAATGCACACATAATTGCGTGAAGAAGTAATACATACAGCAGAGGACTTTCTGAGGAAGAAGGATTGATAAGCATAGTCCTGTAAACACCAGATATTCTGAAAATTTGAATTAAGTAGCTTATACTGGACTTTTCATGTACAGAATCACATTCATGGAATCTGAGTGGTAATGAAATATTCAATTATTGAATTAGGCAATCTAAGCAATGTCTACTGGTATAATAAACTAGCTTAATGGATTCACGTTTTGTGTTTGTCGAACTGCTTCTTGCACAACATACTGTTGGACACAATTCTTGGAGGACAGGGTTAAGTGTCCTTTTTTTGACATGAAGAATTAAATTATTTACAACCTAAGTGAATAATGGTTAAGCTTTTGCTTACTAATCTATGTTTTTTTATAATTTCATTAGGGTGAACCAGGTGAAAAGGGTGAACAGGGACTCCCAGTGAGTATCGTGTAGATTTTTTTTTAATTACTATAAAAATTGTGAAGAAGATGTTAATGGCCATGAATATCATTATAGCTATTTGATGAAAGCAAATTTACTTTCAAATTTTGCAGTGTTACTAATATAGCGTGTATGTATTTTCCAGGGATTTCCAGGTTCAGGTTTCAAAGGAGAAAAGGGTGAACCTGGGAAGCCTGGTCCACGTGTAAGTATGCTCAACTTTTATCAATGCTGTCATTACAGTAGTTGCATTGTTTCCATAAGGTAATTAAACTTAGCAACCATTAATGAAACAGAAAATTTGGTAGATTTGAAACAAGCAAATTTTGTTGTAGGACAGAAGTACAAGTCAAGGTAGTAATAACATACAATACTATTAGTATGTAACATGCTTTCAGGTAACTAAAGACACCCAACAGTAGCTTGCATTTGCTGAAGGCAAAAGCAAGACTCCCATTGACCCCAAATGAGGCAAAATTAATTCATTCCAGAACAGAAGGAAAAGCAAAGCAAAAAAAAATCACTCTGTAGAAATCACTTTAGCTAAATGGTACGTGCTGAATTTATTTCAAATACTCTTACGTACAGTCTACAAAATAAGCCCTCTTAGCCTAAAAGTACCATTTCTTACAAAGAAGAGGAGTGAAGGAAAAAATTTAGGTGACTGAGACACTTTCGTTTGCTGGTTTCTAGCCTGGCTGTGGATACTGGAGGCCATAAGGTCTGTCACATTTGTGTAGTCTGGCCTATATAATGGTCTCATCCATAGAACTTCTGCGTGAGTTATGCTATACCTTTCATAGCTAAGCTGGTAGCAAACCCATCCATTCTCTACAAGAAAGCGTATCTGAAGTATTGTCTCTGAAATTGTGGGTCTTCGTAAGCTGCTAGAAAAAGACCCAGCACATCTATAAGCATAGAATTATACTTCAATCTGAAAAAGATAAAATCTCCCTCTCAAATATACTTTAAGGTCAAATGTTCCGTCATCCTTTCAGTAAAGATATGTGATGGGATTATTCTTGCTATCATGTATGTATTCGTACTCTTACAGTAAATGAGAGCTTGGAAGCTGGGAGGATAGAGAAATATTGGCTTAGAACTTGTTGAAGAAATGAAAGCATCTTTGAATTGTTCAAAAATGCAACTTTCAGTTTCTGCAGAGTTCCCTGAACAAAGTTTCTAAGATACTTTATATATAATTGTTGCTGTTCAAGGAGATCATAGCTACTTATGAAATTAAGATATGGCTTAAAAGATGAGCAGTTGTTAAGATCTGATATTCTAGTTTCATGGAATGAAACTATATGATTAATTCCAATCACAGTGAGCATTTGAAGACTCTCCTGACTTCACAGATCAAATTTTTAATTAATCATTAAAAATTTTTAATTAATCATTAAAAATTACTCGTGACCTTTCTTTATAAGATGCCATAGCTGTGCACATCAGTGGTGATGGCCTGTTCACATTGGTTGTATCTTTTTTATCCTTTAAATGCATTGTTTTAGACAGAATTTTTTGACTTAAAAAAATTTTTAATTTTTAGTCTGAATTGCATGCACTGTTACTTTGTGTAATGACACATTTGTATGTAAAAAACAAAAAAATGTAAAAAACATTTGCTTGTTTTTATGGGACATATTCATATTGCTTATGATATGCATACAATCTAAGCACTGTGACACCAACTAAAAGCCAGCCTGCAGTGGATTAGGCTACAAGCCTAGGTACCAGTCCCTTCATAGTCCGTAAGAAGAGGAAGGGAATGCTGAAAAGTAGGTTAGTCCATCTAGGTCATTTATTGCGTACCTGTTGATTACCTCAAGGGAATCTAATCCCCTCTGTAGGCTAATGCGTTGGTCTAATAGTGATTCGTTTTGCTCTGGAGGAGGGAGTCTGGGATTCTAGGTTATCATCCACCTTGTGATTTGAAATTATAGCTTTCACTTTAGAGGAAGTGTTTTTTACCACGAGATTATGACGCGATCTGATATGGGGTCACTCTCCAAGCTTTCTGTTGAAACTGAGCCACCGAATGTCTACGAATAAAGGTTTCGTGAGGCTGGAGAGTGTATATATATATATAGAAAGAGATTGCTATGAAGGGAAAAGTTCCTGGGTCTGGTTCCAGTTTCCTGTGCTGCTGATATGTTTTGTCTTGAAGCCTCCTTGACTGGGAAATCCGTGTGTTGTTCCTGAATCAAGGATTGGCAGGATTTTATTTAATTCTGAAGCTCGTGGGATGTTCAGTAACATAGGCAGTAGGCAGTCGCAATTCGCCTGCTTTGTACCCTCTGCGCTGTCAGCTGTGTTAGCACACTTCGGTTAATGCATTACAATAGCGATCGTTTTGTTCTAGTGTTTCCCCACTGTATTTAGAAATCGCATGTATGTGGCTGTCTGTTTAAATAGAGTGGAACTTGGTGTTTTACAGGGAAAGCCTGGAAAAGATGGTGAACCAGGACCAAAAGGAGAATCCGTATGTATTTTACTGCATTTCCATTACCATTTCTTAGATTCAAACCAAGGAACTGTCTGTTATAAATGGTTGAAATTTTCTAGCCTTCTGAACTGTTTACTTAAAGTTGTTGCTTTTGGTAAATTTGTGACTGGTTTGAAAATTTAGAATTTCGATGCTGCCAGAGCTATGATGCAACTATACCTGTCTTTTCTGGTTTTGCTGTCTTCTACGTGCAGGGCTTGCCTGGTGGATTTGGGATTCCAGGACGACCCGGGGAGCCTGGTGCGAAGGTGTGTAGTAGCTGCCTTTGCTTCTTCCCATCACACAGAATGAGGAGTTAAGAGCTTGTATGGCGTGTTCATAGATGTACATTAAAACATAAATGTACATAAAGCAGTCTTAAATGAATGTTACTAAGTTGTAAAGTCATCACTTGGAGACTAGGAAAAGTCAAACTTAAGGTAGCTTAGGTATCCCTGCTTTAGATCTCTCTGAATTGATTAATGCAGGCTTTATTTTGATGAGCTCTTTGCCCAGCCAACATATGTAAAAATGTACTGTCCTAAAAATCCCAGTTTCTCTTTATATAGTGTAAAGCAGTACAGGCCTGCAAACTAACTACTTACTGCTTATTATAATTTTCCAGATACTTACAATTTGGAAGTTGCATGAATCTGTATGAAAGTGTTCATTTGCTAAGGAAATCCTATTTTGTGGGGAAGAAAATCTAAGCTGAGTTTATGTTTTGATTTAGGGTGACAAAGGTGAACCAGGTTTTCCAGGACCTCCAGGAAGAGTAAGTAAAATAATTTAGTGTTGTATTTTAAACATAAATTAAAACATAAATTTTGTGAAAGTCAAAGTGCTCAAACAATGAGGGAAACAAGAGAGACTATGCATGTTCTGGTCTCACTCTAATCAGTCATGTCCTCATTTTTTCCAAATGAAAACAAAAGTTGGATGCAGTTCTTTTAAGTATCTTTGAAATTTGGGAAAGGAGCTCTCAAAGAATATGAATTTCAAATGCTTTGGACTGTGAAAATGATAGGCATTGTTAATCAATACAAAGTATCCGAAAAAGAGTTCAAAAGAAGAAGTCTGTCATCTTTGCAGTCTATATTTTTTTAACACTTCAAACAAGAAGATTAGATTAGTCAGCAATGAATATGTCAGTGATGGTTCTGCTTCCCCAACAAGGGGGAAAATTCCCAACGTCTGCTAATTTGATTTGAAAAAGGGTGCGTACTTCCTGAATATTTTATTGCAAATGTTAGTATCCTGTATGTCCAGCTCAGATCAATGTTAGCAGAAATTGCCAGAGCAGAATATTTTAAAATTAAAGATAATGCAAACCTATACAAACTGGTCAGCACTTAGACCATGTTGAGGTTTCTTGGCATCATTCTTGTTGAGAAAGGTGCTGTAAAGCTGTCCATTTAATCGGCTACTGATATGAAGAAATTTTGGTAGAACAGGAAATATTTATTTTGTCTGGTAATTCTTCAGCAGCTACAACTCTCTCACAGCAGTTGTTACATATCTCTGACATTGCAAGTGTAACTAAAACTGCTCAAAATTGTTTTCACAAGACAAAATGGCCTCTGTACCATCAGGTTAAGATGGGGGAGATACAAACAAAGGCACGGTTGTATGTTTCTAGTGTCCTAGTCTTTCTTTTGTGATTCAGGTTATAGATGGACCAGTAGATACCTTTGGTGAAAAAGGAGAGCCTGGACTGTCAGGTTTGCCTGGACTGAAAGGTCAAAAAGGTGAAAAAGGTGTGTATTTTCTTTTGTTTTTTTGATGGAGTTATGCTTTTAGTTTTCTTATTATAGGAAATTAAAATTGCACTGTTTGTGAGCTCAGGAGCTTTATATGACAGTGAAATGTTCCAGTTATTTATTAATTGCTTTCAGGTTATTACATTCTCTTGTAGTTTGTGGGATGATGCTTCTCATCATAAAGAAGACTGACTTTCAGTTATAGGCTGGTAAATAATCCAGTGAGATTATTTGAGAAAGATGGAAGTCAACACAAGCGTAAAGAGGATAATGATGCAGAGAATCTTGAGACTCCTTTAAATAAATCAGTAGCTAGATTTTAGTCTTAAAAATGGTGCATGTAATTTACAAAATTCTTCAGCAAACAGGAAAGATCAAGCATTCCCTTTCCCATTTTCCCCATTACAGGCCTTACCCTGTTGAAGAAAAATCAGTGAGAAGATGGCACACAGCAGGGCCTTTTCCTTAAATGTATTGTTTGCAGATATCTATGGATTATTTAACTTAACTTTTGATTCAGCTCATACTAGCTTGTAATGTGTACTTAATTAATATGTGATAACAGTTCATTGACATTGACATTGCTGATATTGTTGCCTAATTGAAAATCTCTCTTTCTAAAGGTTTCCCTGGTATACAAGGAATCCCAGGACCTCCAGGTATGAATTTGCGGCCACTGATTTTGTTCACATTTTTCCTGTGTTCTTCTTGGGTGAAGAATCCTGAGAGATGTTCTCCTTAGCTGCTGCTGGTTACTGCCTGACCTGCAGAACACCCAGGCAGTGGTCTAATCTTCCCCCTAGACCTTCCTGTAGATTGCTTTTCTCGTGTCTCTGGTGTGATCCAGCCTTGCTCTTTGTGTAGAGCCCGGAGAAATTTCTGCTTCAACTGAAGAAGTAGTGTGCGCAGGTCGTCATAGATAGCCCAGAGAGTATGACTCCATTGGGCAAGAAGAGTTGTAAAATGTGAATATGTGCGTGGGTATGTGCGTATGTACTTATGTATGTATATTCATATGTAGATTATTTGTTTTGCTCTCACTTCAGCTCTATATAAATTTGCATAAATAAAATAAAATAAGATTTGCAGGGAGAAATAATAACATTTATTAGATCAAAGTCATTCATGAAGGCTTCCTGCTTTTTTATGACTCTATCATGATCTAATAAAAGTTATTTCTTTTGCCTGCAATTGTCGCCTTCTTCAACTCTTAACATCTTCACATCCACGACAACAGTGCTATTATATATACATGTACATTTGTTTGAACTAATCCACAATACTTTCTTTTTAAAAATTAGGCAAACGTCTGTGGAAACCTGACTCTAGCACATCCTGTAATGATACTACTATTACCTCCTTTGCTCGCATTTTCTATCTTGACAGTGAGCTAAATATGAAACTAATGTGAGCCAGGATCAAGGTAGTTTCCAGGAAATTCTTTACAGTTTAGGGAGGAGATACTACATACCACAGGCTGTAATAGTCCCTAAAGAATTCTATGTGACAAGACAAGAGCAATGGTAGCTCTTAGTCTATTACCCTTACAGAAATTGAGATTTGTGTGACTTTCATATCTTCCTGCAATGTTGCAGAAGGCTCAAAATGGTTTAACAATCAAGCTTAGTGATTAGTTGTGAACTGTAATAACTCATTAAAGTATGAAGACTTGCGTGACTGTACATATAGCTAAAAGGTGATCTTAAGTAGGTTTGTTTCTAGCTGTTTAACTGCTTCTCTTTGGTGGTTGTTTGGTTATTATTCCGACAAACAGTTTTGGTTTTAGTGTTCCTGAAATCTGCTAGCATTGTTGAATATTTATTTACTGAAGTTCTTAGACATGCTGTCCCTTTCCAGGCATGTTTAAGATTTGGTTTATTATGAGATAAGGATGTGTGTAATAGCTTCTAAGTGTAACTGCTAAATTAACTCCGGTGTCGCCACTATTTACTATGCAGTGAAAGTTGATTCAACTAAATCTCAGAAAGGCACTTAGTACAGAAGAAGTGTGTTTGTCTAGGGACCTAACCAAAGTGAGTTACTCTAAGCTGTAGTGGTACATAATCTCAGTTTTGTATTAATTGCCAATAGTAAAAAAACAGTGCCTTTTTTATTTTGCACTAACATTTCTCCCTTTCTCTCTGGAACCTAATGGAAGCTAATATGTTGATAATGTTAGTGTCTTTTCACTTGTCACTCTTTTAATGTATGTTTTACTCTGTCCAAAGGTCGACCACTTCCAGACAGGGCAGGGTCACCTGGTGTCCCTGGAGAGAGAGGTGAAAAAGGTGAAAAGGGTTCTCCGGGATTCCCTTTACCTGGACCCCCTGGAAGAGATGGTTTCCCGGGTCCCCCGGGGTTGCCTGGCCCACCAGGTCCTCCAGGCAAAACAGGTAGGTAAAGCACTCAGTTGCTTTTCACAGTGAAGACTCAGTAATGCACATTGCACACACATAAAAAAGGAAAAAGAGACAAGGTTATAAAAGCTATAATCAGAATGCATCTACATCGTGGAAGAAACAGATCTGAGTTGTTAATGGACCAAGTAAAAGCTGTTCCGTGATGCAGCAAGCCACTTGTTTCATTACTGGGACGAAGCTTCTTTGCTAAATAAACGTTTCTAATATTTCTTCAAAAGTTCATTGTGGATTGTTACAGTATAACCAAATAATTGACCTTAATACATATTGGTTTCCTCTGTGTCCTGATGTGCCAACCTGGAGATATTTGTAGATTTTTACAATTAAAAAATTAAACAGGTACCAATATTGTTCTCAGCATAAAAGACAGCTGTTCAGTATCACAATTTACAAGTCTGCAGTACCAATCTATGTAACAGATTGAACAGTTGTAAGAACTGCAGACTGAAATACTAGTCTGCCAGAAGTTTGTATTGTAAAATGAAGTTATCTTACAAGAGAATGGGATCAACACATGCTTTATAGAGGTAAAGGAAAAGCTAGTAATGATGTGACAAGTACATAATAGTATTAGTAGTAATGATAACAACATTATACAGATATGTGTAATTAGATTCTCATAAAGCGTTTTTAAANGGAAAAATGTTTTGGTTTTGCTTTAGTTGATACTGATATTNTGAGTTAAATTGTCATTTCAATATAATGAATGGTGTCCCTATTACAGTAGTTTGGGCAGTCTAAAACTATTGAAAGGAACGTTATTCTCTGTGGAATTCTGAAACCAAAAATCCTTTGTTCAAAAAGCACTTGAAGATGTCTAGCTGTTGCTGGGTTTGCCAATGAAGCAGTACAAAATCCAGCACCTAGAGTATGGAATTAAATAGGCAAATCTTACCTTGCCTAAAAATAAGAGCAGTTCCTGGTTTTCATACAACATGATTCTGTCACTGCTTAATCCTACTCCTTTGCTGGACACGTCTTTAGCTTTCTTGAAGTGCATAATGGGAAACAACTTGTTTTCATTTAAGTGTTGCTTGTCAAACTTTACAGTAGCAGTTTGACTACTGGCTTTGGCCAAAATGATGTTGTATTGTATTGGGTCAGAATCTGTGCCGTGTCATCGAACAGAACAAGCACAATCTGTAGGCTCATATCAAGCCTGCTATATATTCTCATTTGTTACCTATTTCAGTTCCTAACATATGAAGTTTCTTGTTTTCGGGAAGCTTGATCAGTGTGAAGAAGTTAAATAGATGTTAACAAGCTGCCTTTGACCTAGAAAGTTTCCTAAAACATTGAAAACAAAGGTCAGAGTATAAAAAACTCTACTTAATGAATTTCTTCAGAACGTCAATATTCTCCATTCTTTGCAGGGTCAAAACAGCAATTTTTCACCCACAGCACTTTCCTTAGCCAAAACTTACAATAAAAGTAGATTTTATGTGAAAGTTGTTCATAGCCTTATTATGGCAGAGCCTGCCTTTCTTCTGTAATTCTCAGAGTTTCATGAGCAGTATATATGGAATCAGAATACAGAATCCTAGTTGAATTTTTCAAAGTAAATCAAATAGAAAAGTGAAATGCTATTCTGACGTATCACTCTTCATAGATAGTTCAGCTGGGACATTCATAAATGCAGCCCTATAATGGAAACTTGCACTTGTCAAACAATATTCTTTATTTCGTTTCCATTGCAGACGGAATTGATCAATGCCAGCAGGGAGAACCTGGTACACCAGGTAGTCCTGGACCGCCAGGAAGAGATGGATTTCCAGGAGAGATGGGAGAGAAAGGTAATATTATTTTAAAATGGTTGCTTTCTAATACTCTGTACCCTGACGCTTGGGTATGTAAAGAGGATGAGCAAGTTAGGCTGGATCCAGAGAAAGTGTGCTTAAAGTTAGTTAAGCAAATAGCCC
>Ga0065711_1034117_pt1 | contig 24285 bp, 13 predicted proteins | sample Hoacrofraction12_FD_59098 | JGI IMG/M metagenome (GOLD analysis project Ga0065711, IMG submission 59098) | Hoatzin crop microbial communities from Cojedes, Venezuela - Epithelial fraction 12 v2 (version 2) | ecosystem: Host-associated > Birds > Digestive system > Esophagus > Crop | place... | reverse complement strand
GAGCCCTGGCCCAGGCTGCCCAGGGAGGTTGTGGAGTCTCCTTCTCTGGAGATATTCCAGACCCACCTGGACAAGGTCCTCTACAGCCTACTGTAGGTGACCCTGCTTCTGCAGGGGGGTCGGACTAGATGACCCACAGAGGTCCCTTCCAACCCCTACCATTCTGTGATTCTGTGATTCTGTGAATTTTCATATTCGCTAACAAACAGCAAGAAGTATGATTTTGGAGTTTCCCCCACTCCTAGGACCAGTATTTTTTAGATTTTTTGATTTGTTGATTGTCATATTAGAAAAATAAAATAGAAAATCAAAATAATGCAGAAAAAAATACATATCAGCCGCATCTTTTGGAGTGTCCAAGCACAGAACAAGCATCCAGATGGTCTGTTCATATCTTAATTAGTTATAATTAGTCAGCAATCTGACATCTAAAAAGTATCACATATGACAAAAGATTATTTCCACTTTGTGACTGGTCTCTAACTGCTTACTTAGATTGATTAAAAATAAACCCCCAAAATCTTTCAGCTGCCTAGATAACACATTTTCTGATGTTCATTGCTAAATTTTTGGATAATATTTCTCAAGAGGCCTTGTGCAGTTAAGGAGGTTTTGATCACTAGGATCCTGTAGTGAAGGAAGGCCATTAACGGTGTGCCAGAGTGTGCTCTGGACCAGACAGAACGCAGAGGAAGCTACGGATCTTCCTCAGCGGTGCTCCCTTCCGCACACACAGACCATCCAGCCTAGCAATGCAGGCAGCTCCGGATAAACTGCAGAAACAATATCACAGTCTACAGGTTCTCCTGTTTTACTAAATAAATGACCTACTGCTGTCTGACGTGTCTCCTGCTGTCTGTTCAGGTGTATGTTAGCACCCTACGTCACTAAGCACCTGGCCATCGTTGCCACATTTTCAGGCTGCTTCACAATCATTCATGGATTTCTTTCTTTCTTACACCCCATTTAGCAAGACATTATTCCTGATATCCAGCCGGAGAATGGCAGTGACAAAAAGTCTGTGATTAAATTGGAGTTTCAGCTCCTGCCTCCCAGGCCTAGTCCACAGTCCTTCCCTACCTGGCTTCCTCCTCTGCTGTAGGCAGAGGACAGCATGTGGGAGTTGTCCGTTGCTGAGATGAACTGCAGAGGGCTGCTCTCAAAACACCCAGCAGTAAGGTTTTTCCACCATTCTGCCACCTCCTAAATCACGTCATCGCACAGAACATTTTGTGAACCTTCTGTACCAGGAAGGCTTTGCAATCACCCGCAGTACATGAACACAGAAATAAAATATATTTCATCTGTTAGAAACAGTGGTAATGTCTTAATCCCACAACTAAATACCACAAATCAAAGCAGCAATTAATCGTCAGTGGAGACCACACAGCTGAATTCCATCACATGCACCCACAACCGCACACAGAGAATCAGGAGGACAGCAGACAAATGAAAACAACATGTAACTACACTCCAGACAGGTCCTAGACAGAGGCAGAGCACAGTAGAACACCCCTACACTTTGGTACAGATAGGTCACACTGCAATCAGGGCTGCACTTTAAAATCAGCACGTGACATGTAGCCTACCTGGAAATGAACTGACAGCATAGAGGACAAATCCAGTGGCTGCTGCTGCTGGACTCTCACGTCAGAGGCCTTGCCCCCTCCAGAGATGGCAGGAAGACAGATGTGGTGCTAGGATGAGAACAGAGCGCCATTTATCCAGGACCCAAACCTCTTCCCAGTGAGGTTAACTGAAAAACCCCTGCCAGTTTAAGTGGACTTCAGCAAAAACTGATTCCTAGTTCATGGTTTTATCGTGTGCTTTCTTAGTTTTCATATCTATTACGGTAATTCTAAATTATTTCAACTTCCTTCGTTAGGCTGAAGGCACTGTGCATTTGTGATGGTTGCAAGAGGCAACCTAGCCTGTTTTAACGCATATATTATGAATCATATATTACTATTGGGTCATTAGCTTTTATGGCACAAAACCCTGTGAATTATGAGACGTGAAATAAGCCCAAGTTGTTTATTATCTCTTGCAGAAGATAGGCAGTGGTATAGCTAGCTGCAGCTCTCTCTAGTTCTGGAAAACATGAGTTTCACCACTATTTAAGTCCTCGGGCTTTGCATTTCAGATAGGTATGTTCTGCCACCCACACAAGTTTCTAACCAAAGCCTGAGTTCAGTAGGTGTGCAACATTTCTGCGTCCCAAAAGATACTGCAACATTTGGTACAGCCAAACATCTTGCTTAATTCATTATTCACTATTTAAAACTTTGTCAGAATTCCAGGCATGAAGTGAAAGAATAAAAAAAGTAAGATTTAAGCAATCACACACCATCATCAACAACATAAATAAATCAGAAAGCCCATATGCTGAAATTCATGAATCCAAATTACATGAAGAAAAACTCACACATAGCAGAAATAGCACAAACCCCAGGGTAAAAGCATAAAAGAGGCACATTTCCAGTGAGTAATTGCCACAACCAGTAATGCCTGTAAATGCATGGTTTTTCCATGAACATGTAGCTTTATCAAGCGTGACAGCAAACATCCCTTCCTGATGCTTCCTGTAAATTTTCGCATCTTCCTGTAAACACAGTGGTGATCAGGGATCCACAAAAAGCTTTGCTGTCAAAGCTCCCCACCAAACCCTATAATTTATGTAGCAAACTACGTGCTTTTCCCCTCCCAAGACTTCACTGACTCAAGAGAAAAGTCAGTCTTTTCCGTAAGTCCTTGTGCTCCAGGCGCTCCAGAACAGCACTGGCAGAGCGCCAGGCTTCGGTGTTTCGCCCTGGGGGCAAGGGCTGCATCCTCCGTTAGTCAAGAGCTCTTTGACAAGTCTCTTCCAACCTGCGCAAAGAGCGAAGCAACTTTGTAGCTTTGGCAACCCAGCTTTAGTCTGTCTTTGTACTACATCAGTGATAAAGTGGAAAAGAACCACTCTTGCTGTTTCCTTTGAGAGATTTGATCGACTTAAAGTTACAAACCTGACCTCGGCTGCATAAGGATATTCAGCAGGCGTTACAGGAGTCTCAGAAACAGCCCAGGCCTGCAGGCGGCAGACCAAGTGCTGGCTCCAAGGCAATGGGAGGATGTGGAGGCTTAATGGACAGGGCGTCTGCCTAGAGGTTACAGTAGAAGTCGCCCCTGTAGAAATGGGCTGTAGCCACCAAACAGAGGCACTCCTGTCAGGCAGACTCAGAAAACGAAACTACAAGGTGTTCTCAGCAAAGATGTGTACCACTGATTCGATCAAAGTACAAAGGATTCACAACTCTTCTCCAATTCAAAATGCAGCTGATTACGAATCATGAAAGTGCACTTTGTTATTACAGTTTATACAAACCTTCGAATCTTCTCTGAAAGAATACCAAACTTGACAGGACGTATCCTTGTCTGAAATACTGGGGTTTGATACACTTATTTTTCAAGGAAAACCCTAAATATGAATTGCTCTATGCTGTCACTTTATAAGGTTTCGCATACTAGTCCTAGGGATATAAGATTTTAATAATAAATTGGTTATACGATACAGATGATTTATATATTGAAAATATAATCTATCACAAGCGTCAGGTTTTGTTGTTATCTGAAAAGACTGGCTAAAATTATTGGCAGAGTGTTAATAGTGCCACAAAGTTGGAAACTGTAGGCAGAAAAAAACAAGAGAAAAGAGGATGCTGTCAGAAACCTTCAGGCTAGAGCCCTGCCTTTGAGTTCCGAGATGTGCGATGAGAGGACTTACATAACACGGTTAAAACTCCACAAATACAGCCTGTCTGCTCAGGAAGCCAGAATCAGACCATTTGTTTCCCATAAGGAGGAATGTTTAAAATTATTTCTCTGTCATCAGTAAAATTATGAATAAACCCAATGAAAAACATAGAATCTGTGGGAGTAAAGAATATGCTTGGCTATAACTTCACTTTTGTTTAACTACAGAAGTATTGCTCTGTCCTCAAATATCGCATCTGCTAAGATAGCTCTCTATTCCAATCACCCACCAAGTAGGGAAAAAAAAAAGTGGGGCACTGAAAACAAACATCTTCCTGGTAGTCTAACCACCTTCAGTGGATGAAAATCTCTAGAAAAGAAAATCAGCTCTAGCCAGCTTAACAGTATCTGGTTTGCTGCTAATGACCTGCTCTAAAACTACTGGTATTGTGGGAAATGTGTAACGCTTTTTAAAATCTTACCAGAAGTCATAATGTAGGTTCACAGCATTCTCTTTTTGTAATGTGAGTGAAAATAAGTGTCACGGATAGCTCACACCAGCAGCATCCAATCTCTTCCATACTTCCCTAATGGCAGAAAGTGGGTACCTCGTTGTTCAAACCCTGTTTGAGTGTTCAAGCAGCACCGCGGGTGTTGGATGAAAGGCACTGTTTTATTTCTACCTCTTTCTTCTGCTATGCACATAATCTGAACATGTCCAGCAGCATCCTCAGATTCCTCACTCTGGAAACGAGTGCTGCAGAAATCCCGGCCGCCCTGACAATGGACTGGTCCATTAGAAGAGGCACAAGAAGCCTGGCCACTCATCCTTCCATCGAGGCAGGGAGAGGAGCTGCTCCTGGGGACAGAGGGAGTGAAGGCAGAGGAGGACAAACCATCAGTGCACCCTTGGGGCAGCGATGCTAACTGCACAGGCAGGCAGGTCACGGTGCTGAGTACTCCCTTCTCCACAGCGCTTGTGAGAGCTTGGCTGGGGTGCTGCCTCCAGTTTTGTGTCCCCAGTACCAAAAAGGCATGGACAGACTGGAGCCAGTCAGTTAGGAGGCTGGAGCATATAACATACCTGGAGATAATGAAGTCAAAGCTAGGGTCTTCTCAGCGACTAGCAAAAGGTCAACAGTGACAAGACACAGCAAAGACAAGTACAACCAGATATACCAGAAAAGAATGTTCACAGTAAGGGCAGTCAAACACTGGTACGGGCCTTGGAGGTATTTAAAACTTGCCAGAGCTAGACCCAAAGCAACGTGACCAAGCCCTGCTTTAAGCAGATAACCTTCACAGGTCCCTGTCAATTTAAATTATTCGATCTTTTCAGTTTGGAGATAAACGTGGTGTTTTAACAGCACACCATATATCAGAGTATATTCCCTCGACTACTTATATAATAAAAGGAACATGGTAGCAAGAACTTACTCCCATCATTGTCCAATTTGCATTTGTGACTTTCCTGTACAATAATCAAACGTATCTCTGCTGTACCATGTGGTAGTACTTCTGTAACTGTTGCTTCATACTAGGTAGGATGAAGGCACAACAAGCTACCTTCTAAAAATCACCATTCTGCAGTGATCCCAAAAGAACTGTTTAAAGGAGTTACCCAAGAGCTTCCTAAGTATGCAAGTAACAATTTCAGCCAAGCCGCAGGAGAGCAGTCAAGCTCTGGTTTACTCGACTGCTCCTTGACATCCTTTCTGTTGTACAGCCACTTGAGAGCCAGCATGTCCTAAGGTCAGGACAAGAATAGGTGGGAAACAACACAGTTCCTCTTCCAGTAAAGCGGGACACGAGGAGCTCCGTGGTGGCTGCCAACAGCCAGCTGTGAACAACCCAGCTCCCTGAGAATCAATGGAAATGGGATGCGGAGTTCCAAAGCTCCACTCTGCTAGATACGTTTGTATTCTGTATCTATTTTGCTGTCATATTACACACTGTAGAGAATAGGACTCATCACATCGGCAACCTTAAATCTGAGTCATTACAATGGACAAAGTTACTTTTCTTGCAGAAAATATACTGAATGCCATTTAACTCTTAGAATACACTCACAGCTTGGAAATGCAGAGGTGCGCCAGTTCAGCTGAACGTGTGAGCGCAAAATCTCCATGTGTTCTCGTAGTGAAAATCCTGCTAAGAAAGCAGTTCCACCCGGTGTGCCATCACGTCCTCAGGACTGGAACAACTACTTGCGTGAACATCGCTACTCACTCTATGAAAGCAAATAAGCACATGAAATCATTGAGCAAGGCAAGGAGGAGGAGGTTGATGTGTAAGCACATTCTCTGCTGAGCAAAAGAAGCATAGACTAAGTCCTTCTGAATGTCTGGAAGCCTATCTGAACTGAGCAGTCCTGATCTGGATGACCTTGTATGACTACCTACAAGTCAAAAAGGAGAATATTATGCATAGCTTGAGCATGCTTTGAAAACAGAACACAACTTGTCTAAAACGTGGATTTTTAGAAATCAAGAATGCTTCTAACAGAACCTGAAATATTTTCTGGTAGGAATTATTTGCTTACCCATGAATAAAATAATTTAAAATGAAATCACATAGGAGGCTTCATAAATACTGTATACAAGTTAGAAGTAGGCAGATATGTATTTCACTCTGATCACATTCCAACAGGACTCGCCTTCTGAGCTACTTTGCAGGGAACAGCAAAATACTCATCAGATCTATATGTTTCATAGCTAAAATAGTCCAGAGATTGACATTATTTTTAATATTATTTCCTTCCTACCACCTACATGACCAAATCTGAGTATCAAGGTTACCTTGTTAACCTAAACCAACACTAGTTCAGATCAACAGAAAGACATCCACTGCCTTCATCAGATTTGGAGCAAGTCTTCCGGAACGCAGAGCCCCTGCAGTGACGTGCTGGTTGTGCTGCAGCCCCGAGCGAGTCCCCCTGCCCAGGGCTTGGCTGCCGATGCCCAGGGCTGCCGCGGAGACAGCACAGCCACGGGTGCCCCCTTCATGGGGAGAGCTGTGGTGGGCTGAAGCTAGCTGGACACCGGTGCCCACCGAAGCCACTCTGTCACTCCCTTTCCTGAACAGGAGAGAGAAAATATAATGAAAGGCTCACGGGTCGAGACAAGGGCAGGGAGAGATCACTCACCAGGTACCATCACGGGCAAAACAGACTTGACTTGGGGAAATTAGCTGAATTTATTACCAATCAAATCAGAGTAGGCTAATGAGAAATAAAACCAAATCTTAAAAACACCCTCCCCACCCCTCCCTTCTTCGCAGGCTTGACTTCACTCCCCAATTCTCTGCCTGCTCCCCCCGAGCGGCACAGAAGGACGGGGAATGGGGGCTGCGGTCAGGTCATCACACCTTGGCTCTGCCCCTGGCTCCAGTGTGGGTCCTTCCCACAGGGTCACAAGCCCTGCCAGCAAAACTGCTCTGGCATGGCCTTCTCTCCATGGGTCCACAGCTCCTGCCAGGAGCCTGCTCCGGCACGGGCTCTCCCCAGGGTCACAGCCTCCTCCGGGCATCCCCCTGCTCCGGCGTGGGGTCCTCCCCGGGCTGCAAGTGGGGCTCTGCTCCCCGGTGGGCCTCCATGGCTGCAGGGGACCCTCTGCTCCAGCACCTGGAGCACCTCCTGCCCTCCTTCTGCACCGACCCTGGGCTCTGCAGAGCTGCTCCTCTCCCATATTCTCACTCCTCTCTCTGGCTGCAGTTGCCTAGTGTTTCCCCCCCTGTTTAAACACGTGATCTCAGAGGCGCAGCCACCGTGGCTGATCAGCTTGGCCTTGGCCAGCAGCGGGTCCGTCTTGGAGCCAGTGGCACTGGCTCTGTCGGACATAGGGGAAGCATCTAGCAGCTTCTCGCAGAAGTCACCCCTGCAGCCCCCTGCTACCAAAACCTTGCCACGCAAAGCCAGTGCAGGAGGGTGTCCAGGCAGCATTGGGGAGCTGCCCCCGGCTGAGGACGGGGCGATGGCCCACACTGCTCTCCCCTCGGGCAGTGGCGAGCAGAAGGAAGAAGCTGGTTTCTTCTGAGGCTCCAGCTCTCCATTAATTGGCGCAGTAGCTGGAGAATTACAGAGAACTTTGGCAAGTAAAATATTTATAAGGTTCTTGCCCTTCCATGACTTCTTTTCATCTGGTTTTAGCAAGGAATTACAGCAGAGGGTGGGTCAGGCCTGCACTGCAGATCGCAGCAGACCAGGGTTAATGATGGGGTCACTCTTCCCGATGAATCGATAACCTGTGGTTTGGGGGCAGTCGTTCAGTCCTAAGAAATAATTCCATTAAATTAAATCCAGCTTTGTGTAAGAGATGCCACTGCAGGTCTAACTTAGGCATATTCTTTGAACAAGACAAAAAATTTCATCCATTCCTTAAAACTCCTTACAGAATAATAATTTAATTGTAAGCCAAAAGCAGGATTTAAATTTGTTTCCAATACTAAATGGTATTTATAGAAATGCAACAGGGGTACATGTGCGTCTGTCATGAATGCACTGAGAGGCTGTTTTATCTATGGTGATTTGTTTCTGAATTTCTTTAAATATTTTGCCACTATCCATACTCTGACAACTGGAAAATAAGTAAGATGATGATGCATTACTTTCGTGTCAGCAAATTAGAGAGTATTATTAACACAATTGTTCCTAATGATCTGCTGAAAGACATCTTATGCCTGAAGGCGACTTTTGTGTTTCAAATATGATGATGATTTTATGACTTGGGCTTTTAGAAATATCTTAACGAAATATATTAAAAAAAAAAAAAAATCCCAACATTTTTGGTTCCATTTGGGACTACTTCTAACACTGATTTTTTTACAGCAAGATACATTACCTCCTGGAACTGTATGTTATTTGAGAAGTTTAAAATGGATCTTACTGGAGTTCTTCACAGAATGCCACTATTACCATTTTACCTACCCATGTTTTCTCACAACAGAAAATCCTGTGCAGAGCTTGATGGTTAACAGTAAGTTAGCTGAAAATCTGCATTTGTCCTCAAATTATTTTTGAACCAATAATAAGCTACAGAGCTTTTGCTTGAAAAGTATGTTGGAGAGAGATATTCAAACTCATGAGAAGAGCAATCTTCTACCCAACAGCTCTGCGGGTGAGCTCAGATCTTATTCTGCCTGTGGGCCCTTAACCTACTTTTGTACAAGGGGTTGCTCTGATCTGAAACACTCCAGTTACTCGAACACAAGAAGGAACTCTCAGTCCTTCTCATCAACACTGCTGCCCCTTGAAGTAGTGGTGAAACGTTCACCGAAACCAAACATGGAACGCAGGTGCCACGTACCAAGGTGTCCAGCTTGCATTTTCTTCTTCCTTTCTAAACAGCCAGGAAGCCAGGGCAGAGCACAGCTTTTCCAGTGGCAGCTCCTCTCCTGGTGCCACACGATGGCAATGACCCTGGTCACAACCGCTGTTATTCCGTCCTCCCTGTCTGGGCAGATGCTGAACAAAACGGCACAGCCAAGCCCAACCTCTCCAGGGCACAGCCTGCTCCTGCCCTGGAGCTGCTCCTCTGTTCCAAGCCTCTTCTCTCTCCCCACCCCCTCATTTCATCTCATCTGCTCTTGGCCCCACATCAAGATTGAACTGGGCAATGTAGCTGACTCATAAATTAGCAATAAACATTCCACTGCGACACCAGATCAAAGTTAGAAAGAGGTGCCTAACTTCAGGGCCCCCTGTACCCCTCAGCCAGTTAGGTGGGTGCTGCGCCTCACCCCGCCTTTGCACATCTGCCCTCGCCATGCAGTTGCAGAGGTTTCCCACACATAGTCACCGCACAGACCTAAACACTGAGACTTCTGCACGTCAGGAAATATTAGATCAAAAGAAGAGAGTAAGAAATAAACTGACATTTTCTACACAATAAATAGCTTATCATTAGCATTATATAAAGTGTTATGACAAACTTAATTTTGGAACTATTGACAAGAGCCTGGAAGTTAGTCTTTAATCATGAACTTTTTAAAACTGCCTTGGAAAGGAAAGTCTCTACTCTTGCTCTGGCACATCTGTTTTCAGGTTTGGATTTACTGACGCATCACAAAGCTGATCTTCACTCACCACCCCAGGGCTTTTTGTATCTGTTCGGGCTGTTAGGTTTTAGAGTTACTTTGATTCATGTCATGGAAAACGGTTACTCCTATCCTTCCACTAACAGGCCCTAGTTCAGAAGACACTTTTCATTGGATCCCAAGTTACTCAAGACAGTATGAGATGAATCTGCCTTCTTTTAATGCAAACACGCTACATTGTAAAATACAGAATTGAACATTATTTGAAAGTAGGCTAGAATAGGCTAGAACTCTTGAGCAGAGCAACTTTGAGTTGGTGGGCAACACAGCTTAAAACAAAAGGATTTGTTAACAGATCTACTCCTCCAGTTACATCCTCACTGGCTGAAACCTTTGCTTCAATCATCCTTTCTACTCCAACACATCTCCATGGCTTCCCGGTTTCCAGCAAGCTCTATCAGCTCCTTCTTGATTACTATATGTGGAAAGTGCTATCTGCCATCCCCTCGAAGGCTCGCCTGTGGCCTGCACTCTGCTTTTCTAAGAGGTGCTCCTAATCATCTTCCAGACTCCGCACCTCTTTCTAGTTCTGTCCCATACTTTCTGCTCCAGGGTACCGCAGAAAGCTCTCTGAGCTGAGAACACAGTGCTACGCTGCAGGAGGGTCCGCTTTCCCACTCCGCTGGCCCATTCTGCTGGAGCCGGGCAGTACAAGTCTCCCTCCAACCCCTCCAGATACTCAACTCTGAACACACAAACCAGATATACCGTTTATCTATCACATATACAGAAAACCAAGCATGCTATGAAGAACACGTTGAAAGTGCTTAAATACCTTCTTGAATAGGGCAATCCCTATTCAGATCTGAAGTCAACAGGAGCTTCTCCACCTTTTCCAGTAGGACCAATACATGCTAGCTGGAGGAGGTGCTAAGAGCCATAACTGCCGGTCTCTTGTACTGAGAACAATGACGGCTGCCACCGTATCTGAGCCCTCACTTATAATGATTTGAATATTTACTTTACCTGAAGATGTGATCAAGCATTTACCACAATGGGATCGCTCTCCAGTCTAACATTAAATCTTCCTTTCTAACTAGGTTTATCTGTCTCCTGACTTTAACACAACCCCTAAGATCTGCAGGCCATAGCAATGTAACTTAAAATACCAAAATAGTACCCGAGTGCTCTGAGCCTAAGACACGTTCAATGAATGCATAACATCCAGCACAAAGTTACCCTAAGGGTGATGGATTTTGTACAGTAATTTAGCAGTTCAAACACAGATCTTCTACATGACACTTTCTTCTTATTTCTTTTCCCCTCCTTGTTTTAAACTCCTGCATAAGAACTAACTAATAATTCTCATAAATCTTTAGGGCAGGGAAACATTGTGTACCTCATTATCCAACAGGAAAGGGGTCCATGAAAAAGCTGACCTGATCAATGACAGGAAACGATTGTCAGTCAGACTCAGGAACTCTCATCTGGAAGAGCACTGAACAAGATTGTTTGTTGGTCAATACCTAGTGCAAAGTAGGAGGAAAGCTCAACTGGGAGCTTGCCCGTTCAGCATTTAAGTTAAGCTCCAATACCCTCATAGCCAACTGAGATTAAGACATGGTTTAAAGATAACGCAGCAACCAAGAACCTACTTCCTGAATACATTTGAAATTAATTAATGAGATCAAATTGGTATTTCTCAGGTACTTCAGAAACCAACATCCATATATAACACTTTTAAAAAGTCAGAAGTTGCACACACAGTGAAAGTTTAGTATCTTGAAGGTATTCTTTTCTGGTTTTGAAAAATAGGCTGTAACTAACAAGTATTCACTCAAAGAATATAAACCTCTTATCAGTTGCTTCTGAAACTAAGTTCAGTGAACCCACTTGATGTAAACTTCAGTATTTACGAGGGCTTACAAGATCGAAATCCATTGTTCATACTCATGTTCTGAATTGTGGAAACAAAGAGCTTTTGACTTCTAAAATTTTCACACTTTCAGTCTAACAAACAAGAATAACTGCTGGTATTTTGAAGATACCAGTATACTTCTGCTGGTATATTATATTTTCCTCCTCTCCACAGTTTTTTGGGGAACATTTCAGTCAAGATAACTGTAGTTTTAAATAACCTAACATCCGGGGAAAGAAACTAAACATAACTAGCACGTGCACTCTATTGTTTTGCTTAATCTATAGATGATGCTTAGCTACTGTGAAAGTCTAATTCCATTTCATTTACTTTGTGAAGTGAAAGAAACCCCTACATTATTCCTTTCCTGATCCTCAAGTTCTCAAGGAATGAATAGACAACCATAATTACTGCAAAATAATTCAACACAAAAAAAAATATGATCTTTTAGCAAAAGTAGACATCTTTTTGTTCTCCTCATACAGTTTAGAACACTTTGGATCATGTGCTCGACCAAGAAAGACTCACATGCCTGTTGTACAAAACCATCCATAGACAGCGTGCCCGTCACCACCTCCCATGCTCTCTACCACATGGTCACACATGCAAAGGCCACCTGACAATTTGGCCAGCAGCTGTCTCTTCATCATTTCTTCATCTTTGCCAGAAGATTTTCACGGTAGACAATCAATTGATCCTAGCCGTACTCTCATTATTTTCTGTTCATTAAAACTCTGTCTCTCCGTAAGACACCGTTGCTATGTTTGAACTAGTTTAAGCTAGACAGCTTGCTAGCAGCTTAGCTGTGCTTCTTACGTTACAGTACACGTAAAAGGCATGGGCAATAGCAAAGGAACATGAATAGCAAGCTGTAGTTTCATTTTGGTGATCACTAGCAGAGAAAGAGAATGCCATTAATAAAAATTTTACAAATATAGTGACACATAACTAAATCTCAAATGCCATTAATAGGTATAAGTATGTATTTAGGACAAAGTAATTTATTCTTATTCTTTAAGACAATGAGTCCTGTAATCATCTATCTCTTCTATTCCTAACAAACAGTAGAAATCCTCCATTCAGCAGAAAATTGCTTATAATCTGGCCAAATTACTGAACGTAAAGTGTCCCTTGGACAGAAGTTGGCTCCTTCATCACCTCCCTCTTTCAAGAGGAAACAGAAAAGAGTTACTGAAACATTTTCTAATAAATGGCACCACTTTAACATCTCAGTGCGAGTGGATCAGGTTTATTAATTCCACCACACTGTGGCTGGCCACCTCCCAGCTTAACATTTCAACGCTGAACACTTTGCAACAAAGGCTAAATATTTAAGGGAAAGAAAGTGTATCCCTGACAATCTTATCCCCCTGCTGACTTGCTTCAGTTCCCACTCCTTCGTGGTTTTTTTCTCTGACTTGATGAAATCCCTTTCCAACCAGTTCAATGGTTCTATTGTACATGAATTTTGAAAGGCTTGTAACTGAACATAAACACAGTTTTCAAACCCCAAGATTCCTATCTGAGCTTTTTAAAGCCCACAGGTCTTTCAAAATCTACCGATGCTGCCTGAAAAGCCACAAAAATCCAGCCACGTATGGAGAGGTGGCCATGACGGACACAGTGGTCAATCTCCAGAACGTTACTATGGCCTTCAACCACAGCAAAACATCTTTAGATGTGGGGAAGGCAATATTGTAAAACCAAATAAGTACGAGACCCTCTTGTTCTGAATGCTACTCGTACTTGTGTTCTTAATCAAGTCACCTATCTTCCTATCGAGTTGACTTCAATGATTTTTCACAGGGATGCTATTAGAGTCGACTAAAGAAAAGGAACTATGATGAAATATGGTAAAAAGGACAGCAAAAGTGCTTTGTAAAAACTGCTTAATCACAGGAAATCAAATTAAAGACCAAATCAGCAAATCAAGCATCTTTACTGCTCGCTAGCTGGAAGTTTCATTACAAGCATCAGGTGGAAGAGGCAGACTTTAATGGTCTTTTATTCTCTAGAAGAATAGAATCTCTGTTCTTTAATTTCCAAATTGCTAGGGTTCAGTGGAAGGCAAGAAATATGTTTAGCAAAATATGGAAGTTTCAATAGTTTTCCTTCCACGCCAAGGAACAAAACAACAAAAACCTTCAATATTTTCAGGGAGAGCATGGGAGACTTTGCCTCCTCAAATATCACATCAAACTCTCCACCTCTCAATGTATCTTGTTTGAGTTTTCACTTGCTGCAAATATTTAAACTATTTACCCTAAAGCCATCCCTGTACATTGTGATGCAGTATAAATAACCAAATATTCATTCCTTCTGCCATAGGTGATTTGAAATGTATTTCTTCTTATATCCCACATTTCCCCCTTCCTGTTTAGAAGAAACGTTATTTGTCAAGAATTGGAGAGACTGCTCCTTTCCATCAGCCTTTAAAATAATATCCAGAGCTTTGTGCAACAGCAATTAAAGAAAAGATGAGGTCTGACAGTAGCCTTTTTTTTTTTATAATTGCAAGAGAAAATGTGAAACTCAGATGGGTCTTGTTAGTGCTAAATGCACTCCTACTGACTCCAATTTGTTTTGTACTATTAATTTATCATCTTACATTTGGAATGATTTTATAGTCTGCTAGGAAAAGGTCTCAGAAGCATAAAGCAGCGAGATAATAGAATGAAGATGCAGCTAACTGTGATATTTCAGAGCAACTTGAGTACTATTTGTGAATACGCTATTATTCTAAACACAACCCTGCAGCTTTTCATGCCTACAGCATATACAAAACTGCTTAGTATTAACAAATCTGCCAGTCTCGCTGGCAAAACTCAGTGAACCCCATCAACACGAGCCTGCAACCCTTACCCCAAGTTTGGCTGGAGAAGACCCTGTAATTTGTTCATCTGTTACTGACGTGTCTCTGCATCCATCAGCTATCTCAAGTCTATCCAAGGCAATCCTCGAACAGCATGGGTAGTAAAATCAAAACATCAGGACTACACAAAATATTGAAGGTATTTGCTGATGCTATAATTTAGATTTAATCTTTTACTTGCTTGCTGATTATTATAAGAATATATATTGTTGCAGTAAGTTGGAACTGTGACTAAAGTTACACCATGACGCTTTCTTATTTAGACTGGAAGCCACACCAAACTTTGAGAGACCTTCAGTCTGCCTGACCGGTTTCAGGATTCTCAGGATTCGTGGCTTTCTTTTTGTACCAAAAATGAATAATGTGTTGCTTCATGCTTTTCTTATTTTATCTACTGGGAACTCCTGCCAACTACCAGTAAACAAAGACCACCTAAGGGATATTGTGATATATGGATACTTCTGCCTTCCAAGATGACAAACAAGTGTTCAACAGCACTATGAAAAATGTGGATCTACCAGTAGTCAGCGAGAGGCACACAAGTTGAATGTTTAATATCCTTCACAAACTTCTGCAGCACCACAAAAACACCAAGAACTACAAACTCAGTTACGCCTTACTGACCAGAGCTGTAGAAGACAGTAAAGAACTCAGAAAGTGAGCTGAACTAGTTCTCCAGTTCTGCTTTTTCCCCCCTGGATTATCGCCAGTGGTCAGCAAAGGCAGCTCACTGGCCGGCACCACTCCCTCTAAATCAGTAACAACGCATCTCCACATTGCTTGCAGGCTCTGCGACGCCAGAGATACTGCACCAGAACGACAACTACGGTTTTAGTTAGATTCCAGACACTATCAGAAAATCTGTGTTACTTACTAGTCTATTTGCTACATTTCTGCTAGAATTGTCACGCTCTTTTCATTCCCTATTTCATTTAACTACATTTGGTTTTTATTTCCTAGCGCTGCTATTAACCCACTTAAGGACACCTGACATTAAAAGCAGCTCCACATCTGCGCATAGAGCTGGCGTGAAACCAGTCACCTGTACAGTGAGTTACCTTCATTTCTGCAGAAAACAGCACCAGTCTGCAAATGCAAATATTTGCCTGTGTTATGATACACAGAGACTCAGTAACTAGTTTATTTGATAACAATCTTTATACTGTTTTGAAAACTACTGGATATGCTTCTAAGACTTCACAGGATTAGGAGAGCAAAAACCCAACAAGCTACCCGAGAAACACAACTGGGAAGAGCCAGCAGGTGTGGTCATTCCACATGCAGCCACACTTGCTCTTTTTTTTAAAAACAAACATAAAGAATTCCCATGAACAGAAAATAATTTCTATTTGGCAATTATCATGATGAAAATTTACCCCAATCTCATGTCTGACAGAAAAAAAAGACCTGGAAAACAGAAAACAATATTTTTTAACATAAATAAAGTATTTCAAATTTGTTTGAAGTGTTTAAAACCAAAAACTGAGGCAGAAATTCATTCTTTGGAAGAATGCCAGTCACAGTAATATATAAAAGGAAGCCAAAGCACATTATTGACTAACATGGGCGTCCAGCTCCAATCCAAGAACGCAGCAATGGCCAGGAATGTCTCAGCAGTGTGACAAGAGACCCAGCAAGGCAGCGAGGTGGCCCCAGCGTGGAGTGGGGGGCAGTGGGCAGGGCAGCACTCCGGCTTGTCCCATGGGCAGTGGGACGCTCGTGGAGGCATTGTGCTGCATCGCAAGGGAACAGGACCTGAGCAAAGTTTGCCCTCTCCTGTCACCAAGCTCTTCACTGGCAACCCCCTCTGATTTCAGAGGATGAGTTCCCATCAGGTCCCAGCTGACCTCATACGAGTGAAGTAAGACGCAGCCCATCTTTGCCAAGACATTGCTGTGCTCATAAATGGATTTGTCCGAGTCACTGTGCTTTACCGTAGCTGAGGTAAACACTTCTGGACTTGGTACAGTCCTGAGGATCTTTCCTGTAAGTCTCGTGGAATCACCATGGTAATATTCTCCGCTTGCAGTAATTATGCTTATATATCCTCTCTGAACATCTAAAGTAGTTCTAATCTGCAAAAATAAAAGTAATTACATACCAGTCAGTGTAATACAGCTGTGGACAGCTGTAAATAAAGTGTTTACATGGGGTGGAGACATTACAGAGCTTTAGAAAAGTGTTCTGAAAGACAAGAAAATAAGCCTGTTCCAGTTCGTGAGAATATGCAATTTAATCCATGTAGAAATCTTGTTCATCAGTAATTACAGAAGGAGATAAGAGTCTTCTCAATTAAGATCAGGCGGAAAATGCTTTCATTTAATGTGTCCTGAGAAGTCTCACATTAAAAATAATTAGAGAGATGTAAAAACTTCCGGATGTTTTAAAATTATTACCTCCTTTGAAATTTAGAAAAGCTTCAAAGAAACGTCAGGTTCTGCCACGCTATGGAAAGAGCACTTGTGTTTAAAAACAACAAGGCCTTTCCCCTAGTTTTATATATGCATATGATGGAGCCACTCAAAAAATAACAACTGCAAAACTGATTTAAATTCAGACATCATCCTTTGGATATCACTTTTAGCTCAATGGTTGGAATTATTAGGAAAGAGCCTGTGACAAATCCTAGATTGGGAACACGACACAAAGGAGTTTCTGTCAAGCTTTTTCAATTATTAGTCTTCTCCTCCTGGCTATTTATATTTCCTTCCAACTCACATGTATGTGTCATACAGCAGTAACACAGTAGCTTCACCTCTGAGGAACAGGCTTGCAACCTGTGCCAGCGAGCTTGTTGTTATTTTCACCATTTTAAGACTTCCTATGGGAGGCAAGAATGCTTTTTTTAAGGTTTACATTATTGTTCCATTTTTACAATGTCTAATCATTCCTCATGCCTTTGGTAACCAATCTTCAGGGCCCACTCTTACTCATTAACTAATCAATTACACACTTGCTAATATCTTTTACCCAAAGATAACAAAGCAGAAGGAAAGGGCAGACATGGATTTCTTTCTACTTCTTAAAAAAGATTTCCTTAAAACTCTGGTTACCCAAACCTGTTCTGAGCCATGGCCCCCAGCCTTCCATATGGATTTTCCAAGCATCTGTGTGAATTAATTTTGATTTGAGTCACTTATTGTACTCACTCAGTGAGCTATTTTGTATGATATGGATCGGCTAAGCACTGTCGTCGAGTCATTTGAAATCAATTCATTTATTGTTCACACCCGGTACACCATTTTGGACAGAGAGAGGGAGTACAATGAAGTGAGAAGAAAGAACCACTGTAAGGCAAATAATAGCACAGAAAAAAAGGGAGAAATATAATAGTTGTGGACTGGAGACAAGAGAATAGAAAAGACAGAAACATGGAGATTAAAGACAAACATTGATCAAAGACAGAAAAGGAACTGCAGACAAACGAGAACCTGTGATCAAAACCTGATGGAAAGGAGCGTGGTGAGATGTGAAAAAATGAGAAAGAAGAAAAAACCCTAGACTCGCTGCTTCAGAATATCCTGTGTGCTTTTGATTCTCTACCAGTCTCTAACCCAGCCACTTTTATGGAAGAAGTGTATGAATTCCTCCACGTCCCCTTAGGGACAAAAGATTTTTGCCTGTATATCTTTTCATTAACTCTCCCTTGTCCACTTTGCTGGGACGTTCCTCTTCCTAACACTATTTTCAACCTGCTCTGCCAGTTGCAAGACAGTATTTTCTCATATTTTTGTCACAAATATCTCAACAAAGCATGTGTGTTAACTCTTACAAGCTCAACTCTGTCACCAGGCTAATTTCTGCAGAACTCCTGCTGCAAATAGCTCTTGATCGCTATTTGTGGAGCTACTGCCCGATAACCGCTACCCTTGCCCTGACCGGCTGCAGTGCCAGTACCGGCTCCCCAGGAAGAGGCCTTAGAATTCCTGCGACACCAGCTTTGCAAAAATTGATCAGAGCATGGAAAATGTGAGGTTTGTTCCCAAAGAAATGGGCTGAATCCACACAGAAGTGGGAAATGGACTTTCAACCCATGAGTCCTTACGCCCTCAGATGTAAGCACGGTTTGTGGGCCATTATTCCCGCTGCAGATTTTGGCCAGAAACGGGGTCGTACCACCAGTTCACGCCCCTCGTCTCTCGGCCTGCTGGCAGTGCTTTCCCTCATGCAGCCCGGGGTGCCCCAAGGGCACATCGCTGGCTCATGCAGGTGTCCAGAACCCCCGGCTGCCTGAAACGGGGAAGCGCGCGCTGCCTTGGTTTGCACAGGCTCAGACAACAACAACTGCCTACATCTGAAGAGCTGGCACCGAACATGTTTCTCGTGAGGACATCTTGTGGCTAATATTCCACATTATTGGCAATAAGCCATGGCACAGAACTTGGCTGCAGAGAAGTAACTGGAACATCAGGCGCCTTAAATCTTCTCTTCTGCCAAATGCACGTCCTCTTTTCACATTTAGTCTTGGTTCATAAAGACGGGATCCAAATCAGGAGCTATATTTGTAAATCAAAACTATATTTAAATACCCAGAGATATTTTTGTGAGATTATTTTGCCTATGGTAGCATGCAAAATATTCTGTGTTTGCTGGAGATATTTTAAACCTTCATTATTGCAACTAATGGCTTGTGTGTTAGTGTGGCATTGCTATTCACTAGATACAGAACTGTCAGCACTGCACCACTGATGAGCCCTACAAACTGCTGAATATCTGGGAGATGGTGCTGTAGCATCTGTTCTAGGGACATGCACCTCTAGCAGGGAGACGGCAGATATCTTTCCAAGCTCTTCCAATAGCCGTTATGCACCACCCTGCGAAGACAACAGTAGTTTTGTAATGGATCCAAAACACTACTGCCACAAGACATTGCTAAGAACATGACATTTTGTAAACACAGCACTGCTTTCTACTGGCTGTGCAACACTGCGCAGAGTTAGCTAGGTGCTTTTCGTTAGAACATTACAATGCAAAGCTGCCAAGACAATTATTGAATTAGATGGACCTAGAGGACAAAACATATAACACTTTAGATTTTCAGCAGCTGGGGTGGAAGAACAAGATAAAAAAAATCTACATGGTCATTTCCAGTGAGACCAACTTTTCACTGCCACCATCTTGACAGCAGCTATGTGAAAGCAAGGGCAATTTTATTCCATTTATTCCCATTTTATTCCAGTAAATCTCCAGTCTTTACACCTGGCACATCAAGGCAGCTCTCAGAGTTTAGTATGCTTCAAAAGAACTAAAAATTCATCCTCCCCTTTATCCCAGATACCCTTATGCATTGCACTGGCAGGCACAAGGAAGTGATTATCTTAGACAAATTTGTTTGTATCATTTCTTGATCACAAATGATACCAGAATAGAAAATATTTGCCTTTATAAATCAAAACTTTTATAGCTATCCTAGCAATGTGTTACAGTACATTAGGATCTCAATCTACAAGCCGCTGATGAAAGATGAACTATACAGTTAATGATTTAATCAGTACACTGTGTTAATTACAAATGAAACAGAAATCAAGAGGAAAACGAAATATAGCACATACAGGACCAATCCTTCTTGCTTTATTCACTGTGGTATTCCTGCTCAGATTCAATGGGACTAGCTGCATGAATGAGGCAAGCAGGATTTGATCCTACATATATTATCTCTAATCAAAAATATTTAGATACTCCAGCCTGTAGCACATTTTACAATAATGTCATTACAGAGAAGATTAACTCTATATCACAGGAACAATGTTAGATGTTTCTAATGGAATGCAGAATAGTTGCAAAAAACACTTTTTGGAAATGTTCTCATTTGGGCTGCCTCATTAATCCCTCTAACCATGGAACTCACATTTTAATTGCAGATAGTACCCAGGCTCATGAGTCTCCGGAAGCACAACCGCTCCTCCACTGCAAATAGCCTGCAAAGACCCAAATTCTGTGGTCCCAGCAGTGGAGAGAATGCCTTGGGGGAAGCTGATAGAGAGGAAGGACTGGCCCATGACCGAGGCGCCGGCCAGACCAGCTCCCCAGGTGCTGCTGACGCACGGGATTTCCAGGCTTAAGCTCTCCACCATGCTGTTAACAGTGCTTCCTCACACAGGACTGCACTAGAAGATTAACCGAAACAGAAGAGTGAAGTTCGCGTTCATACCACTAACCATGACTGTCTTAATGATAGCTTCACCCAACCTTTTTGTTATTGCACTTCTGCTGAAAACCAGCTCCCTTTTCTTCCACGCTTTTCTGTTGTGCAGAGCCATACACTCTGGCTTTTTCAGCTGATGCAGTAGGTAAAATAATTTAAATAAGCCTTCAGACTTTCTTCATGGTGTCAGTGTTTTTTTTGATTTTCCACATGGCTTCAGGACCAGGAGAGAAGTATTTCACGTCACTTTACTTTTCTCTTTTGCCTCAGTCCCGTGCTTAGTACTGGTCTGGTGTACGTACCTTGCAGCTGGCTCCCAGCTTTAGCATTAACAACTGTGATCTGGAGTATGTTTTGCTGAGTACATCTAGCACTGTTTTGAAGTACTAATATAAAGAATGGCAAACGTATTCAGATAAAACAAACCCCAGTGCTGACTAGCATTTAATTGTGCCCCAGGAAACTTCTCCTGCCCACATGTGCAGGGCATGCAAGGAAGCATCTCTTGCTGGTGATCCCACCATAAGCCACTTAAACTCATGACACCAGCTCCCTTTCAAACAATAACAACGATTTAACGTCCCCCCCAATAAACAGTAATTTTAAAAATTGTAGTAAATAGATGAGGTTGAACAAGAACCCAAAAATCTTCACCTCAAACTCCAGCTAGTACGTGACAACTCTCTTCAAGGTTCAAATAAACAAACAATACCCTGCACAGACACAAGCTTTCTGACTCTGCCTTCCTTAATTCTTGACTTAAACTAGATCCAGAAATGGCTGAACACAGACTGTGAACCTGTGTTCTGGATTCAAGTGTTTCTAAGAGAATTTGGGGTTTTTTAATTTTGCAAAATCTAAGCTGAACTAAGCATTTCCCATCCCTAACATAAGTAGTATATATTTATACATTTGTATAAATTAGGTATGTGTGTGTGTATCTTGCCACAAGGATGTATTACAAGCAATTAAACCCTTGATAATAAATGGTTCATCAGTCCGCAGGTGATGTACTATAAGTGATTGCTCCTGTAGGTAGTAATCATCTGGTGCAATTGCTAGAATTATAAATTCCCTCTAGGCTGACTGGATTTTATCAACAAGCAGCAGTGAAGTAAAAAAGCGTTTGGGGGTGAGGTTCTTTAGTCTAAACCCTAATATTAGAAATCTGCCAACTGGAAATGAGTCCCTTTCACTGGAAGGCACACCCTCACGATGACTGAAGAGCCATCAGAAAAAAGGAACCGTTTTCAGAACAGCCTCTGGGACCAGAGTATATTCTAAGGCAAAGATCACATAAAGAGGTTTTTTCCCACCCCCACAAAAACATAGGCAACTCTTACGCGTACTGAAATGGTTTTCCCATGGACAAAGAAACATTCCATAAATCTATATAGGGACTGAAATAACTTGATCATATTTAAATTAAAGCATAAGAGCTAGTTACTATTACCATTTGGACAATCTGTCAGTACAATTTATGGATTATATTTGAAACTATTACTTGTCAGACCACCATTTCCTCTGATAGCAAACCGAGGAACTTCTATGTAAACTGAATTTAGACCACTGATGAAAATGGAACAGTATGCTTGAAGTTTTAATAAAACCCCTACCTGTTAAGAATACTGTCCTCTCTTACATTTTTTCTTTTACTTTGTCACAGAATCAGTTCTCTTTAATCAAATATCAAAGCAGTAAAGACAGCTGTGATGAACAATAATCATCAAAAATAAATCAAATCCACAAAATCAAAAAGCTCTCTAAAATGGTCTAACACTTATTTCCATGTCACATGGTTTCTTTTCAAGTTTTTGAAAAAATCTATTACTTTATAACCTCTAAATTTTAGTTACTAATATTGTTACTTTACAAAACACATATAATGGAAAAAGGCTATCCCAAAGACTACAAGAATTCAGAATTAACTTCAAATGGACATTTCATAGCAGCACCCAGATTCTTTTGTAATTTTTCTCTTGAAAATTCTGTGGAGTACAAGGTGTGTGCCAGCCATTTCAGCTTCCCTTGGGGAACAGGATTACATCCTAAATTACAAAAAGTGAAGCGGAAGACCGACGCTTTGTTTTGCCGTTTATGCCTGCGCACCTAACTCCTAACACAGTAGCTGAATGCCGTTACTTTCCCAAGTTACACCAAGCCCAAACATCGCCAGTTGCCCCCAGCAGCTGTTCCAGCCAGGAAAACCCTGGAGACAGCATGGTGCCCAGCCCACACAGCTGGGAGCTCTTCAGAAGGGAAGAGAAAGTAACAGTTTCAGACTGAAAACTGTTTTATGAGGAAATAGAATGGTAATATGGGGAGGTATCGATACAGCTAAACAACTTCTAAATCATCCCAAATAAAGCCGTTTCAGTGTTGCTCCACTACACTGATTCATTTATACAGGAACCAAGAACCTCGCTACACTAGCAGAGTCAAGAAGGCAAAACCCAGTAACCACGGCCATTCTGCACCTTTCTCATTCAACATCATCTGATTTTTTCAAACAAAGGTAAGTTATTTCTTTTTCCCACACAAGCCTCTTCCATATCTTCATCCCGGTTCACTCTTCCTGCCAGGAACCACCACGACCTACCACGCCAGCTAATAAAAGTGGGACTGACTTTGCACTAAGTCTGCCCAGTGCCACACCAGCTGGGGCTGCCACAGGGCCCCCTGCCCCCTTACTCACAGAGTGTTTTAGCGCATGCTTCACTGCTGGCTGTTTAAGGAGGAGCTGGAGGAGGAGGAGTGCCCGTACGCTTGGCAAGCAGGTCTCTGAATCGTGCCATGCACCTCTGCTGCATTCCCAAGCACCGGCGTTTGCTCCGAATTCGGACAACAAAGACTACTGCACAAGCCTTGCTCCCCTGCTGGACCTCCTTCTGTATGCTACTGCCATCATGCAATATAATGTCTAATTACACATCATAATTTTAGACAATCATTACTGATACAAATTTAAAAGTTGTTCCCCTCAATGTATACATATCTTTATGCAATACTTTGCACTCTTCTGCTACACCACTTCCTTCTCTTTCCTTTTTTTTTTCTCCTTTCTTATAGTCTAAATGAAATGTCAAGATGTTTGGGATGGGGATTTTTTAGACCATATACACATCTAGATGCTTTAGGATAACACACAAGAACAATACGAACTTGACATATAGAAGATAAATGGGAAAATGAGACCTTTGAAAAAACAGCAGAGGCATCTATGAACGGCTGAAGGGTCATCCCTGTTAATCTGATTATTCTGACACTGGAAATCTACTTGCAGTGCAAAGTAGCAATTACAGTGAACTCAAATTAGACAAGAGCAAATTTATACCAATAACCCAATAATCTCCGAGCCAGCTTAACTGACATTTCAAACCACCAGCCTGCCTGCTTTGCGCAAGTGTTGGGAAAGAGGGCGATCGCTGTTGTGACATAAGCGGAAAACTTACTGTAAAAGACAACTATGCAGCTGCCTTAGAACCCTTTCATCTGGAGCTATGACATGCTTCTGCTTCCAGTGCAGAACTACAGGCATGCCCAAAAAAATGTGGGATAGTGGCTATTAGAAACAAACAGAAACCC
>Ga0065711_1034120_pt1 | contig 24288 bp, 14 predicted proteins | sample Hoacrofraction12_FD_59098 | JGI IMG/M metagenome (GOLD analysis project Ga0065711, IMG submission 59098) | Hoatzin crop microbial communities from Cojedes, Venezuela - Epithelial fraction 12 v2 (version 2) | ecosystem: Host-associated > Birds > Digestive system > Esophagus > Crop | place... | reverse complement strand
GTGGCTCCTCACAGGACATGCCTTCTAGCCCTGTTGCCCTCCTGGATGCATTCAAGGACCTTCACATCCTTCTTAAACTGCAGGGCCCAGAACTGTACATAGTACACAAGAGGACGTTCTAGTTTAAAGCTCTCTCAATCAGTCCAACCGGCTTATGCCCATAGACATATTTTCCCCACCCTGTCAGGCCCCAGCATACCTTGTGTCTCAAAGGCTTTTGTGAGGTTTAAAACCCCAAAGTTTTGGCAGAGGCACCAGTCCTAAAGCCAAACAGTGACATCCTTTCCACCTCTTGGAATACCACTTCCCACATCCCACAGCTGGAAACCTAGGTGGTCACATGCTTGAACAGGATCTTCATCTGTGTGGCTGCATTGGTCCTGCCAGGAGCTGGAAGCTGAGGAGAAGCAGATGACTGCTTTTGAAAGGACAGTCACCATGCTGCCAGTGAGAAATACAGATGCTGCTCTGCTGCAATCAACTGGGGTACCTGTCTTCACCTGCTGAAATCTCCCGCCCTGCTGGCTGCAGGCTCCGCTCCTTGCTTTTTCATCCAATCAGCAGCTCAGGGACAGTCGTGGGGGAACGCCCCCGGTCAGACCAGCCTGTGTGACTCCCTCGTGCGTCCCTCATGTGTCCCACCACTGGTGCTGCTCCTCACCCTACTCCAGCATCCATTGCAATCAAAGCAAATCAAAGACAAGCTATAAATGATGGTTCAAGGACACAATTTCTTCGTAAAACTTGATTTGCATCTTCATCTCCATTCCACATAGTTGGATTCAGCATCAGTTGGTTGCTTTCCACTATCTGCATGCTGTTCTTCCCAGTACTGCTGTAAGACAGTATTTTTATTCTGCTTGCTTCCCATGTATTGCTTGCTGCATGGCTGAGAGAACTACAGATGCTCTAGAATGTATTCTTGTGCATGGTCAGTGCTAAAGCTTTTAAGATCATAAATAAAACGCATGTTTCCAAAAAGCCTTTCCAAACAGATGATTTGAACTGGGCAGCTCTGATGTTGCAAGCTTTTGCCTCCATAAATGACCATGATCCAGAATAGTTTTGCTCCTGAGATCTTCTGAGTTCTTTTACAGCTTCATGAATCTGAAATAGCCCTTTCAAGCTGATGGGTTTGCTCTTGTGCATATCAGGATCCCAGGGACAATCTAGCTCGTAATTTTCATTTCTTCCACAGACTTCACTTGCAATGTATCATTTGCATCTGTGGGCTACAATGATCACTGCAGTCTGGACAGACGTTGTGAAAGATAAAAAGGGTATGAGAGGAATCTCCAGCCATGTCCTGCTGGACTTCGTGTCTCCTCTGTGTCTTCCCTGTTTCACTCCCTGGCTCCCTCAGGGAAACTAATCTAATTCTGTTTGCTTTAACCAAACAAATGTTTCTTTCCCAGTAGCCTGAACTGCACCATTAGGAAACCTGTTTAGAGCCCTGTTTAAGGTTTCTGCCACTTAAATCAAGTTGAACACCATGCAGAGTACTGAGTAATAGAACCCTGTTCTCTACAGCAGCTTTTTTTTTGTACGTAAAGGAGAATAAATTACATTCACGCAAATCTCCAGTCTACTGTGTGTTTTCCAGCAATGGTCTCTGATTTAAATTCTCAGGGTTTGAGCTCTTGAGTTTTCTGTGCCAGGGGACAGAGGGAGTGAGACATATTGCATCCTGAGATGAGACACTTGAAAGAAGGAATTCCTCCTTTACATGCCAGAAAGGCTGTAGCGAGCATGACCTGGTAAAGTCCTCATTGCTCCTTAAAACTCCCATTCAACCGGCAAAACTTAACATGCTGTCTGTATTCCAAACCCTGCTTTGGATGCTCCTGCTGCAGTGATGTCCTTCCTATCTTCTGGCTGATATACAAGGTGGTCCTCAGAATATGACCAGTGCCACTCTGCTGTTGCCATGATGGAGGTGTATTTTTCAGCTGACTTCTTAATAATTTCATTTCTTCTTTTTGTATCTTGGAAGGAATTATCTTCTCTCGACTTTTGTCTTTCTGGAAAGCAGCAGGTGTTTTCAGTGTCTCTAATTCTTTGGGATAAACATATTTGTTGCCTCACCTGTAGCTACTGCTTAGTAGTTCTCCTGTTTATGTTACGACTGGGACATCCTGATCTCCATCTCTTTTTATTTCCAGATTTCATTCCACTTTCTTATGTAAAGAAGAGCCATTAAATCTCATTTCATAAGAGTGTATTCATAATGAATTCACATCCAAGCCTCTTTATAAGACTTTTGGCTTCAGTTATTGTGTTTACAACTCCAAATAAGTAACATTTTTTGCTCTTGCACAAGAATAATGTTATTTTCAAAGGATTTTACAGCTCAATAGGATAACTTTAATAGTGCCTAGGGGAAATACTTGCTGAACCACAGCTGGGCTGTGGATTCCCATCTGCAGCCTATGCTGTGCCTTGCACTCTCTTTCTTCAGTGTGCCTGTATTCCTTTAGTGTCATAGTATTGTAACTGAAGCGTTGCTTCTTCCCATGTTCTAGTAAGCAAGACTTTTTTTTGTGAAGCATTTCCCAGGTCACTAGTATTCAGTCCATGGGCTCCAACAGGTACTGACTTTTCTTTTGTCCTGTTGATTTATTTGCAAACTTCAGTATCTCTGTAGCCCTTCTCTGGACAATGTAAGTGGGTTTGATGCGAACTAAACTCTCCAAATAGCAGCGTCGTAATTAATGTTCAAAATTAAAGAGCTAATTGTGAAATGGCATGTGATTCATCTGTCTCCATTCAAAAGCCCTTTAGCAGTGTGCTTGAGGCATGTATTTGCTTTGTTTTGAGGCTGCAAAGGGGGATTGCTTGAACCTAATAAAATACACAGAACTATGTTAGAGGGTACCAACATGTACTGTGACAATGCAGACCTTAGTAGGTCAAACACTCCAATTGCATTATGCACTAGGGAGAATTATGCCTTTCACTGGCTCAGCTGCAAACTGAACAGCACCCTTGCTCCAGCCATGGCCCACTGAGGCACAGTCCAATAGCACCAGTCCAAGGTGCTTTCGGGTGTTCATTTCTGGAGCAAAGAGTGAGACTGGGAGGCTTTGACACCCCAATACCAAGTACTAGCCGCTTGATTGCATGAATTGGGAATGGTAGGAGAGCTGCTCTTCTTGCATTCACCGTGTGAGAGTAATGCAATTGCTTTCAAGTCTTGGAAACACCGAGGCTAGGGAATTTATGGTCCTTTCTTCTTGCACCAGCTAGACTTGAGGATTGTTTTTGTCAGCGTCTCATCAAGAGCTTTGTATCATTTAAAACTTTCGGAGATAAATAATCCATGACATCATCTAACAAAGAAAGCAACTGTAAAAGAAAATCAATTGTGCTTGGCACCTATTGGGAACAGAAAACCCTTGGTGGCATGCATTAAGTTACATTCATTGTTTTAGCCCTTTTGTTGGCTCATACTTGTTGCCAGAGAATTCCAGAGCATGAAATAACTACTTGATGTGGTGTGTTAGTCAGGGATATCAGAGACTTCTACATCAGCAGGACAATATACTGCACTTCCCTGTGAGTCATCAAGCCTATTCCCAGCTTTGTGCTGTGACTTGTGTGACCTTGAGGAAATCATTCTGCCTTTCTCTGCTATATTATCCCTCACTGAGCTATTTTGCCCTTCTCCCTGTTAGTGGCAGGGCCTTTTCTTACACTTTACCCATAAATCATCTAGTGGCACAGGACTAACCCTTGATTGGCTCTAGACCTCTTTTATAGGCTTCTAGAGAATACAAATGATAACATCAAGGTATCAAATATCAGCACAGACACAATAACAATGAGATCTGCCTGAAAACAGAGGCGCCTCCTCAGCAAAGCCTTGCTTTATGAGGTGTTAAATTAGATTAGGTTTTGGAGAATAATGAAGGTAATCCAAAGTATTGTGGATCTTTTCCAGCAACTTACACTGCACTCCCAATACACTGCTATCTTATCACAAAGGAGTTGATCTTTGGATCATCCTGGTTCAGAATACCCCCTTCACTAACACAATTTGCAGCAACTCTGAGAAAGGCCTTGCTGCTTATAAATCAGAAATGTTTGGTATGAAAGTATGTCCCTAAAGAATAAAGACCATAACCTTGGATCTGAAATAACTGAATAGTACAGTCCCAGGCTCCCGAGAGCCTGTTTACCCCAGCCCATCACTTATTCATTTTAACAAAGCAACAGCCACTTCCTAGGAGTTTTGGCACAAGCCTGCCTTGTCCTGGCACTGTAGGACTTTGCTTACATTCATTAGTGCTGTATTGCATTTGCATAATCAATGCCTCAACAAGCATGGCCCTTTATCACTGTGATTCACAGAAATGACACAGTGGATGGTTGTGCTAACTTTGCGTTGAAATTAGGACGATTTATTCGTTAGGGGAGTTCGCGGTAAAGTCATTGCCATTGCTGTTGTGTCTGCATACATTTAGAAACATGGGTTGTATAAGAGAGGTACAGAGTAGGACGAAAGGCTCCTGGGGTCCTCCTTTGTCTGTACTCTTCAAAGTGTGCAAGTGGAAGGCAGAAGAAGAGCAAAGCATGGCTCAGACACACTGACAAAACTTTGGGGCACAGAGCAGATCATTATGAATTCTTGTGGCATCCACTCTAATCTCATTAGTTGCGATGGTTTCTGATGATGTCCATGGCATAATTTCCATTGCTGTCTAGCATTAGTCCACTTAAAGTCCACTTTCTGTGGAGTGTTTCCAAGCAATTAACGTTTTCATGTTTTATCCAAGGGGTCATGGGTTACAGTGCATTACTGAGAAGAATGAGCTGGAAGGAGAGAGAGAGGGGGCCAGCATCTCTTCTGCAGAGAAAGGGGATAAAACACAACTCAGCTTGCTACAGAGAAAGTAATGCTCATGTCCCACCTGCTGAACTCTACAAGGGTGACCTGTAGGTTCATACCCTACCTTTTTCAGATTAAATCCTAGCTCCATCATCTAGTTTCTCTGAAAGACTGCTGTGGGAGAAAGACCTCAAAGCGATATGGTGCAAGAGGCTTATTCCCATGTCTTCAGCTGAAATTCACATTGCGCTTTGTGTAACTGGGCTTTGAAGATCCAGGCCAGGATGGCAGTGGGATGCTTAACAGAGCCCAAGGTGGTCCCAAAACACATGAAATTGTGATTGATAGACACACACCTCCCATAATACACTCCCTCAGCTACCTGTGCTTTGGTCTTCTTGCCCCCAGAGACCACACTGGACACAGAAATGCCCACTGACCTTCTTTAGTCCCTCTGCTTCTGTAGCAGGCCTTGGGTGAGTTCCCAAAGGCATGATGATGACAGAAACCAGAAATGTCGTCTGGCTCAGGGAGGCCATAATGTTACTGCCACTCACATGTTAAAGCAGCCTGGAAACGCCTCCTACTTGTCTGCAAACATCAGATACGTGACCCTCTTCAACACTGCGGGCTCTGTGGTGGTGTTGAAGCATCAGTGACATCTGGCTGCATGAGCCTGTCTTGGATGACACTTCCAATCTGATTACTTATTAACTCCTAGGGAGCCATGGGGTAATGCACACACTTCTTTTATATCCCAATAACATTAACAAGACACGCCATGGTCTGCACCCAAAAATCCCAGAGGACAAGAGGGTGAGCAGGTATCACCTTGCCCTCAGCAATGGTTGAAAATGTCATGCTTTTATTCAAGGCTGTAAATAATTAGCAAGCCCATGTGTTACAGGTTTTTGCTTACTTTTGGAGTTCAAGCTGATGCCCTGTTTGCTCCTCAGGCTGTGCAGTGTGGTAAAGGAGAAGACAGATTTCCTGAGGACAGCCTGGTTGCATTAAAGGGAGGTGATAATAAACAAAAGAAAAGACAGCAGGATACATCTGCACACTTTCTCTGATCCGTCCCTTCACTTTTTTTTCCTATCAGACATGAGCTCAGCTGAGCAAAGCCAAAGGCGTGGTGCCGTGTGACACTAGGATTAGCTCTGTAGAACATGGTGCAAATGCTCCCATGCTGAGCAGGGGTCATAGTTTAACCCAGCAGCCAGCAACTAAGCACTAGACAACCACTCGCTCACCATGCTCCTTTCCCCTCAGTGGGATGGGCAGGAGAAACAGACAAAAGGTAAAGCCCGTGGGTTAAGATAAAGACAGTCTAATAAGACAACAAAATATACTAATAACAGTAGTAGTAATGAATATGCAAAAGAAACTACATATGATACAATTTTTCTTACCACCCAATGAACAATTCACAGAAAGACCCTGAGCAGCGATCATAAAACTTGGAAATCAGCTCCCTTCCCAGCTCCCACTCATCTGCTAGTTAGCTGAATAAGAGAAACTGGAAATAGTCCTTGATTTCATAGCAACAAATAAAAACTTCACTGTTATCAACATTCTTCTCATACTAAATCCAAAATACAGCAGCTACTAGGAGGAAAATGAACTTTATCCCAGCTGAAACCGGCACAGCAGGGCAGGATGCTGAGCAGGGTTCCCACTTGGCTCCACCCACCCCTGAATCCATGTAAGGACAAAAATCTCTGTTTTCAGTAACATGGATGGCATAGCGGGGGAGGTTGCGGAGGGGATGAGGAGAGAGGCCTTTTTTGAGATCACTGGTGCACACACAAGAGCTTCCTTCAAGCATCAGTATATCACCAGCAAACCACTGGCAGGGTTTCATGCCATGACCAGAAAAGAGCATACCGCAGTTCCCCATGGCATCTCATTGGGCAGGGGGTGAATGATGGTTTTCGCAGCATGCATAATCATACTGTGGGACACATTGCCAGAAACATCAGCTATTCTCCTATCAAGGGACCCCAGCCTGGCCTGATCTTTGCTGTGACCTACTACAGCAACTATATCCTGGGAAGAGCAGTGTACCACCGACTTCTGACAGTATTTTACTATCAGAAAGGAACAGCTTGCCATGAGTATTTTAAAACGTCTGTTGGTGGAGAGGTTAAACCCAAATGCTCTTCACATCGTCTCATTCAGTAATAAATTGTCTTGCTCTTCCAAATGCTCAGTGTATTTTAGGGACAAAGTGTGAACTGTGCCATCAAAATGCAGCCTGACCTCTTTGTGTGCCAAAACACATTTATTTCTCTCCCAAGATATGGTTACAATTTGACAGGAGAAAGTAAAACATTTCTTTCTCTTTCAGAGAAGAGTTTTACAAGATGCTTAGAATTATTTTTCGCTCAATGCGCTAACCAGCAGAGTTTCAAAAGCTGGCCTAGTCTGGCATAGTGCAGCTCCACAGAAGTGGAGCAGCAAGAGCCCCTCCCTGCACTTGCAAAAACACAGATTGAATATAATTTCCATGCTTTCTCCTCTCTCTTTGGCAAGACGGTTTGCTTGTTTCTCCCTCACGTGAATCCTCTGGCACAGAAAAGGGAGGCACACTGCCTCCTTGATCTGTGAAGCTTTCTCACAGAAGGGGTCAGGGAATTGAGCTTGCCAGAAAAACAGCTTTGGGAAGTACCTACTAGTCTCAGCTCCTGCACGTGTTCAAGGCTTGCAATGAAGACATCAGACTGCATATGCCACATATATCCCAGGAGGTTTGTCACACTGTCACGCGGCGGAGTTTCCTTGGGAACCCACACAGATTTCCTTGTATTAATTCCCCTTTCATTCCCAGACCACTCCACCTCTCTCTGTCAAAATACATTAAACCTTCTCAGGCAGTTCACAGAGTCAGTGACTGGAGCTGATTTTGTATCCATAATCTCAGTCTAGTCCTTCAGTAGCCCTCAGGAAAGCTAGTCCAGCCACATCTCCCTGCAAAGAGTTCCTCACCCAGCAAGCCTTTCTGCAACTCCCTTTGCAAACTGCAATCTAATTTCTTTTTCCTGGTGAACTCTGCTACTGTTTAAAGCCACCATGTGTCTTAACAGAATTAAGCAATGTTTCTAAGCATCTATCAGATGCTGTTGCCAGCAGGTACTGCAAATATTTTAGACCGAAAGCAACCACACAAAATGCAAGGTTACCTGAAATTGCCATTAAACTATAAGGAAGCAAACACGGCCCTTGAAATGGCATGCAATTCACAGAACAACAGACTAATCAATGTTACTTGAATGTGACTGAACTGTATGAATCCCTTTGGCATATTTGGTTGGTGTACAGGATGGTAATGAAGATTCCATTTCTTCATTCAGATAGGCTTTGTTTATTTTAATAAGATGGATTTTTTTTTTTTTTTTTACATCCTTCCCCCAGTTTAAGAGATGAAAATATAGATAAGAAAGACTGACCTTTCTCAAAGCTACGGCAAAACTTCTCCAGTAATCCCATTATCAGGAAACAGTAGGATTCGTAAATTACAGCTCAAATGTTCTGTCCGACTGCAGAATTCAAGATTTTGGAATAGTTATTTAAAAGTGTTTATGTACCTAAGGATCCAGATAAGCCTTAGGTGAGTTTTCACAGGCAACTCTGAGAATTAGATATCTAACTGTACATAAATGTGTTTACAAAAATTTGATCCCTCAGGCCCAATTAATTTTGACTGACCTTAACACAGGAAGGAAAGTCTCTTTAAAGGTCCTGGCCTGCACTGACTGCTGTTATCTCTGAACTCCCTTTGAGGTTCTGTCACTTGGGTAATCAGAAACCATGCAAGGAAATTGTTTTTTCTGGCAGGGGATGAGGTCGTGAAAAGGCTTAATACTGACACCTTATGATGAAGCCTACAATAGCTATGAGACTCTACTGCCCACTGTGGCTCCCCATCCAAAACTTCTTGATAGCCTGGATAGAAATGTCTGGCTCTGAGCCTGAAATTGTGAGTGAAGTTACTGTGTGCCTGGATGGACTTGTTGCTTGAAGTGATACAGGCACACGGTAAATTGCTGCCCTTTTTTTTTTTTCCTTCTTTCTTTTCTCAGGGCCAAAAAAACCCCCAGAAATGTATTTGTGCCTGCTCAAGCAGTTGATAGCATGCTGTCTGTGAGGCACTCAGATGCTGGCTGATGATGTGCTCTCTTTTCCATCTTTCCCAGGATGCTGTGCCAAGGCATCGCATGAAGAATTCCACCTTAAGACGACAACTGTGTCCAGATCTTTTCCTGGCCTCTTTACACTGCTTTAGTGTAAAAGCAGGCTTAGGAGATAATCAAGGCTAGGATAATCAAAGTGGATCACTCCCTCATGGTGGGAAATCCCAGGGGGATATTTTACATGGTGTCTCTGGAATAAGGGTCTGTAGTTTTTTTGCATCTGCTTCTCTTTTCTGTGCCCTACATGGACACCACAGCCTAATCAGCACACAAAAATTATTGTTGAGGAAACCCCTTGAATTTCTTTTTTCCCAAGCCTAAGAAGGCCACTCACACAAAAGTGTGACCAGGGTGGGTGACCTGATTTTTGCAGGTCTGCCAGGGCTGGCTGAGAGGTCCTACTGCCCAAGCTGACAAGGTTCTGCAGATAAAGTAGGTCTTTTGCTAGCTTTGGGGAGCATGTGGGGAAAAGCAATCATTTACTCTCTAAGTAGACATCCCAGCTTGATTCTTAATGTGCAGTAGCTGTTTATAGTTGTGTTTGTAAAGCACTGCTGCTGAGGTGAGGAAAATGAGACAATCCTCCAGTTCTCAGATGAAGCCTTCACCCCTTGGGTCCTGTCCTTTCTTTGTCATCACTCAGAAACAAGACCAGTGACAAATGCTGTTTGGTGGCCTGAGTCAGGCAGATGTTTCTCTCGCTGCACAGAATCTGGCTCATTCATCCAGATCTGTGGCTGCCTCCATCAGCTCAGGAACAGATGACAATGGGGGAAAGGCGGGCACGTCTGCTGCCTGAAGCTTCATCATGAAGCAGGTTTTCTGTGTGCTTTGTTTCTTGCTAGTGAGCCAGAAATCCTGGTGTATTAAGCCAAGCCTGACACATGGTAAAAGCTCAGCATTGCTCCTTCATTAGTAGGGATGTGGCCACCATGACGGGGACTAGCAGCAGCTTCAGCATATGCTCATCTCGTCAGCAATTCCTGATGAGTTCAGAAAGTAACTCCTGGTGAAGCACTTTATTGTATCTTCTTGGCAGCTGTCTAATCTGTAAATGTCAGAAGAGATGAAATAAACCTGCTTACTACAGATTGGCCTGTCTCTCTTTACTGCAACTCGAAGTGATGGACGAGTGCTACCTGTGATCTTTGAGTAGCAGCCGTATCCTTCAGAGCTCTAACTATAGCCAGGAACTGTAAATGCTGCATTGCTTCACAGAGAGCAACCGAGCAGCAATAATCTTTGCCTCCTGCAAAGGTTAACTCCTTTGTATCTTTACAGAACAAACGAGAGTCAGAAACACAGCAGTTCCAGGTCCATCATCTGGTTTGCATTGTGAGTGGGTAGGCACTCTAGCAAGGGGTGATGCCTTCAGAGCTAAAAAGGGCAGACTGATGCCCTGTTCCAGAACTGGGTACCTAATCCTCTTGCATGATGCCTCTATCTCAGGTAGCAGAACCTGCAGCTGTCCTGCCAGCTGGCTTCCCTGGAGATCTCACTGACTTCTGCTGATGGGGCACTGAGTAGAGGGAAGAAAGCATTTGTTTTCATTATTGCTGATGAAAGATTTTGCAAAGCAGGAATAGTTGGACTGTGGAACCAGCAGAGCTTGCAAGGCATGCCTGGAGGATTAGTAAAAGACTCTGGGGGGTGAAAAAAAAAGATAAGAGCTGGAAAAGAAAGAAAAACAGGGATCAGTGTAGGCTGATCTTTATCCTTCCCTTTGCTGATCATGGCCAGAGAACACCGATGCATGCCATATATTAGAAAAAATGCAGAGATTAAGCATGGCTGCCTAGCCAGGGTGCAGAGCAGAGATATTTCAGTATGCAGGTGCTGTTGATGAGCTTTCTCAGTCCTCAGTTGCTATGTTAAAAGGTGCCATTCTCTCTTGGCTTTTCTTCTGTTCAAAATGCTACTGTTCTGATTCTGTAGCACGTTTGATTGACTCAGTGCTAGAAGAAACGCTAATGCAAACATATACCCTTTTGGAATGTGTGCATGTGTGCACACTGTCAGGCTGACTGTACATCTGACAGATGCAGGCTGTAAGAGGGATGTTTGGGTATGTGTAGGCTATGTGTGGAGGAGAGAGGGAAATGGCATTTTGCAAAACAGTGGCATTAAGGGTAAAAACAATTCAGCAGTAACTATTAATCCTGAGGAAGGATTAGTATAAAGTGCCACCAAGCTACTGGGATCCTAATTGCCCCGAATGTATGTGGCTGGAGGGTCATATTTTGGACTATTGGCCAGATGTAATTACTCCTTTCTTGACAACTTCCTCTGCACTAGTCTTCCAAAAATAATGTATTTGTATGCCCAGACTAGAACAGGCAGGGACTGCAACAAGGCAACTAACGAAGAAAGTATTATTTAGTTTCAAAAAATCTTTTGGATCAGGTAACTGTATGGTTGTGTACTGCTGATTTCCATAACCACTGGTATCGATACAGAGAGAAAGGAAAGCAAAAGCAATTTCAATTCCGGTTTTGGCATCAAAGAAGATATGAAGATAAAAGCTATACCAAAAATGGAGACAAATGCAGAGAAAATAGGTCAGAAAAACTGGAAGAAAACACTAGCCTTTCCTTTTTCTCTATTGAAGTTCTGGCCTTTTGATTGGGAAAAGCATCAGTATTAGGTGGGAATCATAGCCCGTTAGACACATTTTCCACATTTCCTAATGCTACAAATAGAATTAGGGCCTTTTGTACTGCAGGCTGTGTGTATGCCTGAAGCTAGATAGTTTCTGCGCTCTCAACACCTAGGACAGACAAAGGAAAGAACATGAACCTCACTTCATAAATTAAATTATAGAGGCATGCAGATTTAGGTAATAGGTCTTAAAAGGAGTCTGCAGCAGTTCTATAGATCAAACCACAACTTCCTCAGCAATAGCCCAATGCTTTCCCAGATATTCTCCTCCTCTGTGGTCAAGTGCATACCTGGAACCTGTTGCGATGCATTACAGGCTTGTGTTGAGGGGAAAGGGGGAGTCCAGCAGCGGCAGCCCCTCCATGGATGCCATCAAAAAGGACCTGAAGGGAACAGGAATATTTGGCAGATTTCAGCTTTGTCTTGCAGTGTCTGAACACCCAGCTGCTTCCAAGTTGGCTGACATATCTTGGAACACATTCTGAAACCCAGGGAGGTAGAAAATTTGTGTTCACATATGGATGAACGCACAAGGTACAGAAGACAGTTAGCTCCAAATAGCCCCTCTCACCTGCGCTCTGCATCTTGTGCTATCATTTACTGCATTGTAAAGCACAACTTGTGACACCTTTGGCATTTCTCCACTGATATTCTTATTAATGGCTTGTACTATGTTTGTGCCTATTGGTCCTGACTGATATAAAAGCAATACAGTTAGCCTAAACTCTAGACTGATCTTGTAATTTGACAGCAATAGAAACCCATGGCTGATCTGGATCGAGTAATGCACAGATGCCAGAGCTGTAACTCAAGTGCCTTCATTAGGAATGTGCTTACTTGAATTTCCCTCTGTTGTCAGTGGAGATTAAGGCAAAAGAAACCTCCAGAGAAAATCTCTTCCTTGCAAGTCTAGAGCAAACACTGTTCACTGACCAAGTTGGGAAGAAAAAAATCCTCCAATACAGGATTCCAAGAATTATGGCAGGCAGGGTCACTGGAACTTCTTAAAAAGCATAGCTCTTGTCTCTGGTGCGTGAAGTGAAGCCTTGTTTCTCTCTATTCAGAGCACAAGTGCTCATTTGCTACAACTCCCTTTTACTGTGATTTAATTGCTTGGTTTCTTTCAAAAATCAACAAAGCATTTGGAAAAACAAAACTTCCACACCTAAACCTCAAACAAACAAGCAGCTTCTTGCCTCTACTGCGTAGAAGGACTTACACATTCAGCATTGCTAAAACCCAACAAAATTGCAGGTAAAAAATATGAACTGCTATTTAATTTTGGTTGCACCATGTTGAAAACTTCTGCACAATAAATGAGCGATCTAGGGCTCCTGTAATTGTAGGTGATATACCAGAAGCAAGCATCAGCCATTACACTGCCTGCTAGTAATGTCTGTGGACCCTGGGGCGTCATCCCCTAGGTTCTGTGTTTGTTTTGGGAAGAAGAGATTCCCATGGAAATGCAGATGTACAGTCACAGGCTGCACTATTCTGACTGTATCAGTTCTAGGTTAACTCCAGCCTGTTGATGTTCAGGAATGGAACCAGGAGTCATTCTCTTCTCTCCAGCTTCCTGACAGGAGCCTCTGCCTCTCTATGGATGCTTATGGCCCTCCATATCTTAACATTACTGAACCAAAAATAGAAAGCAGAAGCAATACCCTTTTTTGACTCTAGAACTGTATCCGTTGAGGCATGGAGTGCAATAACAGCGTGAATGATCGTGGTAGCGGTGGTTGTAATTTCTATCACATCTTTCAGGTCTGCTTATAGGATCTTGGTTTCTCTGAAGACTGCTCAGCTGCTCTGGACACCAGAACACTGGTACTGTATTTCACCTCTGTACTAAAGGAAAGGAATATTAAACTCTGCCTTCAAATTTCTGATCCAGACCCTCACTAGTATAGATCAGTGGAACTCCACTGATTTTTAACTACACAGTGCTGATTTACACCCTTGAGTTGTGGTCCTTTTTTGCTAAGATCAGAAGTTGTTTTGATTGTTCTGTTTTCCTGATGACAACTAGTCATACCCAAGCGATCCCAATGCAACAGGCGAGATGACTGTGAGCTGTACTAGCTGCTGCTCCACCACCTATCTGTTCTGTTCAGACCTTCGCAGCAAGCTTGCATCAGTAGGAGTACTACATAGACTATAATTCAAAGTCTATTAACTCTGAACATCAGTGCAGCGCATAAACTTAACCAGCCCTTGCAATACTGCAGTAAGTTCCTGTCGCTAGTTATTCCTATAAATCATCCCAGATAGGCTAGGGCCCGATCGATGGAAAGAAATTACACCACAACATTAGATTTCATCATACATGACTTGAACGATTACTCTTCTGTCTCGTGGTATAAAGAATCATGAAAGTTAATAGTTTCCCTGTGCCCTAACGCAGTGTTTATGGGGCAGTATTACCTATCCTCTATTTCTTACTTTAAACCATACATTAATTTTTTTGCACTTACAGCTGGTCAATCATTTTTTAAATTTGCTGTTGTACCAAAAATACTGAAACTTTACGGGATTTTCTTTTAATTGTTTTACAGTCTTCTTCTGCAGAAACCTTTCAATGCCAGTTCCATAAAAATGTTACACCCCACTAGACTTTGTCTTGTGCATCTACACACAGATGGTCAGGATTTAGCTCTGGCCAACAGCTCTCGCTTAACACATAGTCGGCCTTCTGCAAACAGGTTGATGCTTAGGGACAGGATGGGCATAGGTTTTATCAATGTGTCTGTTCTTGGGAAAAAATTAACATCTCCATGTTTCAGAGCTGCCAGTTTAGTATGACCCAGTGTGGACCACCCAGGGAATACAGGGTGGTAGCCCCAAGTACATTTTAGTAAACACTGAGTTGTCTCAGCTTTGGCCGTTAAGTAAGTTAAGGATTCAAGCTGTGATTTTATATTGCCAATATTTATCTGTATCATAAAATTACTTTGACAATTTGTGCCAAGTAACTGGGTATTTGAAGCCTTGTGAAAGAGAAACCAGACATACTGTGTTTTGTTCTTTAGTCTCCTTACTCAACTGCTGGTTGACATGCTTAAAATCAACCCACTTGTGCAATTGTATGGGTGAAATACTGTATGCAGCTGCAATGAGCAGACACTGTTTCACCTCTGAGGATTTTTTTAATACTTCGTTTGGAAGCTATATCAATATGTATGCCATTAGGTTGGAGGGAGAGAACGGGATGAACAATTGTTGTTAAAAATGAGCAAGACGCATGCATGTGGAGCACCAGGCCTGTGCATGCCCCACAAGGAGCTAGCTCTCTCTGCAGGTGCAAAGTTCCCCCTTCTCCCTGAATACCAGTGAAAACAAGAGGTGAATATGGCCCCTTGATCCTCACTGTAAGCTTCACAGCGGAGCCCTTCTAGGGATGAAAGGGACCTCTTGAACCACCTGCTGTTGTTGCAGTAATGAACCAGGGAAGCCAGTGACAGCGGCATTTCTGTAGATTGCTCCCCATCAGACTGGGTTTGGTGTGATTTCCCTTAGTGCCTCTGGCTATATAGAAGTGTCATCTTACTTTTATCTGTAGCCTGAAGGTTACTGATGCATATGAGCAAAGTAAAATTAATGCTTGGTTGGTTAAAACTGTGTGCTTAGAAAGATCTGGTTCCTGCTTGCAGCCTTACTATAGATTTTTGTGCAAGTCACAGGTAGATTTCAGAGGTATTTTGATCTCTGAAAACACAATCTTTTCGACCTTGGCATTCTTACAGACAATGTAATACACTTACCTGGTTTTAGGTAGCAGAATCTCTTCCTTAATCTCTTTGGTTCCCAGCTGTCAGCTATTTCTTTGCATCTTAGAAGCTCCAGAGATTAATTTGTTCACATAAATGGTATAGTCTGTGGTGTGAGACATAGGGAGGAAAATATGTTTAGCCTTAGATGAGAGCTAACAAGTTTTAAATAAGAAATGTTTTTTGATGCAGTTACCTCCAGATTGAGGGGAAGACTGATTTTCCATTTCCTTAGAAATGGCAGAAATTGAAACATTCACATTTTAATGAATTTCATAAAAGGAATGAAAGTTTTTTTAAAAAAATATCTACTGTATCAAAGTTCGGACTGTCAAATGTTTCAAATTATTTCGATGTTGAAAAAGGGAACTTCATTTTGAAACAGCCTTCTGAAATGAACCTCCCCTCAAAGACTCCAAAAATGCCACAACACGATGTTTTGACACTAAGGAACTCTGTGTAAATGTGAAATGTTGTCAGAATTGACACGTATTTCTAAAACATGTCAATTTCAACAAAGACAGAAGCTTTCCTTAGAGTGTACAGTAAAATGGAACACAAAATAAAAAAGTCTTCGCCTTTTCACCAAGCCCATGTCAGAAGGAAGAACATCCCAGGACACAGCAGCAAGTCCTATGATCTATGTTTCATCACCCAAGCTACTGTAGGAGGAAGCCCTCCTGTCACTTGCCAGCATTTATGTTCACATCGGCCCTTCCTGAAACACTTCTATCAGCTCTCTTCAGTAACAGGCCTCCGTCAGAGAGCTGAGACCATGAGGACAGTGATCTTTGCCAGAGAGGTCATGATAACCAGTTCAAAACAAGCTAAAGAATGCAAACTGCGGAATGCTTGTGCCACCATTAGTGAGTTGGAGCAGTCCTTGGGGGAAGGCGAGAGCAGCACTGGCCATCTAACCAGCCTCTCTGCTGACGTTCAAACCCAGTCAATCTGCAGCTAATGACAACCCCAAAGCAGAGCATTTGTGGCCAGTGGAAAAAAAAATCAATGGAGGGATACATGACAGAATGGAAAATACATAGTGCATTCAGTATATTTCCTTTGGGTAACAACTGGCCCAGCTCCCAGACTCTGGGATCCAAGTCACAGTGAGCAGAGAGAGCTACTTCTGTGTTCATGCTTTCATCCTGCATAGTCTCACCTGGACTGCTGACTGTTAACATAACATGAGAGCACGCAGGCTACTGGGAAAAGTAAGAATTACGATTCAGGACAACACTGTGCCACTAGGCCCAGTCCCAGGCAAGGGCTACTGCAGAAAGCCAGATGGGGCAGGCTTACTCCTTCAGACCTGCTACAACTTGTGCACAGCCACTCTGCAAGGCATTCTTCCCTTGCTGCATGCTCGCTGTAGACAGCATTGTTATTGGCACATACCTTAAAAGGGGAGAAAATTAGACCCTGCCTTGTTGCAACTTTATATATACTTTCCATTTCTTGCTTCTCAAATACCTGCCAAGAGCAGCTCAGTGCCTGCATACTATGTATGTGGGTGGATTGTATGTATGGCTGCACAAGGAACACTACCTGTTTCTCATTATGTAAGACTTAATCCTTTCAGTTGTTTGTAAAACATAATTTTCTTCTGTTTGGAAATCAAAAAACTAATGATAATTCTATAAGTAGCAGTGACACTATTTCCTGAGATAGTTTGCAGAACAGGAATTGCACATGAGGAACACTGGTGTGAGCTCAGCACCTTTGAATGTAGCTGCTTAATTTGTACATTGGGGCAGGCTCAGAATTTGGAACGTGAGCAGCATGAGCTCATGTCTGCCTGCAAAACAGTGTGTAAAAATATTTGGTATATTTAGAAACTCGGCATACTTTGAAAACTTTGACTCAAAATAGCCCCTTGTCTCAGTCTATGACACCCAATATTATTTTATCATGGCTTCTCATTACTACTTACTGCTAGTAACAGCGGAGCCAAGCACATTTGTGCTGCACAAAACTAGACCAACACACAGTCCATGCTCTGGGAGTCCTAACATTCTGTGATTCAGCACAGAGCTCCCCAGGTGTATTCTGTGGAACTCAATATTGTAAATTCTGTGCTGTAAAGGAATATTGCTGACATTTGGAGTTGGTGCTAAATCCTGATTTGACTTTCTGCTTCATCTCCTCATTTTCCCACTCACTCTTTCCTCCTCCTTATGTCACATTTTTTTCAGATTTGAGTCATTACAGAAACTTCAAGTTTTGCAAATGTAATAACAATTTTCCCCCCTAGAAAACTGAGTTTCCCTTGGCAATTGTTTCAGCTCCTGGACTCAAAAATGTATTTTTTTCTTGGCCTCTAAATAAGAAAAAAGAGAGCGGCTGTAATGCAGATGAAATGTGTCCTCTATCCTTCAGGATTCTCTTCCAAGTCATGGAAGCTAGAAACAACTTCCCTTCTGTCTTTCTCTTCCCCTTTTTACTATTTTGTTAAGAAGAGTTGAAATTTAGTATAATCATATGAGAAACTCCGGGAACCTGGACTCTAGGCATGGGCCGGTCATACCTAATACTTAATGTCACATGTAGTGCTCCCTTCAGACTTAGCAGCACTTGCTGTCATTTCAGCAAAGCAGAAACAGAAGGTATATCTTCCAGTCACCTTTCCTGACATTAGTTTTGTCCATACCCTGGCTGTCTTGAGGGTTTGGAGGGAGAAAAGCAGCAGCCTTTGCTGGTGCAATGAACCGACAGGAAGAGGACCTGCTTCATAGCACGAGGACCTCCCTGGCCATTAGTGGCACTATCAGCTGCTCTCTGTAGGCTGCTGAAAGTCACTCTTGAGCAATGCGCTTAAAGGAAAAAGAAGACACTATGAAGGGAACACCTACATTAGCATTAGGCTTAAAATCAGTAGTCATATCCTAAACCCACCAGTGTGCTCCATAACGAAGACATCCCACATCCCCTCTGATAGTCTCACTTGGGAGACGAAGCAGTCAAGTATTTGGAGGGGAGGAGGTGATGATGTAGTGCTATATCATTCATAACACCAACCAATCTATCCCAGAAGCAAAGGACACCACAGTGATTTCATCTCACTATAAAACAGATGCTGTCTGGGCTACAAACAACAAACAAGGAGCTCATTTCAACAGGAGCTGAAAGTATGCAGAGACAGAGGAAAATGCAAACTGTCATGCAGAGGACAGAAATGGAGTATTGCAATGCAGGTAAATCATTCTTATCTGACTGTTACTGCAACTACAGCTGCTTCCAGCCATGCAGATGATGTCCTAACCTATGGACACAGCAGCTTGGCTGCATCCTCAGGAGAACTCCTTTAACACATCAAGTAGGGACTATGATTAACATCTCTCATGCAAGCCATGCTAAAAACTCACATGCAACAACCTGACAGTCCTGCCTGAGTGGCAAAGACATTTTATTTTTTTTAATACAGATGGAGGTTTATTTTTTGATATACGATTTAAACAGCTAGAAATGACAGATAGTAACTATGTACAACCAAACAGAATTATCTTCCAACTGATTATAACCTTGTCTAAGACATGAGGATAGAAGCCAGTGAACTAAAACACCTCCCTAACTTATGCAAGATTTGTTAATTTAAACTGCCAGGTACTCTTTAAAATGATGGGCTAGTTTAAAGCCACAGCACTTGAACCTTGACTTTTGATCATTATGAACCTGTTTTCTTTGTGCCCTTATAAATAAAACAGTTGAAAAAACCCTCCTGAGAACATTTTGTAATAGGCAGTTGATTCCCTATGACAGTCATGAGCTCTCAGGTCAGAGAAGGATCATTATCCTCCTTGAAGGTAAATCCCAAAGAAACTGTGGGTCCAACAGCAAGGCTGTGATAATACTGAGCCAGAGTCACTCAAATGTGACAGTGCTTCAGAAGAGAAAACTCCCTCCTGTTGTCCATAGGCAACAAAGGTTGGGACAGCTAGGAAATAAGTTCGTGTTTGAACACATTCTGCTGTGCTTTCATCAAGAATAACCAGCTTCCATTTTAGCCATTATGTGCATTCTTGGTAGTTACACACCTCCTTGGAATTAGACAGTCTATTCATCCTGCAACTGTTACAAGAATTCCATGACACTTTAAGATGTTGCTGCTTCTTCTGTGAGTTTCTCCCCTATCTTATCCTCTTCTCCTCTTACCTATGATGTAGGTTTCCCCCTTACCTCCTGCCAGCCTCAGGGTGCCGGGTTGTCTCAGGTACTTGGTAGCATAACAGACATGTCACCTCCTTTCCTCGGCGCCCTCCCTCACATGGAGTGGACTCCCTGAAAATACACCAAACATGCCTTGCTGCTGAGGTGTTTTGTGCTAGCCAGTCATGATGTTAGTTTGCACATGACAGGAATAACAATAATAATTGCCTGCTAGTGGACCAGAGACTGTTTCAAACTATATAGACAAAAGTAGACGAAATACACAAGAAAGGGGAAAAAAAACAGGGCACTCAGTTATTCTGCATATAAAGGCAGCATAGCTTTGAGACGTTCTGCTATTCTAGAGGACATAAATCAATCATAATTGCTCTGCTCAATTCAGAATCTCTATAATAGAAATCAAATACATCCAGGAGCTTTGGATTCAAGTCACCATGGCAACCCAAGCCTAGAATAGCTATGGATGGTCCACCTTACCTTTTCTATTGATCCTTACCTTTTTGTGAACATGGTTTACCTGGTGCTTCATGACAGGTGAAAACGTGAGCATCCTGTACTTTCATTTAGTGTCTGTACTTGTATGCCTTGTGGCAAATACAAGTGTGTGCAAATGCATGCTACCTTTGTGGTATTAATCCAGTCAGAGTTTAACTGAGCACTTTATATGGTGCAACATTCTTATTCAACATGTAGATTAAGAATATGCAGCCAAGATTTACAAGATTTATAGCCCCCTTGATGCAACAACCATGAAGTTGTTGAGACGTATGTATGAACACAGGTGGATGGAAGCCAGAATTCTCCTTTCCATGGCAACTCTGAAATGTTGAATTAATTCTAATTCCATCTGGAAATGAAAACTTAAAGTTTGGAGAGTTTCCTGCTGAACTGGAGCTTATCACTTGCGGAAGTTAATAGGACATTCTGATTTAGCTTTTTATTTTAAGGAGGTGGGGGGAGGGGAAGTTGAGGGGGTTGTTGTTTTGAGTAAAGTACACTGACGAAGCCTCAGTTTGATAAAAAATGTCCGGTATACTGAGAAACTGATAGCCCTGGCATTGTTACTTTGGCCTTGAATTTCTAGAGTTTCCAAGCTCCTCTCTCTGCCTGAGCTGTGGATTACTCGCAGGATATAAGACTAGCTTTCTATCCAACCTTGCTTCATTTCCATCATATATAATGAAAATGAAATAATCCCCTAAAACAGCTAAAGATGAGATTTTTAATGGAACAAACTTCAGTGAGAAATGTTCAAATTGGCTGATTGTACCTCATAACATAACTGCTTAGAAGTGGAATGATTAGCCGCAGTTTCCAGTAGGGTATCCTTGGTCATAGGGAAGTCTCCAAGAACATCGCAGAAAATGAGTTAACAGCTAAGCTGAAGTGACAGTTGACCATTCCTGCTCATACCACTAATGGACCTTCTGTATCTCCCTTTTGTAAAGGGGAGAAAGAATGTCCTTACTGCTTTCTGCCAGCCACACATTATCTGCCATGGAGACACTTGGAAATTGAAGGTTTGGTAGACTTTTCTCAGAATAAGGTAATCATTGCTTTACATGTTGCTTTTAATGTTAATGAAAGGTAGACACATTCCATGATATTTTATTCTTTTGTGATTTTTTTTTTTTTTGCTTTCTTGTTCACCACTCCTGCATGGTTGCCTTTAACTGTACATTTCCTACTACTAAACACTATGTTTTAAAATATTTTTTTTAAAGTTCGGTATAAATGGTTTAAAAATAAAACCTTGCTGTATGTGCATCTCAATCATGATTCCGCTCTTTCAGACACTTGAAGAATGCCTTTGCATCCACATAGTTACTGTTGCCAAAAGGTCTGGAAAGCTGTGTATTTTCTGCTCTAGCAGTTGCTGTACTTGTCATGGAGGTAAAAAAACTAAACAAAACAAAACCACCACCACCCCATCCCCGAAATGTGAAGAGGGCTAATTGTCTTTCCACTGTTTGAAGAAACCTTCTCCTCAGATGGAACACCATAGGATCATAGAAATATTTAGGTTGGTAAAGACCTTTAAGACCATCAAGTCCAACTGTAAACCTAACACTGCCAAGTCCACCGCTAAACCATGTCCCTAAATGCCATATCTACAGGTCTTTTAAATACCTCCAGGGATGGTGACTCAACCGCTTCCCTGGGCAGCCTGTTCCAATGCTTCATAACCCTTTTGGTGAAGAAATTTTTCCTAATATCCAATCTAAACCTCCCCTGGCACAACTTGAGGGCAAAAGAGACAACCCAGGGAAAATGGGCTGCTGACACAAAGTGGTGTAAGCCTACCCAGTACAGGCTATCCAGTACACAGCCTTGTAGTAGGAAGATTTTTCTTAAAAAGAGAGACAGAAAGAACAGAGAAATATCCAGTGTGTACTGAGAGCAGAGATAGTCATGCATAAGAAGCACAGGTAGATGAATAAGGCGAGAAGATAAAAACTCCAGGGAAGGGGTAAACACAGACCTAGGGTAGCGCAGGCAATGTCTTTGTGCAAATGTCTTTGTGTAAATCACACTAGAGAGTTCATAGTGCTTTGTATGAGTAGCTCTCCAAAGAGTCATGCATTTAGGACTTACTTTCCCATGGGTGTTTTCTTACTCTCCTTCGACTCATTGGAACTCTTATCCTTTATGAAAATACAATTAGCTATAGTCAGAAACAAAAACAGAAGGCATTACAATAAAGGTGAGGCAGGATCAATTAAGGCAGAAGGCCGTTCTCCCCTACAGAGTTGCTCCCTGTCAAGAGAAGGGTTAGCTATGGTGGGGGGGGGGGAACATGACTAAACAAAAAAATACCCCAAAACCCACCAACCAGCAAAGAAAGCCTCAAAGAAAAACAACAAGAAAGACCATTTAAAGCCTGTTCTTGGCATCTTTGTGACTTACAGCTTGTCTATTTAATAGGTTTCTTCTCCAGCTTTCAAATACGGGAGCTGATCTGCTTGCTGCACTTCTAGTTAATGACTGTTGTTGGCTGAGGGAAGGAGGAGGAAGTAGGTTGCCTGCAGGTGACCTGTTAACCTTGATTGTAGTTAGGTTTGGCAAGATAACAAACAAAGCAGGTTTCAGTTCTGAATGCTGAGCAATCCAGAGAGTACTGTTCCCTGGGATCAGAAGGAAAAAACGTGGTTCTGCTGATGAACCTTCAAGCAAATCTTTTGCAAGACACAACAATTTTCTTCCAGTGGGTAATACTGGGAGTGGTCAATAGCCTTCCATAGTGTCATTTGGGAAAGGACAATATAGTACACCATGTATGAGCATCTCTAGCTGAGCAGTCCCGTCCATATCTCCTCTGCCATTACCTTTATCAAATACTCCTAGAACTTACTGTTAGCATTTATCTAACAGTTTTTTCTCACACAAATTAAACTGCCAGCTCTCACGTATAAATAGTCAAAAAAGGCTTAAAAAGGAGACTGCAGACATGGTTTGACCATCCTGTTAATATCTGTTGATACACTACTAGAGGGTTCACAGATGCACACTTACCCAGGAGGGAAAAGTTAGTGCACACTGAGTACAACTTTGAAATTCCAGGATGATATTTAGTTCTGATTGTCATTGATAAGAAGGTAACTCTAAACGCTTCGTGCTCTCATCTGTAGTGCAATCATCTACCAGGCGCTTGGCTTCATGTGGACTGCTAAGGGATCAAACAGGTGAACCTGCCCACTTTCTTGCAGGCCTTCAATAGAATCAAACTGTCTTCATGGAACACCATGACTGTATCAAATCACACTTCTCCTATGAGAAAGGGTTCTTCAGAGCATTTGCATTCCATTCTATGATCTATCAAACTTCCTACTAAGAGATTAAAAAAAGTCTTAAAATATCTTCAAATCACTTAGTCCTTTACAAATGACATTTCAATACAAACTTGATTTCAGGGTATTAGGCTTGGTTTTCAAAGGAGCTTCAGAGAAATAAACACAGAATATTAATGAAGGCGAAGTCTTCCAAACACCTAGGTGTTCTTAGAAGGAAATCCTGGGCTGGTAAAATCCTCTAAAGGACTTTTGATGTAACTTTATAAAAGCAAGACTTGTTGTTCTGATTCAGGTGCAATGGAATTGGGTTCTGTAGTTATATCAGACAGGAGCAAGACAATATTGAGTCTAAGTAAGAACACCTAAATCTGATCTTAAATTACCAGGGAGTCAATTGTTCTGGTGACAACATGCTGTGATTCAGAATGAGCTTATGTGGAAGTTTGCAACAAAATCTTGTTTCATGTCTTATTATTTTCAGCATTTCCTGATTTCATCTGAGATGGGAAGTAGAAGTCATAGTATAAGCAGAAACTGGAAAAATCCAGAACTCACTGTAGAGGCTCACCTAACATGATCTAAGCTTCAAGCATCCCAAAGCAATGAAGAGGTATTACCTTTCACAAATTATCTGATACATGCTGCTTAACCCATACCCTCCTATCTCCCCTGGGAGAGCTCCTCAGAACTGAGCTATAGCAGTTTGAGGATTTGTGTAATGGGACCAGGGTGGGGGTGACAGTTCCTAGGGGAAATGGAGCATATCCAGAAACCAAGGATTTCTGCTTTCCCCTCCAAAGGGCAAACCTGAACAGTGGAACAATTCTGCAAGGCTATCAGTTCAGAGACACACAATTTCTCTCTTAAAAAAAAAAAAAAAAAAA
>Ga0065711_1034119_pt1 | contig 24288 bp, 9 predicted proteins | sample Hoacrofraction12_FD_59098 | JGI IMG/M metagenome (GOLD analysis project Ga0065711, IMG submission 59098) | Hoatzin crop microbial communities from Cojedes, Venezuela - Epithelial fraction 12 v2 (version 2) | ecosystem: Host-associated > Birds > Digestive system > Esophagus > Crop | place... | reverse complement strand
GGCCGGGGAGCGGCGGCCGGCAGCAGGAGCCCCTCGGCGGCGCGGACGGCTTGGCCTTGGCCTCGGATCCCGGGGGGGCCCTCAACTTTTTAGCCATGGTGGACAACCTTCAGGGGGACTCCGGCCGCGGCTACTACCTGGAGATGCTGATCGGGACCCCGCCGCAGGCGGTAGGAGCGGGACGGGGGCCGCGGGCTTGGCGGGCGGGGAGAGGGGACACGACGCAAACTTCTCCCCGGTGTGCGGGAGCCTGCAGCCTCCCCCAGCTCAAAAGCAACTTTCTCCCGGTGCTCGGTGCCGGCGCCTCCCCAGACCCCCGACCCCCGCAAGCCGGTGCGGGGCAGCGGCGGCAGCAGCGAGTTCTCGGGGGGGGGCGGGGGGCAGCTGAGCCGGTGCCCGGTTTCAGGCTATCTCACGGCGCTTTGGTTCGAAGCGACTTGTTCCGTCGGTCGAAACGGCTGGGCTTTGGAGTCGCGGGGCGCTTCATCTTCTTGTTTTATTTTGAGTTCTTTTATTTTTTTTCTTTAAGCTGCTTCGTGTTGTGGTTGGGCGCTTGGATAGGTCCTCCCGGTGCCCCCGGGAGAATCCTGCGAAATCCCCCTGCTAAACTAAAGTGACGGCCAGGCAAAACCACCCCCTTCCCCCGGGAACTCGCGTGTTACTCATTAACAACCCAAAGAACGCGTGCGTTACGAATAGTGTTTCCAAACAGCCCGTGTTCCCTCCAGTCTCCCCCGCCTGCCTTCGCCGGCATTGCTGAAGTTTTTCTGCGATGTGGTTCCTCTCTCATCCGTGTCATGAGATCCCCGGAGGAGCGGCGCTGGGCTGCTGGTGGGGTGACTGGTCAGCTGAGTGGGGATTAGTTTCCTGAAGGCCCTCGGGGCTTTCCCGCAGAACTTCGTGCTCGCTTCGGAGTTCAGGTCCTCGGGTTCCCAGTGCACACAAAAAAATTCCTTATTCTGGTTTAGCTCCTCTCTGTAATAAAAAGCCAATGAATGCCGAAACACCGACAGGGATTGTTCAGCCCTTGTAACGTTTTGGGACTTCTGCGAGCCGTTTCTTCTTTACATCTCGAATGTAAACTCTGATTGAAATGTCTGGTGGTCGGATCAATACGCGTACTGAAAAAGGGTGGCATTGTTTTGTGATCGATAAATGGAGTTTAAAAAACAAACAAGAAAAGCTAACTAGGTCTGATGTATCAAGGTGTGGCGCAATAGCCACCCAGGCTGTGAAATCATGTTTCCGCTGCGTCGCGTATTTGACTGGTTCCGTTCGTGTGGCGTTGTGTGTGCTTCATTACTCCAGGGAATATTTGATATTGGTTTCTGCCAGAATCAAGATACCAGATTTGATTGGACTAATAATCCAATTCAGCATGTCTTAAAGGAAAAAAAAAAAAAAAGGTAGAAAAAGTGGCTATCAAGCATATCATCCCCTTGCATTCCTAGGGGGATTCTGAAATTGGAAGAAATGAAGAAGGAAAAATACGACAGGCTTTTGATAATGTGACTGGAGGTCTAAGGGGGAGAAACAGGCTGCCCCCGCTGCACCTGGAGGCTTCACATGTAGATGTGGCTCACAGGGACGTGGTGTAGTGGTGGATTTGGCAGTGTTAGGTTAATGGCTGGACCTGGCCATCTTAAAGGTCTTTTCTGACCTAAAAGGTTTTACGATTCTATGATTCACTTAACAGCTAGTATTACTTGTATTACATGTGACGTAAGGTTTCAGATAAACTTGCCTCAGTGGTTTTCTTCCATCTGAAAAAAAAGCTCTGAATCTGGTTGCAACTTTTACTATTTTGAACTAGTTCTGAGTTCTTGCAAAGTTACTTATTTGAAAGACCGCCACTGTTGTTTAGCACATGTGAAGTTTTATTCACGAGTAGGCCCACCGATGTTGTAAGCAAGGTTATAAATGCGCTTGTGTTTCCAAAACCAGATCTTGGCGTGTAGTGACTCAGTAGAGTGCAGTTAAAATTTATTCTCTACTTTTGATGGAGATGAATTTGTTATCTCGTTCTCTGCCTGAAACTGGAATACTTAAAGATCACAAATGTACTTGTTGTTTTTCTGCTTTGCGATGAATAGTGTAAAGCTGCAAAGCCGCTACAGGCTGGCGCTACTTGAATCCTTCACAGTGCTGATACTGAAGGCGAGTATCTTGACGCTGCCAAGTGCTGGAATCGTGTTAAGCTCCTTGGACAAGTGGTTGCTGGAGTCAGAATGGGCCATGATCAGGTGGAAAAGGAGAGATGTCTCTTGCTGATTTAAATGCTCCTCCCAACCCGGCTTTGCCATGTGTTAGAAGCTGCAGTGGGCGTTAGGAGGCTTGGACGCCTTCCTTTACTCTTGCACCCCTCTGGCATGGGATGACTTTCCCTCAGGCTGACTCCCTTCCTCGCCCAGGCCTCTCCCAGGACTGCTGAGCCCATGCAGCGGGTGACGCCGGCCTGACGTTTTGCCAAGGAGGAAGAAGGATACTGGCAATGAAGAGGAGCTGCAGAGCAGCACAGGTTCTCTTCCGCGCTGTTGGAGCAGAAAGGTGGATGGCAGAGCTGCTGCTGCAGGCGGTGTCACGGAGAGGGGATGGGTACGTGCAAGCCAGGCAGTAGTGGACCAAGACCGAAGAGCAGATTGTGAGAAGAGGCACAAGACTTCATGTTGCAGTTGTGATAGTGTTGGTGCCTATGGTAACTTTGAACGTGTGTGCGTTAAGTGTTGAAAGCTACTGTGCCAGTGTGGGGAACGAGCATTTGGGAAAGACTTCAGCACTACTGAGCTTGCTTTACTGCTCAGTTGCATTTTTAGAAATTTTCCTTTTTTAATTTCTGTTCTTGGAAGGAAGCTACTACGAAAGAATTTCGTTTTTCAGGTCATTTAAGGCACACTGTTTGGCTTTCGTTCCAATTCTGATTTGTCATATAGCAGATAAACGCAGCACAGAACCGAGCTTCACAATGGCAGTTCTGAAATACTTGTTCTGACGATACAAAAATAGAGCAGCTGTGTGAATTCAAATTTATTTTATTTTCAAGAGAGGAAACTTCAGTGCAGTCAATCCAGTTTTGCAAAGTGTTTGCAGCCAAAGTGTTTCTGATCATTTCCAGTTTTATAATACAGTATCCTTCCTAATCGTATCGGATCTCCAGGCTAGCTACCAGGTTGGTGTCAGCTGTCATTACCCCCCTTAATTCACATTCATTCACTTGCAGATCTACTTAAGAATTATGTGAAAGGTGAAAAAGCAGGTCTGTTGTATTGAAGAGTGTGATATATTTGTCTCTCATTTCATGGGTATATTATTATGTGTCCTACCTCTGACGGATTATGTGCTTTACACCTGTCTGTGTAGGTGCCCTTCTTCCAATTCCAGATTTAAATAAGAGGTGGCAAGAGCCCAATATGAATTGTGTGCCCTGTTCTTACTTCTTATTTCTTTAAATAATCTGATGGAATTTCTTCGCTCTGTCTTTCATTATTTTGCTTGCCCTGAGATGATAAGTACTGTGAGGAACTGAATCAAAGATTATTTGGGGTTTGTTGCTATCTTCACTGCAGTTCTCTTCATATTAATTTTGTTTCTCCTACAAGCTTTTGACCAATAGAATAGTCAAACTCTTAAAAGCACCCCACGTTCTTCACAGCTTTCTTGAAGTCCATCTGGACTGCCTTAAATGTTTGCAAAGAAAGTGCTGTTGCCTCATCTTGCCTTTTGTGCTCGTCCTCATTGTATGAGGTAGCGGTAGTCCTGCCTGTCCCACTGCGTTTCCAAATTGTGTTTTTATTGAGACCAGGTAAATGTTATTCCTGTAGCTTCACTGAGAAGAGAGGCCGGGCATGTGACTCCCGAGAGCTGAGAGTCGCGTAGCTGTGGTCTGGTTAGCCGGTATTGAAGCCACGATGAGATCTGATTTGTGCTTTGCATGCCACGGCTCGTTTTTGAAATTTTAGTGTCAATTTTTCATTCTACACATGAAGAGATTTTGTCTATTGTTTTTCTTAGTGGCAGTTTGTTCCATGCGGGGGTGAGCAAAAACCTGTCTTGTAAACTTGCTCTGAAGTTTTAAGGTCAGTGTGAATGTTGGCTCTGACGGCCTTCACTGCGAAACACAAACTCCTATTTCCATGTAACTGACGGGGGGGTTATCTTTCCTTCAGTTTCTTCCAGCTAATAAAGAAGGATAAAGAAGGATATGTACTAAACACCTCAAGTGTGTCATGGACTCTTATAATTTATAGCTTGGTGTTTTGAATGTGCTGAACACACACATTAGCGAGTCCTGAACATGCAACAATTCCTCCTTACTTGTTGATAGCTCTTATTTCCTGAGTGTTGGAAGAAATGGAGATTGTGAGCAAAGATTTAACTGCTCATGTAATTTCAGTGCTTCACTGGTCTTGCTATGCCAGGTGATAAGGGCCTAATTTCTGGAGCTGTTCTGTTCTCTAAGAAGCTAAGCTCTGCGTTCTTAATTTTGCTGAATGGGGTTTTACCATCTTTCTAGATACAAGAAGCTTTGCAAATGTGATCCTTCCAGGTTCAAATACGAGAAGGCAAGCTCCAACTCAGGTCTCTCTCTCTTTTTTTTTTTTTTAATAATCACATGGGTCTTTTTATTTTTGCAGTCTTTAGGAAAGCTGAAAAAAGGAAGGGTTGAGGAGCAAAGACGAGTGCTATGGTGTATTGGAGTATTTTGAGGTGGCAGTGTCAAAATCCCTCCAGATTCCTGTGATAGAAATACTATTGAAATGCAAAATATTTCTGTTGTTAAATGATGATTGGGTGGATTTTTGTGGTTGTTGTTGGATGCCTGCAAAATAAAAAGGACAAGGACCTGAAAGTCATAAGACAGGGCTAATATAGTGATGTGCTGTGGTGCGGTGGGGTGTAATGTATTTTTAACCAAAGACAAAGCAAACAAACTTACCAGCGTTGACGGAAAGGTCCCTGCCTTTACAAATTAGCATTCCTTCCATACAAATTTAGCCTTTGCAAAGGGGACTGCATGGAGGTAGTGGAGCCTGTATTGTAAAAATAAGCCAAGACGTGAGTATTAATTACAATGCAGTTGTGCTGAGTAGAGTGTAGCGCAGTCTGTGTTTTGTAGCAAAGCCTTGCCCTGCTGTGTTTGTAAGTGGGCTGCAATGGCCTGCGATGTCTATGCGCAGAGTGATACTGAATGGAAGATGCTCATCATGGTTGTTCCTCAGAATGTGCTCCTCTCCCGGAGTCAGTTGGATTAGAGCCTCACTAACTGCTCCTTTAAAGGTGCTTTGTCTGCTTCAGAGAAAAGGTGGAAGCCTTATTATCCAGGGTCAGGGATTGTAGCAATCGTGCATTCAGAACCTGGTGGGTCAGGGCAGAAGATCTCTTGTGAGGAACAGGGGTGGTGGCAGTAGGTGTCAGGTTCACACTTTTTACTGCTCCTTGAATTTCATTGCCTATCAATGCCAAGGCATCAGTTAAATTTGGAAAAAGGAAAGTAGAGGGTGAGCAAACAACTTTTGCCTGTTATTAAGGAGTAAATTAGTTGGGATTTGGAGTAGAAATGAGATTAAAACAAACCAGTTGACAAAAGAAGGCCCATGTGGAATTCCTGTATGTTTGGATGTTTGGGATTGTTAAGAAACTAATCTTTTTTTTTCTTGGGTTTGGGTCATCCTGTCCCCCAACTGAGGGGCTGTGAGCTCTAGGGATAGTGTCTGGCAAGACAGATTTAAAACTACTACACCCTGCAGGGGTCTTTATTTTTATGAGGGGTACTTATGACTTTGAGTCTGTGAGAACATGTCAGCTATTACATTGCCTCCACATGTTATTATCTTTGAAAATTTCTCACTTACTGTAGGTGAAGTGAGCCTGACCTGAATGTTATCTGGTCATTGTCAAGTACAGCTATGTTTGAAAGAGGAAGCTGGCACAACGGCATATCCTGGCACGTGTGCATGTCCGGTATGAATCAGACGTACCTCTCTCCCTTTTCTTACTGGCTGTAAAAATACAGATTTAATCATAATTCGTGTAAGTAAGTGAAGGAACTTGTTGCTCCTATTTCTGCTGTGATTAGGACTTGAAATCAGATCTTCAGAGCGAAGCTGCCCCAGAAGACAGCAGTGGTTTTTCCTGCCGTTGGTGGGACTCTTATACATCTCGTTGCTTTTCAGCCTGGTCTTGCTATGTAGATCAGAGCTTGTGAACCAAATGCAGTGCATGTTCTACAGATACCAGCCTGCTGTTAAGATCAGAAGTTTTACACTTTAATTTGCATCTGTTAGTTCAGTGTCCTTCAAAGCGCTTGAAATAGCCCAGGACTAAAACACATTTTATTTGCAATTTTTTGCAAATGCACTCCCTTAATTTTGGAATAACAAGTTAGTTGACTATCTGTCTCTCTGTCTCTGCATATGCCTACGTCACAGCCACCCGTGCGATTGGACTGTGGTGTTAAAGAGCTGAGCTAGTAGAAACCAGTTAGCTCGGGTTGGTAACAGTCTAGTTGTTACAATGGGGGCCTCCACACACGAGCAATCTACTGTGCATTTCCAGGTGGCTCTGCAACACGCAGCAAGCTCCATTACTGCTGGCAGCAACCAAGATAGGTCAAGCACATCTACATCAACCATGTGTTTAGGTTTTGCTATGGCAGCAGCTGCGTGCTCTGTGCAGCGAAGGCTGCGGCAGTCCAGGACCGCCAGAGAGCCTCACCAAGGAGCTTGGTCAACTTCTGCCCCTTGGGATGAAAAGTTGGCCGCTGAACCTTCTACGGCCCATGCACCCAGCCCTTTCGGCAGGCTTCCCCCAGGCATGGGGGTCCGATGGGCCTTCGGCCACGCTCGTCCGAGAGCAGTCATGTCGCAAAGTCAGGTCTCGTGCCTTCAGAAAGCCCTGGGCCAGAGTCAACATCTGCTCCTTCTTTTGCCAAAGGTTGATAAAATAATACCTTTTTTCCCCTTCTTCTCTCTCCTCCCTCAGAGTTCTTCCGTTGTTCTTCCTTTTGCCTGTCTCTCCTTCTTCTGCTCTCACTGCCTTTTTATGTCTAAGAATATTTTACATGGAGGACAGCGGGGGACAGATGTTCTACACCTTTGTTTCATTTTTTTTTAAGAGTCCTCTTCAAATAGATGAAACCTGTGGGGTATGGTAGAGAGGGAATTTGAAGAAAATAAGCTAGATGGGGAAAAAAAATCTTATTCAAGTGAAAATTACAATTCGCTGAATACAATTAATGTGTCATAATTAAAGGCTCTTTTGAAGGGAATCTGTTAAGACAGTAATTGCACTCTACAATCCTTTTTCTCCCTCACCACTGCTTACTAATAATTTGAAATTGTGCAAAAGAAATTACTTGTAGATTTTGTCCTCTTTGCTCAGCTTGTGAGTACTAAAATTAGTGATTTTATTTAGCTTTATGGTTGGTTTATTTTTGTACATACTTACTAGCAAGAACTGCTGTTAAGCTAGACTGTATGTGTTTAAGGAAAATGCTTGTCTCAAAGTCATTGCTAGTCCCATGTTATTTTAAAAGAGGAAAGATATTAACACTGCAGTAACACTCGGTAAGCTTCTCCTTCTTAAAAACACAAATGAATCCATTCCTAGGGACCTAAAACTGCTTGATAGCACTACTTTTTCCCATTAGATTTTTTTTTTAAAGGAAAAAAAGACAACTCAAGACTTGAGAGTAACCCCTGAACTTGAGGGAGGGACCTTAAGCCTTCTTTGCATTAAAGGCCAGCTCCTGGCATTTGACAGAGAACACATAACAGGCTCATTTTGGCAGCCGTCTCTCAGATAATTCCTTGATACTTGTTTGTGGATCTGCCTGCGAGAGCGGCCCATAGATGAGGGCCTTGGTTCCCCCCTCAGTGCCACGGCTTGTGCTCAGGCTCACGTCAAGGCCAAATACGAGAATTTTCTCACCCACCCAGGCTTGCTGTGTTTCTCACTTTGCTACCATGGGAAGCTTCATACCAGAGAAGATCAGCCATTTGGGGCTTCTACAGAAACAAAAGGCTTGCCTGCTAAGCCATCGTATGGAAGGTTCAGTGCTGTGCGTCCGTCCTTGAAAATTTTGCTGTGGTATTAGGAAAGAAAAAAATACGTGAGGTTAGCAGAAGGTAAATTTTGAAGATTGCCTTTGGCAGCAATAGTTTTGGCATAGAAAATAATATACTAGGGTGTCTGTTTCAATGGCAGGCTTCGGATATATTTTCAAAATTGCAACTTTGCGGAATCTTGAGGAAGGTTTTTTTCTCTAATTCTTTTCTACCTAATTGGAAATTTTACTTCCAAAATTCCACTATGATACTTGTTGATACAGAAACCTTGACTGTCGGTGTTTGCGGCGTAAGAAATTAACAGTTGTGTTGTCTTTTCAAGACAGAGCATGCTACACCAATTTGCAAGGTCTTCAGGGCAATATTACCATGCTGCTGAAGCGTGGTATGAAAAGACCTATGCTTTCATTCACTGTGCTGCCTAGTAAATCTCTGCTACGGGTAAGAGTGAAATGTAAGGCGTGCCAGAAAATGATTCATCAGTCCTACTGATACTTTTCTGTGACTAAAGAGATTTTTATTTAGTTCATTCGTTTTTCTTCTCGGAGACGCTCAGGTTGCAAATAAGACGGAGGAGTCCAAAGGTGGTCACACTTCCCAAAAGTCTGAGAAGTGCTGTAGCAAGATAACATCTGATGCAGTCACAGTGCTTCAGTTTATCTGTCACAGAATAATCTTCTCATTACTTCACGGATGCAAAGTCCTTCAGGGAATAACACAAACATTTCGCATGATCCAAAGTGCCAGATTTTTGCATTTGGACTCCTGAGATAAATAATGTATGGGGGGAAAAAAACATTCAGAAAATTTCTCAGCAGCTGTAGTCATGAATGCTGGCATGTGTTACATGTTCCAGCTAAAGTTAACTTAAATTTGCACTCTGCTAAGCCTTTGGGTTAACCTTTTCTTGGCAAGTGACCAAATACTAGTGATAGTATCTGCATGTTTTTGTTCAGGTTTGGAAACTTTCTTCAGAGCAGGTGTGCATGACAAGGTTTGCTGTTGCTGATGGGTGAACTTCCATAATTCCACCCACCTGAGCACCATCAGCTGCAGTGTGTAGGCAGCAACGTAGCTGCACTCGCTGCCTGTCTCATAGCGTGTAAAATGTTGGAGCCCTGGGCTGCTGTAGGAGCTGAGGTACCATCATCACACGATGGGTTGTAACCCCTGGCCAGAGCAGAAGATAGCTTAGTCCTACATACCGGTTGATATTTGGAGGAATGGGTAGTGGGAAGCTGTCTCCTGTGTGATGTTGCAGTGCACAGTAGCAGACTTGGTCAACTTGAGAGCGTAAAAAAAGTCTCTTAACTTCCTGCCCTACAAACCCAACGTGGTATCTGGAAATAAAGCTGTGTTCCTGCATGCCTCTGTGTTCTCCTGTGTAATAAAGATTTTTATAGTGGAACTTGGTTAACAATTGTAATGATGTATGAGCCACAGGCAAAGCTAGTTCATTTCCCAGAGCTGCTGCCTCTACAGTATTAGCCAGGGTAAAGAGTAAAGTGTGCATGTTTGAGAAGGAGAGAGAGAAATAAATGAGTCCAATAGCAGGAGGTGGAACACTGCTGCTTTTAAAAAAAAGAATTAAAAAAAAAAATCATATCTTATTTCACTTCAGAATCAAATCTGCCTTTTAAATTGCCCTGTCAAATTTTTAACTAAAAATGTTAGAATAAATATTAATTAAAAAGATTGTTCTTATTTTTAATAGATCACACTATTGTGGCGTTACTTAACCCTTTTTTTTTTTTCTTCTTTTTTTCCCTCAGATCAATTATGGAGTGGAAAGCTGCTTTCTGTGTGTGCCTTTGCACTCCCCTGTATAATTCCAAGAAATACCCATTATGACAATCAAATTCTGCTCTTTGGTAATATCCTAAATAGGTCAGGTGGAATGGGGATCCAAAGCCTTCTGTCTGTTGTATTCCCTTTATTAATTACCAGGGAAATAAAAACACTGGTGTTGCATCACCTTGTTTGTGCTCTCAGACCTGGGGCAGCCTGTCTACATTCCTGTGGCCGCTTAAGACAGCACGGAGCAGTGGGCAGCTGCCTGACCCTATGCCTTTCCCCAGAGATGTGGCACAGCTTTTCTAGAAGGGAACACAATCAGAATAACCAAATTCAAGTCCTTATGCTTGAGATAGCTGGACTTGCTTTTTATTTTTTCTTCCTGATCTCTTCCTCCCTCCCTCCCTCCCTCGCTCCCCTTGCCTGCAGCGGCAGATCCAGTCATATCCCTTTGCTGTCCATACAGCAGCAGCCTAGCAGAGGTGCAAAAGTATGTGGTTGTGGCTGTTCCTGGGTAGAAAGGGAGGAATGGAGGTGGGAGCTGCTATGGCAGGTGGGGAAGAGGTAGTTCAAGGGAGTTAGAGGGTGGGTAAAAACAAGGACCAGTCTTTTCAGCTCCGAAACATCTGAATTTGGCAATATGAAATACTGTAGCAGCTCTTGTATGTTAAGCAAAATCTGGTGGTGTTGCAAGTCCAGTCCGGAAGAACAGGTTGTGGCATTTTTATAGCAGAGGTCATGTCTTGAAGTACAGGGAATTCATAGTTGGTTTTCCAAGGTGTGTGCTCATTTATTTACCTCTCTGTGTCCAAGAGTCTTGTCTAATCTACGAATCCCAGTGCGTGGACGTGGGATTGTTGGCAGCTTCCTGGTCTCCAGAAGCGAGAGGCTGCTTTCACAGCCATGAACTTGACTTAAGCAGCAAGGCAGGAGTTTCCATGCAATTATGCCCCTTGGCTTTCATGTTTTGGGACGGTTAATCATTTCACCATTGCAGTGTATGGATAGAGAAAACCCAAGAAAAATGATGCTTATGCACTTCAGGTTTGTTACAGTGTTTTGGGGGGACAGCTGGAAAATACTATATAAGCATTCAGTGTCCTTCTTGAAGAAAAGCACTAAAAAAACACAAGCAAGCCCTTCCCGAATGTAGGCAGTAAGTGCAGCTAGCAGGACGCTGTAATGAGCGGCCCCCACTGTGTGGGTACCCCATCGCCGCTGGGAACAGCCTGTTCTGGGTAGCTGGATCGACCTGATGTGTCAGGAGTGTCCTGCCTTCACCTCTCCTTCTCGCAGCTCTCCAGGCTTTGAAAAACCTTTGTAGCAAACACCCGTCTCCAGAACGAACATCTTGACACAGGAGGGGAAAAAAGCCTGAGAAGAATCATGTCCATACGAGAGCATGTTGACGGGGGGAGGAGAGGAAGAGATGAGACCTGGCGTGCAGCCTTCTCAAACCACTGATTTTTCTCACTGCTGTCCTGCAAGCTTCTTTTTCTTCCTACCTGTCTCCAAAACATAGCCTTTTTCAAAGTTAATCGTTGCCTTCAAAAGCTTCTTAAATATTGCAGGAGCAGCTTTGGCACTTAGATTCACATCTCCAGTGCAGTTCGAAATCCAGGGTTTTATTTAAATTTGAGGTTGAACTTCAGATCGTTGATGCAAGGGAGCCCTTTTAATGGAGGTAGAAGTACAGGAGCAAGACTGAACCTCTCCTGAGAGGCTTCTGCCCGCTACTGAAGGGCGAGGGTACTGAGGTGTCTTTGACAAAAGGGAGATTGGGAAAAAAAAAACAAACAGCACTTGTGAGGTTAGAGATATCTCCTAGTCTACACTAAAGAGTGTTAGGAATGGGCTTCCTAAGCTGTGTTGAAGTTTGAAACATGGCCCTTGATTAATTCTGGTATTTCCGAACTGCATGGTAAACACAGGCAGTGACTCCTGGTATAGCAGCTTGAACAGTGTGAGGAGGGTTTAAAGATTAGTCAGTTCAAGCCTTCTTGAGTTTACTTAGTATAGCTCGGCTCTGTGCGTGTGTGTAAAACTGTTTCAGTCTTACAGACACTGCAGTTGGAGCGTTGTTGCTTTAGTTTCAAAACAAACTCTTTTTTTTAACAGTGTAGGACTTCTGAAGCTAGGTAGAGAAGAACAACTAAAAATGCCCTTTTTTTTTTTCAAACAGCAGTTTCTCTGAGTCTAATGAACAATAGAGGTAAAAGAAAAGAGTGACCTGACAAAATAAATTGGAAGCTAATTTTGGAGAGCAAAAGCCTCAGAAAATTGAAATTCTGAACTGTATGCAGCTTCTAAGTGTAATTATTCACTGCATATAATACATTAACGTAGGCTTACTGATTTCATTTCTTTTAAAAATTGAAAAAAAAACCAAGCAAAAAGCCCTCCTTGGATATAATATTCTGAAAGGTAGTGGATTAGCATGATGAGTCTCTTTCTCCTCTTTTTTTTTTCTCCTAAATAAACCCTCTGAAATTGTTTGACATAAGACGCTATTTTTTTTCAGATGTATCATGCCCTAAGTAGTACTGGTAAACAGAACAGACATAGCAGACATTTAACCTAAGACACTTGAGGTGGATGGTTTGTTGTTTTTCAGCAAGGAGGTTGTCTTTTTTTACAGAGGAAGTTTAGCTTCAGGTCAATGGAAAAAAAAATGACAGTGGTTTTCTTGAGGAATGAAACGAGACAGGCTGTGGGTAAGCGCAAGGGTACAAGTGCATAGAGGCTGGCTGAGGGAGCTGTCTAGGGACTGCGAAACCCCATTTTGCTGGCTGGTGGCATGCATGCCCCTGCATTGTGAAATACAGCGGTGCAGCCCTTCGCCCACCTCCGCTGCCCTCGTGTTTACTATGGAGCTAGAAGCTGTCCCTCTCCTCAGGTCCTCCTACAGTGCCTGTAGCTCTGTGGACTAGCAGCCATCTTATGCGGCTGGCCACTGCCCCAAAGAGTTCGAAATCCTGCCGAGCAGCACCCAGCAGGTCGGCTCTGCAGTGGCCGCACTTGGTGGTTTCAAAGCCAGAATGAGGTTTAGGTTGAGAAGGTGACTGTGAAACCTGTAATGGCATTCACGAGGGGATCTCCGAGAGTCAGGCTGGTGGCAGAGATGGATTTCAGGCTTTTCTTCAGCTTCTTTTTAGCTGTTCAATCATTGAATTAATAGCTGTCTCTCCACCACCTTTGGCCACCGTGTTCTCTGGGGAGGGAGGGGTGAGCTCTGGAGGAGCTGCTCACTAATTCAGATGTGGCACAGAGCTTAGACGTCGCCTGTCTCTAAACCAGGCTGCGTGGGCACTGGGATTCCTCAAGAGTCTTGAAGTGAGACATGAGAGTTGGTCCCAGTGGCATTCAGCTTACAGTCTCCCTTGTCTCGTCAGTGCTGTACTGTAATTAGCAGAAAATTGATGGATTTAATTCTTATACTCCTACTAACAGGTGGAGACATGCTTTCACATTTAACAAGAGCTCTGTACGTACGTAAGTGCAAATAGCTGAGTCTCCGGCATTCATGCTTAAATTTCAGGGTGTGTTTGTGGGGTTTTTTTAATCTTCCATTTGTCTAGGCACTCATTAATCTTTCAGTTCAAGAACGTGTTTAGTATAAACATAGAAAATATATAGATTTTCCTCACTCAGATTTTGAACACTTGGGTGCCTTGCTGCTTCAGTTAAGAACAAGCAGTCTGCGTGGTGTTCATGTGCGTTACTGACTGCACTGGGAAAGGCTGATGGAGGTAGCAGTCAGCTCACCTGCAATCCCTTTTTTCTGGAAGGTGCGGCTCCCAGGGGGGCTCTGTGGTAACCATATGTCTGTTAAAAGACTATCACAGTTTTCCTCAGTCTTCTCAAACCAGTCCAAGCCTTCCAGTGGTTATTTACAGGTGAGATTTTTCCAGACTGCTGGATTATTGTTATTACCGAACTTTCTTTAACTAGTCCAGACTCCTTTAAACCCAGCGCCTAGAGCAGGGCATGACTTTAGCTGTAGCTGGTTTAGGTGAAAGAGAGGGTTGGTTCACACATGTGCTGCCTTTGTCAGCTGTAGGGCGTCATATGGGAGAGGGACTTGTATCTGGGGGAAAAAAAAAAGGAGGAAAAAAGGTTAATCTTTTCTGAAAAGGCAATGAGGCAAAATTGGTACGATTCACACAGGTCTAAGATAAGCAAGTAATAGCTCATGTTCAACAGCAAAGCATGTTCATATAGCATGAATAGAATGGATGTGTTGTATGATAAATCTAGACACAGCAGATAAATTTCAGCCTGAAAAATAAGATACCACATGGGACAGCATGTGCAGAAAGAATGCTAATGTTTAGGGAACCGAAGGCTTTCGCAGAGAGGAGAGCGCAGAAATGAAGAATAGATATTTTGTTTTGTTACCAGGATTGATTGGCTGACTATTTTTTTTTGTCTTTAAACCATAATAGCCTTCCCTTATTGTCAAAATTATAATATATATAAAGCACTTCCTGTAATATTTCTCTTCAAAATGACTGTTCATCAGTCCCAGAGTCAGATGCTCATATTTCAACTCACAATTTAGTTTACTAAGTTTATACTTCAGAACAATCAGTCAGTTTAGCATTTGTGTTTTTAATACAAATCTCAACCACAGAAGCACATGGTGCTCTTAAGAAAGCATGAACAGATTGGCTAATCCAGATAGTAATCTTCTGGCAAAGGAAGAGATTATTGCTTTTCAGAGAGAAAAATAAATTAGGTATTCCTCCCATCTAGCAGTGCAGATCATTAAAAGTTTGAGGGCAAAGACTCTTTGTCTTCTGCTGGGGCCAGTGCAGGTGTGAGAGTGTCCAGGAATAGGAGAGTGTTGTAGGTGGCTGGGAGGGAGAGTGAATGTAAAGGGAATATAGATATGGTGTCAAATCCCAGGTCCAGACACCAGCTGGGAGTGTGGTGAGGGGAATGACAGCAAATGCCAAACAGGTTCTGGTGGGCTTGATCTGCTGCAGCCCTGAAGAGCCTCCGTTTGCCTTTCATTCTGCTTTACTCCACAAACATACCACAGTTTCTGTGACTAACTTCTGCCATTGCAAACACAGGAATTATTATCTTTAGCGATACACTTGACTTCCTGGTTTGGCCAAGTTTTCGTGCTGCGATAAATCACCTTCCTCTGCGTCCCCAGTGTGACGTTGCAGTGAAATGTGGGCACCACCTGCTGAATAAATGGCATTAGGAAATCATTAATCTCCGCTCCGTTTTTCTGTCTCACACCGCCTTTCTTATCTTGGCTGCATAGTTAAAGCTTTGTTATGACTATGGGAGGATTTTTTGGAGGCAGCAGCAGATAGGTCTGTTTTCTCTGGTGAGGTGACCTCCCTCAGGGCACCACAGGACATATTTCTCCTCCCGGACTCCACGTACCATATGGGCCTGCCCCCTTCTTCCTCCTCCTCCTCACAGGTGAAGTTTGATACAGTCCAAGCTGCAGAGAGTCATCTGGCTCTCAGTGGGATGTTTCTCCATTGTCACCAGTGGCCATGCAGCTGTCAGCAAAGCAGAGTTGTTCTCTGGATTCCTCTATTTGGCACTGGTGAGGCCACACCTGGACTGCTGTGCCCAGCTCTGGGCTCCCCAGTATGAAAGAGACATGGACATACTGGAGAGAGTCCAGCGAAGGGCCATGAAGACATTTAAGGGATTAGAGCATCTCTCGTGTGTGGATAGGCTGAGAGAGCTGGGACTGCTCAGCCAGGAGAAGAGAAGGCTGCGGTGGCATCTTATCAATGCCTATAAACACCAGAAGGGAGAGTGCAAAGAGGAGAGAGCCCGGCTCTTTGCAGAGGTGTCCAGTGGCAAGACCAGAGGCACTGGGCACAAACTGAAGCACAGGAGGTTCTCTCTAAACATCAGGAAAACCACTTTTTTAGTGTGAGGGTGACCAAGCACTGGCACAGGTTGCTCACGTAAGTTGTGGAGTCTCTGTCCTTGGAGATATTCAAAAGCCTTGGAGATATTCAAAAGCTGTCTGGGTATGGTCCTGGGCAGCTGGCTCTAAGGTGGCCCTGCATGAGCAGGGGGTTGGACCAGATGACCTCCAGATGTCCCTTCCAACCTCACCCATTCTGTGAAGTGCTGGAGCAAGGAGAACTGGACTGCTCCAGCCCAGGGAGAGTCTACGAGCAATGAAAAACGGGCGAGTCCCAGCCCTGCCCCAGTGTTCAGGGGCAACGTGCCGGTCTGTTGTACAGATCAACAAACTTAGCCCTTTTTGATTTCAGTCTTACCTGTTCAGCAAAATACTTACTATTCTGCAAGCAGAATTGTGTCATTGTAGAGGCTTTTTCAGTTTATGTCTAACTTTGTAGGTTGATACATCTAGACATGCTTCCAAAGATTCCTCTAACTCATCTTTAAATTAGGTTTTATTTCTGTATCTGAAGAGGAACAAATGAAGAATCTTTATTAAAGCCTAGTCTTCTGTATTTGTTTATTAGAAAATAGGCCATAAATATTAATTCCAAGTAACACAGAAAAAAGCTTACAGTAACGCTGTGCTTAAAAAGGCACTGTATATTGTAACATTATTAATTTGTAGAAACAAATTGCTGAAGTAACCTGACTGATAGTCTGTGCCAATCATAACACGTAATAGCTGTGGGCAAACACAGCATATAGTTGCTAGTGTGTTTTCTTTTTCATGTGATGGTTGTAAGCAATTCTTGCCAGATGGGCTGATAATGTAATTAGGAATAGTTGTGTTAAATGAGGCAGTATTTAAATTGGCAACTAATTTTCCTATCTATTAACCAGCCTGAAAAAGAAGAGCTGTTACCCAAATGATTTCTAGCTGCTAATCCCTAACAAGAAATGTAGCACTTCTCTGCACCTTTTTTTTTAAACACTGTCTAGCAAATTATTTTCTGTAGGGTTTATTGTGTGTGGGACAAAATAAGAAAGAGAGGGAGCTAAGAGATGTTATGTGTTCAGGGGTTGTTAGATAGGGTGGAATTCTACTAAGCCAGTATATTTTGATGTACAGCAGCAGCTCATGAGCCACTAATGGGAGGCTTCCTATTTATAGTCCCTACATGTGGACAAAAAGACGTTTTTACTTTGTGATGGTTCACTGTGTGGCATACTCCATCAAGCAGAGTAGGACTGTAGGCCCTATTTTAAGTGTGTGCGTGGGAGAAATCATGAAAGCACAGCAGGACAGGATTTTGAACGGCGTAGGAATGTTAGTAGCGTGGAATGGTCACTCTCTTTACTGGGGATGGGAGAGAAGGGGAAAGAAAGAGGCGCTCTTGGGCCGAGTTACAATCCCAGAGAAGGCGTGATAGCTTACAGTTTTCTTCACGAACTCTCACGGAGCCAGCTTCTTTGGTCTGCTGGCTTGTGCGGTGGAACCTGTCAATTGCCTGTCATTAAGACTTTGACCGAACCCCAGAGTAAATGTGAGGCTGAATGAGATTGATTATTATATTTATGGCTCTATCTGTGCAAATCATTCCTTCCCCCTGCCTTGCTTCAGCTGAAGCAGTGATGAAGAGCCAAATACATTTTTTTTCAATCTGTTTTCTTCTGTCCAGTGGAAAACTTTATTGCTTGACCTAGAAGGAGCAGACCCATTAACTTGAAAAAAAAAACTTACAGTGGATTTTTCCATGGGCCAGTCTTTTAATGGGGATGAAGATTATTACTAGCGCAGTGTGAGTTACCCAGGGAATCACATCAAAGGCAACAGCACGACAGGGTTGCATGCAAGCCCTAGGACTCCACACCTGGAAAAGGCTGTGTATGCTAAATCATGCAGAGAGCTGCTTCAAACAAATGCATTATGCATTTGTAGCCTGTGGGATTTGTTTGGTACATTTTTCTGAAAGTTACCAAGAACTCCCGACCTCAAACTAAAACAGCAAAGAGAGACTGAACACGAAGTCTGCGTAGGGCGTAGATCAGAACAGAGGCAAGGTCTGTCCCTGATAGAGGCTGCTAGCAACCTCTACGCAACAAAAAGTGAATGATTGGTACATTTTACCACTTTTCCTTGAAAATGTGAAGGAAGTCACTTTCTGAATGCATGGTGGGATAACTGCAAACTGCTGTTCACCAGGCTGTTAAATGAGGCATAGATAATGCCTGGTGCTGGTGACATATTGACGCTACTTGCTGTAGCATATAGGGCAAGTGCCTGAACCACAGACAGATGAAGCTTCGCTGAATGAAAAAAGGTGACAGATCAATAGGCAATTTTTTTCTGATATCAAAATACAACAATATTCAGCAACTGAAAGCTTCAAAATGTTAAAGACATCGTAGTAAGTCGAGTTATTGAAGCAGGATAGTATACGGTAAGTGCTATTTGATGTTGGCGCTAAATCAAGCACTGGGAAATTTGAGGGATCCTTGAACTATTGACGCTGTGTGTGACTTCCAGTTGAAATAAGTCATTACAACTGGGTTTTTTTCAGTGTCTGTACCCCTTCAGAGTAGAAAATATATAAAATGCATGGCCTAAGGGGGCTTCTGCTTTCAATGTTCCTGACTTTCAGTAAACAGTTTTGAATTTGTTTCTTTTTATAAGCACAATTTAATGGCATATAGATAGGGTGTCAGATTTCCTCTGTAAGTCTGTCATGGCAGAGGTGGATGTTACGATCTTGCTCACTCTATGGCTAGGGATCGTTATGAACCTCTTATTAATATTCACGCTATTTCCGTATAGGAAATGCATCCAGCACAATAATCTCCAGGCATGGTACTAGGTGCAGATTTTATGTCCCACAACTGTGGTAAAGGTGACCTTCAGGGGAAAAAAATGGCTTTTGTATTTGCTGTCTGCCTGCTGCTATGTAGGTCTGAAATTGAACTTGGAAGACACAATTAAAAAAAAAAACCCCAAGGCTTTCCTTCTGTGCCTCTAAAAGTGAATGGAAAGTAGACTTTCATTGTTTTTAACGCTGGGCCTGTGATCCATCAGCAGTCTTTGGGCAGTTTTTCCTCCATACCCTCCTTCAGTTGTGTCTCTCCGACCCTGGCTTTCGCAAAATCTGACTTCATCTGACACTTTCTGACGACACAGGGTGATCACTAACTAATCAGCTCTTGATGACAGGAAGTGATTCACTCAAGGTGGCTCTAATAAATCCAAAGAACCTTCTCTGCCTGTCCTGAGAGCTCTGGTTCACCTTTTGTGGGGCTTCACGAGGAGACAGCTGGAGGGGATGCTACCACCGCTCTGGCTCTGCCTCAGCAGCAGGGTCTTCTGTCCCTGTGGCAGAAAGGTAGAGGCACGGAGAGGTATGACCACTCTCCAGCTGTCACAGCCATAGCTCAGTGAATCAAGTTGAGGTGCCTCTGATTTCAGTTCTCATTAGTAAGCTGGGTGGCGAAATGCAGTGGCTGGGGAGGGAATACTAAGTGCATTTGGCTTCATCTTTTGGGAGAGGGCAGGGCTGACCTCTGGGTACAGGGCAGGATGGGCAGCCCTGGACCATAGCTCCTTTGGTTGCCACCCCGTGACTCACCAGAGCTTGCCTGAAGCTTCCCCAGCAGCACCATTAAACCGGCAGCAAGGCAGTACGGAATAAAGTAGGCTCCAGTGGTGACAACATGAAAGAGTTTCTTAACGAGATGTGAAGGCACTAAAGAAAATTCAGACCCAAAGGGTAACCAGGAGAGAAAGAGAACTCAGTAAGTTATACCCACCCCAAAATGAGCTGCTAATCACTGGCACTATTGTGAGGACTACAATAAATCAGTGTCTGCCCTGGCCGCCTGCATCTCATTACGCACAAACATGTGGATAGAGAATGTCAGCCTCAATAGCGATCTGTCATGTGAATGCTGCTGTGTCCGAGTGGGCTGGCACTTGCATGGTTAGCCGGCTTTGTATTTTCTTTTTTTTTTTTTTTTTTGGTGGGGGATATCTGTTTTCTTTTGGAAATGTTGATTTGCTCTGTACTGTGGGTAGTAAATTTGCCCTTTTCTTCAGTGATTTGTGAATTCTGTGATGATAGCATTGTATTTAAGATGCGGGGGTAAAATATCTTTCATATATGTCATATTTAGTGATTGGGGGTTTGTTTGGGGTTGTTTTTATCTTTTTTTTTTTTTCCCAAAGTCCTCCTCTGTGTATGGTGTCATGCAGATTACTGAAGCTAGGGCAACACCTACATGTATTTATGCAGCTGATGTACAGTGCCTATTGCTCAAGCATCACAGGCTGTCTTGGCAAGGCTAATTAATTTGAGCCCTGCAGCACCCCTTTGAGGCAACTTTTGTTGGTCCTGATAGATGCACACATTGTACCTGCTCTTTGTTATTTATTTTTAATACAGTTTCTATCCCGGAGAGGAGGAAAAACTGAATAGTTCTTACTTTGTTAGGTAGTTGACAAAATGTTAGGCTTTTGATATTGTTGAAACAAAGTGTGTAGCAAACTTTGGATTTTATTGCAAGCCACCCCTCAGATGTTTTTATTGTGTTTTAAAGCCTCAGCTTCTGAAGCCAGGTGAACTCGCAGACCTCCCTTTGTTTTAGATGTCTCTGTCTAACTCATGTGGTTGCAAAGTAAATTTTAATGTATTGTCTCCGATTAATCTAAAATCTGGGATGCAGTGAGGCACTTGACTAAGGTTGTGGGTTTGTTTCTTTTTAATCTTAACATTTTTTCATGATTAGGACTGGGAATACCAATGACAGAGTGTGTGTATAGTTCAGAAGAGCGTCCCACGGATTACTAGTTGGTTTTGTGTCCATGTTTTAATTTCAGACCTCCTCAGTCCTATGCTATATTAACCAGGTAAAACAAGGGTAACCATCTCCTCCCTCCCCCTCAATGTGCAAACCAAAGATGTTTTTGAACATTAACCCATACTTCTTTTGTCTATGCTCGGTCTTAAACTTGTTAAAGACAGATTCGGCATATCTTCTCCAAATGCTTTATCCTCCTTTGTCTTTAGTCTCCTTTCTGAGCTCTGCCCTGTTTCTCCACTTGCTCTGTCAACACTAAACGCATTTCCCCTATGGTTCGCTCTTACCCTTCCCATGTCCAATTTCAGTGCTAGATCCCTAGCTATCTCATGTTTTAAGGAGTGATGACGACTACCAAAGTGGCTGGTTCAAGCTGGCTTTAAATCACAGGCAACCCAGTCCTGATTTCTCATGCCCTCCTACAGGAAAATTCTTAATTCCTTAGTATTTTTCTGGGGAGCAGGTGTCCCTTACTGCGTAGGGCATAATTTCGCAGTCATTTTAAGCCAATCCAAATCCACACTGTTACCAAAGAAGGCAATCTCTCTTTTCTAGTATCTGCTCCTACCATCTCTTTTCAGGTCTATCTGACATGGCAGATTGCTGATTTTTTTTTTTTGGTAACTGTAGGTGAGGAACCTGATCTGATTTGCATCACAGCTGCATAGGTACTACTGCTTATGCCAAGAAGACATGGGGAGCCTCCAGCCAAGAGCAGAGCAGAAGTGTGACCACTGCTTTTGGTAGCAGTACAGTCTGTGACTGACTTAAATTGTCATTTAATGACACTTTGTTTAATGTAGTTTCAGCGTCTCACTTAAAGAGGTGATCATGCATCCCACTGCTCGCTCCCGTGCTGTTACCTTCTGCTTTGTGCTAGCACAAGCCGTCACGTAGTTGTGGTGAACCAGCCTGCTAACGTGAGCCAAATGGGGAAAGGAGGCCTCTCGTTTTGTCCCTGTGGTTTTGTAAGGCAATTTTTGGCCTAAATCGTCCTCCCAATTAACTGGACAAGTGGCCCGCTCTTAGGCCACCTTTCAATCCATGCTTTTCACAGTGTTTATAAATCTGCCATCCTCCTATTTAAAGGCAGTGAAGGCTGTGGTAGCTTGTTGCTGCTCGGGATGAGCTGGGCAATGTTCCTGTTCTCTCCAAGCCACGAGGCAGCTTGGTGCTTTTGCTTATTTCGGATCAGTCTTGCACTCAGTCCCTACTTAGAAACCTCATAAGCTCTGAGGCAAACAGTGCTTTAAACTGTGTGCAATTCAGCCTGAGTCGTGGGCAAGCCAGGTTGCCGAGCCACATGAGTTGGGCCAAAAAAGAAATTTGAGGTGGTCGTGAATTCATGCGCTGGGCGAATATGAGCTTGTTGGGTTTTCCCCCTTCCAGGAACGTGACTATTTTAAAGCGTTCCAGGCGCTGCAGCAGCATATCTTTCCCAAAACGGACACTTTGTATTTATTTTTCAGGGCAACTTTCAACATAATTTTAAAACTGAAGATACTTTTGACAAAAACTTTAATGATTTTTTTGTTTGTTTAGTTGGATATGAAAACCACCTCTCCTCTCTTCTGTTTCGGCAGTTAAATATTCTGGTTGACACTGGGAGCAGTAATTTTGCTGTAGCAGGTGTGCCGGGTCCTGATGTCACCTCCTACTTCAATACCGAGCTGTAAGTACCTGTTCTGCACGCCGTGACGGGTTAGGGTGTCTTTTAGATTCTGACTCCTCCACACGAAAGAGGTTGGTAAGGTAGTTCGTGGGGCTTCTGTGACACCCCATGAGAGTGGGATGTTTGTTGCCTGAACGGGCAGATTGGCCTTGCCCAATGCGAAGTCCGGCCCGACACCATGAACCATTTCACTAATGGCAGCGCATCTCAGCTCTGAACGCGGTGCTGATTAGAGCTGGAGAAAAGGGAAGAAGATTACAGGGTAAAAATTGTTTGCAAAATCACACCAATTTCAGCCAATTTCTTATCCAAATAGTCTTGGAAGGCATTGAAAGTTTAAATACACTTTCACTTTGTTTAAACACAAAAATTAAAATCCAATAATTGTATCTGTCACTTGACATTTCATCCAAACCCAAAATTGGTTAGTCATAAACTAATTTGTTGTTTAGTTTGGCCAAGGGCCTCAATCAGTTAGCGATCTGGACAGACCCCGCGGAATCTGTTTGTTTATAAGATACGACCTGGTGATTTTGGTGCTTATTTTGCACTAAATTAGCTGTGTTTAGCATGAACTGAAATTAGTCACAGCCAAGCACAGCTTTGTCTGCCTGAATCATTCTGTCTCCTTTCTTCCTTCCTTTCTGCCCTCCTCTAGTTTCAATTATTTCAGGTAAACTTCTCCAAAACACAGTGTCTATCTTTAGCTGAGGCATGTGGATAAAAATGCATAGAGGAGTGGGAGGCTGGAGAGTTATCAACATTCTCATTAAATCTTGATATATTGTAACATGGGGTTTTGCACTTTTTTTCCAATAAGATACACTGGTAATGGAGGGAAAGCTGCTTACTAGAATAGCCTTACCTCCTTTCACATATTCAGATGTTAATGGAGAGATTTCACATCTCACTCTGATATGATACGGATCTGGAAATCCAGAATTTGCACTTGAAAGCCATTTCTGCGCTACTGGAGAGATTTATGTGCCAGCTATCCCCTTCCATAGGTAGTGGCTAGAGGAAACTTAATTGCAAGGAATTAAAAGCACAAGCATTCCTTCTCCCTTTTCTCTTAAGTGATGTTATTTTCTCTGGAAGGGCAAGGCCTTTCTCGTAAGAATCATGAAGCATTAGAAAGTGCAACGATGGCAGAGGTTGTGTGTTGAGAAAGGTTGTGATATCACTGGAAGGTTACAGTCTCTTATCAGTGTTGTCAGTGTACACTGTGTTTTAAGAACTCTATATCAAAGTTAGTAATGAAACCTTGAAATTTAGGCCCTGAAGAGTTAAGGGTGCTTTGTGAAATGATTCACACTCAAGTCATTATAGTCCAGAGCAATTGCAAGAGCAATTTCTGGTTTGGGTTGGATTGATGAAATACTGCAATATGCCTAGAATAAAGTGCAACCGTTAGCATGCTTGAACCTGGCTATACCATGCTTCTTCCATTTTAAATACTTTTAATAAACTTAGATAAATGTCATCTTGGAGGGATTCTGACCCCACGGAAATCAGTTAGATGTTTCAGAAATGCTGTTTGCAAGGAACCACTGTAGGTCACCTTGTACATACCCCAAATGAGGCAGGGCTGTCAGATCAGGTCAGCCATGGCTGAATCCAGCCAAGTCCTGTAAACCTTTAACGGTGGAGAATCCGTGCTCTCTCTGGGCAGTGTGTTTCAGTGCTGTGCCACACTCTCCTGTGGAGCAAATATTTCTTAATGTCCGACCTAAACCTCACAAAATGTAACTCGTGGGTGTTCCCCCTGGTGTTATTGTCTGGCACTGCAGAGAAAGGTTTGGCTATGTCATCACTGCAACTGTCTTTCAAGTTGTTGTAAGCTGCTGTGACATATCCGCTTCACCTCTTGTTTGCAAAGCCAAAGTCCAGCTCCTCTCAACCTCTCATCGCAGTTCCTGTGTTCATGGACCCTGATTTATCTGGTAGCCCTCTGCCAGTGCCTCTTCTCTTTCTCCAGATCCCTGTTGGACTGGGTTCCCACAGCTGGCCGCAGTCTATTCC
>Ga0065711_1006940_pt1 | contig 24289 bp, 23 predicted proteins | sample Hoacrofraction12_FD_59098 | JGI IMG/M metagenome (GOLD analysis project Ga0065711, IMG submission 59098) | Hoatzin crop microbial communities from Cojedes, Venezuela - Epithelial fraction 12 v2 (version 2) | ecosystem: Host-associated > Birds > Digestive system > Esophagus > Crop | place... | reverse complement strand
TATCACTCGAATCGTTCGAGGTGGGAGACGAAGTTTACGATACTTTCGCGAACCATGGTTTTAATATGACGGATATCGCGAAAAGATACCCTGCCATGACCGGGGATAGCGAAAAATGGCACATCGATCTCTGGGAATGCAACAAACAGCAACTTACCGATGCCGGAATAAAAAAAGAAAACATCCAAATAGCCGGCATCTGTACATACAAGCATTCGGATGTTTTCTTCTCTGCCCGCAGGATGACAATCAACTCCGGGCGTATCTACACAGCAATAATGCTGAGATAGTCTATTTCCCCTTATGACGGTTGGCCCTCTGCTGGCGATATTTAGCCTTCTGCCGGGCCGAACCGCTACCATGAGCACCGGTGATATACTTCTTTTTCTTCGCTTTGGTTTTTATCTTGTCGTCCTGCTGAGGCCTGTCTCCTCCCCGACCGAAGAATATTCCGCCACCGGAGATCACTGCATCTATATCATCTCTGCTTGCCATGGTCAGAATACTTTTTAATGATGGAACAGACGGACGCCGGTGAAGGCCATCGCGATACCATACTTGTCACAGGTGTCGATAACATTATCATCACGGACAGAACCGCCAGCCTGGGCGATAAACTCCACGCCGCTCTTATGAGCCCTTTCGATATTGTCGCCGAAGGGGAAGAACGCGTCGCTGCCGAGAGCCACCTTAGTGTTCTTGGCTATCCATGCTTTCTTTTCCTCCATCGTCAGTACTTCAGGTTTCTCGGTAAAGAACTGCTGCCATACTCCGTCGGCAAGGACATCATCATGATCTTCGCTGATATACACGTCGATAGTGTTATCTCTGTCGGCTCTGCGGATTTTCTCCACCCAAGGAAGATTCATAACCTTCGGATGCTGGCGCAACCACCAGATATCAGCTTTGTTGCCCGCCAGGCGGGTACAGTGGATACGGCTCTGCTGACCGGCACCGATACCGATAGCCTGACCGTCTTTCACATAGCATACGGAATTGCTCTGCGTATATTTCAGGGTGATAAGAGCGATAATCAGATCCCTCTTGGCCTCGGCTGTGAACGTCTTGTTCTTCGTCGGGATATTTTGGAAAAGAGCATCATCATCGAGTTTTATCTCGTTGCGTCCCTGTTCGAAAGTGATACCGAACACCTGTTTTCTCTCCACAGGCGCGGGAACATAGTCAGGATCGATCTTGATAACATTATAAGTACCCTTGCGCTTCTCCTTCAGTATGGTGAGAGCCTCGTCGGTATATCCGGGAGCTATAACGCCGTCGCTCACCTCCCTCTTGATAAGAGTGGCTGTAGCAGCGTCGCAGACATCACTGAGAGCGATAAAATCACCATAGCTGCTCATTCTGTCTGCACCGCGTGCCAGGGCATAGGCACAAGCGAGGGGAGAAAGAGGAATCTCCACATCATCGACGAAATAGATCTTCTTCAGTGTGTCGCTGAGAGGCAGACCCACTGCGGCACCGGCAGGACTTACATGTTTGAAACTGGCTGCCGAAGGAAGACCTGTAGCTGCTTTGAGTTCTTTCACTAACTGCCATGAATTCAAGGCATCGAGGAAGTTGATATAACCGGGTCGGCCGTTGACAACTTCCACAGGCAGTTCACCTTCGTCCATAAAGATGCGGGACGGTTTCTGATTAGGATTACATCCGTACTTTAAAGCTAATTCTTTCATTGAGATAACGGTTTATATTTTCGAGTGCAAAGATACTAATAATAATTTAAAGCAAGAAGAGATCCGGCCGAAAACGACTGAATCTCTTCTTAAATCTTTTTCCATGCGAGGATTATTTCTCAACAGGAGCTGCAGATCTCTTCTCCTGGATACGAGCTTTCTTACCAGTGAGATTACGCAGATAGTACAGTTTTGCTCTGCGCACTTTACCGCGCTTGTTGACCTCGATGCTATCGATGTTGGGCGACTCGATCGGGAAGATACGCTCTACTCCGACAGTACCGGACATCTTACGCACTGTGAAGCGCTTTTTGTCTCCATGGCCTGAAATCTTGATAACCACGCCACGGTAGAGCTGGATACGCTCCTTTGAACCCTCGATAATTTTGTAAGCGACAGTGACAGTATCACCACTCTTGAATGATGGGAACTTCTTGCCGGTTGCAAATGCTTCTTCAGCAACTTTAATTAAATCCATTGTTTTATAATTAAATTTGTTCTTATCGTTCCAACGCAACATAACAGGCAACTCGATACCTCCTGCCAGCGATTACGCCGAAAAGCGGTGCAAAATTACTATTTTTTCCTAACTTTCACAAGTTTTCCGTCGATTTTTTCCTCTTTTTCTGTGTTTTTAAGTATATTTGCACGATAAAATTACAAATATGAGACGATTTCATATCTATTTCAGCGGAATATTCATGCTCGGCATCGTTGCTTCGTGTACCACTCATTACCATGTTTCCGACATCTCCCGTTCGAGGATTCTTGTCGACAGCAGATACGATAATATGGTGGACAATGATGTGCAGGCTTTCATGGCTCCATACAAGCACAAGGTGGACAGCATCATGTCTCCCAAACTCGGAAGGGTAGCAAAGAACATGTCGGCACACAAGCCGGAAAGCGAGCAGTCTAATCTGCTGGCTGACATTCTGGTGTGGGCTGGAGACAAATATAACGAAAAGCCCGATATCGGTCTTTACAATATGGGAGGAATCAGAGCCGACCTCATCAAGGGGGATGTCACCTACGGCGACGTACTCGACATGGCTCCGTTTGAGAACAAGATCTGTTTTCTGACCTTATCGGGAGAAAAACTGCTCACACTCTTCAGACAGATAGCATCAGTCGGCGGCGAGGCTGTGAGTCACGGCGTGGAACTCAAAATCACCAAAGACAGAAAACTCGTCGACGCGAAAATCAACGGCAAGGAGATAGACCGTAATGCGTCGTATCGTATTGCCACTATCGACTATCTCAGTCAAGGAAACGACAAACTGGAGGTGTTGCGCGAGGGTACGGACGTGAATTCCCCGAAAGACGCCCAAAGCAATACCCGCTTCATCATCATGGACTACTTCAGAGAGATGGACAAACAAGGCAAGGTCGTCGACGCACAGATAGAAGGGCGCGTGAAAGTAGTAGAATAGGAATCATCATTGATAAAAGATAACCATTATGAAACTGAAATATATCGTATTGTCTATATTCTGTTTTTGTTCTGTAGCCCTCGCTGCCCAGGACAAAACTCTCACGGTGTTACATACCAGCGACGCACATAGTCAGATATATCCTTTCAACCCGAACCTGGCAGATACGGTAAAAGCCGGCAGAGGTGGTTTTATCCGTCGTGTGAACATGATCAAGGAAGAAAGGGCAAAGGATTCTGATCTGTTGCTTCTCGACTGCGGAGACTTTTCACAAGGATCGCCCTACTATACTATGTTCAAGGGCGATGTCGAGGTAGAGCTGATGAATAAGATGAAATACGATGCGGCGACACTCGGCAACCACGAATTCGACTATGGAATGGACAATATGGTTCGTCTCTTCAAGATGGCGAAGTTCCCATTGGTATGCTCTAATTACGATTTCACGGGCACCAAACTTGAAGGTCTGGTGAAACCATATACCATCATCAAGCGCAAGGGCGTAAAAATCGGTATTTACGGTCTTTCTCCAAAGCTTGAGGGCCTTGTTTTCAGGGAGGCGTACGACGGGATCAAACACCTCGATCCTGCGGAGACAGCCAAAAAAATGGAAGCTTTTCTGAAAAACGAGAAGAAATGTGATGTTATAATCTGCCTTTCGCACCTCGGATGGAAGATCGGCGGACAGGACGATCAGTATACTTTCTCCAAATCGTCATATACAGACCTGGTGCTCGGAGGTCATTCGCACACGTATCTGAAGGAAGTCGGCAAGATCGAGAATTCCGAGGGTAAGATGATACCTGTTGACCACAACGGCAAGAGTGCCATCTACGTGGGCAAACTGCTGATCAATCTGAATAAGGGGAAGAAATAACACATAAGACTCTCCCTCTCCGAAAAGCTATCGCTTTTCTCCACTCCCTACCTAAAGGAAGGGAGAGAGGTTGCGCCTAGTCGAAATAGAAACTTAAGACTATCATCTTGGAATGCGCAGACTTGACAGATTTTGCGTAAGCCACCATATTTTTGTCTTTCAGTTCGTCGGCATGCTTATCGTCAAAAGAATCCAAAAGTCCGTAACAGAACTTCAGTTCCGGACGCAACTTGAAGAACGGAAGGTATAAATCGCATCCCAGTCCGAGTTCGAAGAATATCTCATGCCGCTTCAGACGGATATAGTCACTGCTTTTATTAGTCAGATTCAGCATAGGATTAAGACCTACCATCAGATACGGACGGATATTATTCAGTCTTTGTGAATTGTATATAAGATCCAATGCCGAAGACACATAAACACTCTTCATCGTCTGAGACTCCTCTATCGGTGTTCCGTCTTCAAGAGCATCAGTAAAATTATGGAAGGTGATATGACGTGTTCCGAAATAGAGCTGAGGGGAGACGCGGAATGAGAACTCATTCGTAAGGCGCAATTCACCCAGTACTCCGACGTTAAAGCCCATATCCCAGCGATCCTGATCACAAGTGATGAGTTTGTTGGCCTGTGTGCCATCCTCATTAGTGATGAGTTGCGGTCCTACATTGGCAAACTCAAGATCCTGATTGTGAGTACCGATGACTATGCCGAGATGAAAAGGACGCAGATCGGTATAAGGTCTGTTTTCGGCAGTCCTCTCTTGCGCAAAAATGTTGCCCGAAAAGGCAACAAGCGTCAACAGTATCACAAATTTCTTTTTCATTGTATTAATAACGTGACTTCTCGGTTTATATTGCATAAAGTAGGGTCTTCCACACCATTTTTTAGTATCAAGTTGCTTTTTAATGTTAAAGAACGATAAATATAATACCTAAATCTTGGTATTTAAAATAAATGTTGTACCTTTGCACCTAATTAGAATTAGGTATAAAATAAACAGAGTATAAACTTTTAAAATTTTATTATTATGGCTTACGTAATTGGTGACGACTGTATCGCATGCGGTACATGTATCGATGAGTGCCCCGCAGGAGCAATTTCTGAGGGCGAGAAGTATTCAATTAATCCTGATGCTTGCACAGAGTGCGGTACTTGCGCTTCTGTATGTCCGTCAGAGGCTATCAGCCTTCCGGAGTAATTGAGAATCTTATTTTTTACGATATTAAAAAGGGGAGCTTCTTTCGAGGCTCCCCTTTTTCAGGTATCTGTATTTTCTTATTTGATGTCAAGCACCTTCTTTGCATTCTCGTTTGTAGGATCGAGATCATAAACCTTCTGCCAGTACTCCTTGTAGTCAGGAGCATCATTGAGAAGCTTGTAATAGCCGATATACTGATAAGCAGCAATAAGACGAGCCTTGTCAGTAGCATCCTTGTCAGCCTTTGCTTCGATCAGTTCCGCCATCTTTGTATAGTGAGGTAATGCGCTACCCTTCTTCACATCGTTCTCATCAATCTTAGACTGGTTGAGGATAGCTCTGCGGAAGTTACCATAGATAGCTGCATGCTCGAACTGGTTGATAAGGGCATCATAAGTGGCATCAGCCATCTTCAGGCTCTGCATTCTCTCATCACCGGTCTGACTGTCAGCGATATCTTCGTAAAGCTGGGCAAGAGCAGCAACATCAGTAGCCTCTTTCTTCTCAAGCTTGTCGAGATATGTCTGATAGTACTCGATTGCCTTATTGTAGTCCTGCTTTCCTTTATATGCTTCAGCAATCTGCTTGTACGCCTCGATGTAGTCGGGTTTCTCGTCAAGAACCTTCTGGAAAGACTCGATAGCGGCATCATACTTCTTATTGCCGAGAACAGCATAGCCATGATTCAGATAGTCAGTGAAAGTAAACTTGGCGCTGTCACACTCGTTGAAAAGAATGTCAGCATACTTTTCTGCGTTATCATAATCCTTCAGGTTGGTGTAGTCGTAGAAAGCGATACGGTTGAAAGCGACGCTCTTCGGCTTTCTTGCCAAACCCTGGTTAACGATGTTAAGACTCTTATTGAAGTCCTGTGTCAGCCATGCCGAGAAAGCATACTCTGCCAAAGCATCATCGTCAAGTTTAGAAATATCAGCTTTGTCGTATGCACTTACAGCCTTGTCAACCTTTCCGGACAGAGAGTAGATATGACCGATAGCCGCATCCACGGGATATCCGGGAATGTTGGTTCTCATCTCCTCGAGCTTTGCTACAGCCTCTTCCGGACTTCTGCCACGATAAATATTTGCATACTTGATATATCCCTCGGGATTAGTAGGATCGAAGTAAGTAGCCTGCTGATACCATGCAGCTGCAGCACCACCATCATCCTTGATTACCTCGTTATCACCGAGCAGAATATATCCGGGGGTATACTTCTTATCCCTTTTGATTGCCTCTTCGCCATACTTGCGAGCATTAGCAGTATCCTTAACTGCAAGATAAGCACGACCCAATCCTACGAGAGCCTCAGGATTCTTTTTGTTCTTCTTGTAGAAGTCCTTAACCTGGGCAGCTGCGCCAGTGGGATCAGCCTTGATAGCGTTTGTAATAGCGGCAATCTGGCTCTTGACATCATCCTGAGCCATAGCGGGCATAGCTGTTCCCAAGAGCAGTGCGCCCATAACAAGATATTTGATTCTCTTCATATCTGTATCAAATTAAAGTTAAAATATTTATTGATTCACATTAACGTCTCTGATAGTAATATTGCCCTGCCTCGGGAGAAGTCCGGCCTTAAACAGGATAAGCTGTCCCTTCGGCGAAGCGATAAACTGAGCAAATCCCCACGGCAGTCCGTTGTACGGGTCATTCAACAAAGCCCAGATAGTACGGACGAGCGGGTAGTTGCCATTATATAGATATGCCTGGTAAGGTTTCCAACTGTTTGCCACAGTGGCTTTATCCATTTTACTTACCGCCATAACATTAATATTCTTGTTAAAGGTAAGATTTGTAGTATCACCCTTGTCATTGAGCCAGTTAGACCCGATAATGCCGATAGCATTAGCATGTTTTTCGACATAGTCGATAACATCAGCAGTCGTCTCAGTAGCCTTGATAACAGGGCTCACGATATCCTTTCCTCCAAGGATGGAGTCGGATGCAAATCTCACGGTACTGGAGTTCTTATTATCGAACACCACCTCTATATCCCCTCGTTTGGACTGAGGGTAAATCTGATTCCATTGTGTAACCTCTCCGAGCAGGATTCTCTTAATGTCGTTCACAGTGATACAGGTGTCTGTATTCGCCTTGTTGACAAGCAGAGCAAGCCCGTCGTAAGCCAGAGGAATCTGTCTCGGCTCGAGTTCCCTGCTCTTAAAGAATTCCATTTCTTTCTTTGAGAAGCCACGCGCAGTGATGGCTAGCTGCACACTATCATCGAGCAGCATTTTCACTGCAGCTATTTCGTCGGTGTAGATAGGTGTAACGGTAGCCTGGTTGTAAATACTTTCGAAAATCTGTTTCTCCTGATCTATGATAGGAGCGAAACTTTCGTCAGAGGCGATCGAAACCGCCCCTGACGAATAAGTATCTGTTCTACCATTCTTTCTCTTAGGAGTGCTGTTGCAAGCCTCCAAAAGTAGGACTATAGCAAGTCCCGCGAATATGTAGATGAAGTTTTTGTTCATTTTTACTGTAGTCTGAATGTTACAGGTACTGTAAACTTAACACGTACTGCAGAACCGTTCTGCTTACCGGGGATCCACTTCGGCATTGACTTAACCACGCGGGTTGCCTCCTTGTCGAGTGACGGGTCGACAGACTTCATGACGCGGACATCAGTGATAGAACCATCTTTCTCAACCACGAACTGAACGATTACACGTCCCTGGATACCATTTTCCTCGGCTACAACCGGGTACTTGATATTCGAGCTCAGGTACTGCATAAGAGCGCCCTGGCCACCGGGGAATGAAGGCATCTGTTCAACAACGTCGAACACCTTATTCTCAGTTTCGTCTTTCGGTTTTTCAGGCTGTACCACATTCTGCTTCAGCTCCATGATCTCACCGCCTTTTTCATCGTTACCGACAACATCGAGGGCACCGATGGCAGTAGTCGTCTTCGACATTTCATCCTGGGTCTTCAGCTCATCCTCAGGCTTTACCTCGTCGTCCTTTTTGATGACAGGAGCGACGAACTTCACAGAGCTCTTGATTCTCTCGATAGGTTTAACCTCTTCGATCTTAATCTTCTTCTCCTCTTTAGGCTTCTGTTTTACCTTAGCCTCTTTCAGACGAGAGAGCTCAGTAACCTGAGTCTGTTCTACTTTCTGATTTCCTGCCGCCAACTTGTAGAGGGCAGGACCAATGATAGCGAGAGCAGCAGCGATAAGCACAATAACGAGCGAAACGATATTTCTTTTCGAAGTACCCTTGCGGAGCTTGTAGGCACCATACGCTTGGTTACGTCCTTCGAAGATAAGATCGGTCCAGTCATTGGATATCAAATCTATTTTTGCCATTTTCTTTTCGTTTTAAATGATTTAATTATCTCAACACTTATCCTTCAGCGTCAGCAGCGGGAGCAGCAGCTCCGGCAGCCTCTTCCTCGGAAATCTTGACATTGTTCTTCTTGAGAAGTTCGATGTCATTGGGTTTCAGTGTATCGATAACATACTTACCTATACTGCAAATCTGCATCTCATCCAGAGCGTCGACCATATTCTTGTATACAGCGCCGTCGGTACATTTGATAATAACGGTCATGGTATTGATCTTCTGTCCGCCGATTTCACCGGCTTTGATCTTTGCCAATTCCTTATCATATACCTCTTTTGTATACTTGTTAGGTTCTGTGATCTTCTTCTGATCGAGTTGCTCCTTTGCCCTCATCACATCCTGAACAGGAGTGGTACCATCCTCTGTAACGTGGTTGATGAGCACACTACGGATACCTTTCGAGCCCCATGTAGTCTTTTTCAGGCAAGAAGGGTTGTTAGGATCCACGAGTCCGGCCACGTAGTAAATATCGTTATTACCACAGCAATAGATAGTCACCGTGTAAGAAGCCTTAGTAGCATTACGATCATTATCGGTCAGGTTCTTATCGTTACTAGGCATACTCAACTCCATAGTCTGAGGTTTGCTCAGAGAGGTACAGAGCATGAAGAACGTGATAAGAAGCATCATCATATCCACCATAGGAGTGAAGTCCACTCTGGTAGACATTTTCTTTTGCTTAGATTTACCTTTTTCAGCCATGTATTAATCCTCCGCTTTTTTAAATGAAGTGATAAGATAGTAACGGTTTTCGTTCATACTCTGCAGTTCGTTCATGATAGTATTGATGACTTTGTACGAAGTGCCCTCATCAGATTTGATAGCCACTTTGATATCGTCGTTAGCATCGCGAGCAGCCTTTACCCAAGCCTGCATTTCGCTCATGCCGCCATCGATAGAGTCGGTAGGAATACCACCCTGAGCCTGCAGATATTCAGTCTGAGTCTCCTCGGGCAGATCCAGGAACGCTGCGAGATCGTCCATAGGCACGCCGAATGTCGATGCTTTCACAAAGGCTTTCGACTGCTTAGAGTTCAAGCTAACACCAAACTTTCCGGTCATGTCAGCAAGCACAGCATCCATAGTATGCTGGTTATCCATCTGCATGAATATCTTGCCGTCCTTGGCCACCAGAATGGTAAGCACGTCTTTCTCTGGAACTTTGATTTCAGATACAGATCCCGGAGTGAGGACTTTCACCGGTTCACTCTTTACGAACGTAGACGTAAGCATAAAGAATGTCAGCAAAAGCACCATGACGTCACTCATAGGGGTCATATCTATCCAGACGTCCTTTTTCTTAATTTGTACTTTACCCATAATGAGAATATTTTAAAGGGTTAGCACTAAATTAAGCCTCGTGAGTTGAGTTGTATGTCTGAGCGATAGAATAACCAACCTCGTCGAGGGCGTAAGTTAACTTATCAATCTTGTTTGAGAAGTAGTTATAAGAAACTACAGCGCACCATGATGTCAAAATACCGAATGCGGTGTTGATCAAGGCCTCAGAAATACCAGTTGACAATGCGAGTGAGTCACCACCACCACCTGCTGCCAGAGCGGCGAATGACTTGATCATACCGGTTACAGTACCGAGAAGTCCGGTAAGTGTACCCAGAGTAACGAGTGTTGCCAGGATAGGCATGTTCATCTGCAGAGTAGGCATCTCGAGCTGTGTAGCCTCTTCGTGAGCCTGCTGGATCTGAGCGACCTTCTGCTCTTTCTCGATACCGGAAGTAGCTTCCATCTCTTTGTACTTCTTGATAGTTGCGCCAACAACGTTAGCTACAGAACCCTTCTGCTTGTCGCAGAGCTGCTGAGCTTTGTCCATGTCGCCGCTCTTGAGAGCTTCTTTGATACCCTTAACGAACTTGGTGAGAGAGCTCTTACCGAAAGCTGTGCGGAGAGCGAGGAAGCGCTCGATAGACAATGCGATAACGGTGAGCAACAATGTCTGGATAACAGGCACAACGATACCTCCCTTGTAGATAGTACCGAGCAGGTTACCATTCTTTACTGCTGCCTCGGGATCACCACCAACGAAGTTGTCGGCGTTACCGAACACGAACTTGTAGATGCATACTGCAATAATGAAACATGCAACGATAATCCAAATTGCACCTCTAACTCCCTGGAAGCCCTGTGATTTCTTAGGCTCCGCTTTTTTTTGCTGTGTAGTTGCCATAAAATTTTAATTTTAAATTTTTTGTTATTTGATAATTTAAGTTTAAAAATTTCTGTTCTAGTAGGCAAAAGTACTAATTTAATACGGATTAAAGTAACAATTAACGTCTTTTAACCGCAAATTTTATTTATTTTAGTCTGCTTAATGCCTCTTTAATGCGTTTCAATGCTTCTTTTATGTTTGAATCACTGGTAGCATAGCTCATCCTGAAGCATTCGTTGTCACCGAAAGCATCGCCTCCGACGGTTGCCACATGTGCTTCTTCGAGCAGATACATCGCGAAATCATTCGAGTCGTTTATCGTGCGCTTGCCGTCACTCTTTCCGAAGTAGCTGCTGCACTTGGGGAACAAGTAGAAAGCCCCCTGGGGTACATTCACCTCAAGTCCCGGAATTTCTTTTGACAGTTGTACTATCAAATTCCGACGCCTCTCAAAATTTTTTCTCATCTCTTCGACCTCGTCCTGCGAGCCGACGTATGCCTCCTTGGCAGCCATCTGGCTCACCGAGCAAGGGCCGCTTGTAAACTGTCCCTGCAGTTTGTTGCATCCTTTCACGATCCACTCCGGAGCTGCCATGAATCCGATTCGCCATCCTGTCATCGCGTATGCTTTGGATACGCCGTTGATTACGATCGTACGCTCTTTCATCCCTTCGACAGAGGCGAAACTGACATGAGTCCCGGTATAGTTGATATGCTCGTAAATCTCGTCTGCCAGCACAAACAGATCATCATGTTTCCTGATAACTTCCGAGAGGGCCTCAAGTTCGGATGCTGTATACACGCTGCCGGTAGGATTACTCGGCGAGCAGACGATGAGCATCTTTGTCTTGTCGGTGATCGCCGCATCGAGTTGCTCGGGTGTGATTTTGAAGTTTTGTTCTATCTTAGCCTCAACGAACACGGGAGTTCCACCTGCAAGTTTCACCATCTGGGGATAGCTCACCCAATACGGAGCAGGGATAATAACCTCGTCGCCCGGGTTCACAAGCGCCATAATAGCGCTGCAGACACATTGCTTAGCGCCATTGGACACGAGGATCTCGCTGGTTCCATAGTCGAGTCCGTTCTCTTTTTTCAGTTTCTCGGATATCGCTTTCCTCAAATCAGCGTATCCCGGTACAGGAGAATACTTCGAGTAGTTATCGTCGATAGCAGTCTTTGCGGCCTGTTTTATATGCTCGGGCGTATTGAAATCAGGTTCGCCGACACTAAGGTTGATAACATCAATGCCCTGGGCCTTCATCTCGCTGCTCTTTTGCGACATCACGAGAGTGGCCGAGGGAGCCAGTCTGTTTAGACGATCAGATAATTGCTTCTTCACGATTTAATTCTCCTATGATATTTTTTCTTCTGCAAATGTAATCAAAAAAATCGTTTTATGGAAATAATATATCACTTTTTCATCTTTTTATTTCAAAAAACTACATTTTGCCCTCTATTTTAGGTGTAAAGTGTGTCCCATCCGCTCTTGTTTCGTTTTGAGATACTTATAATCGTACTCATTCGGCGTCACTTCTATAGGCACATTCTCGACGATTTCCAATCCGTAGGCTTCAAGTCCGACACGCTTGACGGGGTTGTTAGTCATCAGTCTCATCTTGTGCACACCGAGATGTCGCAACATCTGAGCGCCGCAACCGTAGTCGCGCTCGTCGGGTTTGAAGCCGAGGTGTATGTTTGCGTCGACAGTATCATACCCCTCCTCCTGGAGTTTATAAGCCTCGATCTTGTTCATAAGTCCGATACCCCGTCCTTCCTGTTGCATATATATGAGCACGCCCTTGCCCTCGGCCTCTATCATACGGAGCGAGCGATGCAGTTGTTCGCCGCAGTCGCATCTCTTGCTGCCGAGGATATCTCCCGTGGCGCATGACGAATGCACTCTTACGAGCACCGGTTCGTCATCTTTCCATTCCCCTTTGATGAGAGCCATGTGCTCAAGGCCGTTGCTCTTCTGGCGGAAGGGTATGAGTTTGAAATGCCCGTATTCCGTAGGAAGGTCGACCTTCGTGCCCACCTCGATAAGCGATTCTTTCTGCAGCCGGTAGGCAATCATATCCTTTATCGAGATCACTTTCATATCCCATTCCTCGGCACATTTCTTCAACTGCGGCAGACGCGCCATAGTTCCGTCCTCGTTCATTATCTCCATCAGTGCGGCTGCCGGATACAGTCCTGCCATCTTGCAAAGGTCTATAGCTGCCTCGGTATGTCCGCTTCTCCTGAGTACACCGTTATCCTGCGCATAAAGAGGATTCACATGCCCCGGCCTTCCGAAAGTTTCAGGTTTCGATGCAGGATCGGCGAGCGCTTTTATCGTCTCGGCACGATCGTGTGCAGAGACACCGGTAGCGCATCCCTCCAGTTTGTCGACAGTCACCGTGAACGGTGTGCCCAGCATCGAGGTATTGTCTACCACCTGATGCGGCAGGTCGAGTTCCTCGCATCTGCTAATTGTGATGGGCGCACAGAGCACTCCACGCGCATTTTTAAGCATGAAGTTCACCTTGTCGGCATCGATTTTCTCGGCCGCTATAATCAAGTCGCCCTCGTTTTCGCGATCTTCGTCGTCGACAACGATAACGAATTTACCTTCTTTGAAATCTTCCACCGCTTCTTCGATGGTGTTTAATACTATTTTTTCCATATCAGGTCTCCTATACACCTTATTTAATATATAGTTATTTTTTCTGGCTGTTCATCTCGTCAATCTGTCCGATTATCGTAGAGTTAAGCTGGCGTATCACATGCAAATCTCTGAAGAGTCTCATTCTGAAGCGCCACATCCTCAGATACAAGAACAATCCTACGGGAATTATCACAGCCGCCACGATATTCATCCATTTCCTTTCGAAAGGACGAGTATGAGCTTTTGTCGACAAGATTGGATATTTGTCGAGTTCGCCCACTATCTTCTTGTTTTTCGAGTTACTCAGATCTTCTATCACAGATTCCAGTTCCTCGCTAATCTCTTCGATCTTATGATCGGGCTCATACTTGAAGAACACCTTTACCGGATCGGGCATGCGCACGAGTTTGTGTTCTTTCGAGTAAGCCTCGACATCGCTCGTCATCTTCTCAAGTTTCTCCTTGTCTGCGGCATAGTCAGGATCGTTGATAATCACCTCCTTACCATAAGTGGTACGATGCAGTCTCAGTCCGAAGAGTTTTCGGAAGAAGGTGCGATACATATCCATATTGAACACCACCGAGTCGTTGTTCGCCTTGTATGTGACGAAGATGGCAAGCGGAGTGAGCACCACTGTCGATATAAGCATGCCAAACCACAGATTCCACATACCCTTCTTTGCCATCGTATAACCTGTATTATCAAGAATATAATAAAAGATAAACACGAGCACAGACAATATCACCGGCACTCCGAGGCCTCCTTTTCGTATGATAGCTCCGAGCGGGGCGCCGATAAAGAAGAAGATAAGGCAGCAGAGCGACATAGTGAATTTCCTTATCGCCTCCACCTTATGTTTTCTGATAGCAGAATCGGCATCCTTTGTTATGAAGCTCTTGTATTCCAACTGGTTTTTTGCCATTTTCGCCATACTGAGAGCCTCGTTAATACTTACCTTCTGCCTGTCGGCTGGCAGTTTTGCCCATATACTGTCGAGATTGATGTCATCACTCATCGCCAGTTTGAGAGCCTTTGCCGAATCCTGTTTCGAGAGCGATCGATACCGATATTCCGACTTCATGGCATCCTCGTAATACCGTCGTCCCACGCTGTCGTAATGAATTGTCAGCGAGTCGACATCACGCACGATTTTGGAGAGTCCTTTGCTTCGGGCATCTCCGGCAAGCACACCGCCATCGGCGAGATTGAAATTACCGTCGAAATCGAAAATCAGAGTCTTATAGAAGAATGTCTCCCTGCGATACGGCACATTGGCATTACCAGCTAATTCCTGTGAGCGCATATTTTCAAACCACTCTCCGCTGTAGAGTTTGAGAAGCAAATGTTTCTTCTCAGCGGTAGACTGCAGTTGTCCGGAATCGGCCAGGATGATGGCCTGATCCTCATAACTTCCAGTCATCCTGTATATCATAACTCCGTAGAGCATACCCGTGTTCAGGTCTTTGCGCTGTACGTAGAGATTACTGTTCGGAATACCGTCGTAGAATACGCCCTCGGGTATTTCCAGTTCAGGGCTCTTCTGTTTCATCGACAGAAGGAGCTGCGTCAGCGACCCTTGCGCCTTCGGCCCGATGACGTTCTGGAAATAGAAAGAGCAAAGGCAGATGAGAATGGATATTACGATAAGCGAGCGGAACGACTGCATCAGAGATATTCCCGCAGCCTTGATTGCCGTCAACTCGCTGCTTTCCCCGAGATTTCCGAAAGTGATGAGCGACGAGAGCAGTATCGCCAGCGGGAAGGCTTGAGGCATAAGCATCAGCGCCATATACCAGAAGAATTTCGCGAGCACCTCCATCGACAGCCCCTTTCCGATGAGGTCGTCGACATAGCGCCAGAGGAACTGCATCATCAGTACGAAGAGACAGATGAAGAAAGCTCCGACGAACAGCACGAGAAACTGTTTGGCGATAAATATATCAAGTTTCTTGAATTTCAGCATAACCTTCCGATGCCAGGCTTTTCAGGACGCGATGTTTGCATATTCCTCTCTGCCGGCAATGTATCGGGTGCAAAGGTAACAATAATTTTTCAAATTCCGCTCGCCTTATGAAGTTTTTCAATATTATGAGTCCATATTTCTTTCAGTCCGTCCTCGTCGTCGCTGTCGGCGTAGTCTATTATAATAAGGTGTAGGTCGTCAGTTTCATGACTTCTACCGATTTTCATCTCCCAGAAATACGACTCGTCATCATCGTCATCCCACTTAAGTCTCACATATTGATATTTCTCGATTGATATGATTGTTGCGGTACGCGTCTCGATACGAGTCCAAATGTCGCCCCATGTGAAAACCAGTTTGTCACCTTCCTGTGTCACTTCATCGGCAAGCCATTTCGAGAGCCCGAGAATCGTACTTATGCAATTCCATACGATATTCACCGACTTCGAATTGAGTCCGAACTCCATTGTTATTTCCGTTTTATCCATATTGCGCTTAGGTTTTTATGGGTAAATAGCCTGTTTCAGTGGCAAAAGTACAATTTTTTTATCAAATAACAATAAAAAAATCGATTTTTTTTGTGTATTTGAAAAAATAGTATTACCTTTGCACTCGCAAAAACGAAAATCATGGCGGGATAGCTCAGCTGGTTAGAGCGTCGGATTCATAATCCGGAGGTCGTGGGTTCGGGTCCCACCCCCGCTACTATAAATATGGTTAGGGTATGGTTAACGGGTAGTTAGAGGATTCCTTTAGCTGCCCTTTTTCGTAAATGATAGCATGATGGACAAAGAAACTTTTCTCAGCCGGCTCGGACAGATCAAAGAGGCGGAAGGAGCCACTGGTGCCAGATACGTTGACATCCACATAACGAGAAAGGGCAACAGTATCATGGGGGTGAGAGCCAGTTCCAACACCAAGTTTTCCATCTATATCGACCATCTGTACGAAGCCTACCGAAACGTACAACGGCTGAGCACCAGTGAAGTGCGCAAGTATGTTTTCATGGCTCACTCCCCAGCTCTCGCCATCTTGAAAAGGATTAAAGAATTGGACTCACAAAACAACAGCGATCTACCTGAACAATAAAAATACATCGAATGAAGTATCTTATCACAACAATATTAACTCTGGCGGTAACTCTCTCCACCTTCTCCCAACCGGAAGACTATTCCTGGACGAGCCAGAGTCGCAATTCCTCCGAGTCGATGCCTTGCGGGGGAGGGAGTATCGGCATGAACGTATGGGTGGAAAACAACGACATACTTTTTTACGTCAGCCGCGCAGGTTCGTTCGACGAGAACAACACCATGCTCAAGCAAGGACGATTCAGAATACATTTCAATGATCTTGACGGCAAAGGAGAAGACTTCAGGCAGACGCTACATCTCAACGAGGGATATATGACAATCAATATCGGCGACAAGTCTGTGCTGATATGGGCTGATGTTTTCAAACCCGTAATCCACGTAGAAGGCACCTTCAAGACCAAGAGCGAAGTAAGCGTATCATACGAAAACTGGCGATACAAAGACCGCCCGATGCAAAAAAGAGAACAGTTCCAATCGTCATATAAGTTTGCCAAAGTGGCCGGCGTATACACCCATCACGATTCAATATCCTTCACTTCCAACAGCATAACATTCTTCCACAGGAATCAGAGAGGTGATGACATTTTCGACAGAACAGTCAGCCAGCAAGGACTCGACTCAGTAAAATCACAGATGTACGACCCTATCATTGACAACACTTTCGGCGGAAGGATGTCGATGCCGGGATTTAAGATGGAAAGTGTCAGTGACAGCAGATACCAGGATACAGACTACAGATCATGGAATTTCGTATCTACGAAACCTGCCGGATCATTGCATATCACCATAGCTCTTGCCGACTCACAGTCTTCGATAGGAGAGTGGCAGGATATCCTCCGCAATACAGAACGTTCTGTCGACAGCAAGAAAGACATGAAGGCATCGCGACAGTGGTGGAGACAATTATGGAAAAGAAGTTGGATCAAGGGAGAAGGCGAAGCCGGAGAAATCACACGCAACTTCACCCTATTCCGATACATGCTCGCTTGCAACGCACATAGCGAATGGCCGACGAAATTCAACGGAGGCTTGTTTGTCTTCGATCCCTGTTTCGTAAAACCGGAATTCACATTCACCCCTGACTTCAGGAATTGGGCCGGCGGACCGCATACAGCCCAAAATCAAAGACTTGTATACTGGCCGGCACTGAAGAACGGAGATTTCGACATACTCCGTCCCCAGTTGCAATTTTACAAACGAATACTCAGGAATGCAGAACTCCGCAGCGAGGTATACTGGCATCATAAGGGTGCAGCTTTCACCGAACAGATAGAGAATTTCGGGCTGCCGATGTATCCGGAATACGGAACCAAGCGCCCCAAGGATTTCGACCGCGGCCTGGAATACAATGCCTGGCTGGAATATACCTGGGATACTATTCTCGAATTCTGTCAGATGGCACTCGACGCGAATTCCTATTCAGGCGAAGATATCGATGAGTATATCCCCATGATCCAGTCGTCCGTAGACTTCTTCGACTATCACTACAGATATCTCGCAAAGAAGAGAAGCGCCAAGGAACTTGACGACAGAGGGCATCTTATTATCTATCCCGGATCAGCCGGAGAGACCTTCAAGATGGCATACAATCCTACCACAACAACGGCAGGACTCAAAGTCGTAGTATCGTCATTGCTTGATTATTTCCATGGCAGACCGGAATATGACACTCTGGCCAGTCGAGACAGTGCACTACTGAAGACCATTCCCGAGATTCCGTTCCGATATGCCGACGGACATAAGATGCTGGCTCCGGCAGAAACCTGGGCGAGAGTGAACAACGTGGAGTCGACAATGCTCTACCCCGTGTTCCCATGGAAGATTTACGGTGTGGGAAGACCAGATATCGAAACGGCCATAAACACTTGGAAATACGATTCTCTGGCTGTCAAATTCCGCACTCATACAGGGTGGAAACAAGACAACATCTTCGCAGCCGAGCTCGGTCTTACCGAGGAAGCGAAGCAACTCGCTCTGAAGAAACTAGGCGACGGCCCGTACCGTTTCCCCGCATTCTGGGGCCCCGGATACGACTGGTCACCCGATCACAACTGGGGAGGCAGCGGCATGATAGGACTGCAAGAGATGCTCGTGCAGGAAGCCGGAGGGAAGATTTATCTCTTCCCCGCATGGCCGAAAGACTGGAACGTAGATTTCAAACTTCATCTGAGCAGGAATACGACAATTGAGGCAAGACTGAAAGGTGGGAAAATAGAGAAACTCATAGTCTGTCCCGCGGAGAGGAAAGCCGACGTCGTCAGTTCCATCTAGCAGATCATCCAAAGAAAATTCGCCACTCCATCACTTCTCCGGAAGGATCACCACACCCTTCTGTTTCTTACCATCCATCATAATCTTGAGAGGTTTGTCGAATCTCACATGTCGTACGAATTTCGTCTCCTCCACGGCAGGCATACTGTCGAGCAGCTCTTTCTGCATCAGTCCGTCTCCCGTATAAGGATTTATTGTAAAATATCCCACCCCGAAGCTTGTCAGATTCTGGAAGAAGTGAGTACCCTGGCTCGGATCCACATGATAATTCTTCAATCCCTCCTCAACGATAACCCTCGCCGCGCTGATATGCGGCCACTTCACGGGAATGCCGAGCCAGTAATCGCTCGACCCCCAACGCCCCGGTCCTATCAGCACATAATTATTTCCGTCGGCGAGGAACTGTCTGTTCATCCGTTCTATCTCGTCGGCGATGGCAGGATTATTCATCGCGGAGAAATCATCCCCTGTCTTCACATATATCACATCAGTCACATCATCGCTGATACCATGCCCGAGCGACATATCCGATCTCAACAGACATTTCTCATCAGGGATGGAGTCGAGATCCTCATCGAGCATCTGTTTGCTGTCGACGATAGGACGAATCTGAAGAAGATAAAATTCCCCTACCGGTTCGTTCTCCTCCGCCTTGTCATTTACCACGCAGGCGAATTCGATCTCCACAGGCCGTCGCATACTGTCCTGCCCGTATTTCATAGCCATCTGCATGATCTCCGGGAACGGGAACACCCCCTGCTGCAGCACACCGCAGAAAGATATTATTTTTCTACCGCCCTCATAAACTCCCTCGCGAATCACCTGATCGTAGGGATCGTATGTAGAGGCGATATACTGCAACGAGTTATCCTTGTCAGCCTCCTTCACTTTGAGTTTCAGGATGTTAAAACCATCATCCACCTTGAAATCATCACCCACATGTTCCATGTCGAGAGCATAAAACTGCGTCTGGGTCTCTTTCAAAGCAATATCCATCTCACTTGTTTGCAGTACCTGATTAGGATGATAAGGACTCACCCTCAGCGTCTGTCCACCGTCGACGATATACTTTCCGAGTCCGAGAGCAAGACTGGCTATACCATCTTCCGCCGTCTCATCACCGATGGGATAATAGTTGATACTGCGAAGCACACCGCTGATATTCGGATAGAAATGATTGCCGTACTGCCGGCCCACCACCTCCTGCAGAATGACAGCCATTTTTTCCTGATCGATCACATTCGACGTGGCAGTCATATACGCCTTCGAATCCCGGTAATAAACCGATGCATAGACACCTTTTATAGCAGCCGCGAGCATTCTCAGCATCTCGTATTTGTCATCAAGTCGAGGGATCATATAAGTAGAATAGATTCCGGCAAACGGCTGATAATGAGCATCCTCGAGAAGGGATGACGAACGGATCGCGATAGGACTGCGCGTAGCCTCGAAGAAAGTGAAGAAGTCGGCAATCAGTCTGTCGGGCAACTGTGCCCTTAGGAAATGCTGAAGTATCTCCTCGTCAGAGGCATCGCTCAGAGCTATCTGATACAGATTGTTGGATATCATAAACTCATCGAAGATATCAGTACAGAGCACGAGAGTCTTCGGGATCTGCACCGTTGCCCCGTTGAAAGAATTGAAATCCGGATGCATCTTTATCACGTTGTCAAGAAACGCCAGACCACGCCCTTTACCTCCGAGCGACCCCTCGCCGATGCGGGCGAAGTGAGAGAACTTGTCAAAGCGCTCTCGGTCGAAAACAGCCACGACGCCGAGGTTCTTCATATTTCGGTATTGCACTATGGCATCGTAGATGATTTGTCGGTGAGCCTGCACATCCTGCAACTTATGCCACGTGACATTCTTCAGGAATGCCGACACCGGGAATATCGCACGTGCGCACAACCAACGGCTCATGTGGTTCCTCGAAATGTGATAGAGCATAGAGTCGTCAGGAATCTTGAAGATATTATCCTGCAGATCCTTGAGATTTCTTACCCGGAGCACCTCGTCGTGAGTCTTGGGATCTCTGAAGATAAAATCTCCGAAGCCCATGTGTTCCTCGAGCATATTACGGAGATCAAGACTCATCTTCTTCGAATTCTTGTCGACAAAATAAAAGCCCTCGGACTCTGCCTCGGCACGGTTTTCCGCCTCGCTCGACTCAATGATAAGTGGTATATACTCATCACATTTGCGGATTTCCCGCAACAGTTTCAGTCCAGCCTTAGGATCTTTGTCTGCGCGGAAAGTGGTAAATCCGTCAAACTTATTCACAGAAATCTGCGATCCCTCCGGCTGTGTCTCCAGAGCAGCCGAACCAGAATTTTCTTCCGATGTCATCGGAAATCTCACATCGCTGATCACACCCAGAGTATTATCTTTGAAACGCTGATATAGCGACATTGCCTCCTCGTATGTTCTGGCCAGCACCACCTTGGGCCGTCCCCTCATTCTCATCGTAGCAGAATGCCGGTTCAAGGCCTCGGTCGAGAAACTCTTGCTCTGCGCAAGGATATAGCTATACAGATTGGGAAGTATCGACGAATAGAAACGGATACTATCTTCGACGAGCAGGATCATCTGCACTCCGGCCTCCTTGATATCGTGCTCCAGATTCATCCTGTCCTCGATAAGTTTTATTATGGAGAGGATGAGATAAGTGTTTCCCAGCCAGCAGAATACATAGTCGAAGATACTAAGATCCTCGTTCTGCATTCGTTTTGTGATACCGTGTGAGAAGGGAGTGAGGACGACACAGTGAATATCCGGGAACAATTCCTTTATCTGTCGTGCCACGGTGAAAGCATCGTTATCAGCATTACCCGGCATACAGATCACGAGATCAATCTTCGTGGTATCGAGAACCTCTTTAGCCTCTTCAATCGTCGACACCTGCGTGAATGTCGGCGGATATCTAAGTCCGAGATCCATATATTCGTTATATATCTTCTCCTCCACCCGTCCGTCGTCTTCAAGCATAAAAGCATCGTAGGGATTGGCCACGATAAGCACGTTGTAGATGCGTCGCATCATCAGGTTGACGAACGACACATCCTTCAGATAGAACTTACTCCATTCCTGTGGTATTTTGCTCTCCATAATCCATTGCGTTTTGTCTGCCACAAAGGTAGCGGAAATATCTCAAAGCACCAAAAAAAGAGATACTTTTTTTAAAAATAGTGCATAATAATCTAAATTTATTTAAAAAAGTCGCAAATTCTTGGCAGTTCCGTTTTTTTGGAATACATTTGTAAAAAATAATAACGTAAACAATTTTGTATAACTAATTTTATCATCAATTATGGAAGTAGAGAAAATTATGCAGGAACTCTCGAGAAAGCATCCGGGAGAAGCAGAATATCTGCAGGCAGTAAAAGAAGTTCTCAACTCAATCAAGGATGTTTACAATCAGCATCCTGAATTCGAAAAGGCCAAGCTCATCGAGCGCATCGTGGAGCCGGAGCGTGTGGTAACATTCCGCGTGCCCTGGACCGACGACAAGGGCGAGGTGCATGTAAATCTTGGTTATCGCGTACAGTTCAACAGCGCTATCGGCCCCTACAAGGGTGGTTTGCGCTTCCACCCGTCGGTTAATCTGTCGATACTGAAGTTCCTCGGTTTCGAGCAGACATTCAAGAATGCCCTCACCACACTGCCTATGGGCGGCGGCAAGGGCGGAGCCGACTTCTCTATCCGCGGCCGCAGCGACAATGAGGTGATGCGTTTCTGCCAGGCATTCATGACAGAGCTTTACCGCCATATCGGTCCCGACGAGGATGTGCCGGCCGGTGATATCGGTGTAGGCGCACGAGAAATCGGTTATCTGTTCGGAATGTATAAGAAGCTGACCCACAAGTGGGAAGGCGTGCTCACCGGCAAGGGCCTCGAATGGGGAGGTTCCCGCATCCGTCCTGAGGCTACCGGTTTCGGAGCATTGTACTTCGTTCACCAGATGCTGGCCGGCAAGGGTATCGACATTGCAGGCAAGACCATCGCAGTGAGCGGTTTCGGCAATGTGGCATGGGGTGCTGTCACCAAGGCCACCCAGCTCGGCGCCAAGGTCGTCACCCTATCCGGCCCCGACGGATATATCTACGATCCTGACGGTATCAGCGGTGAGAAGATAGACTATATGCTCGAGCTCAGAGCCAGCGGTAATGATGTATGCCAGCCCTATGCTGACGAATTCCCCGGAGCACAGTTCTTCCCCGGCAAGCGTCCTTGGGAGCAGAAGGCAGACATTTATCTTCCCTGCGCTACGCAGAACGAGCTCAACGGAGAAGATGCCGACAGGATACTTGCCAACAAGCCTATCTGCGTGGCAGAGGTTTCCAATATGGGATGCACTGCCGAGGCAGTCGACAAATTCATTGATGCCAAGATGCTCTTCGCTCCCGGCAAGGCAGTCAATGCCGGCGGTGTAGCGACATCTGGTCTTGAGATGACCCAGAATTCAGTTCGTCTGAGCTGGAGTTCTGAAGAGGTAGACCAGCGGCTGCATCAGATAATGTCGAGCATCCACGACCAGTGCGTGAAGTACGGCAAGGAATCCGACGGATATATCAATTATGTCAAGGGCGCCAATGTAGCCGGATTCATGAAAGTAGCCAACGCGATGATGGCACAAGGTATTGTATAACGAAAATATTTGCCAATGAGAAAATTGTTGATATTATTCCTGATACTGCTGGGAAGCATCGTATCAGCGGAGGCACAGACAACCGCCAAATCAGCCCAGGCATCCAAGGGCAAGGCTTCGTACTACGGACGGAGCATGCACGGCAGAAGGACGAGCAGCGGCGAGAGGTATCATAACGACAGTCTCACCTGTGCGCATCGCAGATTCCCTTTCGGAACGAGATTGAGAGTGAAGAATCTGTCAAACGGCAAGGAAGTCATCGTGAGGGTGACTGACAGAGGGCCGTTCAGAAAAGGCCGGATCATCGATTTGTCGTGGGCCGCAGCGAAGAAGATCGGAATGCTCAGATACGGCATCGCTCTTGTCGAGGTGTCTGTTTACAAAGGCGATCCTAAGGAAATCGACGATGATCCTGAAGCAGAAGATATGGAATGATATCAGCACAGACTAAAAAAAGGCTCTCGCAATGAGAGCCTTTTTTATTAATACCAATCACCGCCTGATTACAGCAGCGCTTTGATTTTCTCTTCGAGTTTGGCTTTCGTAGATGCTCCGACAAACTTATCCACCTGTTCGCCCTTCTTGAAGAAGAGGAGGGTAGGAATAGTGCGGATACCGAACTGAGCGGCGATATCCTCGCACTCCTCGACATCACACTTACCGATCACCACCTTACCGTCATATTCCTTTGCCAGTTCGGAAATGATAGGAGCAATCATACGACAGGGGCCGCACCATGTAGCCCAGAAATCAACTACCAGCGGAGTTTCGCCATTTTTCAGCTGTTCGAAATTCTCGTTTGTAATCTGTACTTCCATCTTGTTCTTTTTTTAATGGTTAATTTAATACAATAGTTCGTTAAAAATTTGACAATTACGCCGCGTCAGCGACGCCATAATATAAGAGTTCTTTGAAATCATTGGTATTTAATAGTTTGTTCGGCTTGTGACCAGACT
>Ga0065711_1034118_pt1 | contig 24290 bp, 9 predicted proteins | sample Hoacrofraction12_FD_59098 | JGI IMG/M metagenome (GOLD analysis project Ga0065711, IMG submission 59098) | Hoatzin crop microbial communities from Cojedes, Venezuela - Epithelial fraction 12 v2 (version 2) | ecosystem: Host-associated > Birds > Digestive system > Esophagus > Crop | place... | reverse complement strand
CAGTGACAGGACAAGGGGCAATGGGCACAAAATGAAGCAGAGGAAGTTCCATCTGAACAGGAGGAAGAACTTCTTCCCTCTGAGGGTGATGGAGCACTGGAACAGGCTGCCCAGGGAGGTTGTGGAGTCTCCTTCTCTGGAGATCTTCAAGACCCGCCTGGACAAGGTCCTGTGCAGCTTGCTGTAGGTGACCCTGCTTCGGCAGGAGGGTCGGACTAGATGACCCACAGAGGTCCCTTCCAACCCCTACCATTCTGTGATTCTGTGATTCAGTTCATTTAACTTGCAGTCTTGCTTTTCCCTAATTTAAAAAGTTCTCAGTGATTGATTACAGAAGTAGTAAAGACAGCTAAAACAATTTCTGCTATGAGTTATTAATGTTACAACTACTTTAAGGGCAATTTAAATGTCATTACGGGCCTCCACAATATATTAATGGACAAGTTTAATGGTCAAATTCTTTATGTCATTGATATGAGAAATCTGGACTGACAGTATATTTTTAGACTTGATAGTGAATTCATGACATCCAAAGATTTAAATGGAGATCTATTTGACATACATGTGAATACACTACTGATCTCTTGTGTGTAAAAGGTAATTCTAAAAATAAAGACCATGTTGGGTCAGTTACAGAGGGTTTTAGCTGAAGTCATATTATAAGGGATGTACGCACTTGAGGCAATCAAGTAACTGCAGCAAAATTAATATTATAATCATAAATGTTTATGGAATGTAAATCTAAATAAATGGTGATTTATAACCATGATAGGTACTACAACTTTGTTCATGTGATAGACTACACTCCTGTCTGAGGTATGAACTCCTCCAGCAAAGACGAGATCATGGCAAGTAGCTGGGACACTATCTTTGACCTCAGTTTACGCACGTAGCTGATGACGGCATACTGTTTTACTCATGTTGCCATTAAAAACGTGAGATTTTGGTTGAGGAATCAGTTTCCAGTGGAAATCACACAAAAAAATTTTGGCTAAAGGGTTCATCAGGACTCACTGTCAGTAATCTCAGAAAGTGTAGTTATACTATAAGTTCTGGGGCACTGGAAACAGCTTTCCAGCAGGTCAGCCCCAGCCTGTACAAGTGCCTGGGGTTATTCCTCCTCAGGTGCAGGACCCTGCATTTGCCCTTGTTGACCTTCATTAGGTTCCTCTCCACCCAACTCTCTAGCCTGTGAGTAACCACATTCTTCATTTCTAATTAGACTGGCTTTGAATATCTTACTTTCCTGTTCCAGTATGTATAATTCAGTCCTTTGGAAGGGGTTTTTATGTGTTTTTCTCTTTTTAATAAGTTTAACAGACCTGAATACTTAAGCCACTGAATTTCACTTAACGCCGGGAGCTATGAGTACAGCCCCAAGTTTTATTGTCTGATTGATTCATGTTCTGTCTCTGGCAGGTTATCTTTTTCTTGTGTTTGCACTTTCTAGCTGTATTCTAGACTACAGCTATTAAAATTCGTTTACAGGCCAGCTCTTGCAGAAATGTTAGCATATGATTGATGCAGACCATTGAACATTTTTTAATTCTGTATTTGTTACTCCAGGATACTGGTTAACAAGTTATTTCATGAGCAGACTCCAGCGTGGCACAACATTTCAGTGAAGAAAATATCATTGACAAGCCCTATTTAGTTTTGAATATGATTTTGTGAACCTCCACTGTGGAGCTGAGTAAGAGATAACCTAGAAGACTGGAAGACTGCCCTGAATCACATAGATGACTCTTCCACTTGCCACATGCCCGTTCCCGGTATAGCTGCTTCCACATTTCAAGCTTAATTATCCCTTCTGCTTCACATTTCTATCTTTGTATTTGCAGTTACTTTTAATATAACAAATGTGATAGTGATGAGCAACAGAACTGTTTGAATAAGTACCCATCTATGAATGTCAAAACCTGCACAGAATTTAAGTGAAATTAAGGCTACTGTCTTGGATGCCCCATCCAACAAAAATAAGCAGTGGCATACAGAAAAGCATCTGTCCTAACTCTTATACAGTATATTTCTCCTATGAAATTTAGTGTATCTCATGTTACACTGCATAGCATTCAGTGGTGGCAAGGTAAAATGAAAAATATAGAATATCAGTGTTTCCTTGTTCTCTTCAATGATATATGTTAAATAGAGACATTTAAATCAATTGATCTATTAAACTTATGTCTGTGCTAATTGGCCTCACAGGCTGTGTGGTGGGACAGGTCATGCAGCCATCTGCATTTAACTCAGTTTTAAAGTTTGCTTTGACATTTACTTTTATGCTTCAGGTGCTGTGATTAAATAGAAATGATGAATGAGTGCTGTAAATGACTACTCAGTTGTCTGGGGTACAATGTTACCACTTCTCCAGCATGACCTCTAACTAATTTCCTCGATCACTTTCTCTCCTGATTTATTTGGAGTAGTCATTTCTGACCCCCAGATATTTCTAAAACCCCACATTTTTCTCCCTGTTCAGCTATTGCTCCCTCTCCACAGGGTTTCCATTCATTTTTTCAATCAGTAGATGTAATTGTGAAAGGTCTTAAAGTTCCTTGAAGCATTAGATACTGAGGTACTGCCTGTTTCATTTGCTGTGGGACAAATTTGTATCAGCTTATTGTAGTCATACCCAGGTTAGATGTCTACAGCATAGCCACTCAGCTGGGCTTCCCTTAAAGTCAAGGGAGTGAAATAATCACTTTTGGACATAATTTGTCTTATTTGAGACTGAGATGGATTGTGATCTACAGATGCTGATTTCTTACTACACGTGACCATCACGGGAACAATTATTACATTAGGTATAGATGTCAAACTTTCAGTGAATACATCTGACATATATGTGTATGTCTGGTCAGAGAATAAGATAATCTTACTCTTTACAGATTCTCAGAGATACAAAATACTAGTAATTGTATGGGCTGGATGCATTTCAGAATAATTTAGTTCCCCTTAAAAAGAGAAAAGGAGAACAAGACAATAATATCAAAGTGATTAAGATTCTGTTGCTTGTTGCTGAAGAAAGGCAATTATCGAGAGCCTCATAGGTAATTACAGAGTTACTGTACAATGATCCTGGCTTTCTTATTTTCTTTTTGGTAGAATTAAAATTGATTTGATTTTAATTCCACTTATATATCCAAGCCAGACGCCTAAGTTAAGCCCACAATGTTCATATCGTTGCACTGAAAATGGCACTATTTAGGGATGCCCTGAGTCTAAATTTGGCCATACTGCGGACAAGCTGACCATGTCTGGTCTTCTAGACAGTCTCAACTCAGCCTGAACTCTTGCTACTAAACCCACCTGATCTTATGCCTCACAGTATCCTAACCCTTCAGTGAGTAACTTCAGATGCCTTCAATGTAGGATTTTGCTTTTCCCAGATCTATGACATCAAAACCACAAAAAAAGAAAATATATTTGAACCTTGAGAACATTCTATATTCCACCTGAAACTGAGGTTTTACTTCTGCTAACTGTAACATGGCCATCCTAGAAACAGTTCTCTTATGTTCCTGAGTCCAGGCACCACAGGTGCTCCAAACAAGTGCTGGGGGCTGCTCCATGTGGCACTGAAAATGTATCCAGGCAGACAGGGCATTTTATGAAGAAAAATGTCAAGGAGTCTAAAACACAAACACTTAGATAGTCATTTTTTAAATAAGTGAGGAAGCCTTCCTGCCTAGATCTGGGAGAGGCTTAGGAAAGTTTAAATAAAAGGCTGCAGAGGTGAGCTCAATAAGCAAACTGGATTCAATAACTACATAATCATCATTGAAGAGCTTCTTTATTCTGCCACTCTCTACTTTTCCTCTTTCAGAAAATGAGTGATTCTTTCTTCATTTGCAATGAAATTTATCTTCTGATTTATGGTAATAAAACTAGAGCTCTTGATGGAGTATTTAAAATCCCTGAATAACTCATTATGACTTTTCTTTTTACTTTTTATTTCCTAAATAATCTTCACAATTGACTGTAATGCAAATCCAAGTATTGATTTTGAGTCATTATCTTCCTTTGTGCAGTCAGTAAACACTTTAAATTCTGTTTAAGGTGTGCATAACTCTTAACAATGAATTCTGGAAGACAAATATTGAAAATTCCATGTTAAATGATGCTCTGAATGACTGCATTATTAGCGTGTACAGTAAATTTCTAAGGACTGGTTTTAAAAGCTAAGCTGTGAGAAGAAAGTATTCAGTATTAAACAATATATCATTTCCTACAGTATCGCAAACTTTTTTCCTTCTACTATGTTCTGCTGATTCTATAAAGATAATTATTTCTATTACAATTTTAAAATCATTCCAGAAAAAAAAAAAAGGACATTATCAATGGATCAAACAGATTGACATATTGCTTGGACATTTTAATTTGACATTGTGACTAACTTATCACATTTGACAGCTGAACATCTTTTATGAAATCAATATATTATTTTGCCTTTCCTGACTACCTGGGGCTCAGACCTCTGGTAGAGAAAAATATTCTGTATTTCTGTATTCTGGACAGAAGTCTACCCAGTCACCAATTTTGTTTTGAGACAGGACTGACTTCTATTCCATATCTCTTACTATTCAGAAGAAGCTGGTCTTCAATCAGAAACTTGTTATTAACAAGGAAAAATATCTTTGAGGAATATGTCCAATCCCAAATTAATTCAAAACATTTTGGTTACACAGTAACAAAGGGGCAAAGACAGTTTCTTTCATCATTGAGAAAAATGAGCAAAATTTTGAGCAACGACTTAGTCAAATCTAACTAGAATTATCATTTCATTTTAAGGTACATACATTGCTCAGAAGACTGGAGTATCGCAAACTTCAGAAGGTGAGGAAAATTCAGCAAGATTCTGTTAGCTTTTAGCTGCTAATAAAGCATTCTTCTAGGCATTGTATTTCCAGACCAGCAAAATCTGGAGCGTACAAAGATCCTGTAATCCAAACACCAGATATTCAGCATGTGTTTAGGACAGATGGTTAGTAGGGTGGCTACAATAGTTGATTAAACAGGCAACAATATTAAAATCATTCCAAATACAGCAATTAGGGAAATATCTGCACACTGATGTTCTGTTTATATTATTGCATTTAGCTACATAATTGTGGGCCAAAGCTGTTGATATGACCCAGTTTTGCACTTACATCCTTCCAGCTGGATATTTTTAATAATACACTCTTAACCTGATTCTTAATCTATGGTAAATGGTTACAACTAAATCCTCTGATAAATGTAAAGGTCTTATTTGAGTTTCATGAAGCGTGTTTGCCTATTTACATAAAAAGGTTAATGTGAATAAGAGATCCATATTACGCTGAGGGAAATGGTGCAGAACCTTCGTTGGATTTCTGTTTGAATAAATCTATACCCAGTTCCCAGCACACTAAATCGGCTTTTAGTGCAAAGTGCTTGTGTAGTTCTGCCAACCTGTCCTAACTAGAGTTTAGGACTTTTGCTACTTCTATCTGTAGAGGATCTGAATAACTTTGATATAAAACCAGTAGAAGATGAAAATTTTTGTTCTTTTTTTAAATTGTTGTGGCTCACTGTTACTCGGTCCTGCCTAAACCTCTATTGACACTAATTTTGGTGCCACTTTCAGTGGTCAAGCACCAACACTCTGGTGGCAGTAAAACACCGAAAGGAAGGTGTTTGATCAGCTTTTATTTCTGTTAGGGGTCAAAAAAGAAAGGAGATTAGAAAATCTCATATCAGAGCAACTTTTTGAGTCTGCTGTGCTTCACCTTTCCTCCCTGCCTCACCAAAAGAGTTAAGTGGCAAAAAATGCGGAGAAGCAATGCTAAGCATTTCTTTATATATCATGTCTGTACTCAGTGTTTACTATAAGGTGGAAGTAATCAAATGTCATCTTTCCTCCAACTGCTCAGGTGTGTCTAGTTGTTACTGGATGCAAAGTATGCGTGCCTTTGAGGGCCATTACACCATGAAAACTTTACAGAAATTTCCTAATCATTTTATCCTTATCTACCTACTCTTTAAATTTAAGTCACTGATATTTGGTTGATGCTTTATTTTTACAGGCAATGAGAATCTGGATGACAGTGTTTTCTGTTTCCTGATGCAACATTACATGCAGCTGTACACCATCAGCATATGGCAGGCTTAAAAGCATTTTATAATGTTGCTGACTGGTTTAGCACATATGTTGAACTGGGAAGAGGAAAACTTCTATTCTTTTGAACCCGCAGGGAAAAAAAAGGCTTCTCATTATTGACAGTATTGTCATACTTGAGATTCACCTAAGAGAAAGGAGTATAATTGTGGGTGATCTGCTCTTTCAATTGCTACTTAATATTTGAGAAAATATTGTGGTATCCCTTATAACATTGTTACAAACAAGGAACAGCATGGATGCTTTGCTCTGTCTTTCACTAGGAACATATAGTCTCTCAGGAAGAATGTCTCTCTCTCTGTAGCACAGGTTAAGTATAAAACCTGATTCTGAATGTGGGAAAGTGGGGTAAGGCAAAATGCTGCAGGAGACAGGCAGCAACTATCATCAAGACACTTAGTTAGGCATGATTGGAGATGAAAGTAGGAGAATACCCAAACATCAACTCTAGTAAGTGTAGAATGTCTGTGCTGGCACTCAGAGCATACTAAAATATCTTTTAAGTGCAGCGTCTGCTAATTTATTTTCTGTTTCCTGACAAACTGCAGGCATTCTCAAAAAAATCATAATCCAAACCAAAACAATCCTCTTTCTCCCCACAAAAAGAAATCTTCCCAAGTAATGCATTTGTCATTCAGCAGCTTGAATTCAGTAGTGATGGTGCCACAGCGACCTGACTGTCTCCGGAGTACTTTAAAGTGTATTTTATTTTATGCAAAACATGAATCCTCCAAAGTCAGTGGCACAACAACATGTTAAATTCCTCCTTTTGATATGTGTAAGCTACACTGCTTCACACCTGTAATCAAGTGCTTGTTTTGATCCCATGATGTGACCTGATGGAGTAACAGTGAGATAATAGAGGACTGTGGAGGTTCACTACTAAGCAACTTTACAACTTTTCTGGTAATATTTCTACATAACAATGCAATAATTCTATTCCATATCTAATGGACTTTTTGAACAGTTCACCTTTCTTTCTTCCATCTTCAGGAGCCCAGAGAGACACCCAGAATTATATTTCTTACCTTCCTGAGACATTACACTCCCTTGCCTTGCAGAGATGAGCCTTGCCCGAAGCTCCCATGGCTTGTAAGAGCAATGCCTCTCGTTGAGAGGCTCACTGTACAAAGGCGTGAGGTGACCTCATATGTCTCTACAGCTCTTTCTCTATGACCCTTCACAAAACAGAAGATTCATGTCAGGCTAACGAAAAGGCCATTGACTTGAACTAGATACTTTTTGCACATTTCATTGTACAGTTGCATCACCAGAAATGAAAAGACAAAAGCTTTGTAATATTAAGGAGAAATAACAGCTACAGGGCTACCAGTAGACACGATGGGTGCAAGCATACAGCCAGAACCCGAACATTGCCGCTCCTGAAAGACATAAGAATCAAACTGAAAGGTGTGAAAAAATTAACTAGGAAGTATTTTTAGAAGCTGTAGTTGAACATTGTTATCTGTGTATTTGTGTATTTGATCTCATACCAAGGTCTAGAAAAATTACGGCAATATAAAGTATGATCTTAAAATTGCAGCTGTTCAAGGTATCCTTTTAAAGGTGTTTAACATCTGTACATATGCAGCTGTGATCATAAGCTAAAGTTCTGCCTGACAGAGGCAACAGGACAGAAATAAATGTGCAATTCACAGTACTGAATTATAATGCAGCTGTAAAAAGAGAAGTGCTAACGTTGCTATGTTCTGTTTCCTTGAAATAACGCTGAAAGTCAATTCATTTGGGGAACAGAACTTGTCGTGGCTAACTAGTTAGGCCTGCAGAATTCAAGGTGCTGGAAAAAGCATTCCTCCTGTCCAGTATCTATTTAACCTATTAAGCCGAAATCTACTCGGTTTTTTTATGTGACACCTCAAGGCTTACAAAGAGCAGAAAGCAGTACAGTTACAGAGGGAAAAATGCCTCAGATTGCTGTCATATTTACAAAGGAATCAGATCTCAGTATTGATCTCCTGCTCTTTTTGCTTTTGGTGTACATCAGCTAACTATGGCATTAACATTTATAATAATAATTATTACTTTTCTTTTGCATACTTGGGGAACTTAAAAAAAAAAAAAAATCATCCATTAGCTACAAGACACTGACTTCCATTTTTTGTGCCAAGGACAACCAAGATGTAAAGGAATATATACGAAATAGAAAGAGGTGCTGGCATTGCATCATTGTTCAGCTACTACGTATTTATATAAACTATTTTCTGGCATATCAGTATATCATTCTGTATCGGATTTGCGTAGCAAGGTTTTGGTAGTGGGGAGGGCTACAGGGGTGGCTTCTGTGAAAGTGAAGAACAGGACACAAAATTCACATTAATTTCAGAGCAAGTAATGGGAAGAATTTTTAATACTATTTTGAAGACTGCAATTCATACCTCCACCTCTGACAGGCCATGTTATTTACAGCTTTGAAATAAAAGTAGACTTCAGGTCTCGCATAAGACACAATGCACACCATTTATGCCAGATTTTTCTCTGATTTTGGAGAATAATAATTGGACCAGTGATCTCAAAATAAAATGCTTGCACTTCAAACAATGAGTTAGATGACATGAAATGGGAGCAGAGACCTGTTTCATGTCAGTGATCTTTCAATTTTATTCAGAGAAGTTGCTGCTGCTTGCATTTTGTCATTTTTACTTTTGCTCCTGTGCGTACTGCTTTGTGGCTATAGAAACAGCAAAGAAAACTAATCTGTTACTTTGAAACCTATTATTCAGATGTTTTCCTCCGTTTTGTTTTTTAATTCCACCCTCCCCTGATGTTACTCTTTGCTCATTTTTCTGGTCTGCTCATTTCTCTGGTCTGAAGCTTTGAAGGTAGGGAGTAGAGGGGTTTTTACTGTTGTTAGTTTAGTGCAATATTATTTTAGGGAAGACAAAAAAAACACCTTCTTCAATAATGCTTTAAATTTCCAGACTGGCTAAGTCAGATTTCTTCTGGGGAAAATCTGCTTTCTCATCGGAGTCCATGAGAAGCACAGTCCCTTGCTCACAGCTAACGGAAGGAGAGAGGAGGACAGATGGGGTGTAGGAGATAGGTGGAGCCAAAGCTGTGCCACAGTGCAATTAGGTCTACTCTATGAACTGCTAATTAGCAAACAATTAAAACAACAGTATACACAGTGGTGTCAGTAATCTCACAGTTATGGGAATTATCGCATGATCTAGTAAGATTAAATGAGAATTTTACTGTTAACTATTTTATCCCCTTTGAAGAAAATGTTTTTCTGTTATTGCCTTGTTCAGTAAATCTTTCAAGATGCTGCTTTCATTGTCTTTTGCTTAGATAGAAGTGGAAGTGTACACATCACTTTACAAAACATGCTGAATGATTAATGACTATCTCAAAGAATTTGCAATGGAAATAAAAAAGATATCAAGAACAACTGTTCAGAAAACAGATGTGGTAATGTCAGGGAAAAGAAAGAAAAAAAGAGAAACGTAGGATGATTAGGCAAAGAAGAGGACTCTAAGTATTTGCTAATGAGTCCCTGTAGAGTATAATCAGCACTGTGTATAAAGACATTGCTGAGGCAGAAGTGGTCATATCTACACTGGGAGCTCTGCTGCACTGTCAGGGTGCATTGACAAGTGCACACATGGGTAAAGGGGCAGATGGGCGCCTGCGTGTATCTCACACCTTTCCTCTGTGCCCTGTGTCTGACTAATATGAAACACCAGAGGACAATGTTTCAGAAATGAAACATGGCCTCTGGGTAGCACAGCTGTGCTGTGCTACTGCCACAGGTGTCCTCAACCATTCATTGCAGCTCTGAAACCACTGGGTTTTGAGAAACAACAGTCCCTAGACAAATCCCTGCGTCTCCTGCCAGAAATTCCCCCTATAAATCTGGAATCTCCAAGATCAGAGCACCTGGATTTCCCTGCTGTGGAACTAAGAACTTGGATCTATTCTGAACCTCTCTTTCTGATGGTTTTGAAGTTTACCTCTACATGGCAAGAAATGCAATATGCTCTAGAGCCAGCTGCTCTGGAATTGCTACCACAGTAGCCCTGGGACATTTTTCATTCTTCAGGTACTCATAAGAAGGACTCTGTTGAGGCTTTCAATATTTCGGTCTCACACTTGGTGGGAGGATTTCCTTTGGTTATGCAGAACCAGAGCTTCCAGGCAGCATGGCCCTAGATCTTTCCAAGCAATCCTATCTGCTTCTTATTGAATGCTTGGCTAGTTTACATTTACATTTATCCATTTACAAAATACTTATCAGGATATCAGAAATATCATAGTACCATCAGTTCTGCACAAATGCTGAAAGATAGAAGAAAAATAAGATCTTGTCCAACTGCTCTGAGTCAGTGTAAATACTCTTAAGGATTCCATTAGTTTCTGATTACTTAGGCCCCAGTTAATCACTTTATCAATTAAACAGAAATGTAGAGGTTGCTTTCAGTGAAAATAGAAGCATCTGTTTGTGTTGTATTTTATACAGCTTGTACAGCAATAACTGTAGAAATTTGGGTTTTAAAAAAAGTTATCTGTGTTTTTAACATGAAAGACCCCAGATGAAAAAGAAACAGACCTTCTGCTTGTTTTTCTTTGTGCAACATTTTATGCTAGATGTAGTTATTGCTATATATACATACTATATTTTGGCTCCACTTTAAACTGTCTGGAAAGGGGGAAAAAAAAGAATTACATTTCCAGCTCCATTTAGTCCTTCTGTATTTTAATACTAGTGTTGAAATAAGTACTAATCCAATCCAAAACCATTTATTCAATACGAAACACACCTCATTGGGTAAATTAAGCAGCAACTTTGTGTTTTAATTGAATACACAGAGAAGTCTTCTGGGGCAGCATTACTGCTCTGCAGTACCTGTTTAGCAAAGCAAGACAGCTTGCTGTAAGCATTCTGGAACTGGGTGTCTGTGCTAACTGTAACAGGAAATTATGGGGTTTGATTAGAATTAAATGTGAATTACTCAATAATGTTGAAGAAAAATAATCTGTAGTACTTAAGCTTGTTAGTTACGTAAAACTCATAAAGGAGGTCTACTTATTAAGAGATTTAATTAAGCAAACAGGTCTTCTTGCCAAAGTCAGCTTTCCAGCCTTATGGAACAATGATTCTGCTGGGTGTACTTAGCTTGTTTGTTGTTCAGTTTTAAGTGTCTATAAGTAAAGAAGTCAAAAATGTGCCTAAGCACCAAAGAGATTTAATCCAACTCACTAAGACTTCAATTTATGTGCATATCAAATATCCTGACAAAGCAAGAACTAAATGGTATAACCAGTGTGAAAGTTTATCAGGTGTGGGTACAATTCAGCCTTAATTTTAAGAAGTTGCTTGAATTGTATATACTTCAAAATCGACAAAGGACTTGCTATCTAATTAAGAAATGTATATCACTTCACCACTGCAGTATCTGAGTACCTCATAACCTCTAACTTCTATCTGAAAGAACAGCATTAATTCCATTGTAGAACGAAGATACAGTAAGATGGAAGTGAGAGTAAACGCATGTCTTGTCCATTTGGAAGAAGCCATATTCCAGCCTTATATGCCAAACATCCTTGTAGAGGATTTTATAAGAATTAGGAGCCAAGACAGATATTCACAAAATACATCAAGGAAGTAATCAAGAACAGTTAAGGAGAGAATGACATTCAGTGATTATAGAAAGCAAATTTCCGAGAAGACAATGGCACCACTGTCTTGACATTGTACACAAATGAACCGAATTCAGCAGCCTTGAGGCACTGTCAGAATACCTGACAGTAGCTGAAGGACTATCATGGGAGAATGGATTCAAATCAGGGAGCTTTGGGTTCAGATGAGGGTAGGGATTTGAATTTCAGTGAACTCCAGTGACAATACAATCCTATGGCTAAAGGAATGAGGAAGATACACCTATTCCCCTTTCCTTCAGAAATCCACATCTACAACGTGAGGTCTCATCAGGAATAGCAAAGGACTAGTATTTAACACACAGGACCTACCAGCTTCATGGGGACACAATTTTTGTGACTGTGGGTGTCAGGCACAACAGAGGAACATGGGGACCTCACTGGTAGAGGTAACACACAGACAGAAGTACCAGTCTTGGACAATTCAGGGATTAGACAACAGCAGAACTTTTTGAATATGAAAAGTTGGCTCTAAACTGTGGTTTATTACTCTAGCCTTGAGCAGCCTTGGGCGGATCTCCCAGTTCTCAGATTTTTAGACAAATCCCTGGATGTTCTGGGGGGTTTAAACAGAGACAAGAATTCCCACACCGATTCAGAGCCAAGCTTAATCTAACCTACTACCACATGTCAAGTACAGACTTTAAAGAAAGTTTCCAGAAATCCCAGTATGAATAGAATATGGCTATTTAGCAAAAACCTTGTGCCATTCAAGAATGGTTCCAAAATTTTTTATTAGCATGATGTCAAGTGGCTATTGGGTTTAAAAAAAATAAACCAAGCTTGGATGCTTTACTGGGGAGAGATAGAGTTAGATCATGCTCAGTATTCAGTATTTGCTTGATAGACTGCCTGCACCGGGAAAAAAGCATACTTAGATGACAGTGAAGATTAGTAACAAGTATTGATCCTCTTCAGCCAGATCAAAAATATGCTCTTCTGAAAACTGAGTTATCTAAAATCTAAACTACTTCATACTGTAAGCAATGTGATAGGCCATCCATTTCTCATTAGAACTTGTAAGAGCACAGTTCGGAGAAAATGTTTCATACAGGCACATTGAATTTAAGGAGCAAAATAAAGAAATAGAGCAGGTCCAAGAGCAAATTATGATATCAAGATTGATTTCAATTAAGTCAATCATATTTACGCATATACTTCAGTGTTTTGTTGAATCAAGGGTTAAAGCAACACAGTGTGGGACAAATGAGGGATACAACCAGCTGGAATACTACATGAAAATAAGGAAAGGAAATTTAATGAAAATATTCTGATTCAAATATTCCAAATCTAAAGTATAGTTCTGCGCTCCTTGATAACTCCCTGAATACCTTGAGGCCATGTTGTGTTCAGCTTCAGGAAGACTTCAAAAAAAACAAAGCAAAGAAAAGTTTATCATTATGTGAGCAGAAGATCTTAGTTTCCGCTGTATAGATACTTCGAAGTCCAAAGTTAACTTTTCTGTGCAAATTACACTTGTTGATTTTTGCTAACAAAATTTTAGTCCTGCATAGCTGTTACAGAAAGCCAGCACTGTGGGGCTACAGGAATTGTTCAGATAACATAATCTAAAATATCTCAGACGGATCCTGACACAGAATCCTGACATCTGCAACATGAAAATTTGGATTCTTATCAAGGTCCTTATCAAGGACCCAACTTCAAATTAACAAAACACTGCAAAACTCTGTTTATAAGCAAAACACAAAGAAACCAGAAACACTTAAAAAAACACATCCAAACAAACAAAAAAATAACCAGCAAACCCACCCACCCTTCCAACCTTTAGGAAAAAAAAGACAGCAAGGAAAGTTTGCTCTGGAAAGACCTCTCTAAAGATCAGATCAGTACAACTTGTTTAGCTTCTGTCTGATAATTTTTTCTTTATTACAAATTTTCTATAATCCTTTCCCCATGCAATGGTATATACCTTTCTAGTGATAAATGAGTACTATCTATTTGTGTGAAATTGAGTATGAAGTATGTTAAATATTACTGGTATTGAGAATGATTTTAGGTAATCTACAGACATTAAACCTTTGAAGAGGGCTTCAGCTACCAAAACGAGCTGAAAGCTAAACATCGAGTAACCAGACTACAATAAAAACTTAGTGTAGGAATTTTAATACCATCTTGGTTGTCAGGAACAAAAAGAGGAAATGGAAATATTGATTTTTGCTGATAGGTCTATCAAAAAAGGAAAGTATTACAGCTCTAGTTTATATTTCCATACAAAAAATTGCCACTTGGGGAGACTAAGTATGACAAGGCTATTAAATAATAAAACTACTAGACAAGTAAATATTCCATAGGGAATTTCACTATACAAAACAGTATCAGAAGTTGGATTTGGACATTTTTTTCATTATCAAAGCTCCTCTATTTCAGAAATGGAAGCATATTCTGTCTGGCTTTTATCTAATAGTGGAAAAAGCAAAGAGTACTAATGTCCATGATTCTGACTCTGAAGGTAAGCCAAAAATCATGTCACGTGCTCAATGTAGACAATGCTACCTGCATAACGCAAGATTGTGCATTTGTGGCTTAATCAGAAAAACTAACTAAATGGTGCCCTAATTTATATCCAACAAACCTTTTCAGTACTGCTTCTATTGCTCTCAAGATGACAATCCTTATACCTGTTTATTTTCCTTGAATGGTTAAAACATGTTAAGTGAATAAACATTATTTTGTTTCTTTTATAGTTCTAAAACAGAATATAACAATCACATTTGAGGTATTTTTACTTATTTTTAAATGCCTCTTTTCATATTTCTATGACATCAAGAAGGTATTTGTTTCAGCTTTTAAATAAATGAACATGACATGTCTTACTTCCTTACTTTTGCATGTTATTGATACTGAAGATTTATATCAGTGTTGCTCCTGGCACCCTTACTTCTTTCAATTGTGCGGCCATTTACTCTGGTTTCTCTCCAGGATAGCCTCTCACTCGCCTGCAAACTGACAACTCCTACAAGACTAGTCTGTCTTACTCCAGGCCTGACATTCTGTCTTGTTAGTGTTAATTTTTCCAGTGAGTTCCTTTTAATTTTCAAAACGTACACTACATTGTTGAACTACTTGGAAATATGTTCTAGTATCCAGGAAAGAGGCTGCCTATATGCCTTTATACCCAGTGTTCAAGTTGCTTTATCACTTCTATCACTTCTGCTTTATTACCTGTAGTAAGAATAATTGAAACACAATGTTGATATCTGCCTTTTTCTTATTGGTCTGCTATAGAGTTTTTTATGTTTTTCTTCTATAAATTTCATAATTTTTCCTCTTATATTCACTTGCAAAATATACAAGAAAATACTTTGACTATTTGAATGACTATTTCCTATGAACCTTTAACTCTTAGGAAATAAATAATATATGAATTCTTTCTCTTTCAACTATACTTATTCCTTATTTTTTTCATTAAGTACATTCACACACACAAAAACAATCAGTATAAACAATTTAAATGCTGCTACTATCATCAATACTGACAATGGAACAGAAAAAAGTATGATATCTGGAAATCAGTACCACTGGAAGTATTGAGTATGATAATTCAATAGTCACCTCGCTGAAAGACCAAATATAGCAAAAACATAACATGAGGCTTATAAAAATTACTTATAAATACATGTATGTTTGCAGAAACTATGAAGATTAATAATCTCTCCTGATCTTTACTTTCACTTAGTGAACTAAAAATGAAAATCTGTATGCAAGGTTAGTTGAACATTAAGTGAATGTTTTCAAACTACTATAATGTTTTAGATATTTTTCTCTGGAGAACTCAGTAGCACTTCTCCAAAGTAGGGATTGATATTCACATCTTACAGGTGGAAAGAGTGAAGATCAGAAAGGTTAAAAGCCTGCCTGAGGTAGCAGAGTTTGTCAATAGCAAACCTGGGATTGGAATCTATAGCTAATAGTTGCCATCTATGTGCACCATTTTCTGACGGAAGACAGCTTCCTACTGAAAAAAAAACCTCAAAAACCTCAATCCCTGCCCCCCTCACAACAAAACCCCACCATCCCCCCAATGTCCTGCAAGTCTCAAGATTTTTTTTCTGCTCCTAGACTTGATTCATCGTAACTTCATAGCGATGAACAAGTGAAGGAGTTTGTAAAACAAGTATGAAACTTAGCCCAGAATTTGAAATGAAGGTATAAATAAATAACAAATATTTATGTGAACTTCAATTAAGAATAAGAAACTTCTGTGAAGTTAGACTTACAAAAGAGTAAAGGAGGACATGAAATGTAATTAGGAGACCTCTCTACTTGCTCTAAGACAGAAAAAAGACAGAAAAGTTGCTGAAGGAAAGAACTGCATCAGGAAAGCAGTCTGAAGAAAATGCTGAGGATTAAGAAAGTATATGATGAAGCAGTACAAATAGCAGAAAAAAAACCCCAAAACAATTCTAATGGATTGCCATTTACTCATATTTTGAAGCCCCCATCCCATTCACAGTGGAACTCTCCACTGAAGCTGTGGTGCATCCACGCCTGTGGCTTGCCTGGGTACCACAGCCATCTCCAGGAGAACTTACAGAATCACAGAATCATAGGTTGGAAAAGACCTCTAAGATCATCAAGTCCAACCATCCGCCCTGGAAAATTCTGTGTGCTCGTACTGACCTCTAGTGACTATCAATAGTGTCCTCCAGTGACTGTAGCCCAAAGGTTATGTGTCCCTATTACATGCTTCACCTTGAAGGACTGACCTTGGTTGTTTGGTTATGCTGTTGTCATGCTTGTGGTATTTTCCTGTATTACAGGTATCAAAATGGTTACAAATGGATGCTACAGGTATTGACATTAGAATATTTTATGCTGCATCTTTTGTTATCTTCTAGATTCTCTTCTGCCACACCTGAAGTGACAGGGTGAAAACTCTGAGATTTTTCTTGCTTTGCTGTGGAGAGAGAAGAATCATGGTGCCTCTGAACAGAGCCACATGCTCTGCAGGCTACAGCATCAGTATTCAAGCCTGTAGCTAAACTATATAGTTGTAGAGTTTAACATCCGAAGTAAAGAATTTCTTGCAGCAAAGGAGGTAGTGTGGTGGAATACAGAGTGCTAGTGTCTATACTAGTGCTCATTCTGTCCTTTCAGTTATTATGATGGAAACACTTTTCTAGTTCAGTCTTATTCAAAAAAGACACCCATCTTGTGCTACTCCCTTCATCACATTTCTATGCTTCTCACATTTGCCATATCTGTCAGAGTCCTATTCATATTTCCTGACATTTTCCATCATTATGTAATGAAACCACTTCACTTCTAATGGGGATGTGATGAAAAATTGCACAGGAAATTAACTAATCTATTAGTTTTAATACTAGAACCCAAGTCGTATTTGAAGGACATGTAGATTCAGGAATATCTGGTTTTGTATCATCATTGGAAAATGTTAATAATTTGATAAGAAATTTTAGCATGTAATCATATCAAAGGGAAAAAACTGCACTAGCACATGCATTATACAACGTCACTTCCAAGAAGTTCCGCAATATAGATGGTGAAGAAAAAAGCAGCATCTTTTTAAGAGATGCTGAGTAAATATAGCTATCACTATACAATATTACTATTTAGAAGTGTACTACAGGTAACAACAATGTTTTTCTGAACTAATCTGAGATAATAATTCCTGTGATTATCTGATAAATATGTTAGTGTAACTCTGAACATGGATTGCTGTGGTCAATAATTTAAAGGACTTATTCAGATTACACATGTACAGCTTTGTTTTAAAAATATCAACATAAAATCACATACTACTAATGCTTGCTGCTGACAGAACAGCTCCTTATATGTGGAACGCATATGAAATCAGCCACAAATGCAAATTTCAGTGGCATTCAAAACATTTTTAATATTTTCTTAAAAATTCTGAATTTCAAAACATAAATTTAAATTATACCAATGTCTTGATCTTGTTTAGTCATCTCTGATGATCTTTAAAGTGCTCTTTCTCTTGTCTGTTTCTGTCTATCCATCTCAGCACAGTACTTTATTCACTATACATGCAAGAATATATATACATATACATATATATACACACACGTTAGTTTTCAGGAAGAAAAATACCGAGCCCAGAAATAGAGTGGGAATGCCAGAATGTATTTACATTGTGGGATGAAAAATTCGATTATGTTAAGATCATAGAATCATAGAATCATAGAATGATTTGGGTTGGAAGCGACCTTATAGCTCGTCTAGTTTCAACCACCCTGTCATGTGCAGGGACACTTTCCACTAGATCAGGTTGCTCAAAGCCCCCATCCAACCTGGCCTTGAACACGTCCAGGGAGGGCACATCCACAACTGCTCTAGACAGCCTGTTCCAGTGCCTCACCACCCGCATAGTAAAGAATTTCTTACTTATATCTAGTCTAAGTCTACCCTTGTTCAGTTTAAAGCCTTTACCCCTTGTCCTATCCCTACATGATCTTGTAAAAAGTCCCTCTCCAGATTTCTTGGGTATGCATTAAGTCTGGATATTTGTAAAGTGTTTTAATGTGTTTCAAAAATATTCTTATATGCTTTAGTTTTTTTATTATCTATGTGATTTAGATGTGGATCATAAAAACCTTATGATGATAAAGCTACCAATTAATACACAGTAGTGTTCAAAATCAACATGTTGATCACCATAGCAGAGAAACCAGTACATAACATAAGGAAAAATAGGCTGTAATCAGTATTTTGAGGAAGCCATTTATGAGAGCCCTTTACCTGGGTACTTAGACCTAGCAATTGACACATTTTATATGTAGATCAGTCATCTTATTGCACCTCTTTTCAAGAGATCCCCTAGCACAAGATGCAACCAGTCTTTTCCAGGACCTGTTACCCTCTGCAGAACCAGGAGACAGAAAAGGCAGCTCAAATCAACAGGATCTGCCTGTGAGCTCAAAATCTTAGAGCTGTATGCTTAATGGCTTACCTATGATTATACCATACATCTAAACGAGTAAGTTTTCCAATTAATGAGAAGCAGTCCTTAGCAATCTCCTTTTTTGGAGAAGGGTACTACAGTAGGAATACTGGATTAGAAAGTAAAAGACATGGGTGTTCAGTTTTCCTATCTGCAATTTTTTTCATATGACCTCAGATACGATCTAACGTAACAGTGGATTTCATCTGACCAGATGTAGAAAACCTTCTCTTAGCCTTGAACTGCAGTTAATAGAGGTGAATGGACACCTTTAGTAAGCAATTATTCTCATTCTAACATAGAATATTAAATATGGGGGTCTGAATCACGCCTTTCATGTGTCTACAGTCAGTTTTTTTCTATCAAGCATGAAACAACCCAATAGTAACAACTATGATATGTATACCTACATTATAAGTGTAAAGAGGTAAGGTTTTGATTATTTTTTCTCTGAAATGGGATGGTAATATTCCCCTCACACTTTTCTTTGTCCTCCAAAATATGTCTATGCAAAACTGCCATTTGACATGTATTGTCACAGAATCCCACACAAGGTAATACTAACATTGAACGGTGTCTAAGAAATTACTGCAAGACAGGTAACTAGTTAGGCCTGCTTAACGTCCCATATTATATAAAAGTAAACCATAGAAACACAAATTTGAAAATAATTCAAACACCATTTTGTTCACTATTTATTTTAGCCTATATTTTCTACAATGTAAGGGTGATTTTCAAAAGATACAGGTTATGATATAAAGTATTATTTGGCCATTTTTGCACTGAGAAAGAGAAATTATGTAGATTATGTTTAACAATATTAAACTCAGAGTTTTGTTTACATTGACATTAACAGTCAGGAAGCTATGCCTGTAAAATTATTTTATGCACGTATTTTGCATAAATTATATGGCTAAAATTAACATATGACTACCTTTGTGTTTAAGACACACTTTTACTGTGTCTATAATGAAAAGTGTCACAAAGATCGCATTTAGAATGAAAAATAAATATTACTATTACTAATGCCAGTGGTCAGATATCTTTGTTAGGAACGGGGAAAGGGTGACCCAGGAAAACATCTCTACATCTTTTCATACGGGGATCTTTAATGGAAGAGGAAATAAAGCAGAGGCTTCCAAGTCAAAGGAAGTCATTCAAACATGGAACTGATATGTCTTCCACTCTGCTCAGGTTCATTTTTAAACAATGACAGCCAACTACTGATTTTAACACATTGGGGAGAGGTCCTGCATTATGGTATTATAAAATAATTGTAAATAAAAACAGATGATGCTGAAAAATATAGTTACATGACCTTAGAGTAAGCAGCAAATGTAAGTGGGAAGCTAGAGACCTAGATCCTCTTCAAAGAAATGCCAGCGAGTCATGGACACAATTACTGAGGGACTTTAAACAGATGCCTTATTACTTTGCATTCTCATTAGTATTTATCCTACCTAATTGGAATTTAAGTTCTCTAGGGCAGGGAGTAATATTAATTCACTGTGAATATTCTGATAGAACAGGATCCTGACCTCCATTAATACATCTCAGTGCTATGTGGATAGACATAACCTTGTAGACAAAAAAGAGATCTTTCATTTACTTAGCATCTATTATGAACTTGTTAAAAAAAGAGTCTCAAAGAGTTTTCTGATGGCTACACTTCTTTGATTAAACCCCAAAATTCTCTAGTTATCCTTGCAGAGAAAGTGGTTCTTTATGAACTTCATGGCCTTCTAACTTTAAGAACTTCATTCTTGTCCTAATCAATAAATTGATCTATCTAAACTGCAGTCCTTTGCTGGACCTACATGAGAAATCAAGATTCAGACAGTTATTTGAAGCCTTCCTTCTCAGTCGTCACTGGTCTCCAAACAGATTATCACCTCAATTACTGAAATTCAATCTGTTTTACTTCACTTGCTCTCTTCATTTATCCTTTAATGTAAAATCACTATCTTATCTCTGAATATGAATAATCACAATTGTTAAGTGCAGATGATATGCCACACATTCGATTCTTAATATGATTGTGCACATTACTGTATGTTTAGTAAAACCTCACTAATCAATAAGAGCCAGCAACCACTGTAAGAGAATAAGTTTTCTTATAGGTCTCAGTCTAGATTTAGGTACAATTCTGCAATTTCATATCATTAGAACTCTTTCGTTTTAATAAACATTATAAAGTCCCTTTACTATTTTTCTAAAATTTAGAATTATTGAATAACTGAAAATAAAACTTTTTAAATTAAACAACATACTATAGGCCATAGGAGGTGCTATCTTTTCTTATTTTATTTCAGCTGTATCTTCAGTCTCCTTATTTCACTAACTCCCTAACCTGCTGAGTTAGAATTGTATTATTTGTCCAGCTTCCTTCCAAAGCAGGCTAGGATGATTGTATGTATTTAGAGTTTAAATTCTTGGGATGATTTATTGAGTCTAATAAACCCTCTTCATCTGACCATCAACTCACTTTCCTTTGCTCAGAACCCTTCTTTCTGTACTTAAAACTGTGATTCAAAACAACTGAAAGAGCTGCTAGGACATCTCAGGGTCTTGAGTTCACCTTTGTCTCTACAGCTTTGCTAATGACTTGAGTCTGGATTATCCTGAAGTACATATCTCTTTTAGACCTGCTTGATATATGCCTGTTCACATCCTTCTCTAAACTAAGGTTTCTTTCTGTGCCTGGAGGGAAAATCTAAGATTGTTTTGCCCTCATGCACACCATGCACACTTCCTGGTTATTCACAGATATTACAAGTTCTTCTTACTGCTCTTTAAAAAAGGAATTACAACACTCTGTGGGGTACATTGAGCAAATTTCCCTGCCCAAATGCAAAAAAGAAGCCCCTGCTTTTCTTCCAACACTTTTTCCCATAACTGTCTTTCCTCCTTTCCATATCAGAATCAATGTTCTCTTTCCAGTTAATTGGACACAACAATATTTTGTTTCCTCACTCTTTCCACAGTTTTCTGCTTCCTCTAACAATAAGCTCAACCAAGCAACGCATTTGCTTTCAAGGGACTGTTATATGATGGCTTATCTCATTGTTTTTCTTATTGGTCCAGCTGTTGAGGTCCTGAGATATTTTTCATCTCTGGAGTTACCAAGCTAACTATGTTAAGTACTAACCCAAATCAATATGAAACTGGTAGGAGTTATGGATCATTGGTTACTTATTGTACCAGACTGAAACCAATCTAAGAAAAATGGTTTTGACAACAGCTCCTGCTTTATATTGTAATACTCTTTTTTGCATGTACAAAATGATAGCTGGTCAGAGAATTGCTGTGCAGATACTGTGTGTTGGCCAGTAAGGATGCTCTAACAAATATTGTCCTTATTGTATCTCAAGATAATACCAGTGACTTCAGCACTTGTAATCAATGGGAAAATAAGGAGCTCTTACCCTAAACTAAATGTCAAAGAACATGAGCCCATCTCTCTCCCACAACCGGATGACTACCATACATTAGATGCATACATTTTGGATGACTAATATTTTCAATGAAGCCCACTTGGAAAGTTAAATGTATGTGTAAACAATTCATAATTTCCATCTAGTGTATTTTATTTTCTTTTTTAGTTTCATTTTCATAGAACTGAATTCAGCATCAGTTATGTATTCATGTACACTATATGAAACTATGTAAAAATACAAAAAAAAGCTTCATTCATTGCATTTTTTCATGAATACTGTGTATTTCAAAAAAATGGACACCATGTGATAAAGAGAACCATAGAATCATAGAATCATAGAATGCATTGGGTTGGAAAGCACCTTTAGAGCTCATTTAGCCCAAACCCCTGCAGTGAGCAGGGACATCTCCAACTAGACCAGGTTGCTCAGAGCCCCATCCAACTTGACCTTGAATGTTTCCAGGGATGGAGCATCTACCAACTCTCTGGGCAACCTGTGCCATTGTTTCACCACCTTCATTGTAAAAAATTTCTTCCTTATGTCTAGTCTAAATCTACCCTCCTTTAGTTTAAAGCCATTACTCCTTGTCTTATCGTAACAAGCCCTGCTAAAAATATTTTCCCCATCTTTCCTATAGGACCCCTTCACGTACTGCAAGGCTGCTATCAGGTCTCCGTGCAGCCATCTCTTCTCCAGGCTGAACAGCCCCAACTCTCTCAGCCTCTCCTCACAGGAGAGGTGCTCCAGCCCTCGGATCATCTTTGTGGCCCTCCTCTGGACCCGCTCCAACAGGTCCATGTCCTTCTGGTGCTGGGTGCTCCAGAGCTGGACACAGTACTGCAGGTGGGGTCTCACCAGTGCAGAGTAGAGCGGCAGAAGCCCTCCCTTGACCTGCTGGCCATACTTCTCTTGATGCAGGCCAGGATACAGTTGGCCCAAGAGAAGTTCATGGAAATTGCATACTTAATTCCCATTTTACATGTAAGCAAAATACAGACTAGTGTGATAGAAGTGAATGTGGGTAGTTGTTGTTTTCTCTCCTATCACATTTTTTAGGGAACTAATACCCAAGATAATTCTTTCTCATGCTCGGAATTTTGTTATTCTTACTTTCAAAAAAGTTTCAGGCTTGAAATTGACTCAAGCACCTGGGTTGAATTCTTGCAGTACTGTTGTATCCTGGGAAACTCAAATTATTGCAGTCTTAGTTGGGAGCATTTTATATCTACCACTGTCATCTACCTAGCATGGAACAAAGCCTAAAATGACAGAGCTACTTAATTCAATCTTAATCCTAAATCAAAGTCAAGTAAGAAACACAAGCATGTCTACACTGTTATTACGTGGACAATTCCCCTGAAGTCAGTGAGACATACATGCTAAAATCTAGGCGTGTACTAATAGCATATTAAAGAAAACAAATCTACCGTCATTTTATCCTGGAGGTCATCAACAAGCAAGTGGAGGAAACGAAGGTTATCAGGAGTAGTCAGCAAGGATTCACCAAGGGGAAATCATGCCTGACCAATCTGATAGCTTTCTACGATGACATGACTGGCTGGGTAGATGAAGGGAGAGCCGTGGAGGTTGTCTACCTAGACTTCAGCAAGGCTTTCGACACTGTCTCCCATAATATCCTCCTAGGGAAGCTGAGGAAGTGTGGGCTGGATGAGTGGTCAGTGAAGTGGATTGAGAACTGTCTGAATGGCAGAACTCAGAGGGTTGTTGTCAGCGGCACTGAGTCTAGTTGGAGGCTGGTAACTAGTGGTGTCCCTCAGGGGTCAGTACTGGGCCCAGCCTTGTTTAACTTCTTCATCAACGACCTGGATGAAGAGCTAGAATGTACCCTCAGCAAGTTTGCTGATGACACCAAACTGGGAGGTGTGGTAGACACACCGGAAGGCTGTGCTGCCATTCAGCGTGATCTGGACAAGCTGGAAAGTTGGGCAGAGAGGAACCTGATGAGGTTCAACAAGGGCAAATGAAGGGTCCTGCACCTGGGGAGGAACAACCCCATGCATCAGTACAGGCTTGGGGCGGACCTGCTGGAGAGCAGCTCTGTGGAGAGGGACCTGGGTGTCCTGGTGGACGACAG
>Ga0065711_1034116_pt1 | contig 24291 bp, 9 predicted proteins | sample Hoacrofraction12_FD_59098 | JGI IMG/M metagenome (GOLD analysis project Ga0065711, IMG submission 59098) | Hoatzin crop microbial communities from Cojedes, Venezuela - Epithelial fraction 12 v2 (version 2) | ecosystem: Host-associated > Birds > Digestive system > Esophagus > Crop | place... | reverse complement strand
TTTTTTTTTTTTTTTTTTTTTTTTAAAGATGTAAATCTGAAGCCAAAGGAAGAGGCAAAGGAAAAATGGTCTGACAGAATGAATTAACTCAAAATTAGGGACTGAAGCCAGTGGAAATAATGCTGTTATTGTGACAGCTGCTATCTTGACTGGTAATTGGGGTTTAATTGGGGAACTCCAGAACTACGGTAATAAGTCTAAACGAACCAGACTCCATAGCAGTTATTGCAGCAAAATAGCCTGCTTTAAGGAAGACATGTAAACTGCTGGAGCCAGTTGATTTCAGTGACCAGATCTAGTTAATGCATTTTTTTGAGAAATCTACCAAGTCACCAAACCGTTTGAACCTCATGGTTGAGTGAGCATTTGAAAAAGCTTTACAATTCACATTCATTTTTGAACACACAGCTAGAGACTTGAGATGTCTGTGTGGTTTATCTAAACTGTGCAGATCCTCTGAGTTTCAAAAATTGGATGCTTTCTTCTAAGATTTTGTTACTTTTTTAATTGATGATTGCTAGTGGTGTCTCACAGGGAACCACCATCATGATATTTTGGTATTTATTGTTGTGAACAGGAACAAATACAACAAAAAAGCATCGACTCTCAAACAAAACAAGACAGAAAAGCCAAACACTAGAAACTACAAAACCAATTAGGAACAAAGCTCAAAAAAGAGAGCGCCACAAAAGCTGTCTGCCTCTAATTGAGCATAATTCTAAATTAGACATTTTAAATGCTCTAGTGTCTAGACGCTGTTAATGCTGTGGTTGAGTTACTTGTGTCTGTATTCCCTTTCCTATTTGTAATGGGACTACAGTTCAATGCTTACTTTTCCATTTATATAATTCTATTTTTATAATTTTTTTTCTAATGAAGGATGTTGTGTACTAGCGTAATGTTCAGGGATGAGGAGATGCAGATCTGCAAATGTGTATCATTTTCAGCATCATGTAGCAAAGATGCTCTTACTCATTTGAACTTGTAAAGTGAGAAAGCGCTCTTAGGAGCACTTCAAAAGGAAGCTGGTTAGAAAACAACAGAAAAAAAGCTCCATTTTTCTGGGCTTTGATACTTCCATGTGGTTTTCAGCTCTAAATTAAGAAAAAAATCTTAAATTTGTAAATTTCTCATAAAATTGTGATGAAAGCAGGTATTCTTCCAAATTTTTGAACATTAAATCATTTTGTGCTGCATATGAAAATACGTTGCTTAAAATAATGTTAGAAAGTACTGCTGTTATCAATAATCATAGAGCAGCATAACACAGCACAAAATGTAGCGCACAATCATATAAAAATAAAACTTATGACTTGCCATAGCAACAGTTTAATACTCAGTATTTCAAATAATATTATAAAAAATGAAATAAATGCATAGGTAATGTCTAAATAAAATGGTTAATGAAGCTTTTTGTTGTTTAGATACAGCAGAAACGAACTGAGAAAGTCAGAAAAAGGTCTGTAAGTTTTCCTCTTCATTTCTTTGTAAACTATTTTCCCATAAAAGGATTCGGTTTGAATAAAATCACATTTCCTTTGGAAAAGTACTGCTAAAAATGTTTCAATTTCTTTCTTCTGGAGAGCTCATGATGTCTGCAAGTTCAAAGAAAACAGCAGTCAGGTCAAATAAGATGCTTGTTAAAAGTACCTAATCTTATCTCTGCTTCAAATTGATCATGTTTCTTCAATGAAAAATGCTCTATTATGAAAGCAAATTGAAAAGTAGGAGGCAGCCCATCTCATACTTACATTGTGTTTGACTGGGATTCAGCACCCTTTTGCTTAATCATGCTAAACCAGGGTCTTAAGGCTGTGGCAGAGTGGACATGGGAAATGTTCACAGCTGTAATTTCCATTGCTATCTTCTTGCTGCTGCCTACTGCGGCCGGTTCAAATCACTGCTTCTGCAGTTACAGAAAAATAAGTATATATCTATTTGCATATAGAGTGTATATCTGCCAAAGTGAAAAACTTAAAAGAATAAGACTAGCAATTTCTACTATGCATATTGCAGGCGAGTCTTTCATTTAAAATACAGGCCTAAAAATTAGGTGGGGCACTGGTCTATTCCTTGTTTTGCCTTAAACTTTCTCTGTGACCTTGAATAAAAAATTTAGGACTTCTTTTCATAAGGTATGAGTGTGCAATTGTAAATGTGCTGCTGCACTAATTGTGCAGAGTTTGAAACATAAGGTCCTTCTTTTTCTATTCTTCATATGCAAAATAGGGTTACCATCACTCCATCTAATTTGCTTTGTAATAACTAGGATGTTGTTGTGTTGATGCATTAGTTTATCTTTTTGTGCAGTGCTTTGAAAACCCCATACTTTTATGACAGTTATATATAATTATCATCAAAGGCAGATAATTTTTCTTCCTTGATCTGTTCAGCTACATATTTATGTCACTGTTTTTGTCATGATATCATGAAAGCAAATGGAAAATTTTTCGTGTATATGGAGTTGATAAGGAACTTTTGGGGCATTCAGGGGGAGGGACCATTACACTGCTTCTGGATCAGGGTGCACACCATGGACTCGTTACATGTCTGAACAAGATCTGAGCAGGCACTGTCTTCTCTCTTCTCCCTACAAGGTCTCTGTCCTATCCAATGAAGAAATAGGACCACCTGGCACAAAGTGAGAGATGGCAACCTCTAGCAGATGGGTTTATTTCCATGGTCAGGAGGCCAAGACTGTGAAACACATCACAGAGTGCACCAGCCCCATGGTTTAGATAGAGTTTCTGGATAAAATGCTCATTCCTACTTATAAAAGACCCTAGTGGCTGGTGGTGGACTGAGACTTTGGAGACCTGGATTCCGGCTGGCTGAAGCATTCCAAGCAAGTCACTTGCTGTCCCTGGGTTTTGACGTTTGTAAAAAGGACAAATAGTAATGCCCTTTGAGAACTGAGTAATGGAAACCTCTTTTCATTATTACTATCAATGTTACCGCTATTGCTGTTGTTACTGGTTGAACTCTGGGAGAAGGGCTAGAAATGCTTAGAGCTGATGGATTTGCTAGAATGCTTGTTCTGATTCTGGAGCCATTAGATGAGTCTCTGTACTGCAACAGATAAGTGAAATGCATCACAAACATAGCCTCCCCCATAAACATTAGGTGTGTGGGATAGATTCTCCTATTCTATTCAAACTCAGAAGATTGCACTGGAGACAGTGATATTGCATGGAAAGGAAGTTCAATGTTAATATGAATAAGTGTGAAAGATTCTGGCCTTTCATTGTTAGTGCAGTTGTTAAACCACATTTTTCTCATATGAAAGAAAAACGCAGGTTCTCAGATAGTGTGCTAGAAATGCCTGAACTGCAGTTATCTGTAGTACTTGTACTGACTTTATCTAACCTACATTATAAACCTTGCCATATTTTTTGTCCCTGAAAAGCTTCAGGCATCAACTGTGTTTGTGACCTAAGCGTAATCTCAAACTTGCTTTCAATTATTTCTAGCCCAAGAGGCCTGGACTATACAAACCTAGTTTTAAAACCTGAAAAAAACCCCCATGTTTTTATTTTTCCTGTTTGATACAAGTTATACATAAGAGCCATTTCAGGGCAAAACATTTGTCACTAGTATCTGGCAGTCTAGTATTTCAGTTTTTATGTACCAGCCCGGAAGCTTTGTTGAACTTAAAGATTACTTTTGTAATTATTATTTACAGCCTTGTGTTGCCACAATACCTTGAACAGTCAAGCTCCGTTTCTGCTAGGTACTGTACAAGAAAAGCATCAAACAACTCCCCAGCAAAGATCCCAGGCCTCAGTGTGGCGTGGCCGCTTCAGGTTACCCTGGTATCTTAATTTTCTTTCCTATTCTACATGTTACACAGCCACTGAGGATCCTTTGGATCAGAGAGAAGATGCACAGTGATGACAGAGCACAAGCTTTTAAATGTCTGTAATTTGGCATTTTTACCTGTATAGTGCCTGTCTGTGAAACTTCACTTCATTTTAATATTATTGCCCTCCTTTTTCAAATGAAATGTTGAGGTTTTCTGTGATATTTTTACTGACTGATGTATAAAATAGGATATATTGTATTTCATAACAGGTTTTTATGCTTGCCAAAATAGATTGTACAAAACCCAATGGTAAATAGAGATAGTTTAGTTCTGTCTTGAAGATAGAGTATTAAGAAATTGGGACCATCACTGTCATTTTTCACAGAGATTCCTCTCATCTGTCACAACACAGTAGTTATGAAAAATGAAACTATAAATTCAATTTAGAGGGCAATTTGCAGCTAATCTTTGGAGTAATTCCAGTGTGAATAATGCAGCAATTTGGATGCATGGTCAGTCAATTCTGTCTCTGATTTATTAGGATTTAAGATTTTTTTTTCTTTCATTAATGATAATTACCCAAGAAGAGAAAATAATTTCTCAAAAATTATCTATCTTCACATCTGTGGCCTCAGTTTTAAAAAAGACTGCAATGTTGTTTAAACTTACTATTACAGGAGGGGGGGGAAAGCTTTTTACAAAAGATATATGAGGTATTTAAATTTCGAACTGTATCTCTTTACAGCACATGTGTGAACTGATCACCACTGGTTTATGGCTGCTTTTATATGACTCCCATTAGAGGTAACATTTTGAATATCTCAGCATAAGGACACTGGGATTTGCTATTGATTTTCCACACTTCTTACACCTTGAAGATTGCATTAAAATCCAGCTCAAGCAAGAGTGACATTTTTTGTTCCTGTTTAAAAGTCAAATTTATTATCTGAGACTTTTTCTACTTATTAAATCCCCACCTTCTCTGATACATTATTTATGTATATTTTTTTCTGTAACTTTCCTTCAGTTCTCAAGGTCTTCTCTTCTTTTTAACAGACAGCATCTACAACAGATACATACACAGATATTATCCATACTTTTGTGTCTCTGTGTTGCTAATGTGGAGGGGAGAGGGGAAGGCCAGTGGGAAAATCAGCTCATTTAACGTCGGCTTTGAGCTTTAGTTAAAATTTTTAGACATCTAGAGAAGTACTTCTCCCTAAGTAATTGCCTTTGAAAATCTCCAGAGGAAGATCCCAAGCTAGATGCCTTGACTTACTGTGCCCTCAGAGCCTTCCGCCTCTCTCCGGTGCTGATGAGGGAATGAGGTACTTCAGGCTTTCAGGGTGCCTAGAGAATAGCTGCTAGATAGACAGATTGAAGTCTATCCTTGCTCTTTACACCTGACACATGGCCTTCTTCATTAGCTTTATGTCAGGTATCTCTACTATCACACCATTGCTCTTTGTAGGGAAAGTATTTCATGATTAGGTCCAAGGAGAGTGAAGAGGGACTGACATCATCTTCCAGTCAGACCACAATGCCGCAGAAGGCTTAGCCCACAAACAAAGTTTTTAATTATATATCCTTGTTCCTTTTAGTCATGGATTCCTGTTTCTACCAAAGTAATATTCTTTCTATTTTCTGTGTGTGCGTTTGTTAAAATGTTGCAGAATTAATTTGCCTACTTCATGGTTCAAAGCAGCAGGCTCTGAGTTACAACGCTAGTCAAAGCCTGAGGTGCAATCCATGTATTTGTGCACCCTGGTTTTCCAAAATTAATGGTGATGATTCTGTCCCAAAAGATGAAGAAATATCTTATTCCCTGACTATATTACAGCTGGGCATCTAAACAAGAGATCAAGTATGCTTGGCAAGTTTATTCTGTTCAAGAGTTATGCTGCATACGAATTGTTAGAATCTGCCAGCTGAAACGTGCTCTCATTTTCCCCATGTTATTAAGTATTTTGAGTATTTAAAATGTGTTATTAAATTTCCTGCAGCTTTGATTTTCTTTACAATTATATTTAGCTAATTTTTAGTTGGATTTTGCACCTGGCATGATAGATTTTGTGTAAATATCAGAAAAAGGAAGACAGAAAATTACCTGTTCTCTCATATTTTCTTACACTAGTGTGTGAGCCTTTTAAAGCAGGTCTGTAAAACTCTGAACCTGGAAATAGTTTTTGATTGCTGAAGGAAATACATGTTTGCCTTCTCTAAGCATGTCTTCTTTTTGTACCTGTGAGAGGAGTTTAAACTGGCTTTGCAGGAAATTCACACACTGATAACAATTCTCAAATCATCATACCACAAGACCGGTGTTATTTAAACACTAAATATTTATTTTATTTATTGTTTGAATAAATTACATGATTCAGTTTTTATTCACTGAATAGTTTTCCAAGAATATTATTTTCTTACTATTTTTTAATTTTTTTTACTGATTTCTTCATGGATGCCTTTTAGTCTTGTAATCTACCGATATTTTTTCACTTCCCCTCAGCTAAAGGTCAGTCCTATTAACAATTCTCTATGTGAAGTTGTTAGAGAACAGTATTTGCTCTAGTGGCACAACACTATAGGTTTAAACCTTCCCAGCTGAAAGATCCTGTGTAGCCTTCTTAATGTTGCAATTATGTTCAATAATAACTTCAGACTCCGTCACAACTTCTACCATAATTACAAAAAAACATCTTGGTGAAGCAGTATTTATTATTAGTCTAAGTAGTTTCCCTAAGCATGTCTAATTAAGATATGAAAAAAACATACTTACTTAGTTCCAGTTCTCTGAATATTTAAAATATTTTCTGAACCACAGTGAAGTTGATCATCGGTCTGCAAAGTGGGGCTATTTCTGAGATGGAGCCACTTTACCTGTTAACTTGCAGAAAGTGTGAGTTTGTCCTTCTACCTCTAGCTTCTATATCAACGACTTCTGATGACAAGTTTTGCCTATAGATCAGTTCCACATACATTGAGAAATGCGTGGTGACTGCAAGGCAACTGTGCACATGCAGTGAGTGAAATATAGCATGGATACATCAGGCTTGCTGGGAGGGTGCAGTGAACATTCATCTAGCAAGTCAGTGGACTTCCTTACAAAGTCCAAACCTTACCAGTAATAGCAAAATTCTGCAAATGGTATGGGGCAGTATGGGCAGGTGTAATGCGTGTGTAGGAACCTCGTCCTACATTGGTATGTGACCTCTCTAGCAGGCTGTCACAAATCAGAGTTCAAAGCAGGTTTCAGGACCCAGTTCTTCTTGTATTTCAGAACTTGGGAGAGGCCTGCAAACGTGATGCACAGGCAGTGTGAAGACTAGTCACCACAATTTCACAGCTACAAACTGCAGGGCTAGGTTACCCATTATGGCCACCATCGATCTGCTGGGCCACTCTGATGGACGGCAGTCTGCACAAATTGACCCGTAGTTCTCTTCTACAATACCTGTAGACTCTAGCTACACAGAGAGGGGGAGCTGGAAGCAGAGTAACCCTTGTACTGGGGTCTTGAGGCAGGTAATATGTTATACAGCCAGTTCACTAAAGATCTAGGCCTTCTGTTATTGCTATAAGAGAAAATAAATGAAAGGGAAAAGGGGATGCCGCACAACATTTTCCAGTTTAATTTCTCTCTCCAGTATATGTCACCTGCCAGGTTAGCATTTTTCTGGTTGAAAACCTTTTAAAAAAAATCCATTAGGCTCTGTGGCAAACGAGCTCGTAGGAAATCGCTGAAGCAGGGGATGAACGGTTTCTTTCAGTTCCCTGCCAGTTCTGTAAGGTCTGAACTAAGTGCAGCATGCAAACTTGGATTTACTGTGACTTTGTGCATTGTGCTGGCTGCTGAATAACCTCAAATTGATTTAGGCAAATGCTTCTGGGAACATTACTCCTTTGTTCCCTTATCGAGGGGTTTAAAGTCTTTATTAGTCAAGGGATAAATTCATCAAATTAATACTTGTGTAGTTGGGCTGCATTCTTTCAATTGGTTATCTTAATAGTGACTTGTGGTTGTGTAACCTAAGTGAGATTTGCTTACAAAAATACAAGATTTCTGTAGACACACAGTAGGCTTGAGATGGTTTCACAGTGTGGATGAAATTACATGCAAAATTAAATTATGGATGGTAATGTGTGCATGGCATTTTTAGATGAGTGTCCTTAAGTGTAAAATATAAAATTACATGGGCTATTTTATTCCAAAAACACGTTTTGTACATAGACATCACCAACTGATTGATTTTAAGGAACTGGAGCAAGTATTTCTATCACTCCCTAGTACCATCTATGCAAATTCTTGTATGTTAACTGAAAACAGGTGTTCAAAAATGAGCATTTCTGCTTCATATGAGATGTTGAGATTTTTGGTGTTCTGTGAGTCTGATTTTTTTAAAACCAAAGTTTTCCCCAAAGTCTTTTGTAAAGCGAATCGTAATATTTTACAAAAATTTCAGTTTAAAATAAAACCAATCTTCAGATGCATGCTTTTCTTGTTGTATCTTTTATTGTTTCACAACACACAAAGAGAAATGCATGATATTATGCTATATTATACAAGATGGAATTTGGGAGAAGTTAATTTCTCCTACCTTTGAGGTGCAGACATCCAAAACAGAGCTAGCCATTTAGAATCCCTTTAGGACTGGCAGAGGAGATTGGCATTTCTAGTGTGCAATATCTCTCAGCTGACGCTAGACAATTTCAGTAAGCCAGGTGAATCACAAAGCACCTACCTCATCCTATTGACTCTAAAGTGAATCTAGGCAAAATACATGTATTGTAACTTCTGTAGGTGTCAAAGTGCAGTGACATAAATTGCCCCTTACGTGTCCTACTGACATGTAAAGACCAAAGTATGCAAGTATAAATGTGAAGTGTAGTTGATACTTTATATATATGGTGGTACTCGATATATCTGGTACTTATCAAGCATAATTTCTTATTTCAAGCATCCTCTTCAGAGCCTTGGAGGATGAATATCATAGAAGCAATAGGGTTTATGTTCATCTCGCCTAACTCAAAGCATCTAGCTAGTTTAACTTACTAATTAAGTTAAAAGCTTAATTGCCTCTGTAACCAATGGTGACAAGCATCTCCAGAGTCACATCTTCAGCTGGCGGAATAATCCTCTGGAGGTACCTCTTTTTCCAGTGATTTTAAGTTAGTACAGAATAACAAGGAACATCAGCTGAAACCCCTGCATATTGGGACTTAGTTTTCTGAGACTCTTTTAAGGCCCAGGCATCAATTTAATCATCCAAATTTTCAGGACTGTCTAAGCTTAAGGCCATCTAAATTTACTAGTTAGCTCTGTACTTAGCTTGAACCTCTCTGGGCACCTAATTCTAGGGACCTATGTATATCCGTACTTGGGAGTTAAGCACTTATTTCCCACCAAAGCTCTTCTGCAATTCCTATTCAGGCGTCTAAACTCTATCTATATCACAGAAGTAACTTGCTAGAGAAAGATGGAGTGTTAGACGTGGTTACCACCAATTCCCTCGTAACTCCTGAGCAGTTGGACCATTCATCATGGAAATAAGAGAGCTGGAAAGTAGGATCTCCTTAGCCAGGAGACCAAATCCACATCATTCGTACAGTAGGAAGGTGTATAACCACCTAGGAAGTAGCCTTCACAAATATATAAATGCATTTTCTTTAAAGCAGAGTTCTTGTGCTCTCAATAAAGCAAGGGATAGAGAAAACGAGCTGGGGGAGGGACTATTGTTGTGATCTACTAACACACCAAGATGAAAGAAAAGAGATACAGGTAAACTGGACCAGAGAAAGAAATTAGTTAATATTTTCTGTTGGTTCCTTATACTCATAGCACAGGTGTTGACAAGTCTTGTAAACTGATCTGCTGGAGACTCCAGATTTTGATCTGCTGGAGACTTTCTACTTACTCCAGTAGAAAGACCTGCTGTAACTAGGGGACATTTCTCTGCAGGACTTCAGAGGTATCTATGGTTTTTCTGTTGTCTTCATAGAGAATATAGCTTTAAAGAATGTTATTTTTCCCCTGCAATTGTTTCTACCTATTACCTCAGCCAGCTAAAAGGTCTGTGAAAGAATTTACAAATTAAATTCCCCACAGATCCCTATTTAGGACATTCATTTTGGTGCCCAAGGTGGAGCAGGATAAATCTGGGCCAATGTAGTCACCAGTGCAGAAGGTTTGGTGTTGGCTGAGAATCTTTTTTCTAGGATACTGCAAAAAGCTGTTCCTTAGATTTATAAACAACCGTCTAACTTTCTAGATAAAAAGTATAAAATTAGTTGATTACAATACACATTGATCTAAAAAAATGTTTCCATCAGCATTGGGTGATATCAGTTCATAATAACATTTCTAAAATTAGAACAGTTTAATTATCATTTTATTCATAATAAGACACATTAGCAGTAATGTAGATTGCCATGTCATAACTGGTATGACTGGAAATATGTCCTGAATTTTATGTTGCTGTTTGTATCATGGAATATGTGAATAAATTAAAAAAACCACAAAATTGCCATTAAATTATATTTTATTTCAAAATTACCTTAGAAAAATTTTTTAAAGAAATATCCTGAGTAAAATTTACTGGAGGTCAAAACTGCACTTTGGACACATCTGTTTGGATACTGGATTATGGAATTCATCTCATCAAAGGTAGATGTTTACGTATGTGTTTACAGATGTGTGTGGTGCAGTCGACATACTGAAGGGAAGGGATACCACACAGAGGTATCTTGATGGGCTTGAGTAGTGGGCCTGTGTAAACCTCATGAAGTTCAACAAGGCCAAGTGCAAGGTCCTGCACTTGGGTCGGGGCAATCCCAAGCACAAATACAGGCTGGTAAGAGAATGGGTTGAGAGCAGCCCTGAGGAGAAGGACTTGGGGGTGCTGGTTGACAAGAAGCTCAGCATCAACAGGCAATGTGCACTCACAGCCCAGAAGGCCAAGTGTATCCTGGGCTTCAACAAAAGCAACATAGCTAGCAGGTCGAGGGAGGGGATTCTGCCACTTTACTCCGCTTTGGTGAGACCCCACCTGTAGTCCTGCATCCAGCTCTGGAGCCCTTAGCACAGGAAAGACATGGAGCTGTTGGAGCGGCTCCAGAGGAGGGAAACAAAAATGATCCGAGGGCTGGAGCACCTCTCCTATGAGGACAGGCTGAGAGAGTTGGGCTTGTTCAGCCTGGAGAAGAGCAGGCTGCGGGGAGACCTTACAGCAGCCATTCAGTACCCAAAGGGGGCCTACAGGAAGGATGGAGAGGGACTTTTTACAAGGGCATATAGTGACAGGGCAAGGGGTAATGGCTCCAAGGTGAAAGAGGGTAGATTTAGATCAGATATAAGAAATAAATTCTTTACTCTGAGGGTGGTGAGGCACTGGCACAGGTTGCCCAGAGAAGTTGTGCATGCCAGCTCCTTTAGAGAGTTCAAAGTGGAGTTGGATGGAGCTTTGAGCAACTTGTTCAGTGGAAGGTGTCCCTGCCCATGGCAGGGGGGTGGACTAGATGATCTTTAAGGTCCTTGCCCACCCAAACCATTCTATGATTCTACATTTCTACGATTTTATGATTCTATGATATGACCTAGGGTGACTAGTTGATGAGGATGTCTACAACAGAGACATCTAGGATGTGATTCAGCTGTTTAAACAATTTTCTAGTGCTATGTGATGTACTGTAGGGTGCCTGTGATAACAACTGTGGTGGTTTGACCTTGGCCGGATGCCAGGTGCCCACCAAAGCCTCTCTATTGCTCCACCTCCTCAGCAGGACAAGGGAGACAAAATATAGTGAAAGACTCATGGGTCAAGATATGGACAGGAAGAGATCAGTCACCAATTACCAGCATGGACAAAACAGACTTGACTTGGAGAAATTAATTTAATTTATTGCCAATCAAATTAGGGTAGGTTAATGTGAAGTGAAACCAAATCTTAAAACACCTTCCCCCCATCCCTCCCTCCTTCCCAGGCTCAACTACATTCCCGATTTTCTCTACCTCCTCCCTGCCAGCAGCACAGGGGTATGGCGAATGGGATTGTGGCAAGTTCATCACACATTGTCTCTTCCGATCCTTGATCCTCAAGGGGAGGACTCTTTATGCACTTCTCCTGCTTCAGTGCCGGGACCCTTCTGCGGGAGACAGTCCTCCACAAACTTCTCCAACGTTAGTTCTTCCAATGGGCTGCAGTTCTTCAGGAACTGCTCTGGTGTGGGATCCCTTCCCATGGGGTGCAGTCCTTCAGGAACAGACAGCTCCAGTGTAGGTCCCCACAGGGTCACAAGCCCTGCCAGCAAACCTGCTCCAGCGTGGACTCCTCTCTCCATGGGGCTACAGGTTCTGCCAGGAGCCTGCTCCAGCATGGGCTCTCCATGGGGTCACAGCCTTCTTTAGGTGCACCTACCTGCTTTGGTTTGTGGTCCTCCACAGGCTGCAGGTGAAGATCAGCTCCACTGTGGACCTCCATGGGCTGCGGAGGGACAGCGTGGCTCAGCATGGTCTTCTACACAAGCTACAGCGGAATCTCTGCTCTGGCACCGGGAGCACCTCCTCAACCCTCCTTCTTCACTGACCTTGGTATCTGCAGAGTTGTGTCGCTTACATATTCTCGCTCTCTTCCAGCTGCTACTGCGCCACAGTATTTTCTCCTTCTTAAAGTTGTTATCACAGAGGTGCTACCACTGTCGCTGATGGGCTCGGCCAAGAGCAGCGGGTCCGTCTTGGAGCCAACTGGAATTGGCTTTTTTGAACACAGGGAAGCTTCCAGCATCTTCTCACAGAAGCCATCCCTGTAGCCTCCCAGCTACCAAAACTTTGCCATGAAAACCCAATACAACAGCAAAGCAATGACGTACCCAACATAGGAATTACGGAAGACTGTGATGACAAGATAGTAGTCCACAATGACATCTATGCTGAGGCTGCTAAATTGCACCTGCAGAATAAAATGAAAGGAATGCTATAAAATACAGCTTCCCATTCTAAATATCAACAATATTTTTAATATAGAAAATTGTAAGCCTGGAAATGCAGATTTTTAAAGCATCTGTCTCTTCTGAATTCTTACTGTGTGAATGAATAAAGGAAGCATGCTCACTGTAAGAGTTGGAAATCAAGCTTCTGCTGTGCCATTAATACAATTGGAGCAGATGGAAGGCTTTAGAACATGTTTTGTATTAAATAACCATTTTTTTAAATGATGATAAATAGAAAGTGGAATAGGCTTGGCTAAGGGCTTCTAGGGTGACCAAGGAGACAAAGAGCCTGTCTCCTGTAAGAGGAAGTTTAAAAATTTGGCTTGTTTAGCCTAGACAAATGCATCATGGAGGAGTAAGCATCAGATAAAAAAGAAGGGCTACTTAACCTAAGGAGCAATTCTGGCGTAAGTAGAAGTGTATGTAACTTGGCCACGAATAACTGAGCTCGGAACTAGGTAGGTGTTTTCTGACCAGAGTAACGATTTTCAGAACGCCTTTCCAAGTGACTGGCAAGCGGACTAGTGACATCAAAACTCCCTCCTCTCCCCTGTCCTTGTCCAAAGGTTTAAAAACAGAAGATGATGAATTTATAAATCAGATTTTCTGCTCTGATTGGCTGTGGTAGCGGGCAGTCAAATCCCCTAGCTGCCTTCTTACTGCTAAATAAAAGAGGATCAGAGCTAAACTGGCATTGCCTGGCTCATCCCCCCATTGGTGAAGTTAAATCTCCCCTAAGTAGAAGGTCCACATGGCATGGCGCTGGGTTTTGGTCTACTCTGTAGCCCCTGTGGTGCCCTTAGGAAACCAAAGCTATGTTCTGTGTTTTGGGGGGGGGGGGGGGTGTTTGTTCTTTTTCTTTGTTTTGCTTTACTTGGTGGTTTTTTTTTTTTCCAGTTCAAAGCAACTCAAATGGTCTGAGGGCTGTTCTGTAACCCACCAGAGTAATGTTTTATAGCACAAAACAGGAATGTGCTGCACACCTAGGGATTCACTACACACCACGCCGCATCTGAGGGTGTGAAGCCTGCTGAGCTTTTTTGGTTACTGTTGCTTTTTGCTTAGTTATGCTAAATTTACAAACTGCACTTCAAGGCTCAGTACCTTAGTGACCATCAGCTAAGTGACAGAAAACTGGCAGAACTGGGAAACTCCACGCCCTGTCCTCACTGCCAGTACTCTTGGGTGTGTATCACTTCCAGGGGAATGTGAATGGAGGAAACCACACCTAGTACACTCTCATCCACACTGTCTCCTGGGAGCCAATCCTCGTGTGAGGGATACCACAAGTCTTCGCTTGTCTTGGAGACAACAAGTTGGAACAGGATAAAGCAGAGCAAGTGAAGAAGCTAACAGGGAAGCAATGTGGGTGATTACAGGTGTAGGGCTTGTTCTTGTTCCCTGGTTCTCTTTTGTGCAGCTGTGTTAGTATAATGTCTTGGATGAGATTCTTTATCCTCAACTGAGGTGTACTCGAGAAATTCAGAAAAAAATTTAAGCTGGTAACCATGGAAGTCTAAGGTAGTACAGAAAGTATTCCTGAAAATAAAATATTGTCAGTAGAAAAAGCCATATTTTTAGATTTTAAATTGTTGTCCTTATTTAGCAACTACCAGCCCTGCTGGCAGAAGATAATCGGTCTAAGAATCTTTATGGATGTATTAGTGACACTGAGAGTACTTCTTATAAAACATACAAACTTCTCAACCATAGGTGTTGATTTTCGCTGGATTTCAACACTGTTTTTGACAACAGTAGTGGCTATGAACTCTGCTTTGAAGGTGAGCTGACTTTGTTGTTTACATGTGGTTGTTCCTTTTGTGCAGAGGAGCAGGATTTTGCTCCTTTACTCATACAGTCTAATGAAGTGGGTGTGGTGCGTGTTAGAAACTCACTCTTGGCTTGAATTGAAATCTGCTGGAACTGGGAACTTTGCAGGCTGGCCCTGCCTTTCTATTATGATTAGTTTTGTTCACACAGCTGGCATGTACTTTACCATAAATAAAAATATGGAACATTGCTAAACCCTATTAACGGGGTTTCCCTCTTTGCTCTCTCTTTTAATTTATTTGAAGACATAGAAGCTATATCTATATAAGTTATATTTGTATATGTATCATATATACAACTCGGGAATAATCAGAGAATTAAAAGAATTAGTTACACTTGCAACAAGTGATGTCCTGTATGTGGGTGTGAAGGCCAGTACAGGTTGGAAGAATGACTTCGGTTTTGACAAGAGAGGTAAGGTTTATGTGCAGTGCTGTGCACCCAAAACTAGATGTGAAAACAATATCTGAACAGAGTTTTTAATAAGCGTGTTAGGACCAGAGGTGGAGGTGAGCAAGTCTATATCACTTTTTTGCTGGAAGAAAGATCTCCAGTGTTTTTCAGGGAAGGGAAAGGGCTAGAAGAGTAGGAAAAGGAAGAAAAAAATCTAATTTTTGTGTGAATGGAGTTGATGAATGCAGGAGAGTGAAAAACAGAAAAACTTACACTTTTGTGATGAAAGTACAAAATTGTTGCAATAAAGATTACAAAATTATTGCATTAGTAACAATGCCTCACAGACTTGAATGAATGGCTGCAATGATTTCTGCAGTTGCCTGGATTACATATACTGCTACATACAGACTCAACATACTGAGGTGTATTAAAACTGTTGGTAATGTTGATGGTGAAGCATAAAACTTGCCTTAAAACTCAGATATTTATCAAAAGGTTTGCTAAGGTTCATGGGCCTTTTGAATGAACTTGAACAGAATTATGGCTTTGCAATGACATCGTGAAAAATTTGGGATGCAATACGAAACACAGTAAAGCTGCTCACTTACAGAGGCAATTTTCAGCCAGGCAGCACATAATGCCTCCTGCATGTTAGTGAGACAAGCACATCACAGCCCACATGCCTTTGAGAATCTCTTCTTCAAATTAAATAGATGTTGCAATATAGAGCTTCTTTGCATCTCGGGTTTAAATGGCAGATTGTAATTAGTGTTTAGAGCATGTGAAATGTGACTTGGGGAATCTGCTGTGTACAGCTTACAAATTCTGATTAATTTCATAAAAAACCTGTTTCATTTGGTGCCTCCATATGTGATGAGTCACCTAGAGCTGGCGAGATTCCTGGCACATATTGCCTGTTCTGTCTGAAAGTTATCACAGATCTTCCACAGGAATGTTTTTAGCATTAGGGATTGAGAAGTGGAAAAACAATGCATGTGCTGAGGAAAAGAGTTAGAAACATCTGGTTTGACAATGCTATTTGAGGGAATGGGAGTGGGGAAATACACATTTTATTTCTACACAACAACAAAGACTAAAGTTGTAAAAGCAGGTTTAAGAGGATAAAGGCACAAGATTTTATTAGATTTAGGATTTTGTAATTTTCTGTGAAGTCCTTTCCCATCCATCTGTCCTTGTTTCTCAAGCCTAGAAATCTCGATGAGACAAGCTATACCAGGAAAGGTCTATTACAAGGAATCCTCTCTCTTTTGTTGCTCTTACTCTTAGCGTCCTTGCTCCCATTCTCTCTTCATCCCTCCTCTTGATTTCACTTGGGTTAGAAATAGGAACCTGTGGCAGAAGCAGTAGCTGTTGCTGTGGTATGCTTCAAAGTCCTGCCAAAATGTCTGCTTAGCTCTGTGCTGAGACTACAAGACTGAACCTTTGTAATAGTGGTGTCCTTTTAATATCTTCTTACCTGAAGTGTGTTCCTGCTGCGATCATCCATAATGATCTTTCTGCAGAGTAAAAAAGGTAGCCTATTTCTGGGAGATCATGGAAGGATGGGGGGAAAAAATCACAGGATTTTTGGTTGCACACTTCAAACTCAATGCAGAGATTTCCAGCTACGTTGCAGAGAATGTCCTACAACACGTGATGCAGTTCGTTGCTATATGATTTATTCAAGAGAAAAAAAACTCTGGATTTTATAAATGATTTATACTAAAATAAAATCTGAGGCTTTCCTCCTCCACCCCCCAGCAGTTACACCTGAACTTTATTTCAGTGCTTCATACTTGGAAACAGGTCTGATCATATAGAGAGGTGGTCAGATTTTGTATAATGGAAAACTGACCAGGGTGGCAAATCCATGTGAACCAGTTAGTACTCCAGAGAAGTTATGAGGAGAAAGAGAAAGGAGACTTTTGAACTTGAAAACGTATTGATGCCAATCTGAAATTTACTCAGGATTTGTCAGGAAGCGGATATACAGAATGAGGAATAAGAATTTTACTGTTTTGTCTGGAAGAAAAAAAATATACACACATATTTCCTAAACTCTCCATGATTTAAAGTAATTAGTTTTACTGACTTTGCCAAAGTTGGTGTGGTATGTATTCAACTGTGTCATCTGCTGGAGAGTATAATCAGCCCTGTATATCTACAGGGAACATAGCCAATCCTGTTAAGTATAAATATAGATGAAGAATTGCATTGCCATATTTTAAAATACAAAAGAATGGGGTAGGAACAAATATTTATTTTTAAAAAAGAATCTTCCTTTTAGTATGTGAGGGAAAAAGCCCTCCAAACACTCTTTTCATGGCAGAAGCATTTTATTTGTTTTCAAGGAAGCAAGAAAAACCCCAACACTGTGTCTGCATTATTGTGGTGTAAGAATAATCTTTTCCTGGTCATGCCTTTTTCTTTCATTTGCATTAGCAAAGTGATTCCTCACTCCAGGACTCAGATTGCTTCCTCTGACTGAGTAGTCTTCAAAGTATTCTCAAGTAAATTCTCTCTTTGCTTGAAATATTTTTTCTTCCTTCTCTCGACATTAAATATCTTTGCATCACTCAGTCTACAGGGGTTACTAACACCTCTCTCCAGAAAACAGCACCTTGTAAGTTTATTTCCATATTCTGTTCTTCATATTATAGCAGATAACACTTGTTTGGTGTGCCATGGCTTCCTTTAAAAGATGTGAATCTTGTTTAAGTGGATTTAAGTGGAATCTTGTTTAATGTGGATTTTGCCCAAAGAAACAGATGGGAAATGTCGGGACCTTGTTGTGAAAAGTCTGTTGGGAAAAGCAAAGTAATGAAGGTTAAGACTTAAAATAATTTGGGCTCTGTTGAGAGAACTCATAAAAGGCTAGTTTATTGTCAAAATGGAATGGCAGTAACAATGACAGGATAAAGACATGCCATGTGTGCTTATTTAATACACCTTTATGGTAACAATTATTAGGGCACAAGTAACCCTTATAATAAATTAAGATACTTGTCATTGTACTGTGTGGTCCATTTCTGACCACTGGATCATCTTAAATATCAAATCTGAATCATGCTTCTACCATGGTTTAGCCTGGCTGGACGCTGGGTGCCCCCCAAGCCACTCTGTCACTCACCCTCTTCAACTGGACAGGGGAGAGAAAATACGATGAAAGGCTCGTGGGTTGAGATAAGGACAGGGAAATTACCAATTACCATCATGGACAAAACAGACTTGACTTGGAGAAATTAATTTAATTTATTACTGATCAGATCAGAGCAGGATAATGAGAAATAAAACCAAATCCTAAAACACCTTCCCCCCATCCCTCCCTCCTTCCCAGGCTCAACTTCATTCCCGATTTTCTCTACCTCCTCCCTGCCAGCAGCGCAGGGGTATGGCGAATGGGGTTGTAGTAAGTTCATCACACGTTGTCCCTGCCACATCTTAAATCCTGAAGGGGAAGACACCTCACACTCTTCCCCTGCTCCAGCGTAGGGTCCCACCACCAGAAGTCAGTCCTCCATGAACAACTCCATGAGGGTCCTTCCCACGGGGTGCAGTCCTTCAGGAACAGGCTGCTCCAGCGTGGGTCCCCCATGGGGTCGCAAGCCCTGCCAGCAAACCTGCTCTGGCCTGGGCTTCTTTCTTGGCCACAGGTCCTTCCAGGCTCCTACTCCAGCATGGGCTTCCTTCTCTATGGGGCTACAGGTCCTGCCAGGAGCCTTCTCCAGCATGGGCCCTCCATGGGGTCACAGCCTCTTTCGGGTGAATCCACCTGCTCTGGCATGGGGTTCTCCACGGGCTGCAGGTGGAGATCTGCTCCACTGTGGACCTCCACGGGCTGCGGAGGGGCAGCGTGCCTCAGCATGATCTTCTCCACAGGCTACAGGGGAATCTCTGCTCTGGCACTGGGCGCACCTCCTCAACCCTCCTTCTTCACTGACCTTGGTGACTGCACTGTTCTCACTCCTCGCTCTGGCTGAAAATGTTGTTACGCAGTTTTAATTTTAGTTTCTTAAATATGTTTTTACAGAGGCGGTACCACTGTTGCCAGTGGGCTTGACATTGGCCAGCAGCGGGTCCATTTTAGAGCTGTCTGGCATTGGCTTTATCAGACGTTAGAGAGTGTTTCGGTTGTATAGAACTCAAGGATTGTGATGACATGATCGAGTGCTTATCGGTAAGCATGAGGGGGAAGGCCAATAAGGCAGATATCCTGCTGGGAGTCTGTTATACACCACCCAACCAGGATAAAGAGGTAGAAAAAGCATTTTACAAATGGCTGGCAGAAGTCTCACAATTGCTAGCCCTTTTTCTCATGAGGGAGTGATAGGCGCAAAACAGGAAATTATGGTAGAACAGTGGCAGAAACTGGGACTTTCAGGCCTGTTTTAGCACCTGAAAAACCAGTTCCTAAAGCTGCTGTCTGGACCTGCACTATCTTCTTGTGGATGTGGCAGCTCCCACACTGTCCTCTAGAGGAAACTGTTCTGAACAAAAGTAAATGTTAAGTGGTGCAAGGAGGGCTTTGGTTTATATCCTGTAGTGAATAGAAGAGTTATAATCATCAAATTGTAGAATATTTTAGGTTGGAAAAGGCCCTTAAGATCGTCAAGTCCAACTGTAAAACTAACACCAAGAAGTCCACTGCTAAACAATGTCCCTAAGTGCCATGAATGGAAGTTGAGTGAATGTTTTACTGTGATGGATTCTGATATTTTAAAATATAGCTATATTCTGTATGGGAATTGAAGCAAAATGTTTTAAAATTCTCTGAAGGAAATATTTTTTGAAGTTGTAACAGGTTGCTAGAAACATTTTGTTTCAGGAAAATTGAGGCATTTAATTTCAATATTGACAAGTTTTTTCAGTACAAAATATAGTAATACACAATTAAAATATGCAAATTATGATAGACTTTTTAAAAGTAGATTTAAAAAATAAAAACCTTTGGTCTGCATACACTCTCAAAGGAAATATAACCTTCCTGAATATTTATTTTTTTTTTTTACTTCCAAAATGAAATTCCAGGAAAACTGACCTGATTTTAGAAAGGTTTTGATGGTACTGCATGTTCTGATGGAAAATGGCTCTTTGGGAGTGTCCCTGAGCAGCTCTGGTAATGAGTTTATCCATGAAACATTTGCTGAACAGGTAATGTCTACTGAATTAAATTACTGTGCTTCCTTTATAGCACACTGATCTTTAGATTCATGGTTTCGTTTGTTTACTTTCCTGTTTTATGGCTAAAGTGAAACTAATCAAGGAATAAAAAAACAGGACGGAGCACTATATTGGCATGCAGTTTACATTTTCTTATTTTCAGGTCTGCAAGCTTTTCAAAACTAAGGCAATTGAAAATTAACTGTTCTATTGAAGGATGCTGGGAATTGCTCTCACTCCCACCAGGGAAAAGTTTTATCTTTTGAGACATGTTTTGACTTTAGTTTTTATTATAATTAACTCAGTAAATAGAAGGAGGGGAAAAAAAACACCTGTCAAGAAATTAGCTCTAAGACCAGTCAATTCATTATAAATAAATAAAATTCATCCATTCTGTCTCTGCAATGTATCACAAAGGGGAGGAGATTACAAGGAAATATAAAGTGGTTACTTTGATTCATTATAAGTTGGTGTAGTAAATTTTAGAAATGCTGTTCTTCAAGTAATTCTAACAAAATAAAAGCCACAAGTCGCTCATTCACCTAGGTGTATTTTGAATATTTCAAATTTATCTTCGTAGGAAATGTGTGGCTTTGCTGTATAACTTCTTATCTTTTCTACTGCCTTGAAAAAGTAGGGCACTGAACTTGCATATGCAGGTGTATCAAAAATAATTAAAGAAGTAATACTCACTCTGGCATAATTGTCCTTGCGATACCAATATAGGATGCTGCCAGTTGTTAACAGACAAATTCTTCTCATCACTGCTTAACTCTGATTTTTTTTTGTATTTTTGGTCTAGATTCCTAAGCTACTTTTCCCTCAAACTACTCACTGCTCTTTGCCCTGCTACAGGTGCAGGCAGGCAATTGTGCGCTGCGTGTGGCACAAGCACAGTGCGAGTACAGCTTCTGCCCCTGAGACCTTTCAGTTAGAGGGGAAACACAAGGACAAAACTTCACCTTGTTATTACCAGTAGGGTTGGCTTATGTGTGACTTAATTGCCACCAGCTGTTTTCTGCTAGGAAAAAGAGCATTTTAAAGAAGGGTTTCCAGTAAATCATGGTTTTGGTATTTCTGTGCTCCTGTGTAATCTGCGGAGCAGTTATATCCTGGGAATGCTATTGAAAAAGGCTCAGTGAGATTAAGGCATACTCTGCATAGGGGATCCTGGAAATACAACTGAAATGATACAAAGCTGCTATAGAGAGGGAAGGAATAATCCAGTATCCACGTCCGGGTTTGCACTGTGCTGGTGACACAGGGGTTTTCCACAAGAAGAAAGACTCTTTGTCATTACTCTTAGAGTAGAGAAACACTGGAACAGACTGTCTAGGGCAGCTTTCGAGTCCACGTCATGGGAATTAAAGTAAATTAAGGCAATACCTGTTGGAAGAAACAGATATACTATAGCAATGAAACTGAAGAGTGGAAAGATGATCTTTCAGGCCTGTTTCAAGCCCATCTTCTATAATTCTGGGTTGGCTATTTTAAGAGCTTGTGGCTGAGGGCAGAGGGAAGTCATTTCTTTCAACCAAACAGCAGCTGCTCATCGCTGACTGGGGTAGCTGCTCTCCAGGTCCATGTGAAGGAAGCACACACTGAAGACGTGTAGTATCTGCCAAATGTGGTTCTCTCTAGATAACCTAAGCTTGCTCAGGTTTGGGTGTATTAGAGATTTTCCAAAGTCTGTCTAACCATAGCACTTGGCCCTGTGTCTTTTCTGCGCTCTGCATGGTGTCCCTCTAGCCTAGGACACAGTCCCTAAGTTTCCTTTGGCAGTGCAGACATACTAGAGTGACTGATCTGATGGCAAGAATGACCTGGAGGGGCCAGACTTTTAGCTAGCTTCAGAGATCCTCAGGTATAGCCTATCACTAAGCGTGTGAAAGACCTCAAGTTCGACAACTGTCTGGCAGCTGAGCTTTGAAAAACCACTGCCTCACACTGAAAAGCAGATTGCCTTTGACCAAGACAGGCTCCTGGAAGAGCAGAGTCACTGCTCCCTCCAGGGACCTCCCAATTTCATTTTTCTGAACTGGGCTCCCCCACCACAAAGTGATAAGGGACATTGAATGAGGCCACCATGGGGTTACTCACACCAAGTTCACACTGGAGCCCCTTGTCCTAACCTGCTCCTTGCGTCCCAAGTGTGACAACATACTAGCATTGCCCTTTTCTGGACCACTTTAACGAAGCCAGGGACTGTAACAGAGACCGCCAGACCTCCTTATCTATATGGGTCTTCAGCAACAACTTCAATAATTTGGATTTATATGAGACTCCTGAGACATATGTTAAATATTTTCCCTCAGGGTACTTTAGAGCTGTATTATGCCTGTAAATTTTGCTAACGAGAGGGTAGGATACCTTGTCTTTCCATGTGATACTCCAGTGTGCATGTTGGATTTCCACATGATGTAAGTACTGTCACTCTGTTCACTTCTCAGTCATCTCCTACTGAGACAGCTGCATCTCCTGGCTGCATACAGCAAAAAGTAAGACTTGAACGAGAAGTGTACAAGGGAAATTCAGCTTCTGTAGAAAGCAATATCGGGGGCCAGGGCAAACAACTTGCAAGAATGGAGTGCAAGGGGCTATTTATCCTCCCAAACCAGATGTTTTTGTCAACAAAATTACTGAAGTTAGCAAGTTGAAAGCCTCTCAGCCACTTATTTCTGGAATCAGCTTATTGGGCTGCAAATGTTCTGGCAGTAAAGACTAGGGGCTGGGACTTTATCTCCCCTTCTTATCTTTGGCTGTGAAGCCACAATCTATTCGCCATTCGCTTACCAGTCCTCTCTTTCCTCTTCCACTTCCAGGTAGAATCACTGAAGTGAACCTAGTTTAGGGCCAACAGTGAGACCAGCTAGGAACATGAGCACCATATATCATTTCCTAATGAAGATTATTTAATGAGAACTCCAGATTGTGCATTGTCTTTGAGTTTAGTTGTGAAAGAAGCTCATGGTGCTAGTGTTTCTCTATGACACATTTAATCTTTTAGATGAAAAGTATCCTACAGGTCACCTTTTTTACATTTTTTTCACCTGGCAGTTTGAGAAGAAATTATTTTCTCAGGTTTATAATTCCCACACATATTTTCCTGGGACTGAAGCACACAATATCTGTAAAAAGATCCTTTACTTCTAGAAACCCTCCTTTTTATTTTCTAGCAACCCACACATTAGCTGACCTTCAGAACAGAGCTGTATGTATCACTGATTTTTTTTTGGTTCAGTGGTTCAAATGACAAATAAAGTCATTTTGGGTCAACATGAAATAAAAATTTATTTGGTTGCTTCTCTCCGAGCTCCTGAGAATTACAACTGAAAAGCATTTTAGATTGAAGGAAATACCTTGTTTGACCCCAAATAACACGCTGAATAAATTTTATACTGCTTTAGTAATGCAGAGGAAATTTGGGAGCAAAGTACTTAATTCACAAGGGAAATTTATTCAAAATGCTGTGTTCTTCTGTTTACCTCCCTTTTCTTGCCCCTTGAATCCCAACGTCTGCAGCAGCTTTTGGGGAAGTGGGAGATGTAGGTTCAAATCCCTCCTCTCTCTGATTTTAAATATAGATTTTCTATCTCTGTAGCATGCCTATTGGTGCATTTCAGACTCGCTTGCTGAAGCTGTTCCACTTTTTGTAAATAATTGAGTATTCATTTCGTCAGACAGGGAAATAAATATGAAAGCCTGTTTTTTTAGCTTTCTGGTTATGATATTTTAGCTTAGAGGTATGAAAGTCAGTTGAAGTCCTTGCTTCAGACATAGCTTAACTACTTATGCCAGTTACAGGGGCTTTGAAAAGAGAGCTGATTCCTAGAATTATTGGAATCCCTAACGGTAAGACTACTTTTTGCTAAGAAGGGAGACCCCGGGTTCGAGTTCTGATGCGCACAGAGTGGAGGAGAAATAGAAAACAGCCTCCCACCCTTCAGCTACAAGTGCCTTCATGGGTGTTCATGCATGTTGAGGGGCAGTATCAATCTTCGCTATGTAGTTCTCATCTTTGAGAGGTCCTGGAGGACAGGAGAGGTGCCCGAGGACTGGAGAAAGGCCAATGTCACTCCAATCTTCAAAAAGGGCAAGAAGGAGGACCCAGGGAACTACAG
>Ga0065711_1006922_pt1 | contig 24291 bp, 20 predicted proteins | sample Hoacrofraction12_FD_59098 | JGI IMG/M metagenome (GOLD analysis project Ga0065711, IMG submission 59098) | Hoatzin crop microbial communities from Cojedes, Venezuela - Epithelial fraction 12 v2 (version 2) | ecosystem: Host-associated > Birds > Digestive system > Esophagus > Crop | place... | reverse complement strand
CTGGGCAGCCTGTTCCAGTGCTCCGTCACCCTCAGAGGGAAGAAGTTCTTCCTCATGTTCAGACGGAACTTCCTGTGCTTCAGTTTGTGCCCATTGCCCCTTGTCCTGTCGCTGGGCACTACTGAAGAGTTTGGTCCCATCCTCCTGACACCCACCCTTCAGATATTTATAGGCATTTATAAGGTCCCCTCTCAGCCTTCTCTTCTTCAGGCTAAACAAGCCCAGCTCCCTTAGCCTTTCCTCATAGGACAGATGCTCCAGTCCCCTCATCATCCTCGTAGCCCTCCTCTGGACTCTCTCCAGTAGCTCCTCATCTTTCTTGAACTGGGGAGCCCAGAACCGGACAGAGTACTCCAGATGGGGCCTCACGAGGGCAGAGTAGAGGGGAAGGAGAACCTCCCTCGATCTGCTGGCCACACTCCTCCTAATGCATCCCAGAATGCCATTGGCCTTCTTGGCAGCCAAGGCACACTGCTGGCTCATGGTCAACCTGTTGTCCACCAGGACACCCAGGTCCTTCTCCGCAGAGCTGCTCTCCAGCAGGTCCACCCCAAGCCTGTACTGATACATGGGGTTGTTCCTTCCCAGGTGCAGGACCCTGCACTTGCCCTTGTTGAATTTCATCAGCTTCCTCTGCGCCCAACTCTCCAGCCTTTCCAGGTCTCGCTGAATGGCAGTATGGTCTTCTGGTGTATCTACCACTCCTCCCAGTTTTGTGTCATCAGCAAACTTGCTGAAGGTACACTCTTAAACCCTTTCATTCCTGACTAGGACTATTACTCCATCTTCAGCCAGCACTAGCTTAGTTGTACAATGGATAGAGACAGAAACGTCTGTGGGTCTGTCTTGACAGGATCAAGGATGAAACCATGACACAGAGGCAGGACTGAGAGACCAAGAGGAAGCCAATTATGTTTTTGAAGTGTGGTCTTTCACACTGTGAGCATTAATAAAAGAATGACCAATATTTTCTGGCACTGATGTGACTTGCTCATCTAATTTTTACTTGGGTGGCGTGCATTTGGGTACTCAAGCCTCACTACAGAAAAGCCTGCAAGCTTCTACTTCAATCCACCTCCAGTCAGGACAGCATGAAGGCAAGTAACAAATTCAGGTAAGTGTTTATGACAATGGGACTTCACATCTTATGAGCTTTCCTGCAAAAAGATGCTTCCCTCAATTAGGACCAACATGCACAAAGATACCAGTCTGCAGATGCTGGCTTGAGTCTCCCCAGAGGGCTGTGGAAGCCACCAGCCTGCGACGTGCTTCCTGAACACAGCATGGTACGTACCGGACAAGCACAAGCCAGAGGTGTGTTTGGGAGATCAAAAGCTTAATAAATAAAACGCCCCTGGCAAAGCAAGGCTATGAAGTTGCTCTTTCTTTCATACTGGCAAAAACTCATAAATTAAGAAAACCATGTCCAGAGAGCCCAGAAGACCTTAAATCACACTAAACTAATTCCAAGGCCACAGTTAAGAGGGAAATCATCCAGAGATACCATTTCCAGTGGGCAGCACACATTTGCTGGCAAAACACTGTTTGTTTGGTAACTCTCTCAGGTTACCAGTAAGGACATCCAGACCCTGTGCTTTCACATTTACAAATAAGAAAAGTCCTGGAAATCTTCCCCTGTGTGTCCCACTCCTCTGTTTTTCATCGCAACTTCAAAGTTTCTTGCGGCCTTAGAGAAAACACTGGCCTAATTACCTCTGAGATGGCATTTCTCTAAGCTGGTATAACGCAACGAAGACTCACTCAGGCATGAGGATTGGGGGGCCCATGCAGTAGGGTTCAGAGGGCTCACACCCCCGATGCAGAACATTCTGTGGACCCCCCATTACTGCCAAGTCTCTCCACAAACTCTCAGATGGCCTCTGCCCGACTGTCACTGCTCCTGTGCCGGGTGCGGGAACCACAACACATCCAACCAGCCCAGGTCAGAGCCGCTTATCAGCCATGCAACTCATCACGTGCTGTCAGAGACAGTCTGCAAAAACAAAACAACAAATGGGCTAACATTTGCACCGCTCATTTGCTGGGGCCCATCTGTGCTTCAGCTTTCCAGTGCGGATGAAACGGATGGAGAACCCTCATCTGGCAAAAAAATTACCCCGGACTTTGCATCTGAACTTGCCTCCCTCCTTGGCCTCCTCACAGATTCCAGTGGACAAACATCTACTGTCTCATTGATGCATTTTATTATCCCTTGTCAGATTTTCTCCATTAATTTCACCCACATCATTCCAGCATAATTCTCTACATTTTTCAAAATTAAGCACATTGTCTTCCTACTCATTGTAGGACTAGCATGGGACATAAGCTTTGCATTCTTCTTTTATAGAATCGCGACTGCATGTGACAAAACAATGCTCTGGCTTTACAGTTCTAGACAGTTCTCTAAAGAGTTAAAAAATCCACTGGACAGGGAAAGATATGCAGAAAAAGCTAACAATTCCAAAGAGTTGGGAATGATCCCACTCTCAAGTCACACTAAAAGACATATGCACCAGTAGCTGCTACAGAGTAGGAAACAGTTGTCATTAATATTATTTTATCAGGAAAAAAAAAATTCCCTTCTTGAACCGAAAGGGGATTCATAGCACTTCACTTCAGCTTTCTGGAAGTTAACATCAGAGCTAAGCGAGCCACTCAGGTTCCATCTGTAGTTACAGGGTGAGAAGCAGCTGAATGGAGAGAGACCCTGCGTCTGGTTTAGACTCACCTCCTACTTCTCTGTTGCCAGTTCACAGCTTTCTGTCATTCCTGGTTAACTTCATATTGGCATGGAAAGATTACAGTAAGGTTATGAAGGTCATGTTCCCAGAAACTTTGTGAGTGGTGACCTTCAGGGAAGGTAGCAAGAAAGCTTTTCTGAATTTTAAGCCTCTGCTAAGCTGCAGAGATGAAATCCTGTCCCTGCTGAAGGTCAGTAACAGCTACCACTGAGTCCATTGTACCAAGAAGCTCTCCTTCGGCAAGCTGTTTCCCTAAATTCTTTGTACCTTTGAAGTTCAGTGCCTGATTTTCATAATTATTTTCTGACTTGTGGACTTTCATATGCTGGGCCAGGTTTGGAACACTAATAGCATAGGACAATCATTCTTTGAATAAATGCAAATTGGATGAGCCATAAACGTTCAAAAGAAAAACCTTTCTCATAAACTGTGCAGACTTAGAAAGGTTGGGAGAGGTATGAGTTGCAACCCTCAGGTCCCTCTGTTTATTACACAGGTTGTCAGCTGTGTGCTGTGGGATTGAAGAATGGCTGGGTACGTCCCGTGCCAGGCAATGGTGTGACCAACTAACAGCTTCCTTTGCTCTCTGTAATTAGGAAGAAGCTGTAGCAGAAAGCAAAGAAATCAGCCCATAACTGGATATGAGGACAGGCAGGTCATCATAGCTATTTCTACACTGTTTTTGAAGAGCGGGCACAAGCTTGCCTACCACCCACACTGGACCCAAATTAATGTCCAGGCATGGGTCTGAGTGAAATGCAGGACACAGAAAAAAAAGCTTGGCATTGCTTTATTTCCCAGCACCGCCCGCAGCTTCCACCTGCCTGCAGCCCAGACTGTTCAGGTACAACCATCATCACAAACGCTCCAACAAGATACATCCTCACGAGACGGATGAACTAGCCAGGGCGTTCTTTCCTTAAAGACCTGCTGCTCCATGCAGAAGGCGGCTATGGAGGATGTAGCTCTCTTGAAGCACTCACGCGGTCATGAGATGCAATGCCTGCCCAAGCTTTTCAGTGACTACGAGCCTCACTTTCCAACGCCATCCAGACGTAAACATGTTCTACTGTGAAGCACTGAGGCAAATGAAATACAAATTACAGTAAACTGCAAATGAAATAAAAAGACACTACGTCAGGCACAATAAACTTGCGAGGCACTTCCACTGGAAGCTGTGATAATATGCTGGAGAAGTCACCGTATGTTTACCCAGGGTTCATACTCTTTGCTGGGCACCACTGTGCCTGCTGCTAGAGATGGGAAATACTGGGCTGGAGGAAACTGGGGTCTACCCTAATACGGCTGGGTGTACACTCATACAAGCAAAGCCTATTAATAAACAGATTACGGAAACAGACTGGCTTTGGGGAAGCATCCAGCCCTGTCTCTGAGCTGGGCAGCAGCAAATCTTCCCTGAATCATCTAAGCTAGAGTGAACCGAGCCAGACTTCTCCAGAAGAGAAAGAAGGCAGTGAGAAGGAGGGCGGCAATCACAGCGCCGCGGTGTCAACGAATGTGCTAGAGGCCGACGCCACAACATATCCCTCAGCCGCGACCGTCGGGACGCCGGCGCGCCCAGCCGGCTCGGGTCAGGTCTGTCTGGGGCACAGACAAAGGGGTCCCAGAGAAGCAGCTGCCCCCCCAGTGCAAGCCACCGCTTTCTGCACCGCGCGTCTGCGGGTGAACCCTGACATCAGCCCTCTCCGCTCCCGTCGCTGGCAGTTCCAGTCTGAAGGAGGGCAGCTGGGGACGCAGCGAGACCCTACATATTTTAGCGAGCACCATTCGGCCGCCGGCAGGAAGACAGTGCGTTAATTGTCGCACAAGAAAGACTGATCTCATGAGATAAGACTTTAATTGCAGCTTCCTCATCCAGCGGGGTGCAGATGGCATGGGTCTCACCGCCCCCTCCCCAGCACGCCTCAGGCACTTCGGATCTGCTCCCAATTTTGGATGAGCAAATGTCTGACTGAAGAAGTTCTTGGGAATGTATTTTTTCCCCTCCACCTGCTCCTCTGGCTTTCTAAACACAGAAAGAAAACCCCACAGGAAATAAGAGAGGAAGTCTGGGGTTTAAATTACACGCTGACGTGCTCAATACCTCTACAAAAACTGGGTATCTGCCTTGCTTAGAAACAACTTCTAATCCACTGTCAGAGGATTAGTTATCATCAAATCATAAATTCTAAGCTAGAAAGGAAAGATTAGGTGACTTAACCTTCTTCTCAATGTAGCCGTGCTTTTCTGTCCTGCAATAAATTCCCAGGCTTTCACTCATCAGGAGAAGCACTCCTGGAAGCCACCAGTCCAACCCCAGCACCGCGGCACCGGGGGACAGGCCGTCAGGGAACAGAAGAAAACGCCATCTCAGTTGTGCCTCTCTGCCTGCTCAGCTCCTGCATTCATCAAGACAGAAGTAGAAATGGAATCCACATTTAGGGCAGATGAGGCTTATGGCCTTTACTGGGTAAATAAGGCACCAAACCGGTGCACAAAGTTTGCAGGGGAAAATGCTGCGAGGACCCTGGGAGGAAACAGCAGCCTCTGTTTTAATCTGCCCTGCCATCTTGGTGGTGTTTGGGAAGGACCATCCTTCCTTGTGATGGACTCAACACAGATGAAGCTCTTGGTAGTATCAGGCCAGAAAAGCCCAGCGCTGGCAGTGGCCACAGGCCCCCACGCAGCAGGGCTGCCAGGCGTCCCCCAGGAGCTCTTACCCTGCAGTACTCGTCGATGGGCTTCAGCCTCTTCACAGCTACATCTCGGACATGGCTCCTCCGGAACAGGATCTTGCCTGAGGGAGGAACAGATGAAAGGGGAGGGTTAGAGGCATCATCTGCCATTCAGGGTTAACACAACAGCACCGAGCAGAAAGGGCAGCAGACGGGGTTTCATCCCCAGCTCCAACCACTGCTGTTGGCAGTGCTGGCGGCTGAGCTCTGCAACCCCGTTATGTCCCCAACGGAGGAGTCCCAGTACTGGAGAGGTTCCCAGAGCAGCAGCTTCGTGTGACTGCAGCCCCCCACTGCTACAAGGCAGACAGGACAGCATGCTTGGAGGAGGTGCGAGCAGCAGATCCGCTCCTGCCCTGGGAGCACAGAAACACGCCGTGGGGCAGGCAGTGGAGGGACACGGGGCAGCAGCTGTTACAGAAGCGTGCGTGGTACCTCTCGCAGCTGGGTGCTGCTGGTCTAAAGTTTGCACAGGAGATGCAGCACATGGCCAACAACTACCACAGGCACAGCGGCTCTGAAACCTCTGCGACTGCCATCGAAGCCCCGCTTGTGCGAGCTGCTAGAAGGGGACCACAGCGAGTCACGGGGCAGAGGGAGTTTTTCTGATTTCATCCTGTAGATAACACAAAAAGTTTTGGTTCCCTCTTAGTAACGCCATTATCCTGGAATGGACTGACACTATGTTAGGACTCTCTTCTACTTCAGGGCAGCTTTGGCATGTCTGTGCTGGCAGTGCAGGGAGCATCGCTGGGGTCGGATGGGGGCTCCATCTACGTCCCATGCCTGCCTACTTAGCTGCCTCCCACTGCGGACACTCTTGCCCTTGCAGGCAGACAAACCACACAGGCAGCTCATGAGCAAATACAAGGCTGCTGGTGACAGAGCCCTTATAAATCTACAGAGGGAAACCAAATAATAGAAGAAAAATAAACAAACTCTCTTTATTTGAAAGTGAAAAAAATAATAACCTCAGTGTCCTTGCTGGATGACATTTCTGCAAGCAGTTAAGATTAAATAAACAGCTGGGTTTTGTGTGAAACTGATTGTAACAAAGTTTATCAAAATAATCTAGGAGCTGAGTTTCCCCACACACAAGGATGTCATAGAATTGGTATTTTTTTTGCTAGAAGGGATTATATCTTCATAGCCTTTTTTGGTGATTTTCTTCCCTCTTTCTTTTGTGCTGTATTTCTTTTAATGTAATGAGACAAGAATAAACTATGTGCTCTCCTTGTGGTGCAGAAAACAGTATCTGCCAGCATTATTTAGTCCATGAAATGTCTACGTAAAAAACCCACCGACATATATACCACCCCTTGGCTCCAAACTTCTGCCAACAGGCAAATAAGATACTTGGCCATAGATCATGGGATAAGAAAATGGACTGGGAAATGAAATCAGATCCAAAATCTGAATATGTGGCTTTGATTTTGTCACGATTACACAAGCTGAGAGGTCAATGAAATGGCAGCCTTTAACGGTCCAGCAGCAGAGGTTCTAAACCCTCCCAGACTCTGTCCCTTTTGGTTGCCTTTTCTTCCATAGCTGCTAATCTGGAAGGTGTGAAAGCCTTTTGTTTCAGGCTGGAGAAAGTGATTTATCTCCATCCCCAAATCTGGCAGCAAAACAGTTTGTCCTGTGAGGTAAAGCCACTTCCTAGTGCCATAAATTTACCTCTCTGGGTTCCTTGTGGTTATTTCATTACAGAGCTGATGCTGAGCCATCCCCATAGGATGCGATGGCACGTGCTCACAGAGCAGAGAGGAAATCTTCAGTAGGTGCCTGAGATGTTCATCTGAGCTTGAGCAATTTAGACAAAGGCTGCTGGAGAAGGAAGGTGGCACTTTCATCTCCCTGCACCGACCGACTTTAGACACACCAAAACCTTGCTGCTCTCCCGCTTCTGTGTCCAGTAAACAGGGAGAACTACCTGCGCCTCCAAAACATTTCTTCTTATTTCTGATAGCCTCTGGGACCACACCGTACTTGTACTGCACAACTGCAGTAAGCCGCTTTTTGGGGGGGAAGAAGTGTGGGGGTAGCTGTAGAGACAAGACTAGTTCCTTTCCCAGTGCTCCAGAAACGGTGGTGTGAGAGATTTTGGTATTTCTTTGCAACTTTTATAAACGTACTGCAAAGAGAAAGCAGCATTTTTGAAATATCCTCACTTTCTGGCTTTCCTGTTTTCAGTTCAAGCCACGAGTTGAAAGTTGAACTGGTGACCATATAAAAACATAAAGGAACCAAAGACTTAAACACATTAAAGATCTCCTGTAAATGCAATTCAGCTTTCCTAAAAAGACAGTTTACGGGGAGGCCCAGTCTTCAAAGTAACATAATAAATGAAAGACTCAAACATAAGAAACAAGATAAATATAATAAAGAACGTTATATTAAACACAGAGTACAAAAAAGACCCCAGGATATGATGAGTCTTAATTCAGTCCTTAAATGGAGATGGAAAATATCAGGATGACTGCAGAGTTAGGATGAAGCAAAGCCCAGAAGGTGCTTCCATTTTTATCCCTTCAGAAAAAGGAAGATTTTCCCTCTGCTATTGGAAGCTGGAAAAGGCTCGATGAGGGCTGTGGGGAAGATCTGTAGCTGCCCACTCCAGTATGGCACCCAAAACTGAGAGTTGGAGAAGGCTGAGCAGTTTAGAGCATCATGGAGTAGCAGTCAACAAAGAAAAAAGAAGAAAACCAAGGACACTCTGCAAGCACATCCAGCTCTGGTGGGCAGCAAGGAGGGACCCCCTCACAAATCCTGGGGATCCTCAGGCAGAGAAGCCTCTTTGCCAGCGGTACTGAAGCACCTCTAAGGAGGGACAACTTGCCAAATGCCTGCCTTCTCCCCTTTTCTGGGAAGACAGACTGTGCTGACAGAAGCTCAGCCAAAGCCATCACAATTGACCAGCAGGAACCACTGCAGATCCAGTACAAGTTACTACTGCTTTCTCCAGTTCCCCAATTTCTACCGGTCTTCCTCCAAAAGCAGGGGAGGTCCCATGGGACTGGAAAAAGAAGATAAACAGAGAGATCCATGCTATACACTCTTTACACTCTCCAAGCGGGTGCTCTGGACACAGACCCCTTAATGGCAAGCCTAACAGAATCACAGAATCACAGAATAGTAGGGGTTGGAAGGGACCTCTGTGGGTCATCTAGTCCAACCCCCCTGCCAAAGCAGGGTCACCTACAGAAGGCTTCACAGGACCTTGTCCAGGCGGGTCTTGAATATCTCCAGAGAAGGAGACTCCACAACCTCCCTGGGAAGCCTGTTCCAGTGCTCCATCACCCGCAGAGGGAAGAAGTTCTTCCTCATGTTCAGATGGAACTTCCTGTGCTTCAGTTTGTGCCCATTGTCCCTTATCCTGTCACTGGGCACCACTGAAAAGAGCTTGGCCCCATCCTCCTGACACCATCCTTCAGATATTTAGAAGCATTTATTAGGTCCCCTCGCAGCCTTCTCTTCTTCAGGCTGAACAAGCCCAGCTCCCTCAGCCTCTCCTCGTAGGGGAGATGTTCCACTCCCCTCACCATCCTCGTAGCCCTCTGCTGGACTCTCTCCAGTAGCTCTTCATCTTTCTTGAACTAACGAGGTAGCTAGGGTCACTATAAAGAAATACAGAGCAGGCAGACGGCCGCGCACTGGGGGCACATAAGAGCCAGCAAGGAGCTCCCAGGACGGCAGTGGAAAGGAGCATTTCACGCAGCGCTAACAGGAAGCGGGGAAGTCCCACAGTGGCCGGTAAATGCAGAACAGCCCGGGCCATTTTCTTGCAAGGGTGGAGTAGGAGTAGTGGTTTATGTGCCACTTGGCTTTTCCTCTGGGTAGTTTCCACATCTCTAAGCAAGGGATCTACTTCTATGTGAGTAATACAGCGCTGCTTCCTCTCTCCTGAATTTTACTGCAGCTTTTTTAAGCCTCCTCAGGCACTACACCCCCATTTTACAGAAGGACGAGCGGCTTTTTAATCAGTTTGCAGCCCAGCTAGGAAGTCAACGGGAAGTCCACCTCAAACTCAGATGAGAAGCTATAGGCTATGTGGGACAGTGCGGCCTCATGAAAATATTTCATTCACTGATGTACCAGGCTCGGACTGGGCCAAGGGAGGTCTGGCACATGTTAGGAAGGACTCTGAGGACTGCAGTACTGGGAAGCAGAGATGTGGGGAAGACACATGGCTCCAGCCCTGCTGCTAATGGAGGATAACAATATTTATTTTTATCCTTTTTTCTTTAAAGAAAATATTATTCCTAGGAAATTAATGTGGATAAGAGGCAAAGTATCAGGTTTAGCATTGTAGGGGACATCTTAAGTCATCCCTTCATCTCTCTGTATATATATAGATGTAGCCTTTAATTCTGCGACCACACACCTCTTCTCCCACAAGACCTTAGTTTCCTTCTGCATACACAGCGTGTGCACAAAGTGGGAAGACTAAAGCTATGCAGGAGACTGTCTAGCTGGCAGATGCTGATTCTGCAAGCTTAAAGGTATCCTCTGAATATCACTTTATTCCTGCATAACCTCATACTCAGACTTTAACAAGTGCTGTGGACACCAAGAACAAACACGCTTAAAAGCATCTCAGTGCTCTAATCTGCCCATTAGCCTACAGGTCTGTGCTGAACACACCAGGAGGGTCCACAGACTAACACTTTGTAATGGTCAGGGACGTGGTATGTGCAGGGAAGAAGCCCAGCTCCTGGCGAGCTTGGTGACACTGTGAAGCACAGTCTGGAGGCAGGACAACACCAGGCATCACTAGGCACAGAAGCGTTACAAGTCCCTTAGGGGGTGCCTAGCAGGAGAGTCTGGTCTATCCTCTTCAAGGGAGGGGGACATATGCCATACAGCCCCTACAATCTCCGCAAATGCCAGCTGTCACAGCAGCTATTGCCCTAGACTGGTGATTTGTAAGCTCTAAGGGAGCCTCTCAAACAAATCTCCTAATCACACCTTTCACTGCCAGGGAGAGGTGCCACATATCTGTGCCTCGAGACCTTCTAGAGGTGTCTTCAAGATCTTCCCACCACCATGCCAGTGGCTCAGCCTCCCTTGATGCTCTTGGGAGCCAGGCAGTGAGTGGGAGCTACAGCAGGGGCATCAAGTAGGCAGGAAAATCACTGTTTAGCTCCTTTCCAAGACTGATAGACAACAGATCCTCCTCTCATTCTTACTCTGCTTGCCGAGCTTGAGTGTCCTTTCAAGGGATGTCTGGGTGACGGATTGGTGTAACGACACCAGTTGTTTCATGCAAGGAGCATCTGTCAGAGGTTAGGAAGAGCCCAAACCCACTGTCAAAGAGATGATGGATAAATGCATATTCACATTTAATCTTCCACTTCAAGTACTGTCACCACACTTCAGAGGGCAGTACATGTAGCAAGCCGTACGATAAATATTCAACAGCAGACAGCTTAAAGACTAATGGGTGCATTAAAAATACTATAATGTCTCATCTCCACTATGTTTAAGAGAGACATGTGCTGCTTCTGACCATAGAAGCTCCAGCTGTGGAAGCTCTGTTGGTCAGCTGTCTCCCACAAGCAAGGAAGAACTGTTTCTGCCTCTTCATGTTCTTGTTACCGTGCTGTTGGTTCTCTCCTCTTTTTACCTGAGAACTTGGGAGGTACCAGGTCTATAATACATATATTGCCAAGCAATATGTTCAACCTAAGATCAACTTCTCAGAGACAAAGACTGCTTATGAGATGAGGTCAGACTCTTTTTGCAGTTATGCTGGGCTTGCATCAGCAAAAAAAGAGTAAAGAATTTAGCCCTCATGCAGTTACGGGTTATCTTTTGGGGCTAAGCAGCTTCCTCCAGTGTAACCACAACCATTTTGCTGCTCAAGTATTTTTATGAAGGCTTCTACTCCTTACACATAGCTGTTGTTATTATTTTTATACACTGAAGAAGCACAGATGTGCAATCAGATATGACACAAATTCCGCTCTACCCATTTAAGCTGTGACATCCACCTCAGGGTCCTGCCTGAAACCTGCTGGCACCTGTCACACAATGTAACCCCCAAATGGAGCATTTCGATCCTCACTGCCACCTTGCAGTGTACAATAGCTAATGCAACAGCACAACACTATGGGACAGAAGAACAGTTTTATGTTTCTCATGGAGGTACGTGCATTTGTCAACCAGATGGCAATCTGACAGTGGCCAAATAGAGGTGTGTTCCTTCCAAATAACATCTCACTTTCACATGGGGATCCCAGTTTCCATGGATTGTTTCATCCACGATTTCCTGGAGCCAGAAAGCCAGTGCCAGGGTCCTAACACTGATGGCATTTGCTCCTAACAAAGAAAGGGGAGGGAAATGATTCATAGTGTTTCCACTGGTGGGAGGGGGAAGGACTTTTTTAACAAGTAGAAACTCGTGACAAGTCAGAACTGTTGGCTGAACTTGGCTGCCAAAGAGTCTCAGTTGATAAAGGCCTTTGCTAATCAGCAGGAATTGCTATGGAAGGTGACAAGAGGTGACCAAGACAGATGGGGCAGCCAGGAAAGCCAACACAAGCAGTAACAATATTGCCCTGAGGTACGGGGGATGGTGGGGAGGGTGTCCTTCTGCACTTGGATCCTGTTTTTAATGTGCATTAGCTACAATGTTAAAGAAAATCACCGACAAGCAATAAAGCATAGGAAATCACATGACCTGTATAAAAGAGTATCACCAGGAAGAGAAATCTTCCTCCATTAGAAGTGATAAGCAGAAGTTGCCCTTACATGACTAATTACAAGGGGAAGCCAAAGACAGGCAAGAGGCGAGGCTGGATTCCCCACCAGCAAAGAGGTCCTACCTCTGAACCTTTCCATTGCCTGTAGGGATGGCTACTATCCTCCAGGGACAAAAGCATCAGCTCTAGAGCAGCTTTGCTACTACAGACTTTGAGAAATCAGTCACAGCGGGAAGAATGAGCAAAGCCACGAGCACCGATGCTGAAATTCGGGAGTGACAGATGGGGGCCACAGGGTGCAAATCTCAAGCTAACAGCTCTGTTACTGTTTGTACAGTGTTTTGCATAAGCCAAGAGCTACTTCATGTTGCTCTGTGTCCTGCTGCTATCACCCAAACAACCCACTGCTCCTGTAATCTACTCTTCAGCTGCCCCAGCTGCAAATCTCCCACCTCTCTGAAGCAAGGCAGGAATCATGGTGCAAGAAAATTATGCAGTGTCTGGTCTGGAAAGGGCAGGCAAAAGTGCTACAAAATCATCCTTTTGATTTTCTTACTGTGGGGTGGCTCTCTGTGCATTGGTCTGTATGTACCAGCAAACCCAAAGATATCCATTGCCTTGCTTAAACCAGCTGTACCACCAGAGTATAGCGAAGTACAGCATCTGCCCGGCACAAGAGGATCTCAGTGTGAGCACAAGTCCCCACAGCCTGTAAAAATGTTCCCAGTCTGTGAGTGGTTGCAACACTTTGGGAGTGTTGATTCAGTTTCTTCAGTGAAATCGGTGCCTCCTTGAGCTACACAGCTCAGCTTCCCCAAGGTGGAAAGTGAACTCTTTTGTAATTACTGGTTTCAAGTGCTACATTAGTCTGCAAACAGCCAACTGCTTTTAATTGCAGAAAGCAGTCAGTTTGTCGAGAGGGAGAATGGTATTTATACCTGCAGCCAGCAACACCGGCAACTGGCACACCCTCACCCGGAGGAACCGACCTGATGATAATTCCAAGTCCCACAGAGACGAGGAGCCAACAGAGGGTCATGTTTTCAAAACATCCGAGAAACACTGCCTTAGGAAACAGCAGGGCTTCCTCACATGGAGGATGCAGGACCGTCCCCCCCTTTGCATACAGGCTTTGCTGCACTGGGAGCAAAAGGCACAGAAAAACAGGAAAGGCTATGCAGATCCAAAGCATCACCCTTGCCTGTGCATACTTCTCCCCTAAGATAAGAATTTGCACAGTTACGCATCCACTACACCTTGAGTTTTGTTGAATATCCCCCCAAAAGATCTGTTTCCAAATTTCCAGGACCAAGTCATCTAACTTTGGAAACATCAGGGCTTAAATAACAATCAAACTATCTAGACCCTATACCAACTGATCAGAGAAATGTCAACCGCTACGTCTCATTGCTAAAACACTTGGTTTTCCTCCTGTAGCAGTTGACACCAGTGTCTTGCTTTCACCTAGGCAGTTTGTGGCTCCTAACCTGTGATCTCCAAATCACTAGTGATCCACAGACAGTCTGCAGAGCTATGTTCAAGAGTAACTTTCACTCCCTGGCTAATGTGGGAGTGATGTGGATCGCTGTACGTTGGTCCAATGAGTTTGAGAACCATCAGCCCCTGTTTGTATTACATATTTACTGGTGAGCATGTATGTATCATCCAAGCTACTCCAGCTCCTGACCCCATAGCAGGAAAAAGCAGGAGCCTCTCAAATGCTTTTGTCCCACTTTAACCATGCAAAACGCTCTTTCTGAAGGGCAAGACCATGCCCTTGTAGCTACACTAACTAAACCCTTCCTCTGCTCTTTCCAAAAACACATGAAGTATCACCTTGCTCACTGGGGTTTGTTGAAGTCCATAGGAGTCTTTCCAATGACAGTCGGCGGTATGGACACTCAGGGAAGGACCATACGGTCCCACCTCAATCTCTTAAAGCAGGAGCCTCAGCAAATTGAGCCTATTAAAACATTTGCACTGCCTTACAAGCTCTTATGAGCCCTGTCATTAGTGCACGCGCTGGTGTGACACTAAGCCCGAGACACTACCTCACAGGCACTGGGCCAGCGCCAGCCTTGCCGACAGGGAGCCTTTGAGCTACATCCACTGGGGTCGAAGACCTTGCAGCAAGGTCACTGGAGGGAGATGGATTTGCACCACACCCTTGCCAAACTATACTGGAAAAGCACAGTAAGGCCCTAGCCACATCCTTTGGCGTGACTGGCAATAACATCGCTTGGGAGACTCCACCCTTAAGCCAGTTGAGAACAGAAGCTGTGAATAAAACCATATTTGCACTCACACCACGCAGATCAAAGTTATTATTACTAGGAGGTAGGTCATGCAATAATGCAGTACTATGGCATATACTCTTACAGGAACACTGCAGATGGAAATTGAGGGGTAGGGATACGAGAGTGGCTTCACAAGGTCACAAAATAAGCACGCGCTAATGAAAGCAATAACGCCCGTCGTCACATCCCTCTGCTGATTGCATGCAGAATGAAAATACATCTACCTTGGCATGTGGGGCCAGAACATCTTTCTGTTCAAACACTTCTTCTAATCAAAAACAAACCCTCTATTTCTAGCACAAATGAAGCAAAATTCTGTGGAAGACTCTGATTAAGTCAGCTGCCAGGTACACGTCCCAGATTACAGGAGGTGAAATTCAGCAGTCAGATTGGCAGTGACAGTGCTCCTCAGAGCAGCTGTGGCATTTGGAAGGCACCAATTAACACAGAAATTAAACAAACAAACAACGTGGTGGCAAACATAACTAGGTGTCTGTGCTTGTCAGAGGCTGGAACTCAACAGCTAGGCTTTCAGAGAGCAGTATTCAGAAATTAAACCCCTGAGCTTTGCAAAACAGAGCACCGTTCTCTTTCTCCAAATGAAAGTGGTCTCCTGGAGTCCTCCAAGCAAAACCTCTGACTAGTTTTAAGCTGAATTTTCAGTAGATGATGACAGGCACAGAAGCAAGCCACTGCACAACAACCAGACCAAAGCTGGCCGGCCTCTGAGTCAGGAAGCTCATCTGCAGACCAAAACACCATCTCAAGCCACAGGCATCATTCTCTGGTTCCAGACACATCTTTTTAGTATGTCTTACCTTTTTGTGTCATTAAGACAATCTCTGGTAGGGACTTCCTCTCTGCCTGCTCTGATCCCTGATAAAGCTACTGTTGATTTCCAAAGCTCATGAGCACGTGCTTTAAGGCAGGGATGGCTGATATCTGTGTGTTACAGGAGAAGAGAAATGGGTGCTTTTATTTCCAGCACACGTTGGGGGTCTGATCAGTGCAGTCACATTTGCAGCTCCCTGTGCTGACTCTGAAGCTGGACCTACACCCCTTCCCCTGCCTCCTCTGAGCCTGCAGTGCAGCAACCCAGATGGGACATGTGAGCTGGCCCCATCACCTGACGAGACAGCCTTTGGGTCTGGTCTGTGGCCAGGCCACCAAGCAGCACCTCCTCTTTAACTCTTGACCATGAAGCCACCCTTATTGCCCCTTCCCGGCTGATGGATGCACAGCTAACCCACTCCTTTGGTAGGCAGTGGACACGGTGATCCATGCAGGCACACACAGCCTACTCCAACACGAGCCAGCATCCAGCCACTCAGCCTCCCAGGGACAGCAAGGCTCACTCAGATTGCTACACCTTGGCTGCATGACTAAGAGCACTCACACCAGCAGTTACTACAGCTCAGCTGCTGCACAGGAACAGGGAAATGACTTTATAATTACTTATCAGATAACCACCCTCCTTCACACCCGGCTCCTCCATCTGTGAGCACTTCAGCCATTTCCAGCTCAGGTCACTTAATCCAAACTATGCTCACGTGCAACTTGGCTCCAGCAGTGCCGCCTGACACCAGCAGACAGCTGAGGATAATCTTCCTGCAAAATTCCTCTCAGTTCCTCCACATGTGNGTAAACACAGAGTTAAGTATTCAAGCGCACCTCGGAGGACAGAGCTGCTGCCCTGGAGCTCAGGGTGGAGGGTGCTGAGCATCCACAGCTTTCCAGAGCCGCCACCTCCTGGGTTCAGCAAGTCCAATCAAAGGAGGAAACGGCACTGTCAGATGTCAACAGCTTCACCCACTGCAGAATAAAAAGCCTCTTTCAGGGACTAATGCTCTAAGCAATTACTCGCCCCTTGAAAGGAAAAGTGCCTTCAGCCAAGGTGACAGCAGGACCCTAAGACTACACATGCTTTCGTTTCCCTTTCACGGTTAATATAGCCTTTTCATTTCCCAGAGTCAGAAAAAAAAGGTGGACTGGAAACTAATGATTTGTTATTTTTTATTTTCAATAAGGATTGCTGGGCCAGCAGCACAAAGACATGAAAATAACCCCAACTTTAATGCTAAGTTAAAAAAAAAACAGTAACACGATTAGGCACAGGAATCTGAATTAGGAATGTGAGCTGATAATTACTCTTTTGGGCCCTGATTAACTGCATGTGAAGCCATGGAGACACTGAGCAGCCAAACGGGACTGACTCCTAACAAAATCCACACCACCAAACAAACTGGTCTTTCTCTCCCTGTGCCACCACACAGGAATGGCAGCTCCCCAAATGCTGTTTGCCTTTGTGTCCTGGTGTGCAGTGCTACGCAGGGCTGGCCAGAGGTACAAAGTCCCCCTATTGGCTACCTCAGATATCCCCTCTGAGGTGGTCCAGCCTGCAGACTTGTGGTCTCCAAGTAGAAGGTCAAGAAAGGACAGATGCCATCTCCTCCATTTCTAGATGGCGAATCATCATCCATGTGTTTAACTGCTACAACACACGAAAGCAGCTTCTATAACTGGTAGTTATACTGACAAGGGACAGAAAATTTAGTCCACTTTGTTGCAGCAATGTAAGAGTGCTGCATTCTACTGGGTCAAAGATTCTGCAGCCCAGCTCCCTGTCTACAAGAGTGGCCAGTAAAAGACAGGGAAGAAATTCAAGAAACAGGACATGTGAAATGGGATCCTTCTCCTGATATACACTCCTCATTTTTGCACATCAGTGGTTAGATTCTTTTCTGAATTGCAAAATAATTTCTAACAACCAGTGTTGGCTCCATCCTACAGAAATTGTTCTAGTACATCTTTGAATCCACAGATATTGCGGTCCCTATAGAGTCCTCTGGAAATGAATTTTGTAATTTAATCACAGGGCATGTGATTACATACTTCCTTTTGTTCACTTTAGGTTTGCTTTCCAAATTTCACAGGCTGCACCTGGTTTTTGCATTCTGAGAAATGAAAATAATCATGTCCTCCTCACTCTCTCAAATTCTCTGTGATTTCATAAACTTCTACTCTATCCCACCCATCACCTTTCTTCCAGACTGAAGACTTTTAATCTCCTTATTCCCCTCATACAGAAGCCAATTCACCACTGTAATCACCTCTGTCATCCTGCTCAGCACCTTACTTTGTTATACATCCCTTTGGAGAGGCAACGACCAGACTTGCACACCGTACTCATGACGTGGGGAAATCGCGGATTTCCGCAGCTGAAGCTCTGGGTTTTGTTTCCCATTCTTTGCCTAATTCTTCCTAACACTACTTTTGGCTTTCTGAATGTTGCTGACTGTTGAGCTGTAATTTTCATGGAAACATCCTCAGAACTACTGAAACCTCATTCCTAGATTGCAGTGACCCCCCGGCCCCGCACTGCTTTGTGCTTACCAACACCAAACTGCCTTTTTACCATCAACATCATGAGAACCTCATCCAACTTTTTACAGTCAGCTCCAAATTTGAGTATCCTAAGTAAATTTCATGATCAGCTAAGTTAGCTATATCACTTACACCCTCTTTTGCAGATCCTGGGTTGAACAGCGCAGATTCTAGAACAGATCCTTCAAGAATCCCTGCTGGTAAAAACATGTTTCTTTTCGGATATAAATTTTTTAAGTCTTCACCCCAGAGCATGCATCGTTTTCAACTGTGGGTTCATTTGCAACTGTTGGCTTTCAATCCCCTATTTTAAAAAAATTACTGTAACATTTTTAATTTCAAATGTCAGAAACCAAGGATTATTGTTAATGTCCACAAATGCCAAAGCATCCTTCCTTATATGAAGGCTCCAATCTGGCAGAAAATAAGCTTACAGCCTATGTCAGTCATACATCAAATAACAAGAAAGGCTGTTAATATAATTATCTTCTTATTGCTATTTTAGGAGGCACAGTAGGTTTTGATGGAGCTTGTAGTAATAGGATCTCTTATGCCATAATTTACGAGCATGTCTGTCTTGAACAATTTTCCACATGGGAAATTAATCACATTCTGACTAATGGGAGGAAAAATATCCCTTTGCAGTTTGAATTGGATTTGCCATGGTCAATTGGATGTGGGATACTTCTTTATCCCTACTCACAATCTGAGGTGTAGTGTTGCTGTCCAAAATTCACTGTGTAAGACTCCATAGATGGAGATATTTCACTGATGGGTGATACTCCTGCAATGCCCAAAATGAAATAGGTCAAATATACCAGCACGGCACAGCCACAAAACTGGACCGCACCATAGATCAGGTATGGCAGACAATGCAGAATCTACCTCCCAGTAAACTTCAGTTGCAGCTTCTGCATAGTCCAAGTGTATTTTGGTGTTAGTTCTGTGAAAAAGAAATACTCAGGCCATACTTAGGAAGCACGTTACACATTTCTCCCCACCAGTGGACTTACACAGATCACCTGGAGCCAAAGCTACCTGGCTGTGCTCAGGACCACACTCAGCAACACAGTTCAAGCCCCCATTTCACAGACCCACAGTCTGATTGGAAGGTGCAAAACAAGTTCCTGGGTCACACAACTACCTCAAACAGTCATGGTCCTCCCTCTGATACGTAGCTGTATCTTGGCGGTACAACAGGAGTGAATTCAGCTAAGGCAATGGCTTGCATACTTGAAATCACAACATCAGCAGCTCCTTGGTGGTACAGGAGTGCAAGACCTCTCAGCAGAGCCACTGCCCATCCAGAGCCGCACCACCAGGCACAAGACCCCTGGAGACGTGACTGGACACCAGTGGTCACTAAACACTGAGGCCATGCTGCAGTTCTGAATGACCCAGTACAAGGTATCAATGACAGCTCAAGGTCTTGTCGGTCTCAATCAGGTGTACAACACAGACGTGTATTCCTGAAGGTAAACTCCTGCAAGAGACCACCGGGAACTGAATTGAGGTTCCCCATGTGCCAGGCTAACGATTCCTCTGGAGGCTGGTTGTTCTTTGTATCTCCACGGGCACTCAAGAATGAACTGTCCAGAAACTGGGGCTGGCTTCCTCTAAGATTTTTAATGAGATAATTTGTCAAATTTCAGTTCAGGTTCAGATTTTAATCCCTTTCTCTTTCCTCATCAAATATCCAGTGTGCAGAGCGAATGTCCTGGTGTCGATTCATCTCCGCTCCGTATCTCAGAGACACTTCTGCTTGGAAAAATCCCAATTTTGTTTTCAGTTCCAGTGGACAAGTGGCAAGAAAGAGAGACTCAGAAAGGGTGAAAAGGGTGAGGGAAAATAAAAGCAGAAAACTAACACTTAACTGGTACCAGAGATAGAGAAGGTGTTTCCAGGTATCAGGAAAGTAAGCCAAAAAGTTCTGCATCTCTGGGATCCCTTGACTTTGCTATTAAGAAGCAGAACATGAAGTTACTCAATGTTTCTTTAAGGCTGAAAGACTAAAGGAAAACAGGATGGCTTAAAGTAAAAAGGAGTAATCGTATGACTGGAAACTATGAGTGCCCCTAGCCGAGCACCCAAAGGAACTGAGTAATGTTCATTAGTCAGTGACTTTATTGGTACTCGGGACTTTCAACTGCTGAGCAAGATTTAGACCAAAAAGATATTCTGGGGCATGTTACTCTATTTATGTTTGGGCAGAATTCAGCCTCAATCCGTGTAGTATTTTTGCATGCTGATTTGAGCAGAATGAGCCCTGACTGTTTCCCTAGGCAGGGTAAGAAAGGGTCCCTTCTTGGGATCAACACGGTGGAAATGTCATTTCCCAACCAGCGTTGTGAGGGGAGGGGGAGATGGCTGGAGAGGAGCAGTCCTTCTGCAAGGAACTTGAGGATATTTTCCAAAGTTTTTATTCCCAGAGCAGAAACTCACCGTCCCAGACACTGTACAAACACAGGACAGTCATAAGATTAATTTGTTCACAATCAAAACGCTCAGTTCCACTGTGGATTTTGAACAAGTTAATACACAGCAGAGAGATGCCGAGCACTTGAACTAACACTGGGCACCTGTGCAAAACAAAATCCAGGTCATACCTCAAAACTACCCAACTGCAAGAAATACACAGCATTAAAGGCCGCCTGTTCAGCAGCTAGGTGATGCTGCACTTGCCACAGCAACGCTGGGTAAGATTCAACCACTGGTAAGGTCCTCTGTATGAAGGGATGGGGATAGGGAGAGAAGGGAAGCGGGACCAGTGGAGCCCAGTAGAGAAATTCCTCAGGCACCCAACACCCCACACCATGCAGCAGAACCTTTCACTGCACTCATCTGCAAGATGGACAAGAAAGTATTACCTGCTCTGTTACATAAAACTATGTTGTTGCAAATGGACTTGAAGGATTGAGCGTTTTCCTTATAGACAGAGAAGAAGGAGGAAATAAAAAGTATTTCTTGCAATTGCTACCATGATTGCTCTGTGACACAAGACCTTCTGAATGCAATATTCATACACGTACACTTCAAAGAGCATATTCAATTGAGGGACTGGTGTTGTGGTGACAAGAATTATACTGGTGCCAGTTACAAATCGGAGGCGTGTTGTCCAGAAATCATGGGGCTTGGATTAAAAACCTAGAGTAGTTTAGGAAAACATCAGTTCTTGAGGAGTTTCTACTACTGGGTAGACTAAAATTCTTCTTTTTGAGCCTGAGATCTTACAACCACAAACTACTGACCCTTCGTGTCCAATTGCTACATGCTCTGAACTAACCTTCATCACAATCTTTTTACAACATGGCTCCAAATAACCAAATCACAGAATCACAGCACTGCAGGGGAGCTCAAGATACAGCAAATCCATTACCCTGATTCACTGCACAATCAACTCTACCTGAGGCACTACTGAAGAAGTCTGTTTACAGTTACAGGTCTCTAGTTACAGACCTCCAAAGATGGAGACTCCTCAGCTTCTCAAGCAGTCCAAAACCCAAATCACCTCTCCAATACACTACAAGTAAGGAGGATGCACATTCAGTATATTTAGTACACAAAGAAGCGTTTAGGTCTGATTCACCATTGTGTTTCCCCCTTTCACCTGGTCTAAGCCCACAGTTTCAGTAAATCCACCTGAGCGCACATTCAAGTAATGACCAGTTCCGATGACTCTGCTCTCCAAGGTGAGCCTGGCATGACGAGGAAGGGACACAGCAAGGAGGAGACCAACGGGGAGAAAAGGACTACGCGCAATGAAACTGATCACTTGTTAAAGACCTTCTCCAGTGGGTAGGGGAATTAAAAGGACTTCTTCCATTCACCCACTGAAGCTGTGTCAAGCCTGAGCTTACACACACATCTGGCACATTTCATAAGTACGCGCTTTCCAGTCTTCTTATTTTCCCTTCTCTGAAAGGAGAGCCATCTGAATCCCAAGGAGATCCTTAAATCACTCTGATTCAATACATAAATCTTTTTTCAAGTACCTTCTTTTTCATGTTATTTACCCAGAAAAAGTACCATAAGAGTCTTTTTCACAGGTGTTTTTTTGTAGTTCAGCAAGTGTTTTTTTAAATTTTTCTTTGGATGACGCTGTTTTGCACATTGTTCATCCTAACTCACATTTTATTAATTCTTGTTCATATGCCAAGAGGGCAAGACAAGTGCATTTCAGATATTGCACCGGAGTTTAATTAAATGACTATTACTTGAAAAAGAGGGCACTGAAATGACCTTCTTGGAAATATTCACAAACAAAAGAATCTAACTTATTTCTGATATTTTTGAAGGCATACAGAACATGTTGGTTTTAATGACAAGCAGATCAATCCCCTGCAGTCAAGTCTTCAGACAGCTCAGCTGCCTGGGAGTGATTCAGGAGCGTCAGTTCTGAGTCAGCTCAACAAGTCAGGTTGTTTCAGATCATCTTATAAACCCCAGGAAACCTGTGTTTGTAACAAATCACAGAACAAACCCAGAGCCCCTGACAAACCTCAGGCATCGCAAACGGTGAAAAGAAACATCCTTTCTTGGCCCTTTCTAGGCATTGAAATAGGGAAACACTGCAGAAAGGTAAGCGCACAATTCTGAATTAAAAAGCCATTAACGAGAGCAGAGTCTGGCCCCGGGACTAGCACGGATCAGAACCACACTGAGTGACATTGGAGCCGATGTCTCATTGCTGCAAGCGAGAACCCAGCCCGGCTATGCCACAAGATTAGCAACATACGCAGCGCCAGTGAGCCTCTGGGAACAGCAAGCTGTTTTGGGCTATCAATTAGAGAAGAAAAGAGAAGAGCGTGGCGGGGCCAGTCCCTTCATCACGTGCTGGCATGGAGATGGACCCACAGGACTTCAGCAAGGGACACACACACCCGTGCTGGCTACTCTGCAGCACCAGAAGGACCTACATGTGGCTCATGGGGCTGAGGAAGCCAAGCGAAGCTGCATCCCTGTGCCAGAAACAAGCGATGTGCAAGCAGGACAGAAGCAAGAGATGGAAGTTACTGAGACTGAAGAGGATTATCCCCCCACTCCCCAAGGACCCGCAGGTAAATACAGGTTTTTCTGCAAGCATGCTGATGCTCTTCACACTCAGGGCAGTAGATTTCCTTTCATCGAATTAATATAGCTAACCAATTTGAAACAGAAGTCAAATTTCCAAACACACACACAAACACACCAGGAACACACTGACACTTCAGAGAACAGGAGCTGGGGTCAGGTGACACTTGGGCTCTTCTGAAAATTTCCTGCTGGAGCCTTTCACGCTGTAAAATTACCCTGAAATAATCCGGACACTTCAGGCAGAAAAGCCAGCTGCTTCCCTAGGTCAGCCAGAGACCTGCTCTTGAGATCCTTTGCTTGCTCGCTCAAAATAATCCTGTTCTTGCGAAGGCAGCTTTCATTGCCTTCCCTACCGCCCAGAAAAAGCCCAGTTTGTGATCCCCGTATACCAATGGGAGGTTCCTACACCCTTCCTGCACCAGCCTCTGCTTGCACAAGGCTGTGCTTTATAAGCCCAAGAGCATTGCTTCAAAGGAGGACAAAAAGTGAATGAGAGACTGTAACTCGCTGGGAAGAGCGGTACTTTGCTCTCTCATGCTGCTCTTGGCCCTACAACCATGCTCTTTCAGTGTGGTACCAACCTCAAGAGAAACTGTGCCTTGGGCAGCCTAATCTAAACCAGGCTTTTGTGGGAAACAGCCGGGCACCGCCAGGAGGAGGGACTGGGCTCCCATCACCTCCTCTTCTTCATGTCGTACTGCAAAAGCCACAGATCACCCCGAGCCACTCCTGCCAGCTGCCTTGGCCCTCTGATGCCCAGATTCATGTCCTCTTCTTGCACCCACCACCTTCCTGTCCTCCGAGGATGCAGCCGTGAACCGCAAAGAAATCGCTTCGCTATAATGTAATAAATTTACTCTCTGGTAACTAAAAAGCTTAAGCTCCAACTCACACTTCCAAGCATCTGTTCAGAAGGGAGGAAAACTAACAAAAACACTCACAGCCATCATCAGAACCACCCCTGTGAAAGGCCTCATTCCCTATATTGCTTTAATTAAAAGCGGATGAATAGCAGTCTCCCAGCCTAGAAACCTTTAAGAGAAATAAAGTCATCCTATAGGCTTATGAAAATAAAACAGGAGGAGGGAAACAAACACTAAAAGCCTGCCAGTTTTAGGGATTACCAGAGGATTACAACATCTGGACTCTCTTTTCAAGGGGGAGTGAGCCGGGGAGTGGACGGTATGGAGAGGACACAATCACCTCTCAGAGTGAATGTCAGGCACGGGGAGCTGGCGATGGGAGAAGAGGAGCAGAAAGCTGAAGAGAGAGACAACACTCTTGCCCGCACGCTTTTGTCTTCACGGCTCCCTGGAGGAACGCTCCTGTCTGCTGACACCACAGAACAAAGGATCTG
>Ga0065711_1034115_pt1 | contig 24293 bp, 11 predicted proteins | sample Hoacrofraction12_FD_59098 | JGI IMG/M metagenome (GOLD analysis project Ga0065711, IMG submission 59098) | Hoatzin crop microbial communities from Cojedes, Venezuela - Epithelial fraction 12 v2 (version 2) | ecosystem: Host-associated > Birds > Digestive system > Esophagus > Crop | place... | reverse complement strand
TAGCAAAACAATTACAGCCTCTGATTGGTTAGTTACCCTTAACCATATATGGGCAAAATTGCTATAACTCGCTGCGATTGGTGCAGAGCTTCATCTCCATGCGGAAGCGATGATAAGGCAGGAAGCAGCGAGGAGGCAGGAAGCAACAATGAGGCAGTCCCCCTGCGCCAGCGTTCCGTGTTCGCCACTTTACTTTCTCAGCAGTGTTCCGCATTCACTGCTTTCCAGGCCTCTCTCCGGTGCAAATCCTGGGTTGCTCAACGGCACCAAACTATGTCCCCTCTCGTCCAACCAGGACTCCACAATGTGGATATGTAAATGTCAAGGGTCAGCAGAGAGACTCTAGACACAAAGGGGATGGAGGGAGGAAAGTTAGTGACACTTAGTCCAAAACATCTATTTTGAAAAAAATCTGTAGATTACAAAACTTTCTTAAAGGCAATGATCCTCTAGTGTGCTGAGGACAAGGATCCCCTTTATAAAAGACTAGAGTTTAGCAGTTCAGCCTTTGAAGGCTGACAGTTTGTCACTGTCTTTCTAAGGCAGCAAAAAGGAGAGTTCCCTTACTGCCAGGAGCTTATTTACAGAGGGAATATTCTTGCTCTTTGGATGGGGGAATAAACACTGACCAGTGAAGACCAGCCACAGTAATAGTTACAGTGAGCCATTTATTTCCTTGCTGTCTAGTATGTGCTAGTGTATGCCCTGTTCTGTTCTGTTAAGAGAGGGTGGGCTCTGGAGAGGAAGGCAGCCTGCTATCACGGTCAGATGAAATCCTATTGAAGCAGGCAGGGATCGCTCCTTCCCTGAAAGCATTTAGAAATTCCTAAGTCACTTGGGGGACTTCTCAAGTGCAAGATGAGATGTGCAGAAGAAAAAAAATGCAGTGAAGATACAGAGTGAGCACAGAGAGGCTGCATAGGCAGCCACAGGGTAACCCTGGAGAAGACCGGGGGACAGACATGCACTAAGGTCTTCATGAGGAAGGAACAAAAAAGACTTCTCCTAGGGATCTAGACAAATACAGTTTGCTCACCCACCTTATTTTATTGTTCTGTTACCCTCAAGATCTCGTATTTTCTATTCAGGAACTTTGCACTCCAGTTGTGTCACAGTTGTTCAATGGTAACTTGCAGGCAGATTCAACTTCACACTTTTTTCCAACCGAAATTCCCATCAGACAGCTCCTCATGGCATTTTAGGATAAAATTCTAAACAGTATCAATTGGCAGATGAACTGAACTACTGAGGTTGCCTTTATTCATGCCCCACATATCTGACAAGGGATTTTACTTGTGTGCACATTCAAACGCTTCAAAATATTATTTGTCTATAATATATGAACCAGAAGTCTGTAAGGAGAAGCCGGCCATCAATGAATCAGAAGCTAACAGTCTCTTGTTGCTCTGCCCATAATTCCTGATTCTACAGGAAGTTCTGTTTCTGTTCCAAAACTCTGTTCTAGCTGCACATGGCAGGTTGTCTTATTCATTGAAGATAAACTCTCAGCTGCAATAGACCATGCCAACAGTTGGCCAGAACAGTTTTCTGAGCTTTAACTGTACAAATAGCCTGGACTCTCACCTCTTAATATGAGACTGTTAATGGCTGTGAGAAGATTGCAGAACCATCTTGGTATTGGATCCAGAAAGTATTTTTTTTTTTTACCTTCACAGAAAGATCTTACATGTTCTTCTCTTTTATCCAGTGGAACAATTGCACCATGTAGTTTATGTAATAAGTCCTGGATAATCAAATCAGGTGCCATTAAGTCTAAATTATTTCTTAAAATCTTAAGGACAAATGTGCAGCTTAGAGGACCTGTGACATCTACACAGATGTATATTTTCTGATAGTGCTAGAACACCTGACCACGAAGAATGCGTGAAAGCTGTCAGAACATAGTAATGTACATAGAGATAAGTTTAGTCCAGGAATATACCTACCCAGGCAAAGCTCATCAAAAAGCTCACAAGAACTAAGTTTTCAATACAGACATAGAGTTTAAGCTGGGACTTATAAAAAAAATATGAAGTGCAATATGATATTTATTTTAGATTTTGTAAATGAAGTCCAAGACAAAAAATCCACAGAAGGTTTGTGTAACTATCTGAGACTGCAGCCCTGCAGCAGCTATGCTCTGCTATAGCTCTTGCTTAGTTACTTGAATTTCTGCTACCGTAGATACCCAAGAATCTCTCAAGTTAACTCTTCTGCATATATTTCCTTCAAAACTCATTACAAATATCTCATATCTGAAGCCCTAAGATGGATGCAGGGTCTTTATGTAAAGGTCTTTGATAGGCTTTACATGCTTATTTCATATTGGCATAATTAAGTTCACTATCTGATACAGGATGACCACCATTTTTATTTAAAAGTACCAGAAAAGGATGAGGCATTGATACCACTGTTCAATTTTGCTTAAAGTCCAAAGACAAAGTAGGAGACTTGAGACTTCAGGCTTTTCTTAACCTGAATGGTAAAATAGCTTCTGGAAGCTTACTATTCCTAGGCTTTGGCACCTGCTTCATCTTTTCCTCAATCTGAACCTCTGCAGGAGACGCAACAGAAGAGCTTGGAGGACAAAAGTAGGACAAACAGCTGGAAACTTGACTCTCTAGCTAAGTGGTTGAGGCAGCCAGCTAGCAGACAGCAGACCAAAACATTGGTCTCAACGTCAGCTCTTTTTTTACCCAGTAATCTAATATAAGATGCATAAACAATTCATGGAAATTATGCTAGACCTCGGGCTGACTCCTATCAGATGCAAAGAGTCAGCTCATACAATTTTTGTTTCTTTTTCCTGTGTTTCTCTGTCTTTTTAAAAAGAGACACATAGACAACAGAGAAAACCACAGACAGAACACAGCACTGAAAATAACTGTATCATAGAAGGAGTATGTACAATTTACAGCAAAACTGAACAGGGAATTTTTCCCTTTCCAATGTCATGCATTACTAGCAATATAAGGAGTTGTATCTAACAATTGGAGACTTTTAATATCACACAGAAGAGAGACTTCTAAATTGACAACATTCCTTTCAGCTGACTCAGTAAAAACTAGCATCACTGCGATACTTATCTGTGACAGTACTTCACTGTTGTCATCAAAATTTCACAGAAAATGTGGAACTAATCATTTGCTTTGAATAAGACGAAATTTGAACTTTCTGCTCATTTGTGTTTACTGCCAAGGTGGTTAATATGTCTTGCTTAGAGATAAAACTCATATTGCTGCAGCCTAATGTCCCAGCTCACTCATATCAGTTTAAAAAGTATTGCTGTCAAAAGTAAGGCAAGAGTGGTTTGGCCTTTGTACTGTAGCCATGTTAGCTGTATGCAAGTAATACAGGAAAGTGTCTGTTGGTGGGGTCTTGAGAGGGGACCTGCCTGAACTGGCAAAATGGCGCTTTTTAATTCTTTCAATTTAGAAAAGCCCTGTTTGCAAGTAATTGAAGTTGCGGTGTTAGTGGAAGTTGACGATAAAGATTTTAAAAGGCTGTGTCACGCTGTGGATGTTAATTACAGGTAATTAATTTTATTTAAGCAGCTCATATTTAAAACTGAAAGAGAGTTTGACTACACTGTAAAATGCAGCTGTCTCTTAGTGTTGGCCAATTTTAGGATTTTTAAGGGATGTTTTTTCCAAGCTGGCTACTTAGGAATAAGAAAAATACATTGGTATGTACTAGACAATCTGTGCTCCATTATTTGGACAAAGGGAGTCTGAGATTAGTCCTACAAAAGGAAAAATGTTCATAATGGAGTACGAGAAGATATTCAAGCATGTGAGTACATCCCTGCCATCAAGCATCAGCAAAATAGAAAACCAAATTAGTTCCATGCAAACCTATGCTTTCTAGATTAACTTTTGGCCTCGGAAAGGTGCATGACTGTGTTCAAGTGGCATTGCACATTATTCATATCAGCTAATAAACTCTGCAAGATTTGATATTGACTGTCCTCTTCATCCATGGTATAACTAAACAGTAACCCAGACAAAGTCATGATAGACAACTTGGAGTTACTGAATGTTATTGAGTGGAGGAGGAGCTAGACAGCTCCATTATATCCTTCTTCATACAACCATGTTCATTCTACCAGTATTCCTTATCCCTCCATCCTACTACTGTACTTCTGTAGTCTGATGTATCTTATGTTTCTTTTATTTCTTTATGTCCCTGTCCGCTCATTCCAGGTGCCCATCTGCCCTGAAGTTCCCCCAACATCTCTACACAAAAAGTAAGCCCATTAACATATACTTTCCACAATCTTGTCCTAGCCAGACCAATTCCCTACTCTGGTCCTCTTCCTAATGGTAAAATCTTTAACCTGCACTTAGATATATTTGACAAAAGAGTGTTTATTTCAGAATCTTCCTGTAGGTTTATTTCTGTTAGTCTCATTATACCAGTGAGTATCTATACCCTATTTATACAAATTGGGATTGGGGCAATTGTGCTGCTTTAAAGCAACACAACTTTCTATTTAAAGATGAATATGATGAAGTCCTTGACCAGTGCAGGGGGAAGTGGAGTAGATGACCTTTAAAGCTCCTTTCCAACTCAAACTATTCTATGATTTTATGATTCTGTGAACGTAATGGTGATGAAGTCTAATGCTTTGTGATGCTATGAAAAGTTTGGTGTTGACCACAGTTACTTCAGTCCACCCATCTGTCTGCAGGCTTTGTATGCATGCATGCAATACTTATTGCAATGTGTGCAAGAAAGGAATGGCTTTTAGCACCTTACTTTAGTACTTCATTAAGTGGATGATTGTCTATCCCAGCACTTTCTTTCTCCCCCTCCCCCTACAATTTGTCCCCCTATTCTTAATCACACAGGGACAATGTGACTACAATTCTCCAGTGGCCTGTGGAGATCCCCTTACTACCACAAGCCCTGTGACACTCCTACCACATTCTTATCTCTTGCTTTCTTTTTCTTCTTCCTTGGGAGCAATTTCAGCATGGTAGAATTCCGACAGATCTCTTCCATTTCTAACCTGCAAGTTTCACTGTTCTGTTTCAGGGACGTAGGTTAACTCATCCCCTGGGCCAGATCTAGGCCGCTACTTGGCCAGCTCCACTATGTAGTCAGGTTGCGTGAGTAGAACTTGGCTGAATGAGCAGAACAAAATGATTAGGTTTGGCACCCTAGGAATAGTAATTTCCGCTTCTGCCTTTCACTGCAGCACTAAAGATTCAGCCCAGCTCCCATGACAGTCAAGCTAACATAAATTGCAGCTATTATAGAATTGAAGCTAGCATTTTGGGGTGTGTTTGGGAACCAGATTAAGGGCACTCTTGAGCAAAACTTTTAGCTGAAACTGCAGAGAGGACAGAATTTTTAAAAGAACAAATAGATGATAGACAGAGAACAAGTTACAAGCAAACAAGGAGAAATGTTCACAGTTGACCACACCTTAATCATACGAAGATGCTGGGATATTTATTGACCTGTAAGTAATCATTGTGCCCTCCAATTGACTTCTATGTGTCACCATAAAATTAAATATTCCATTTTATATGCATTTTTCAAATATCTTAGTTGAGATTTCTAAATCCAGTTTCCATCAGAGATATTGAAATAAATGTAGACTGTTTAAGCAGCCTTGAAATATTTGTTCTTGTCTTTTATACTATGTCATGTAAGAATGTTGAGAGTTAATTAAATAAAAGTTAGAGCAGTGCCTGACAGGTTTTGGAGCATTAAACTAAGTCTGAGTGTTGTTCAAGGTCATTAGCTGTAATGGGGTCATCAACCCAATACCCTCTGCAGAACTTGTTTTCTGTTTAGCAGCTGTGTTTTACGCTGAGTCTGTGCTGGTCACTAATGTAAGAGAAATAACCAATTTAATTCTTTCACTAAATGTGCCTTTCATAATGGCAATAATAGAATCCAGACGAGCCCTTTTCAAGGGATTAATTTTCTCTCTAACTCAGGTGGCTAAAATCTTTCTGCCATTTTCTTGATGCTTCACACTGCATGGCCCAGATACAAGCTTATTCTCTGAAAATGTGCTACTTAATGTTTTGCTATGCTATTCAGAGGGCCAAGTAACCATGTGGAATAAGCAGGATTGCTATTGTTGACTTAAGATAAAGAGGCTTTTTTTCCATTCTGGCTAGAAAGGCTTTATTTTTCTCCTTTGGGTCTGGAGAGAGGAAACAATATGGAACTAGTAGAGCAGAAGTAACAGATGCCATTAATTGCACAGAAAGGTTTCTGTGCCTCAGGAAATAGCTGTCTCAGGTTCTTCCCAGAGTTTGTACTCCACTTATATCTATTATTATAAACCTATCCTGTGAAACAGCCTCCAACATTAAACTGCCTAATGTGAATATTTGTGGCTCTTTTCTGTCCTTGATTGTTTCTACACAATGCAAAGCACATTCTCAGCAGGAATCCCACTGGAGCACGGTGTATTGTACATAGAATTGCTGAATATTGCAGTTGCCCTCCAGCCATTGGTACCTTATCTAAATACTCACTACAATTCAGTCAAGCATATTTACCTCACAGACAGGTTTGTCTATGGGGAAAGAATTATAATCGTATGAAATAAGGAAGACCATAGGTGAAACATCTATGTAAGCAGTAATATATTGGCACAAAATAATTATTCATTCAAATCAAATAAAACTTAATATTGTTAATTCAGGTTTTTTTTGTACTCACGGGGACTGAATTAGTGGAGTTTTTCTACACAGATTAATTTTTGGCTGATATTACTGTAATTTCTGCTCATGTCAAAGAATGCATTTACAGAACATTCATGTCATAATTTGAAAAGTGGACACAATAATTCTTTTCTCATTGTGGCATGTGATTAAGCCTGTTGGTACATCTATACCCGTTGCATTTCCTACAGACTTTATTGTAGAAATTCCTTTCCTAAAGGACCAGACGGAAAAAATAGCCTGGTAGCAGGCTTGTTCTGGAGTATCCTATGTCTTGAGCACTGAAAGGCAAAAAGACACATTCAATACAATTCAGTACAGGCACAGTCTGGATGTGGAGACATGTGTACTTTGCAAGGAAATGCCAGATAAAATCAGAAAATTGCTATCTATTACTAGCTCTAAACACATCATCCTAAATCACATTTTTCTAACTGCATTAACCCAGTATGAACTATCCCACAGCTTGGTTATAATTCCAAATAAATTTTCATTTGAATAACTTTAGTGTAGTTTAGTTTGAACCCTTTAGCCCGGGAGAGCCAAGTAAACATCTACAACCCTGCAACTCAGCACAGAAACCTGACGGTGGATCTTGCAGATTTCTCTATGAAAGATAATCAGTCATTACTCAATTCAAAATTAACAATGGAATTTCATAAATATTTAAGCTGGGCTTTTTTAAGTTAGGGTCCTCGCACAACAGTTAAACATGTACATTAAAAAAAACACATTGTTTTCCCATGGCTCAAGGAATCCCTCATTACCACTAATGCAAATACTCTGAAATTTTGAATCTAGACTGCCTTCACAAAGGCACTTTTGAAAAAAAAACAAAGTTCACTTTGAACATTGAAACAAGAAAATGTTTCAGCCAGAAGTAAAATAAGTAAATAAAATCAGATCAGTTTGCTAAATCATCAGATGTTGGCATTGTAACTTGCCTGGAGCATATACGTAATCATCCAATTAAAAGAACATCATGATGCAATCTAGTAAGCTATCAAACTCCATGCTAATCGTGGGGAAAATCATATGTCATATGATGTCTGAGAAAAAAGGGGAAACAAGATTTTGTCTATGTGAAAGTGATCCTGGAGCTTGTCCAGAGAAGGGCAACGAGGCTGGTGAGGGGCCTAGAGCACAAGTCCTATGAGGAGCGGCTGAGGGAGCTGGGGCTGTTTAGTCTGGAAAAGAGGAGGCTAAGGGGGGGCCTTATTGCTTTCTACAACTACCTGAAAGGAGGTTGTAGCGAGGCAGATATTGGTCTTTTCTCCCAGGTAACCAGTGATAGGACAAGAGGCAATAGCCGCAAGTTGCATCAGGGGAGGTTTAGATTAGATATTAGGAAAAATCTAATTGGGATAGGCTGCCCAGGGAGGTGGTTGAGTCCCCACCCCTGGAGGTGTTTAAAAAACATGTAGATATGGCACTTTGGGATATAGTTTAATAGGCGTGGTGGTGTTGGGTTGTCGGTTGGACTTCATGATCTTAGAGGTCTTTTCCAACCTATGATTCTATGATTCTATAGTTGAACAGGGAGAAATGGGATGAACAAATTATGTTCCAGCTGATGTTAAAAGGAAAAAAAATTGAGGGATTGGGTTTTTTTGGTGCTAGATTGTTATCTTAATTTGAACACGGTATGCTGCACCAGTCTTATCCTAACTGAAGATCTATGGCTAATCTTGTTATCCCTTTGAATGATACCCTATAAACTGGTTAAAAAAGGCTGTATTTATGGAAATGCAGGTACAGATTCTTTTACGGTATCAGGTACTTGTAACAGAAAATTTTACTGCTTGTCAGGAAGCACTGACAAATACATGAACTGTGTAATACAGAAAGCCAAAAAAACAGGGTCTTCAAGTCCTCAGAAAAACAGCCTCAAAAAGATTATAACTGTTTCACTAGCTAAATTTCATGTAACACTTAAATGTTAATTTTTTTCCCCTGTCTAAAAGATTCTAGCCATCAGCTGTGCTGAAGCAGCACTCTGTGGTCTTAGTTAACTTTGAATCTGAAAGTACTTAGGTTGATTCTACAGCCTCTCTTCTCAGAAAGCAAGCTGATGTTTTCTTCAGCCCTATTAAATGTGCTTGTTTTTCTAGAAGCTTTATAGACATCTATCAAAATCATTAAATTGTGACAAAATGATTGATAAACTGGGGAACAAAACTCAGAAGAAATAAATGAGAGTTGACCTGCTCTAGACACTGCCACCATCAAGTCAGAATAGGCTTTTTTAGTATGAATGCTTCTTCACTGCTATGTCTGTGCCTGAAAAATGTCTGCGTGTGGTAAGACTGTGCACCAATCTCCAGTGGCCTGAGTTAGACAGAAAAACAGAAAAACAAGTATGCAGCAGATAATATTTCCAAAGGCCTGTATGTCTGTGCATCACTGCCTGATAGTCCCAGTTTGCATGACAGGTAATCCAACCTTCTTAATAACCCTGTACTCTGAGATCTCTCTCACGCATGAGGAGAGCAATGCCTTGGCCCATCTAACCCTTGTAAAGTTTGTGATATAATCCATACCATGATAGCGTGTTTACCATCTCCCTGGCTATCTCTGCCTAACATGGCTGACAACGTATTTAAATGTGAGCTATTGAAATGGAAGTAGCAGTCAAATAAAAGCATGAAATCTTGTTCCTCTAATCACTAAAATAAATTATGACTGCTCCTGAATAAGTGTAACAAGATGTTAATTAAATGCATCGGCACAGAGCGTGTGCTAGCCAAACAGATCTTTCTCCTTTGGACAGGGCTCTGAGCAACCTAATCTAGTTGAAGATGTCCCTGCTCATTGCAGGGGGGTTGGATTAGATGACCTTTAAAAGTCCCTTCCAATGCAAACTATTTTGTCATTCTATGATTCCTTGCAAAGTTCTTTGTTGAACTGGTTTTATTAAACAGATGCAAGCAGAAGAATGTCTGTGCTTTCTTGCACTGATCCTGCCCTGACAGTGGCCCTGACCCTTTTAAAAAATAGCTGCAATTGCTGGGGCTGACTGTTGATTGCTCATTTCCTCCTTTTCAAAGGAAGTGTCTGGAAGGAAAACTACTCTGAAAACCAGAACCCAGAACTCTCTATACAACTATATTATGGTTGTGGTAGGAAAAAAATGTAGTTTAACACAAGAGCGTAAAGACTATAAACTACATATTGCAGGATGTTGCTCGAGATTAAGGTAGCAAAAGATGATGATTCTCTTAAGAACTTTGTGTATCAGGAAACCAAAGATATTTCCTTTTGCATGATACTGACATTTTACTGACACCTTTGAGGGAAGACGAGAATGTTTATTCAGCTGTTACACAATGCATGACTTTTTCAAATTTTTTTATTATTCAACATAAGTACAAATTGCTGTAGGAATGGAGTAGTTTCCTATAATGTTAAAAAAACAGAGAAATTTTGGAGCACAGGTTGTTAATTATGTGGAAATAGCTACAGCTCTGAAATGGTTTGTTCTGAGATAACACTCAAACACAATTTTTACCTTTCCTATAAAGCAGAGTTATGAAAAACATATTTGACAAGATGATCCAAACAGTGAGGGTGTTTTATGAAATTAAAAGCTCTACTTCTTCATTCAGTTTTCAATTCTTAAAGAGATAACTATATACTCAAAACAATTTCCTTCAAAAAGAAAAAATAGTCAAAAAAAGTGGAAAGCAGCATCTTCAGTATTTTTTAAGCATTTTGTTGCAGTTTTGCTGGAATAGAGTGGTTCGTTTTTATACAATATTTAAGATTAAATATTTCAGCATTTCATTTAAAAAATATTATCTTCTCTACCATAAGCTGTATGCTATATGCTTATCAACATTTCCTTTTGGTCCATTACCTAAAAGATAGGCTAGAAAAGAAGAGACACAGGAGAACGCTCAGGCTGCTATTAGAACAGACATTCTGTTGTGGTTGTGCACTCCTGGGAAAATTAATAAAGGTACTAAAAAGCAGTTCAGTTCTACATAAATCCTAAAATGCCATGTTTTCCAAAACAGCTTATGATCTATGTATAGCAAATCATTCATAAAATCAGAATTTTTTCAAAAGCTGCCAAAGAAGTCATTACCTTGCTGTCAGCACAAATGTGCTGCAGACCGAAAGAAGTGCTTCATTGTGGCTACTATCCACTGCTTGGAGAAGTAATGGGCAAGTTATCAATTCAAAACTAGATAGTCAGAGTTTGACCAGCATTTGACTAAATCTGCTTAAGGCATGATGGATCATTCCTTCTGCAAGTATATTACAGACTACTTTATGTAACGACTTCTGAGTTTAAAACTGATGCTATGGCCATTATGATTAGTGACAAAGTATTTAACTCTCTGTAAGAAAGTCAATAGCTGAACGGGGTCTAAGCAGTAGCTGGTGAACATTTTGTGGGATAAGGCCCCTTATATCATGATTTAGTAGCAGTTTGAATTTCACCACCCATCAGAAGAAGTAGGTAACATGAGCTTTACTCTTACATCACATGCACACAGTTATAGAAAGACAAGCTTAGTATTTGCAAGTTTCATGAAAATTTGTATCAAAACTGCTGAGGCACAAAATAAACTTTTATTTTCATAGCCATAGCAATAAAACAGGAGTGTACCCAAATTTAAAACTAATTTTGAAAGAAAAGTTCGTAAGTTCAGCATTGTCATAGAGCATGAATACTGTACCCAGTCCCATCAGTGTTACATTGCTGTAACTTTGTGAACAGAGCTGAGGTAAGCATGAAGCCTATTCGTGCAGGCTTTTTTGGCTTTGTGGGTGTTTTTTTGTCTTCATATTGTTCCATAAGATTATTTGTGCTTTGGTTTGGCCTGGATAAATGCCAGGTGCCCTCCAAAACTGCTCTATCACTCCCCCTCTTCAACAGGACAGGGGAGAGGAAATATGATGAAAGGCTCGAGGGTGGAGATAAAGACAGGGAGAGATCACTCACTAATTAGCATCACGGACAAAACAGACTGAACTTGGGGAAAAAAGCGAACTTAATTTATCACCAATCAGATCAGAGTAGGATAGTGAGAAATAAAATCAGATCTTAAAACACCTTCCCCCCACCTCTCCCTTCTTCTCGGGCTCAGCTTCAATCTCATTTCTCTCCCTCCTCCCTGCCCCTACCAGCACAGGGGAGCAGGGAATGGGGGCTATGGTCAGTTCATCCCATGTTGTCTCTGCCACTCCTTCCTCCTCAGGGGGAGGTCTCCTCACACTCTGCCCCTGCTCCAGCTTGAGGTCCCTCTCATGGGAGACAGTTCTCCACAAACGTGAGTCCTTCCCATGGGCTGCAGCTCTTCACAATCTGCCCCAGCGTGGGGCCTTCCCACGGGGTGCAGTCCTTCAGGAACAGACTGCTCCAGCGTGGATCCCCAACAAGGTCACAAGCCCTGCCAGCAAACCTGCTCCGGCGTGTGCTTCTCTCTCCACGGGTCCACAGGTCCTGGCAGGAGCCTGCTCCATCACGCGCTCCCCAAGGGGTCATAGCTTCCTTCAGGCATCCACCTGCTGCAGCATGGGGTCCCTTCCATGGGCTGCAAGTGGAGATCTGCTCCACCATGGACCTCCATGGGCTGCTCTCTGCTTCGGTGTCTCGAGCACCTCCTGCCCCCTCCTTCTTCACTGACCTTTGTGTCTGCAGAATTGTTTCTTTCACATTGTCTCACTACTTTCTCTTCACTGCTGTTTCACTGCAGTTTTTTTCTTCCCTTTCTCAACTCTGTTATCCCAGAGGCACTACCACCATTGCTGTTTGACTTGCCCTCAGCCACCAGCGGGTCTGTCTTACAGCCAGCTAACACTGGCTTGATCAGACATGGGGGAAGCTTCTCGCAGCTTCTCACAGAAGCCACTCCTATAGCCCCCCTGCTACCAAACCTTGCCACGCAAATCCATAACAATTGGTTGGCTCGAAAGTATGGAAGGATTATACCTTGGCAATAAATACCAGCATATCTGAACAATTACCCACAGCTTTTGCAATCACTTAAAGATGTTCAGTAAATGCCATTTCTCTGTGGGAAATGTCAACATTTCAGAATTTGTAGATGCTGTAAAGCAGAATAAAAAGTGAATGTTTCAACTAAACTATGAAACAGAAATTAAAAATCTTGTTCATAACATTTTTGGTTCCGTTTAAATTATTTGCATATATGAAATAGTATATTTTATATAGTGATATCATAAAAACATTAAATATAATATACACTCTTATATATGGGTATTTTTATCCAACCAAGGAATTAATGTCTTGATTTTGAAAAAAAAAAACATTTAGAAGCAGAAAAAACTCCTACGCTGGAAAACAATGAAATAGATCTTAAGGATTTTAATTTCCACCACACTTTGAGGAAAAAAGAAAATACACTTTGAGTGAAAAAGGATCTTATTTTTTGCTAATGTGTCCAGCCAATTAAGAATAATCAGCCGATTTTTTAAAACTATTAATGTCAAAACCAAACTTGCCACCATGCCACAAGTTGGAGACACTTAATGACGTAGCAGATACTGTAGGTGAAACATATGTGGATTGACCCGCTGAAAAATTAAGAATAATATTTAACCAGAGGAACCTGCTAATCACTTAGTATGCTATTTAATTTGCACAAAACAGGCATATTTTAGAACAAGGATGATGAAGATGATTTTTACTAAATCATTTATTTTAATAGCTGTTTAGAAGGAAGGTCTATAGATCTACCAATGTTAGCATTGTTTTAGCCACTAGCAAAAAGATTATAATATTGAAAGTTAATATGGGACTCTGGCTCTATTATTTTCTACTCTAATTACTTGCCTTAGTGAGCAAAGCAGCCTGAGGAAAATAAACCAGAACAGCACCACATCAGGAGACAAGTGATAGAAGCTCCAGGCTAAGCGATCTGAGATGCTGGCATTTGCAGAAGGACTTTGTATTCTCGGTTCTTTACTTAAAGTGTATTTTCTCTTCTGAAGATTTTTTATACCAAAGCACTGTTTGATTTCATTACATCATTTTCAATCATTTCCTAGGAGTTAAGATTTTTTTTCATCCCCTTGGCCTCCCTTCTCACCCAGTGATTCAGATTGAAAGAGTAATAAAAAAGGAAAATTCCCTTTGAAAATATCACTTCAAATGCTTTAATAACTCATTTGCCTCAGAGAGAATATTGAGTTGTGCTGTTGATAGGCAGGGGGAAGGGTTGCACAAATTAAATGGAATCCATTGTTGATCTTCAGTGTCTCATTTTTGTGCAGTGATCTTCTAAAGAAACAGTCAAAGAGAGTCTGTTTAGTGCTAATGATGGTTTCTGAGGAAATAGGAGAAGGATGCCCTTTTACATGTTGTGTCATTGTAATATAAAAGATCATGCAGAGCATTCTTTTTTGTGCTAATTCAGAAAAGAAATACATGTTTTAATAGATGGGATCTGTAGATATATGTGGTTTTATTTTGATGTATAGTATGATACAAAGCAAAATGTTAATGTATCTGCAGTTTAATTTATGATTTGCTCCTAAAACCATGTTACCAATATGCACACCAAATAAAAAGTAGCCTTTACATGCTGCTTCTCTTCCTACGCCTGGCTTAAACTATAGAATGGAATTTAATTAAAGCCTCTACTTACTTCAATAAGGGAAGCCTTGTCAGTTTAATTGATTCTTGGTCAAAGTAATATTGATTGGATAAAAGCAAATCCATTTCTTTCCCGACAATTAAAACATTTAAATAGGCTCTGTCTCCCTTTCGATGAAAGAACATGAAACTGCTGGCTGCTGTCCCTATGGCTCATGTTGATGATTAGCCAATGAGTTAATGTACATTTATATTAGTTCCCATCTTATTTTATTATAATATTCTACTGCATTAAGGTCTCTAATGTCCATCTATGAAAACCTAGAAAGTAATATAAAAAGTCTTTACTATATTCTGGTATAAAAATAGTTTGAAATATTTTAAAATTTCTGGATCAGATACTGTACTGAGTGCTTTTAGTTCTCATAGTGGATAATCAAAGTCTGTGAAGGGTGTTGAGTATTTCAGAGTTCCTACTTACTTAAACAGTTTAAAAATTATTTAAATGTCATCTTGCAGAAATCAGATCTAATTTACTTGCAGATAACTGTTTTAGCAGTTCTTAAGGACAAAAATCTTTTCTCCAGACCTTGCATAGAGTGCTTCCCAAAGAAACTTGCATGAAAATTTCTACCTTTAGCTTATCAGTTGTTTGAGGTCTATTATGTCTTTCTAAGACTTCTGAAAGTACTAAGGTTTCTAAGACTTCTGAGAACTCACTTTCCCTAGCAGAATAAGATGAAAAGTGAACACTGTGTTACACCTAAGGTCCATGTAAGTCAAGTAAGTCTGTATGCTGTCTCCAGCAGTAGCCAATAAATGCTCACAAGTGCAAGATAAGAAACAGCACGTGTAGAGTGATACTTTCCACTGTGATACTTTCTCAGCGGTGCCTGATGTGGTTCTCCATGGGCTGCAGAGGTACAAACTGCTTCCCTTCCCCATGGTCTTCTCCACTGACTTCACGGAAGTCTCTGCTCCGGTTCCCGGAGCACTTTATCCGCATCATTCTTGACCAACCTTGGTGTCTTCAGGGCTGTTTCTTTCACATTTTCTCATTCCTCTCTCTCACAGCTGCTGCACAGAAGTTTTTACCCTTTCTTAAATATATTATCACAGAGGCACTACCAGCATCAGTGCTGGGCTCAGCTTTGGCCAGTGATGGGTCCATTGGAGCTGTCTGGAACCAGTTGCATCTGACATGGAGGCAGCTCCTAGTGTCTTCTTGTAGAGGCCATCCCTGAAGCCTGCCCACTATCAAAACATTGCCGTGTAAAACTAATACAGACAAATAAATAACACCTGTGATGTTCTAAAATCTACAAGTATTTGCAAAAATCTTTCAAGGTAGTGGCACAGGGAGAGGGATGCCACAGAAGTACATCTAATCCTGGCGCTGACTTCTTCTGGATGTGGAAACAAATAGAAGGACTTAGAAGTCTGAGAGAAAGGGTACCAGAAGCTCTGTGATGACTGAGCCTTGTTGGTGGTAGCTTCAGAGCTGAAACTGGAAGCTCTGCCAGACTAAAGTTCTTTTTTTTGCTATTGGTTATATATCCTTTAGTTTGCTTCTACTTCTGTCTGTAATGAAGGTGGTTTTTAAAATTATTACATGCAGATAGTGGAATGAGAAAATATAGCAATAAGAAATAAGAAGAATTTATTACGTCTTTGCAATTTAAAAAAATTCTTTCTTGTAGTTGAGAACTTGTGACTTATTGATTACCTGATGAACTATACTGCAGTCAGTGTATTAGGGACTGCTGGAGAAAATGCGTCTTTTTCACACAGATTCTATTACAGAAAAAGCAGAACGGAATACTTTCATTTTCATGGCATTGCTTGCTTATGTCTATGTCTATCCTCCTTTGGGTATGTGCAATCACAAGAATATGGGAGGCCATAAAGGATGGCCATAGCTATGTGTAATGAAAGCATCACGCTGTAATTCTGTAGAAACTAATTCTAAATTTTATTTATTTTATTTTATTTTATTTTATTTTATTTTATTTTATTTTATTGTATTGTATTGTATTGTATTGTATTGTATTGTATTGTATTGTATTGTATTGTATTTTTTATTTAATTTCATTTCTTATTATCTCAGGATGACGAGAAGCAAGTAAAGTAGCTAATCTTGTTCACAGTCATCTATCTGATTGTTAGTACGTAATAGCATAATCGTAGGGTTTGTGTAAAATAATGCTGCAAGCTATGGGAGGAAGCATGGGCTGATATTTTAAGTTTGCTGTGTATTATCTAGTTACAATTGGCAGGGATGTAAAATACGTGTTACGCTTTGATAAAAGCAATCAGCCACATTTTTCAGTGTTAACACTGATGTGTTAGACTTTTAGGCTTTTAAAAATGGAAACCTTCTCAGCTACTGTAGTAAATTATTTGCTCTCTTTAAGCAGTTATTTCATCTCATTTGCCTGATTGGTATTGACCCCATATCCCCATTTCAGATTCTAGAAGAATGAAAGCTCAAGTGTGATGATTTTGTTTGCTCTTACTGATTTTCTCAACACTCAAGAAGATTACAGAAAATAAAAATAAAATTTCTTAGTTCTAATTTTGTTCATGCTTATAAGTTCTCCTGTTTAGTCCCTGTGTTCATAAGAACTACACCATTTCAGATTTTTTAGAAATCCTGTACTGCGGTCAGCTGGTATCTTTTTCAGCAGATGAGATGAAATTGCAAAAACTTGGGTAAGATGGACTTTTGCTTTCCACTGTCCTACTGAGTAAGTATACACAAGTCACAGGAAAGCAGTTGTGTGAAACTATTTTTTCTTAGAATAATTTTATGAATGCTTCCTACATATTCATGCATTTTTTATATTTTAGCTAACATCTATGGAAATGAATGGAAGTTAAACAGGCAGAAAATAATGCTACATAGTAAAGTTTCCTAAATATTCCTGAAATCCACTAATTGAATCTTTGCTTTGTCTTTATTTCTCTCAGTATTATCAGCCTGTAGTTATTTTTTTAAATGCAGATATGCCCAGGTGCAGTAGACAGCAATAAAAAGCCACTGTTCTCTGATAGGCAAGAAGTAGAGAACATGCTAATAAGCATGGTGGGAGACAACGTCATGTTTTTTCCCTACAAATGTATCTGCTAATACCTCCCCATGTGCCTAGCAGTATCTCTGTCTGCTTTTTCTCTTCCAAATGTGGGTTGGCAGGGCAGGAGTCCAGTCAGTAGGTTGCATTGCTTTATATAGTCTTATAATTGCCATTTAACTAAGGGTTTAATAAGGTTAGAATTTGTCTAAAATCATTGAAATTTGTGGCACTGTTTTTTTAAATGCACTCAACAGGGGGTGGGGGGTGGGGGAAAGCAGTAATTATCTGTGAGTTAGATCTCCCTTCGCTGCTTTGCCTGTGAATCACACCTGCCTTCAAACCCCATGAAATCATTCTACTCCATCCCAGGACTTCTGCCATAATCAGCAGAATGGTTTGACTTCAAGGGAGATGCTTCAAACATAACAAGCCTTTCCCGACCTTTAACCATTTGAAGAGCCTCTTATTTTTTTCTCTTTCGTCTCTAATATCTTCATCCTGCCAGAAATTCTAGTCCCTATATATACCAAATATATCATATATGTATATACATATATTTATAATTTTGCCAATGAAAAGTAGCTTCTTTCTCCTCCACACCAGGTCCTCTCTACCCATCCTCAGCCCAGCAGTGATGTCTCCACAGGAGAAAAATGCTTATCTCCTATGTCACCACACAGATATGATAATTTTAATGATGAGATACAGGTGGGGTCATGCAGGCAATATTATCACTGGAGCAGTAGAACTCTGCGGTTGCCCTAAGTAGGATTTTTTGGGCACAATGAAGACTTCAGTCCAAATAGCTGGACCATTAACAGCACTGACAGTATCAATGGATATTTAAATGATGGGAGAGCAACCTTTTTTTTCTTTCTTTCCATGTCATTGCTCTTCTGAGAGTTAATTTCTTATTTCTTGGGCAGTGTGAGTGGACTGGTGTGTATGTCTGTCTCCTGGGAGTATCTGTCCATCCGTCTGCATGTGTCTGCGACTGATACTGCTTTCTGAGAACTCCAGGCACATAGTAGCGTGTGGTGATGTGAGAGGAGGTGGCAGGCTGCATTTCCTTGGTTTCTGCTAGTGTCAGATTAAAGACAAGGATAAAAGGTTACAGCATGTTCTTTCTTTTTTTACCTTTTAAAACTGTATTAGCCTTCTTATGGGGGAAATAAAGCTTAGATGTACCATTACAGTCTGACCTGCCCTTTTAGAATTAGACCTGCTGATGCTTCCTGAAAATATATCTAAAAGTGCTCTATCTACTCAGTTTGGGCTATGTAGTATGAATTTGATTACAGAGACCTTCCTCAAAGGAAGGACTACCTGAAGATTTAATTTATCCTTGCTCTTTATTCTTTATTTTCTTTTCCTGTTGACAGCATTTGGCACCTCAGTCTTATATGGCTTCTGATGTGCCTAGATCCAAGGCTGGGATTTGGTTAATGATCAAGATACCTAAACTGCAATTTCCAACTGTGCATTACATGTTTACCCTGTGTTATAGATAATGCGAATCTAGAGCATGGCTGCCCATACGGATGTGTCTGCTGTCATTTGACACAGCCAGGCTACCCAGATATCCACTTGAGACATCTGTGGGGCTGGCAGATCTGATGCAGGGAGTTGCACCCAAATGCCTGCTGAAGAGATGTCTGGAGGCCTGATGGGATTCACTAGAGAGACTCAGATGAAATCAGGTGCCCAAGTGTGAGCAACAGAAACATTGCTGAGGCAACAAAGTCAGTGCTTAGATGGTGCTTAAGCACTTGGCTGACCAGTGCTGGCACCTGTTTTCAGAGGAGCTAAATCACTCTCAAGCCTATGCTGGCTTAGGGACCCAGACAGATACTGTATATGCAGATAGCTGCATATAGACACCTAAAGCTAGATCTGAGTTCCACCATCAGAGATGCAGAAAGAAATATGTGTCAGGACAGTGGAGATGTTTCAGGCACTGTAGAAAATCTCGAATAGCTGTTCATACTTCTGATTACTGAATTGAAGCTGAAAGAATCTAGGAGAGGAATACTGCATGTTGGTGCTGTCTCACAGTGGGATTCACCTAGCTAGTAGCAGCACAGTCCAATGACACCCCTCTTACTCTGTAGACCATCAAATAAGCCTAAAGCTACACTGTAAATGAATGGAAAAAAAAGGTGTGTCTTCATGGAATTATGTAGTGGGAATCAACTGAGGGAATCTCCTGAGGGATGTGTCTTCACCCCCACAGATGCTCATGTTCCATGGAATAACAAGGGTCCAATTCTGCTCTCGAGTTCCTCAGCAAAATTCAGTGGTGCAAGCCTTGCTCTAACAACGCATCTTCAGTGTTTTACTGAGTGTGACTATTCATAACTGATAAATTAAAAAGGATTTTGACCTTAAATTGAAGTGTAATTTGATGCAGGAACAGTTGAACTGTCAAAACAAATTCCAGTATAAGCAGATTTGTCTTTATATTAGAGATGATATTTGGAAGATATAGTCTGAGAAATTATATAGTCATTGGTGCTTCATCCTTCATAACTCAGTGAAGGATCATTTTCTAAATCCTTCTGTCACAGTGGTTCCAAGAATACAGAACTTTCTCATTTTAAAATAGAGTATTTTTGAAAATTCTCAGTGACTTCCAGTCATTTCTTGCTGCTCTAAATCTGACAGTCAGTCTTAAACACCAATGTCAATATAGCAAACCACAGCCAACCATTTCTTCCTCTCACTCCTGATTATCCGTTTACATTTTTCCATGTTTCTGGCACCCTGTCTCACAGTGATTAGGGTGGTTGCAGCTGGCAGTAGGCATTTCTGCTGTGAGCGTCCCTAATTCCTGCCATCACCTAGCATCTGCTCAGTGGTATCCTGCTCCTGAATGTCTTAATCTCTAGCTCTGTTTATCCTTGGTGTAAACATCTTCTCCAAGAAGGTTTCTTTGTCTGCTCTGTTGATATCAGAAAAGTGAATGCTTTTGGTAACTATGATTTGATCTGACACATACAGCCAAATCCAACTGTTGTTCTGTGCAGCAGGCAGCAGCATATTTCTGATTCAAGTGTGTTAATTCACACACTGGTGTGGTGTGGTGGTCTATACTATTTCTTTATTGAAGACATTTGATAATGTCATTATAAATTGTGTGTGTCTAATGAGTTGCATTCAGGGAAATTGTTATATTAAAATAATCATTTTTAACCTAAAATGCTTGTTTCCTATTAGCAGGTTTTTTAAGTGAAAACAGGTCAGTGATGCTTTGGCTGGACACTACTGTGTTTTCTGATTTAGTGGCTATCGCTGAGGTTTTGTATCTGTTGTGAAATTGTGTCAGTCCAGTGAAGTGACTAGGGTTACACCAGTGCATTCTAACTGAGCATACAGCCCTGGCTTCTGATTGCAGAGTAAGTGTCACTGGGCCTTTTGTTGCAATGCAGTAAAATTTAAAAAAATGCATTTTGCCTTTACAAACTTGTTATAGGGAACAGAGTAGACAGTAAAAGTGAAAATAAAAATCTTCAGCAACACTGTGTTGCTTCTGCTTTCTCAAGACTAAGACGAGAATTGTCACTGAGGTTTGTTAGAACAAGAAATGTAGCTCATTAAAACAAAGCTATGGTAGTTTCACAGCTATACCTTAATGATAAAGATTGAGGAGACTGCAAGCACTTTTGGCTTCTGGGATGATGCTCAGATGATTACAGTGATGTGCACAGTCTGAAATCTTAAATAGGCTAGAATAAAATACAGATCTGAAAAATAATATAAAATAAAAACCCATACAAAGAAAATTTGAGTACTGATTTTTGTAATCTAAAGCCATTTCCTACAGAAACCATTAAGACCAATGCAGCCCTGAATCCTACACTGGCACAAATGGAAATTCTAGGTCAGAATGGACCTGTACGTCTAGAATAGGACCTCTCACAAGGGAAATTTTTTTTATTCTTACATAGGTTTCAATTTCTGACCACATTCTTCTTGAAATTCTGGAAAGGCATTCTCTTGTGAAACTTGGCTATGATGGTTTGGGAATAAAAGCTTGGCTCCTGGTTGATGTTTGATATTAAAAAGTAAAATCAATTTATCTATATATATAAAAGGAAAACACCTCAGGTGTAAGCCTTTATTTTGCTTTTCAAAACCTAATATCTGCATGTAATCTCAATGATCTGCTGTGAAAGTAGATATTGTGTAAGGAAGGTACGGGACATTACGTAGTCACTGAAATCCTCAATTTTCATACAAAATTTGCTTACTTACCTTCAAAAAATTAACAGCTCCAAAAAGGCACTGATTTGGACAACCAAGTAAGCAAGTCCTTCCTCACAGATAAAGGCTAAATTATGTGTGCTGATCCTTTCAACTATGAAATGATGGAGATGGAGCAGAAGCTGTAGTCTGCCTTTACATTTTGACATTATCAGTGAGGCACAGAATGAAGCCATAGATTTCTTCTCATAAGCTTTCCCTGAAATGTGCTTAATTGTCAAACTATATATTATGAAGACATAATCTAGGCATCAAGCAGTATTTTTTTTGTTTTGGTGGGGTTTGGGATTCTTTTTTTTTCTGCCCCACTTTTCTAATCTTTTATACTGTGGGCAGCTGACCTTGGCAAGCTGCCAGACCCCCACCCAGCTGCTCTCTCACTCCTCCTCAATGAGACAGGGGGGAGAAAATACGACTGAAAAACTCACGGGTTGAGATAAAGACAGGGAAATACCTTATCAATTGCCATCCTGGGAAAAACAGTCTAGACTTGGAAAAACTTTAGTTTATTGCCAAATAAAATAGATTTGGATTGTGAGAATCAAAGATAAATTAATACAACACCTTCCCTCACCCTCATCCCCCTTTCCCAGGCTCAAAGTCACTCCTTCATCTCTGACTTCCTACCTCCCTGCCCTGAGCAGCGCAAGGGGATGGGGAACGGGGCTACAGTCAGCCTGTAACAGTTCCTTCTCCTCACACTTTTCCCCTGCTCCTCCATGGGCTGCAGTTCCTTCAGGGAATATCCACTCACTCTGCTGTGGGGTTTTCCACAGGCTGCAATGAGGGTATCTGCTCCACTGCTGTCCTCTCCACAGGCTGCAGGACAAGCTCTGCCCTGGTGCCTGGAGCACCTTCTCCCCTCCATCTTCACCGACCCTAGTGGCTGCAGGATCGTTTCTCACACCATTTCCCCCCCCCCTTCCCCCCTCACACTTCTGTGATGTTTTTGCCCTATTTTAATGATAGTTTCCTAGAGGCATACCAGTCTTGGCTGATGGGCTCAGCTGTGTCCTGTGGTGGGTCTGTCAGAGCCGGCTGAAACTGGCTGGAGCCGGCTGTGTCCTGCACAGAGCAGCCCCGACCTCTCCACACAGAGCCGCCCATGCAGCTCCCTGCAGCCAACACCTTGGCATGAATGCACTGAAATCCAGTGAAAGAAGATAAAACTCAGGTCAGTCTAGGGAGAGCAAGGCTGAAGCAAGGCAGAGTATCAGCGTTAAAGTACAAGTTAGACAACCATTTGCCTGGGAGGGTTCAGGTGTGGTTGCTTAGGCCCTGGGGTGGTGTGACTGCCCTGTTCCCCATGTGCATCTTGGTGCAGCACCAGGTATTGGTTTTGAACCTTAACTGTCATGGGCACTCTGAAATTCACAATTTATGAAAGTGTGATGTGTATTAGCATAATTTCTATGAAGTTACGTGAGTTTTGTGGCTCTTCAGGTGAGTCATGAAATATGTATTTTATGGTAAGAAGTATAAACCCCAAGTCTGAACAGATATGTTTTCATAACTCATTATTTTAGTTACAATGAAGGTAATAAAGTAGAGGGAAAATAATTTAGAAACAGTGAATTTTTTACTGCCAACTGTTAATCAATTGACTTTAACAAAGAATATTTTTTTTCTGATTTATTTAACAGGCTAATGACCTTATGCTATTGCCTGAAATTTTCTTTGTGAGAGTTTTGAGATGAGGTTTTATGAGTACTCTTTTTAATTTTTGCCAATGCAATGACGATCTGCATGGTCATCTGGATATCATGACTGTATAATGCAATCAAAGGGTAAATTAAATTTATTGGGAATTTTATTTCTTCCTGGGCATGTCACAGAACAGACTTCATGTTATTTATTCAAGAGTCTCATTTTGACAGGATTTGCTGTCAGAACTACTGTCTCACGAGGCTTGTTGTAGAACTGAAAGACGGAAATGTAACAGCATTACATCTTCCCATTTCTCTGACCTATATCACTTCTCTTCCAAGAATGCTCCCAAGTTCAGTAGGAAATAGTTGATACATCATGTGATACAGCAAATTAAGAAAATATCAAATTGACAGTTATGGGAAATACTGTTTAGTTATAATGTAAATTCACCTTTTGCCTTTCATTCAAAATGTGATTTAATCCTGTCTAGAATCAAAAAGTATTTGAAACTGCGCCTGTTTCTACTTATCTTTCCATCCCTATCTATCTGAGTTTTTAGTGATTTTTCAGTTTTCAGTTTTGCTTTTCCCTACTGTAATAAAATATGTGGCAAATCCTACCCAAAATCATCATCTTATTGGTCACAGCTATCATGTGCATCCATAGCAATAGTGATTACTGGCTCAAATATGAGCGAAGAAGACCAGACAAAGAAGAGAAATAAGATATTTGTTTTTAGTTTTCATCTTTTGAATAAACAGGACTAATGAAAAATGGAGATGCTTCCCCAAGCTGTCACTGTACTCCTAAGCAAAGCCATAAACTTTAAATTATGAAAAGTCATGAACTTTCAGTAGCTGACCAGCATCTAACCCACAATCTGAATTTATCTTTCTGATTGCTGAGCCACTCTCCATCATCTTTGAGAGGTCCTGAAGGACAGGAGAGGTGCCTGAGGACTGGAGAAAGGCCAATGTCACTCCAATCTTCAAAAAGGGCAAGAAGGAGGACCCAGGGAACTACAGGCCGGCCAGCCTCACCTCCATCCCG
>Ga0065711_1004269_pt1 | contig 24293 bp, 21 predicted proteins | sample Hoacrofraction12_FD_59098 | JGI IMG/M metagenome (GOLD analysis project Ga0065711, IMG submission 59098) | Hoatzin crop microbial communities from Cojedes, Venezuela - Epithelial fraction 12 v2 (version 2) | ecosystem: Host-associated > Birds > Digestive system > Esophagus > Crop | place... | reverse complement strand
GATTTTTTTTTTTTTTTTTTTGTAATTTGATTTCCAAGTGTACAGGGCCAAAAATCCTGGGAAGAGAGAGGACTGAAAGTGGTGACCTTAACAGGATCTGCAGGATATGAACGAGGGATGGGTGAGGAGGGAGGAGGCTGTGTTTGTGCGGGGTTTCACGCTGCTGTAGAGGCCTGCTGGTGGGATGCTTGCTATGGCAGCCGGCTGCTGGAGACTGCAGGCACCTGTGGCGGACAGACTGACACAGGAAGGGGAAGAGAATCAGGACCGACAGCTTCTAGGGCGGGGTGAGGAGAACTGGAAACATTACCAACAGCAGCAAATGTTTCATTAAAGAAATGAAACTACAGGGGAGAATGAAGGTTAAATTACTGCAGGTTTGGAAGAAGGAATTGTACCTGTAACTGCCAAGGAAGATGGGACGTGAGAAGGAAGGCATTCTTGAACCCCCCACTGATGCCAATTTTGGTGCCTCCTTAAGCTTCATCTTCAAAACCAGCAGTCTGAAACCAGCACAGAAATTCCCAGCTACAGCCTATTCTGGCATCGGGTTTAGTTCCCCATTGCTTTTCTGGTGGGTTTAGGTTATAAATAACTCTTGCTGTTTATATTTTATGGCTCTGTGAAGTGGCTGAGAAGTGAGTCCTGACTTGGTAATGTCTCGTCCCACTTCAGCAGCTTTCGTGATAATTTATACCGGCTCTTGCAATGAGCTGTCAGGCCCAAAGTGTTAAGATCAAGCCGTGTTCGCTCTGATTTTTGACAGTTTGATTGTGCCGATTTGGAGCTGTATGGGTTGGTATTAATCGTGGCCCTGTTGTTCCAGATCCACAACGAGTTGCTGTACACAGCGTCCCATGATGGCACGCTACGGATTTGGGACATCCGGGGAATATGCAAGAGGAACAAGCGGCGCTTGAAGAAGGAGAGGTCTGCCCAGGGCAGGAGCTCTCAGAGGGGCAGCCTGTCCCGGCTCTTCAACAATAAAGTCGGCTGTATGGTACAGCAAGAAAACGGGGAACACGAGGCCGTGGAGCTAATGTGACTGTCCAGGACAGGCTTCCCATCAGCGACCAAAGCTGAACCTTTTGTTTTCTGCACCACTGTGTCCACATAAACCAGAACTTGGAAAGAGACGGGAAACACTTTGCTCGAACCTCCTTTCAGGAGCCAGGATGCTCTGCGACTGCCGATGGCCTCCAGTCAGGTGTTGTCGCTGCAGAGGACTCTCAGCCGAGCGGTGCTGGGGTCAGGACCACAGCGTGCTTCAGGTGACGTACCTCCATGTGTGTGTAATTGAGAACTTACAACTGCTTCTTTTCCATCCCCTCTGGTGCAGAGGTGTCACACTCTTCTGCCCGTCCAGTATCCAACAAGAAATGTTTTCTCCCACTCCTGCTGCCCGCTGTTTGGCTGAGGGCAGAAAGGAACGGTGCCCTGCAGGACGGCTACGCGTCCAGTTCTCACAGCTGACCTGCGGGTCAGTTCTTTGCTGATCAGACCAGCTAACGCAGGATGGCGGGGCTTAGCAGGAGTGCGAAGCAGACTGGACACCTCGCTGGGAAGCTGGGAGGAGTGGGACAGGAATGAATTCTTTTTGACACAACGTAAGCTAGGGAATAAGCTAAACCTCAGCCCTTGTGTACCAAGGTTCGCTGTTTGCCGAGGCACAGCAGTTCTTCCAGCAACCTAGTGGGTTCTTTTTTTTTACCTTTTACGATCCCACACTTGGCAAGGGAAGCCTCCGTGGCCTCAGCTGGGTCTTCTGCGTGCTGGTGCAGGTGGGAAGCTGCCGGTGGGCTCCTCCGAAGAGCCTCCTCTCGCAGGGCCAGGGTCGGAAGCTGCCCTGCACTGGTGACTGCAGCAGCTCTCCGGGCAGCCCGGCCCGCTGCACCCCTGTCCCTGGGGGAAGGGAAGGCTTTGCCTTACAGCCCCTGGGAAGGGCGAAGTGCGGGTTTTTTCAGGAAGCGCGAAATGGGAAGATTTGTTGGGTGCTCCAGCTTTGTTCTTTTTCCTCCTCATGAGGCTACGCCTGGCTGGGGGTTGCTGGGAGCATCGGAGAAGCAGTCAAACTCACGAGAAATTCTCCCAGTCTTTTTCCAGGTTCATCCCTCTCTGATAACCACTGAGCCATGAATAAACAAGGTTCTTATATTTTTCTATTTGTAGATGTAACTCTTTGTAGCACCAGTACAAAAATACCTAACCACATGGTTTTATTTTTATGGCTTTATTTATTCTGTACTACAGCAAGATAAAAATGCTGTGATCCTGTTTTAGAAGGGACCAATAAACATGTGGCATCTACAGACAACTAACTGTGTGGTTTGTATTTTCTTCTCACATAGAGGGTATCTGGCTGCCCGCAGATGCGCAGCAGTTAAGAATGGATGGAATACTGAAAAAAACCTGAAAAACCTATACTTTTGGAAACATTTCCTGCCTTTCCCTCACTGCTGGGGCTGGCCTCCGGTGTGCTGCGGCCCTGTCCTGCCTCCCACCAGGCACCAGCCTGCCAGAGCTCGGTTTCGAGCCTGGGGCAGGAGGGACCAGCCACAAACCAAAGCCCAGTCTAGGGGAAAGTGATGAGCAGCCGCACACGCTGGCTCCGCGCTCGCCGTGGTGGCACGGAGGACCCCTCCTCTGAAACCCTGACGCGGCATCCTTGGGTCGGGTCCGTCCTTGCTGTGTTGTTAGCTCTTACCTGGCATGTTTCCACATCTAGTAGAGAACTACAGTTTAATTACGTTAAACGCTGACCAACAGAGACTGAGGTGGGAGGTCATCGGCACAGCGCAGACTGAATTCCGCTGTAAACCTCTCGGTCCCGTCGTCGCAGCTCCGAGCTGCCCCTGCGGGAAATGTTTATGAGACGGTGGCTCTTGGTTGCTGGGGTGATGGCTTGCTCTGCAGCTCATTTTGTTTGTATTTTGCTTATGAGGTCAGCGCTAAGTAGGAGGCCTTTAGCAGAGATGGCTGGAGTTGCACAGATTGCCTGGGCTGTATTTTTTTGTTTAAAACTTTGCGCAGAGTTATGTTAGACACGAGAGCTTATCTGGCCATACAGCAGCTGCACGTGGAATTAGGAAATGGGTTTAATAGACACAGATCTCAAAGAGCGGAATTAATGAGTCACTACCACTTCTGTCTGTTGCTAAACATCACGGTGCCTTCAAACACTCGCTCAAAATTAACTGAAAACTTTTGGCCCCGCTGCTCAGGTAAACTGCAGGTGCAGTTCCTTGGGGGCAGCGCTGGCAGCGTTACATCACTGACACATGGCTTCTCCGACAACCACTGCGTGTTACGATGCGAATTTTAAGTTCCCCAAAGACAAACCTTCACTTCTTAAGTTGTTGCTGCCAGTTTGCTATGCCAGCCACTGCAGAGAGGAGAATGCTGCTCCGCAGCCAGGCGCTGCCTTTGGGCTGGCGTAAGGGAATGCCGGCACGCCAGCGGGCTTGGGAAGCCCTCCGGCTGATGGAAGGAAGGGATTTGTGCTTTCCCACCTACTTCTTGTTAAAACTACGTCCAGCATTTGGTTTTCTCATTTTCAATTCTTTTCTATGTTCTGGTCCTACGCTGCATGTTGTCCAGTGGCTCCTCGGTGCTCTCCTATGGAGAAACAGGAGATCGTGGTTCCTGGGGCTGGTTTTTCCCTCTGAAGCTCGTACTACCAGCATTAGAAACGCTTCAGCCTTTTGGGAGATACGAAACAACTCCGTTCTTACAGCACTTGTCTTGATGCAGAAGTATGAAATACAGAGAATTCCTTCGCAGTGTAATCACTGCCTGCTTTCTGCTGTCCTTGGCTAAGGCAGCCAGGAAAAATAAAATCTGTGAAGTCCATCCTCAGGAACAGAGCAGTCATTTGCAGGCCACAGCTCCGCTTCCAAAGTTCAAGCCCTTGCTTCCCCGCTGATAAACGCAGGGTAAGAGCAAACCCCCGGCTGGTTCGTTTCCGTTCCCGGCAGCAGGCAGGCCCCGAGCTCCCTCTGCCGCGGGGTGGACGGGACCGCAAAGCCAACAACCCGTCCTGAACGACAGCTGACGCGCAGGGGAACTTCTGTGCTTCTGTAGCAGAAAACGGGACGTTACAAACCACACACAAAACCCACAACGGGGGGGCTGTGCGTGCTTTATTTCTGCAGAGTGCTGAAGGGGGGGGTACAACTACCGAGACACTGCCTGAGCCAAGTTTTGTTCAACAGCTGATGGAAGAAAATCACTTCGTCCCCATGAAATCCATCACTCTGAAGCTGCACACCTGCAAGAGGGTAAGAGGAGCTGCTTGGGGAAACTCCTGATGTAGTTCTAAACGAAAACACCCCTCACTCAGTGCACTGGGGTGTGACAGGGTCCTTCCTACTGGATTTAAAACCAAAGCACGTAAGGCGCTTACTGAAAGCGGCAGCAGCACACCGTGACCTTTATTGCCTGCGTAACCCCCGCACGAAGTGACAAGCAGAACACAGCATAAATCCACGCACAACAGCTACAGAAGTGACTCTTTGAAATCTCTCAGAAAGAGAACAGTTTGTAAGTTGATAACTCTATAACCTCATGAGCTAGGCTTCCGACTTACAAACTCGCTTCTTTTAAAGCTGGTATTTTAAAATGGTATAGAAATGCTTCTTTGCTTGAATACTAAGTGAATTAACTCATTTCACAATAAAAATATAGTTTAGTTCTATTAAATTTTCTTCTGAAAATAAAGGCTTCTATTTTTCTGCTATGACAATAAATTACAATGTCTCACAAATGTAGGCTCTAAGCAGATTTATAAATAAGCAGGAATTAAGTGTTCCACTTCTAGTTTAACTGAACTCAAGGCATTGAGTAAGAGATAAGCTGAAGGTGCATTTATAATCCAAACTCAATTTCTCAGGGTAAATACATGTAACTGAAGTAGATGTAATGGGATTTAATGCTGTGGTACTTGTATATAGGATAAGTATTCATGAATGATCTGCTCCTCTTCCTCCAGTGTTAAATCCAGATAATCCTCTTCATGTTCAGGAATATCCTCCAGGATTTCATTGACGGCATCAGTCTCCATGTCTTCATCGGTTGGCGAACCGGAAGAACCTTCCAACAAAAGAAAGCAGCAGTGAATGAATTCAAAGGCGCTGGCACGGTCCCGCTCCCACCGGCACGACTGCCCTGCGAGTCTGCTCCTGCGAAACCACCGCAGTTAAACTTGCTCAGCAAACGACACCACAGGGCGGCGATTTCTTCCTGTTTCTTAAAGCTGTACGAAAGCCTTTCGTTGTACAACAGGGATCACTACAGCTCTGACAGATAACCCAAGAGAGAGTATGAGCAAGTTTCCTCTTTGCCAAATACCAAGTATCAACTACAGTTCTAGCTCTGAGCGAGGAAGGAGTATATGGTCAGATCAGCTGACTGTATCCCACAGATGGGGAACAAGCTTCCTCGCGGTCAGAAGCCAAATATTAGCACGCCAAAAACCCATCATTGTCAGTGGCAGGTCCAGGGAACGTGCTCCAGCAGCTCAGTACTTGGCTCTCTGCAGTGCAGGCAAGGAGAGGGTGGTTCGTTTTTAAAGAGAACCGGTGTGAGCGAGTACAACTAGATGGGAGAAGCTAGAGCTGCCTGTGGGCTAGAGCGGGCCACGAGCTCCTCACCGGGGAGGTGAAGACGCAGGCGAGGACGCGGAGCCCCGAGGCCTCCAGTCTTGTGGGCCAAAGCTGTAGCCCACTCCGCAGCCACTTCCCCTTAGCCCTGAAGGTTACCCCCTTCTTCTGGGCTGCATCTGTCCTGCGTGCTGCCTACAGCCGATGCGTATCCCGTGCGGTTCCGTCTGTGGCTGTCACCGACTGCTGGGGCTACAGCTTACCTGGGGTAGTGGGTGCCTCACCTCCAACTATGCTGCTAATAAAAGTAGTCTGGGGCATTGCTCAAGGCCCTTTACCAGCACCTAAGCAGAAACCGCTTAATCGTCTTGTACGAAAGCCAGAGGAACAGCCTTCCCCCTCCTCTGCCTGCACCGCTCTTACCTGCAGACTCTGTCGGCGAGTCTTTGGATGAAGCCAGTTCTTCTGACAGACTGGACCCCTCCGGAGACAGCTGCAGCGAAGCAGGAAGAACTCCCCCGTAGTGAGCGAGGGTTTGGGAAGCTACGTGGATGTTGCCTTTGAAGACCTTTAAAGCTTGCTCTGCTGACTCACGGCTGAAACCCATGTACATCAGCTACAGGAGGGGGGAAAAAAGGAAAAAAATCCGGAGAAGTCCAAGCTGATCCAGCACCAGGGTCTGACAGGAATCTGACTGCGCATCTGACAGCCATTCCCCTTGCACAGAGGGAAGGGCTCGCATGCCAGGAATTCCAGGACACTGACTCTGGTTTACTGGAACAGTTAACGACAGGGCAGTGACCTATTCAAGGAATGGGGCGGCTGAGCGGAATCAAGAACCTCTCGTTTAATATCAGACCAATTCTCTTTCTGTTTTTCAAAAGGAAACTTCAAAGCACTCCAGCATATCAGGAGCGTGCACGTACTATTTACTTTTACGCAATGTAGTTTTCTTGCCTATCTGACGTTAATTATGTAGCCACGCTAACTACTGAAGAGCTTTTCAGATGGCCTATGATGAGAAAGACATGTTCCAACTCTTTCCCTTCTGCACTGCAGTGTTTAAAGACCTGAATAAATTTCTCATTTGCTGTCTTTTTTGGGATAGAGCATTAGAGCGCACACACTTCGCTCCGCACCCGCGCGTGACAGATTGGTGTAACACGCGCAGGAGGTACCCATGGATTACATTTTAGCCCGAGTGTAACTTCACCGTGAAGAGTGGATGAGAGACAGTGGAAGCACAACAGCTTGAGTGACATGGGTCAGACAATATTTGTACAGCTTTGCTTAAGGCAGGCATATCTCAGAAACAGGACAACCAACTCCTAAGAAAACAAAAGGTCTAACTTACTTGATCAATACTTTCCTGGGAAACCTGAAACTGGTCCATGGCCACAGGATCATCATCATCATCTTCCAACAATAACTCAGGATTGTCAAGAATGAACTACAATAAAATAGAGAGGGATCAGAACAGGGCAGCGGAGATACAACGCTCCTCGGTATGGGTATGTATTTAAGCCCATGGTATAAGCAAACATCAGCCAACTTTAATGGTATCTGATTTATCAGGTCAGGAAGTGGAAGTTCAGGCATTACAGTTCAGAAAATGTAGCTATGTAGTAATGAATATAGACTACAGACAATTAAAAATGCTAAAAATTTAAAAAGAAAAGGGTTTTTTGTATGAAACCATTACTCCTGAAAAATCACTTACCTTAAAGGCTTGGTCCAGGTTTCCTTGTGTATTGTGAAGAGCTACCTGAGCAGCTCTCTCTGAATAGCCCATACTTTTCAAGGTGTTTATGTCTTCCAGTCGCTGCCGCCTTTTAGCTCTCTCCTCCCTCCTTATCTGCGCCTTTTCCTGCAAGAACACAGCCATTACAAAGCTCCCTGTGCATGGGAGTGCTTCAGCCTTCCCCTGTGCATATCGGGTTTCTTGGATTTACTTCTTTGAGTTTGAATCTCTTGAGGAAAAGGGATTTTTTTTTTTTCCCCAAATACAGACTGTGCTGCCAGACACTCGTTACTAAATAAAGTTGCACTTCCACAAGCTAGCAGTGCTGCCACACTTCCGCTCTGCAGCCTCTGCAGATCGGATCTTACGCTATCACAGCTGTTACAGGCCCTGTGTGGTACGTGATAAACCCGTTTGGCAGATGGGCCTCTAGACAAGGCTTGCCAAGGCCACCCAGTCAGAACCGGGCACGTAGCCAAGGAGTTCTGCTCAGCCCTTCTCTCAACCATTGGACTTTTTTGTCCACGTTTCACTGTCTGAAGCCTAGAAGTGCCATCTCAGCTCACCAAACGTAGCTTCAGGCACTCCAAATCTGGACAACACCGTCTTCACTTCACTTTAGCTTCCTTCACTTCAGCACAAGAATTCCCTCTCTGCTTCTGGATCTTCGAAGTCCAAAGCCGTAATACGGCGTAGCTCGATGGGTACCCTCGCAGCACCTCGAAGTCCTTAATGCAGCACCATGCTGCCCTAGTCACACCCAACACGATCTTACGGATGCCCCAACTAACGTGATCCTCGATTTAATGCTCACACTGCACCATACCTCTCTCTGGTTGGTGATCAGATTGGCAGCGTGCTCCACATTCCCATGGCAGGCTCGCAGGGCAAGGCGAGCTTCCTGTTCGGAGAATCCCAGGAGTGACAGGCGATAAACTTTATCAGGATCTATGGACAGCTCTTCATATAAACGAGATGCCTGTACATTGAAAGAACAAAATTATATTACTTACACTCTTGCTAACGTACAAACAAAAAAAATGCCTCCCCATTTGTTTTTTGAGTCAGCAAAGAACAGGTGCCAGACAGAGCCCAAACACAGGAGCTGGGGTGAACGACTCAACAGCTTTACCTGATGGTGCCTTACCTTCTGGATATACTCAGCAGCCTCCTTTTCTCTGCCACTGTGATAGTGTCCTATCCCTTGAAGGAGGTAAAGCCGCAGAAATAAAACCTTCTCACGACCATAGCTTCCCTGAAGAATTGTTTAAACAAGGGAGGAGGAGGGACACATGGGTAGAAGCACAGGGTAGAAGATCAACTCATTATTAATACAACACTTCACATGTTCAAGTAAGACACAGTCACTAATAGGTGGCACTTAGTACGTGGATAAAGTGTCACATATGAAATACTGATGATGTCTGTGCACATAATCACGTTTGCCATGACCTTTGTGTCAGGTTCAATGCTTTCTCTACGCTGAGAATTACACAACCAGATTACAAGACGAGGAAGCACAAGAAAACTTTAAACTTCTGAAAGTCAGTCTTGCAGTACTTGAAAAGTAACTGAATACACATAGGAAACAAAAAGGCCACCCAAATTAAATCAAAACTAGCGTACTTTGATATCAATAAGTCGTTCGTGGTTCTCCCCATAGCACCTCTGGAAGCACCTATGTGCTGTGGACAGCTTCTTCTCTGCATCATCCAGGCAGTCCAGCTGCTCCAGGCGGAAGTAGCACCACACTATATCCAGCTGCAGCACCGCGTAATTGTCAACAGTATTCAGCAGTTCTGTGCTACACTCACTGGAAAATGACACCATTACTTTGATTTTTGGGTGAGTTTGTTGACTTTTTCCACACACTTTTCCACACTAATGGAACACACGTACTGACACGCTTGAGCAAGCACACACTTCGCATCTGAGGTAGCAAACCGATGTCAGTGGAACTTTAATAACGCACTGATCTCCCATCACCAATACACAGGGCACTAATGGGAACACTACAGCTCGAAGAATTACGAGAGTCACAACTCATTCTGTTATTATTTAAGGCAGCATCTCTTTATACAGCAGAATGGATTAAACCCTGCGCAGTCCCTGAGAGGACAGAGAAACCGTCGCCCTTAGTGCACGTGAACACGCTGAGCCCTGCGCCAGCCTCCCTGCACGTGCGTACAGATGAGAAACAGACGAGGACAGTATTGCTTTTGGGGATCTCAAAGAGCAATTCAGGGCTCTGACTGCTGACAGGGAAGTAGTTTACCTGCAGCAACCCTGCTATTGTTACTGACCTCAGCTATCTGCCTTGCCCTTTGCAAGAAGCTACTACTTCACAGGAGCGATTGCAAGACCATCTAACCGGCTCAAGCTAATGCAATTTGTAGCCTAGTACATGAATATTGACAGTTGCTGTTTCTGTGGATATGAAAGATACTGCCACTGGGCAATTTGATCCATTTCAGCTGTTCTGCATGAAGCCACCTGTCACAGAGTCAGAGCCTTTGTGTGCTGCTTCGCACGTGCACAGGGGGTGCGCGGTACGCACAGGCAGAGCAAATACTGCTCCTGTATTTGGGTGACAGTAAAGGAAAGACAGACACAAGGACTCAAAAAGGTTCTTACCAGAAGTGTTTATCAGCATCCAACAAATACGGCAGTGCTATTTCATATTCTTTCTTCTTCATCAATGCTCTGCCCTTCTCATGATAACCCATTGCCAGCACAAGGGCCTAGAAAAACAGATGGAGACTTTTTTGCACCTCCCCAACTCACGTAACTAAAAAGAAATACGTAGGCAGTCCACTGGAGCCCTTGTTCCTCCTAGAAGAATACCGTTGTATCTGTTCTGTAAGAGCAGTACTATTTCACATCGCTTCATACTTTCCTCCTGTCTGCTCATGTTAGGTATTTTCTAATTAAAAGCAATGAATGTTACTGACACATGAAACACTGTACCAAGTTTATTTTAGGAATGCAACCCTAGACAGATTTTCAGTGATGAGTGATAAAAGGCTAAGCATTTTTCTGGGTGCTACACTTCCTAACAGCATCAAATTTATTTTGCTTTGCTGTTACAACTATCTTGTAAAACCTAACAATTCACCTCCTGCAAAACCTCAGAACTGAAAATTAAATTTTGCATGTGGCAAAGTTCTTGCAGTATGACAAATGGAAATGTAAATAATATTTCTGGATAGAAACAACCTGCAATATTTCCTCTCACCCTCGTTCAATAGTGATGAAATCTTGTGCACTTGAACATTTGATGCTTTAACTCTTCAGGTGAATTATTACTGTCAGCACTTCCTCAGAACAGCATGCACTGTGAGAATGGACAGTTGTTATTCCAATCATCCAGGAACTCCAGATGATGCAGAAAACGCAGTATGCCTCTGAAGAGGTTAGGGCAGCAGTTAGCACACGTTGGGGCCTGCTCATTTCTTCCAGAGGTTTGGGGGATTTGTTTGGTGTTGTTACTGGGTGTTAATTCCAAGTATTTGTAAAGATTTTTATTTATCTTCAGAAAATCCAGCAATCTTAAAAGACAGCATCTATCACTGTTCTTCCGCTTCAGCGACCAACACCAGGTATGTCACTCCTACTGTAATTCAATGCACGCCTTCAGCCAAAGACATTTTCAGTTGAGAATGTGGAACTTTCTTGAATGGTGAACAGATTTAAATTTTAGAGTGGTCACAGTGCAAGAGATCTCAAAACTATTTAGAAAAGTCTTAATTTGAGAGATTCGTGAAGTTTCCAGCTGAAACTAAGGCCTACAACCAAGTTATTTTCATGGCCTTCTAGGGCACACGGAATTTAAAATAGGTGCTAGGATCTAACAAAGTTAAAGCCCATCTTAACACATGTAAGAAAGATATGGACCACACACGGGTTGGTGCAAGATTAGACCTGCAATTAGATCAGCAATCAGAGCTCTGTCTCCAGATGACTGAAGTCATCCTAATTGTAGAGTTCTACTACAATTTTATTTCGAAATTATTTCTATTAAGCAAACATACACTGGACCCAGGGTTACATCCCAAGAAAGTCTGACTGTATTTCAATCCTGTACTTGGAATACTTCACAAATCAGGCTTTAAAAGCCATCTTAGTAGTTCTGTAAGGTGCTTTTACCTACTTTTTTGGCTTGAGGAGGAATCTCGATTGACCTTCCAGTTTGATTAGCTATGTCTAGGTATGGAACAGAATCTGGATCCAAGTACTCCTCTGAAAGATAAGACAAAACAGTTTAAAATTTAAGTAACACCTTCAGCAGAGTAACTCTGCTGTCCAAAGATTATGTCAATAAGTGCATCGCTAAACAAAAAAACAAAGAAACAACAAAAAAATCAGAACTACCTATAAAGGCTGCATGTGTGGTTTTTTGGACATACCTATGAGCAATGGCCCTGATCAGACAAACATGAGAAACTTTTAGAAAGGTCACTACGGAAAAGGCCTTGTGCATCCAGAAATTTAGACAGCACATTAGAAGCTACATGAATTGTTAAGAATTTTTTGCAGAAGGCAACACCTACACTTTATACAATATAACATTTGAAATGATTTATCAAATAAAGCACAGAATATAAAAAACCCCACAACTAAGCACAGTTGATAAAACTTAAAAAAAAATATTCAGCTCAGTATTTTCCTTTCCCCACACCTTTAATGCTTATAACCAAACGATCAATTTTGTTTTCACTTCCAGCTGATATAAAGTGAAAAGATGCTTTTCTTGTAAACAAAAGACAGTTAAGCAGGTGTTTGCTGAAATTAAAAGCTTCTGCCCTGCAATTTTTCCTCACATGAAACAAAAGGGTTGTTAAATCCATCCTTTCTACGCTGCACACAGAACCTTCAGCCTGCGAGCCCATCATGGACTCCGCTCTGCACTCTGGCACCGTGCTGTAACTGACAGTTAGCCGTAAATACCTTAAAGAGGCCCTATACCGGATTTGAGGGCTGGCGTCTAAATTACCCCTTAAGTCCATAAAAGGAACCGCTTCTTTCATTTGCTCAAAAATCTGATATTATAGTAAGAAACAGGCTGTCACCGACTGATAAAAGCAGCTTTGTTCAGGTACTTTTGCATTTGGCAGGAATTAATTACATACTCAGTTTCACAGTTCCCTGTTTGTGAATTTTTGAAACAATAAAATACAGAAGCGATTTAAACTCACCATCTAGCAACGCAATTCACTAACACAATCTCGTTTTGAAAAATTATTATTGTTAAATTGACTATATCTCTTTAACTTAATCCACAGTTGCCAGCAATCAACATCAAATGCAACAAGAACAGAAGAGCCGTGTTGCAGATGAGAATGACAAGTGAGCTGTTCTGCACAATGAAACCATGGTTACGCTCAGCCGTATCGGAGGTAGACTACAAAAAAAGCATTTAATGACTTACAATACATTATTTCACTGTGCTTACGTCTACTATAAATTTAAAGCCTGTTTTCAAGCGTCAGCCCCTTAACTGTCAAGTGCCAATTAAATAATAATTGATTCATATTATAGCCTTCTCAAAGTGCCAAATGTTTTCTAGCATTCTTGTTGTGCAAGAAGAAGTTTTAGTCAACTTAAAATCCAGTTTTCAAGTAGGTAGAAACCTAGAAAAGTATAAACTGAAATCCAGCCAAGGCACAGCCACTCTTCTACACTGACAGTCCACTAAGAAGATAATTTTTGATGCGCTAGAATTAATGAACACCCATTTCCGCTCCCACCCCACAAAAATACTCCCAACAACCCCCCTTACCTCTCTCTGCTAGAATTTCCAAACCCTTCTTAGTTCTTTGCATCTTGTCATTTATTTCTTTTTCTTTCTTGCATTGAAGCTCTTCTTCCTGAACTCTTCTTTTTGTTTCCTCATCACTCAGTTCCAGTTGAAGTACCATCACTTTTGCATTGTGTGTTACACCCTGGTCTTCAAGGGTTTTGCCTGCAAAACAGGGTACGATGAATACAATCCAAATACTCTGTTTGTGAGGAGAGACTATTTTACATTGTAGTGCTACTGGGGGGAAAAGAAACCAACACCCATAAACAAAACAACCTGAACAGCCCCTTGCCTTACTCGTACTTACGAACTACAGCACTTACTAGACTCAAGAACTCAATCAAACCCCCTGCCAATTATTGACATATTCGGCAGAAACTCAGAAATTAGAATCAGACTTGCATTTTAAAAGTGCTTTTTAAATGACTGGTATGTTTCTTTGCCTGCTTTTTTCAAAACATTCAGAAAACTACGATTGTTTCTATTTCAGTTAATTGATATTCAGGCAAAAACTGGAATAAGAACATGCCCAGGATCACACGCTGCAACAGTAACAGTACAGAGGAACTGGGAACTGAACCTGAGTTCCTACTGTCAAGTCCATGACTAATTCTGACATATTCTAAGGGAAATAAATGTCAGATGCTTAGACCATCACTAAAGAGAAAGCTGTTGTCATCACTTCCCACCACATGTCTGACAAGCGGAACATGTGTAAAACATTACAAAAAGTTTTTGGATGTGCTGTAACACCATGCAACACATACTATGAGGAAGAGTAAGGTTTCTCTTAGACACACATTTTCAGCATTTCAACACTTGAAAAATGGATTTTCAACACTTATTACAGGATTCCTATAATTGCTCTATTTCCACATAAGAATTTTGATCATTATAATTTATTACATTTCCCATAGAGTACAACCTGACAAATGTAACTGCTACTCCTTGGGAATTTCTGAAATTAACAGAGTTACAATAAACTTTTCTTCTGAGAATCAGTAAACTACAAAATTATCATAAAAGCATATTCAACTAGAGATACATACCCAGGTCAAGCTGCTTCTTATTTATGATTATTTTGATAGAATTTTCTTTTAATGCATGTTCCTGTGCTATCCTGTGAAATAAATCATTTCATCCATGAATATAAATTTGTAAGGCTATACAATATTTCTGTTAGAATAGCAATAAAACTTAAAAACTAGTATGCTCTTAACTGGCTTAAAAATGTTGCTATAAAAGACTTCTAGAACTAAAATAACATCACCATAAATCTTTGCATACCATATAGGGAAATCTGGGATACAGAAAGGGAAAAAAAACAGACAGACAGAAAAGAACCTGATTTTATTAGGCTTAAAAACACAAAAGGAAGAGAAGCTAACGTTCGCTGTTCAGAAGACTTGCCTTCTCCCTCAGCAAGTCTGCAGATGACACCAAGTTGGGTGGGAGTGTCGATCTGCTCGAGGGTAGGAAGGCTCTGCAGAGGGATCTGGACAGACTGGATCGATGGGCCGAGGCCAAGTGTATGAGGTTCAACAAGGCCAAATGCTGGGTCCTGCACGTTGGCCACAACAACCCCATGCACTGCTACAGGCTTGGGGAGGAGTGGCTGGAGAGCTGCCTGGGAGAAAAGGATCTTGGGGTGACCTTATTGCTCTCTACAACTACCTGAAAGGAGGTTGTAGTGAGGCAGGTGTTGGTCTCTTCTCCCAGGTAACGAGCGATAGGATGAGAGGCAATGGCCTCCAGTTGTGTCAGGGGAGGTTTAGACTGGATATTAGGAAAAATTTCTTTACTGAAGGAGTGGGCAGGCATTGGACCAGGCTGCCCAGGGAGGTGGTGGAGTCACCATCCCTGGAGGGGTTCAAAAGACGTGTAGATGTGGCATTTCAGGATATGGTTTAGCAGGCATGGTGGTGCTGGGGTGACAGCTGGACCTGATGATCTTAGAGGTCTTTTCCTTCCTTAATGATTCTAAGATTCTATGATTCTGGTTACAGATTTGGAATACCAATCACTAGTGCTTTCTCAGGGACTTGCTGGGGATTTACAGAGCACCCTATCTCCTTCCCCGGTCACAACTTTTTTGTTTGCTATCTGTTAACCACAGCTTCTTGCATGAAGAACTGCCCTGCAGGGACACTGGACATCTCTTCAGACATACTGAACGAACATACATGCTAAGAAAAAGATTAATCGAACAAAGAGTGCTCTGTTTGTCTTTTTTGTTAGACTGTATGACAGTATGCTGTCTCATTAGAGGAGAGCCAAGGGTGGTTACACTTACTGCGATCTGAGCTCCTTCCCTGTGATGAACAGGTTAGTTTCCAGTGGGATTTTTCTGCTCTGTAGTAATTATATTGGGCAGGGGAAAGGAGGAGGGAAGGAAAAAAGCATGGTATCAAGATACTTCGGACATTTTGTTAATGAATCGTTTTACAACAACTACAATCTCTTTTTGATATACTAATCATGTTAACAGGGTTATGGTCAGGCATACATATTAGCAATTTCCATGCAGGGAGTCTTGTACTTGCTATACAGTGCTAAAAATAAGCATCATAACAGCAGAAGATTCAGAATTAGATAAATCTAAACGCAGAACCAAACAATTTAAACTGACTAATTTAATTATGCACTTGCAGTCTTAACTCTGCTTTGTAATGATGCCACTCACCTGTGACTGGCTAAGTTATGATTAATTCCTATTAGTGTTTCTGCTCCCAGATTAGATAAACTGGAATTTTAAATTAATTAATTCCCCTATGCCCAGCAGCATTGTAAAGAGGAATCATTAAACTATTTGTTTGTTTTAACAGCAAGGCAATCACTTAACACCCTCTACCCCTTAGCCCATCACATGCCCTGGTAATTATTTTCTCTGCAGGATAGAGAACAATTATGATTCTGTGCTGTGTTTTTGCAAGTATTCAGCTAAAAAGAAAGCAAACAAACAAAAAAAGTCCTTCTGAAGCATACGTTACCACCTAAGATCTGCTTCAGAAGAAAACCCAAACCATTGCCATTCAGATCTGTTGCTGATGACTACAACCCTTAAATGCCCCAAAATGAAGTTGTTCTCTTTCACTGTTGTCAGAGTGGATGAAGACACAGCACTGGGGAAGCTGCTGCTCCCGCACACGATCAAAACTAGGAAGTGACTGGAGAGAGTTGCTGTGCTTGCTAGAAACTGTGTTTAAGGGGGAAATAGTCTCAGTTAAGAGGCTTTGTATTAGTAAGAACCTAACCAAGGGCCTGCTCTCTGTCCTGTGACCAACCTATACAGCACATTTCACATCACTAAGGCTGATGCCTCTCAACCTGTGAGACGGGTCCCTGGGCTAAGCAGCACCAGAGCTGACGCCAACACCTTGACCGTGTGGATGTCCACCAAACAGTGGCCAGCCTGTCCCCCACCTGAGCTTAGCTGACTCGGGTAGATGTAGCCACAGAATCTGGTACGGTGACCAGTCTGACATCAATTTAATCAGATTCACATTCTTATTCTGGCCTATTTTCTACATGAAACTAGAGGTTGAAGCCTGGCTTTAGAAGGCCAAGACTTAATTCAGTTCTATTTTTCTGAAGCTTTTAGGAGCCTGACTTAAAAGAGAACAGATGAGTACCATCACAACAGAAAATCCTGCTTCTAATTTCCAAGTTCAAACACTGGACATACCTATTTTAAAGTAAGTTTAGTTAGCTGCCTGGGCTGGAATAGCTACATGAGGATAATGTCATCACTGTAAGAACACTGCCACATGCCACAGTTAAAAGCTAAAGCAGTTCTTTTCAATGTCATCAGCCATACATGGCCTAAGATGACACCAAGTTCAAGTTACTTATTGCAGTTAAAGGGAATTATTTTTAAAAATAAAGCTGTCATTTAAGCAAACACTGCGGTAACACAGTGATACTCATATCCTAATTCAACTTTAGGTATTCTACAGCTGAAAAAAATACATCTGCTCCTTATTGCTAATACAAACAGTTATGTCAGAATGAATCAAACAACCAGACAGACACTTGAATTCAGTTTACTTTCCTTAACTGAAAGACATTTTCTCATTAAATCCTAAAGGGAAGATAATTACTGATCTCCCACTGTCACATTCCTTTGCCATGATATTCCCACATACCCGAGAAACTGAAATATAGCTAGGTAATTCCCCCTCTCCCCATATTTTATACACCCAACACAGATCTCTCATACAAAAGACCTAAAAAAGTTGAATAAGTGAAAATATTTGCATTAGATACATATCCAGAACTCAAAAGGCCATCAAAGTAAAGCTGCTTCTCCTGAGTTTTCTGCAATGCCACTTACTTTTCTACGCGGCAGATATATATCAAGTCTCGCAATCCCAGTCACTTTAAAATTTTCATTTCCTGTTCCTCGCTCAATTGCTTTACACCGTATTTCTTCAAGCACATCCTCTGCATCGTTCTCATTGATATTCAGCTTGGATGAATATTTGTGTACAAGCTCCTAAGAAAACAGCAAGAAAAACTGGGAAAATGCACCAGCAGTACAACATGGAAGATGCAGGACAGCAACTCAGAGAGAATATTTACCTTCATCTCTTTACCAGCTTCTTTTTTTTCATTTGTGTATGGTGGTTTCCATAGCTGAATTTTGTCCTCTCTTAAGCAACTTGTCAGTTTTGCTATTAAATACTTCTTTTGTGCCATTCTTTTGAAACAAAAACACACAGAGGAAGGGAAAAGAAAGAAAAAATAATCAATCTTCAAATATATCTTTCCTGTACTAACATATTGTACTTTTTCAAGAAGTCTAAGTGACATTTCGGAACTCTGAAAAAAAAGCTGAGTATAAAATGCATTCCATGCATTTTGGTGGGGAGGGGAACCTGAGTCCAAACTACTGTAGTAAGCTGGAAAAAGAAAATAACATTGAGAAGGAGATGAAACCTGGATTGGAGTAGGGATAATTCAGAAGTCCCCTGCCACTTCAAGACAAATGAAACCTCTTCAAGCAAGAAACTTGCTCCATTTTCAGAAGATCACAATGAAGTTATTAATGTGGCTTTCCCCCCTTTTCCAAAACATGCCAGGCAATTCCCATGAACAACCTGTAACCACCATTTTCCCACTTTTAGGTTATGTTGATGAATTATTTTATAGCTACAATTCCACTCAACATTAACTTAAGGAACAAAAAGGGTATCCATGGCTTTGTGGAACCCAGACAAAGCCTAAAATTGCAAGCTATGCTTAAGACCATGAATTTTAAATATCAGTGGCATTTATAAACTGGTCATTCATCTTTTTTATCAATACTACTTTATAGCTTTTATAAGTTTGTGATTTCTCATGATGCTGTGAAAAGCCAGAATTGAAAACTCAATAGTGGGCAGACTATTAAGCAGGTATTCTTTATTAAGGCGCCAGGCACAGGGGGGATCTCTCCTCCAAACATGTGTGCCAAACACCCTGTCATTTCAGGTTAAACACAATTACAATATGCATATTCATTGTATTTCTGAGAAATGCTTAGCATATTCATGACTTTTCCAAGAACGAATTAGCATATGTTATTGTCTTTCACGCATGTCTGTTAGCATCCTCAGGTGGTCTTTGGGGGTCTTAAGACGAAGGCTCATACTCCTCATCACAGTGTTTGCTGGTTGACCTTTGTTTCTGTGCAAACTCAGTTCTAAGATCACCTATACCGCGTCCTTCCAGGTTGTTTTCCTCTGGTCTTGTTGCCCTCTTCGTGCCTCTTTATCTCTGTAACTTGGTGCATCTGCCCTCTCAAGGCCAACCTGTCCAAATAACATTATTTAGGAGTCTCTCTATCTTAGAGCTTTCCTATCCCCCCCCAAAATGGCAAGTCAAGTTTGTCTAAGTAGTGTTATTTCGGAGCCTCTTTATCTTAGAGCTTCCCTGTCTTCTCCAAACAGTAAGAATTTACTTTAGTTTAATTACAATCACTCTAGTAAGTGGAAATTTTACATTTACCGGTATCACTCACTAAGCTGTTAAAACAGAACACATCACTGGAGTCTCGAATTAAACTTCTTCTTTCCAACCCTCTGTCAGCAAAAACCAGAAATTTTGCTTTTACAAACACAAAAGCCGTCATTTTATACGTAACACTTCTAACGTTTATCACAAATTCCTATTTCACCATAACTAAACTGCCAGAGAATCCTTAGCAAAAACCGTTTATGACTGACTTTTCCATCGGCCAACACCGCAAGCGGTCCTGACACGATTTCACTTTCGGTAAGAGTTCACAGGGACTTTCCCAAATCGATCTGAGCCAGCGACCAGGGGCATTTCCCAAAGGCCATTCTAAACGCCAGGCGGAGTTCTGGCAACTCAAACGTCAGCCTCTAGAGCCAGCCAGCCTCATACAGGACATAAACGGCAACAACTACAGAAATCAGGCTCAAAAGCCAAAATGTTGAAGGAAGGAACAGAGGATTCTGGGAGCGGTTTATTAATCGAGCAGTATGCGTTATACTTTTCCTACAGACAGGGAGGGACGCTACCCGGCGCGCTACGCCACATCCCTGCACGGCTGAAGCAGGGGCAAGGGGCTGAGGCGCGGCGCCGAGCAGGGCCGGGCAGCCCAGCGTCCTGCGGCCTCCCCGGGCGCAGGCCCGCCCAGGCCGCCAGCCAGCGGTGCCACCGGCGGATCTGAAGCCCCCACCCCGGCCCTCGGGCACTTACCTGCGCCCCACGGCGGAGGCCGGGCCTCGGGGCCGGGGCAGTCTCTGCGGGGAGCTCGGGCCCTCACGCAGCTGCTTCCCCGAACCCCTTCACGGGCCCGGGGCTGGCGGCAGCCGCGCTCCCTCAGGGGAAGGGCCGGGAGCGGCCGGGCCGGTACCGCTGGGCCCAGCAACAGCGGAGGAGGAGGGCGGGGCTTGCACCTGGCCCCGCCCCCGCGGCGCTGCCGCGCGCTCACCTGCGCACCCGCCGCTCGCCTTCCGGGAGGCGGGATGGACGGGAGGGGCGGGGCCTGTGCGCACGTCCCACCAGCCGGTGGTTGCCGGGGGGGGGGAAGGCAGGTTCTTACGAAAGCCCGGAAGGCGCAGGGGAACGGGAGCGAGGCGGGTGCTCATCACGTGGTTGAAGCCGCGGTGCGGCCGCCATCTTGGCGGCCTTGCCCTCACTGGGAGCCGAGGTGTTTGCTGGTTTTCTGTCGCTCGGTGGCGGGTGCTGCTGTCCGGTTCTCCCTGGTCTGCTTGTCCCCTGGGCCGTGGTGGCGGGGGTCCACACAGCGTGTGGCTGCCTGTCGGGGTCTGGAGGATGCTGGGTGGGCTGCAGCCTCTCTGTTTGTGAGGCAGATGGGGTTGAAATTCCTGTTAGTGCTGAGGGGGAGCTTTTCCCGAAAGGCTGAGGTGCGGTGAAAGGTGCCAGGGAGGGACGATATGTGATTTTTTTTTTTTTTTTTGCTATGCTCTTTGAGGGCACCAGTGTTCAGGGTGAGCTTCTGCGAGGAGGCTTAGATTTCCCCTGCAGTGCTGGCAGGCAGGTTCTTGCCAGGGTGTGGGGCCCTTAAGCTGGGTTGAGAGACTGAGCTGGAAGAACACATGATAGGTACGTGTGGAAAATCTGGTACTATGTACCACCGCGAGCTGAGGCAGTGCTGGTGTGTTGCTTCTCATCCCCGTAATGTCCTGGAGTGGGAGCAGGGTACGAGGCTACGCAGGGATTTGGCTGTAGGGTGAAGGCTGCTCAATGTTGTTTGTATATGAGGCTCTCCAAGGGTTGGAAACTTTTTGGTGCCTGTAAAAGATGTAAGTTCTTTTAATGCGTTGCACCAGAAATAATTAACTCATGGGTTAATTCTTTCATGTGACCAGCTGTCCCAGCAGCAAAGGGATTTTATTATAACCGCTCTGATGTGACTGAAATCATTGCACTGGAGTATTACTTGTTCCAGAATGGATGGGCCTGCAGGACTGTCCTTATGTAAAACGTTTTCCTTAGGCAGTCATGCAGACTAAGTAGGAGTGCTGCATGCTGCAGCTTTGGGAATGGGAACCCCTGAGGTAGCACGAGCTTGTGAACAGCACACTGAACTAGAATTTCAGGATTCCTGGCACCTCTCTGTACATAAATCAGTCAAGTCTGCCTGCTGATAAAGTAAGGGTAAACTTGCTTTTATGATAGTCTTGCGTTCTAAAGCTTTGGTAACAGAGTGAGGAAAGTTACTCTCCCTATGATTGCCAAACATGAACAAGCTAACAGTAAAGTGTTTTGAAAATCAGCTGCACTTGAGAACAGGGACTTTCTAATATTTGAAGTTTTCAATTTTTTCTCATGTTGTCCTGTTTAATTTTTACAACGGCTGCTTTAGGAAAAAAAATGTCTCAGTAGACAATGTGTCTGTGTAATATTTCAGTCTCTTGAAATGTAAGTATAGCAACTTTTCTCGTAACTAAAACTACTGCACTAAAAAATCAAAATTTACTGAAGTTGTTCTTCCATTATATCTTTGGGAATTAAATTGAAAGACTTCTGTGAAGGCAAAATGCCTTTTCTAAATAAGTTCCAGTCAGTAGAAAGCACAGTAATATGCTAGAGGAGCCTCAGGAAAGGACAAAGTGCTTGTATGAAAGTGCTTACCAAGGAGTTAGTTACTTAGTTCATGCATAAACCTGCAATGAGTTTTAAATCAAGGTATTCAAGGTCCATGTTTAATTAAGATAACTAATTCAAAGCACTTTAAAATAAATTTAGAAGTGTTTGCAGAAAATAATATCACTAATTTAGTTCACATGGGTTTATAGAGTAGGTGAGTGGCTAGATAAGGTTATAAACTTTCTGTGATACTGTTTTAAAAGATTTAAAAGTTGCAGTTGCTGAAATGTTCTCAAGTTTATCATTGCAAGTATCTAGGCAAAATGATCTTGAATTAATTTTTGAATAGTTTTAATAGTGGCCTCTTGCCAACATGGCATTTTTATTTGTTATTTATTTTTGTGGTCTACAGACTTGGAGATGTAACAAAAATAACACTCCATTATCATGATAGGCAGGAGTACAAATCAGTATACTCTAATCAGCAAGACGAGTAAATAGAAAGCTAATGTATACCCCATACTTAAAAAACTTCATTGTCCTTTGATATTTCCCTCTATGTAGTTTCTTGTTTCATTATGGGCTTGTTATCTAGTATTTTCTCTGTATTATGCCTGTACCTATTATGCATATCTGTTTTATTTTTTTTTTTATCTTTCTTTACTGTAACTGTGGTAAAGAAAAAAAATAAAAACAAACAACAAAAACCAACAAAGTAGCTATGATTCTTTGTTAATGTGTCATGCCTACCCAAAAACAGAAATCAGCGTCTGAGGTGGAAAATGATCTGGGCAAGCCAGTTAATTGAAAACACTAGAAAACCTGACAAATCACAATTAACACCTCTTCCCAAACGTATGTCTTCATTCTGCTGCTGTTACTGAGGATGAGTGGAAAATTCTCAGGAGTTACCATGGTGTATGCATCGCTATTGGTAATAGTGCTTTTCAGCACCGACTGTTGCTTACGAGACAGGTGCCCATCTACCTGCTGGCTGGATCGGTGTGGGACACTACAGAGGTTGGGTCTGAAACTGTGGTGTAGAGGAAATGATGTTTGGCCAGAGGGAGTAAAATAGCATTCTATTCCATTATATTTTTTCTATGTTTATGGACCTGACAAACTGCTGTGGTACACTTAGAGCTATGAATCTCCTGCAACGGAAGCGTAGGCTCTGACAGATCTGTGCAAACATCTCCAGATGTAGTATCCTCCATCAAGTACAACAAAAGTCAGTGGAATTGTACAAAGGATTAATGGTTTGAAGTTGTGTTCGGTGCAAAGAAAATGGCAGTTTCTCTTAGAAATGGATAACATTGCTATCTCTGACAATAGACTTTTATTTGCACATTGGTATTAACTCTATTTCCAAGATATCTTGTGAGTGGATAGTTTATCTTTCTGGCTGAGAGGGTTTGTGTCTAGAAGGACATAAACCACAGCTGAACATCTTTGGGATTTTTTTTTTTTTCTCACATTTTGCATGTGGATGGTGTGATTTTAAGACAGTGGTAATGACTGAGGATGTGTGCTTGCAGACTGTTTGCAGGGATCATGAAGAGCTTTGTGGGCCATCCACCTGATCCTCATTTTGCTGTCCTTACAGGGCTCAGGTAGATATGGAATAGTTCAGAAGAGCCAGTGTCTAGGGCTATGAGGATGATGAGGGGACTGGCTGAGGGAGCTGGGCTTGTTCAGCCTGGAGAAGAGAAGGCTGCAAGGGGACCTTATCAATGCCTATAAATATCTGAAGGGTGGGTGTCAGGAGGACAGGGCCAGACTCTTTTCAGTGGTGCCCAGCGACAGGACAAGGGGCAAAGGGCACAAATTGAAGCACAGGAAGTTGCATCTGAACATGAGGAAGAACTTCTTCCCTCTGAGGGTGATGGAGCACTGGAACAGGCTGCCCAGGGAGGTTGTGGAGTCTGCTTCTCTGGAGATATTCAAGACCTGTCTGGACAAGGTCCTGTGCAGCCTGCTGTAGGTGACCCTGCTTCGGCAGGGGGTTGGACTAGATGATCCCCAGAGGTCGCTTCCAACCCACAACATTCTGTGATTCTGCATCTGCCCGGTGTATAGCTTGAAATTACTGTCATCATGAAATGGGGAGATAGTCCTCAGTTTTTCTGAAGCCTACATATGAGAAAGAGACCTGTCTGAATACTTGCAGCCAGAAGTGGGTGACACGTACCTTGTGTTTTTGTCATTGAAAAGCACTTGCAAAAGAGGGTCTCCTTCCTCGAAAGAGCTTGCAGGAGGGGAGATCAGGAACAACTACTTACTTTTAAAAATTTGCACAGGTTTGTGCTGTAGTTATGCCACAAGAGAAAATGTTAAACGCAAGCGATAAAAAACAGTTGTACTACTACAGTTACATTTGTGTAGTTGACATGCTTATATCACCTTTGTGCACATACAGGTGTAACAGCAGGAAGATGCATTATACTTCTGGTAAGGAAGGTATGTTGAGATATAGTGTCGAGGAGCTAAGTAATTATTACAGAATCACAGAATCACAGAATAGTAGGGGTTGGAAGGGACCTCTGTGGGTCATCTAGTCCAACCCCCCCGCCGAAGCAGGGTCACCTACAGC
>Ga0065711_1005358_pt1 | contig 24294 bp, 24 predicted proteins | sample Hoacrofraction12_FD_59098 | JGI IMG/M metagenome (GOLD analysis project Ga0065711, IMG submission 59098) | Hoatzin crop microbial communities from Cojedes, Venezuela - Epithelial fraction 12 v2 (version 2) | ecosystem: Host-associated > Birds > Digestive system > Esophagus > Crop | place... | reverse complement strand
CTTATTTCCAAGGTGAGCAGAAGGCAAGGAGGCTTGATGTGAACAATTTCCCCTACAGAAATGAGCTGCCTTAACGAGCTGCATGTTAGTACCTGGACAGAGTCTCTGTTGCTGGGTAGTGACAGTCCGTATCACTTCTACAGTGCAGAGATGTGCAATAATCTATTGTTGGTGTTCTCCCAGCTTCTTTCTTCAATTCTTTAACAATTTGGCTACCAAGAGGGACTTGTGGATTACAGAGTAAAATTGATTTGGCTGTTTTCCAGTGAGACAAGTGAAACAAGGCAGCCCCTTGTCAATATAAGTCTAATTTGACCTGATCTTCTCCGGTTTGGTGAAGTAGTGGAATAAGAGCTGGCGTTGCTGATGCACGTTGGGTGGGTGGCTGGCGTGACTACCAAAAACGCGTAGTGCTTAGCGGGGTGGGGAGCACTTGATAAAGAGAAAGCCCTTGTACTCAGAAACACCAGAGAGAAATTGTGTGGAAAATTCTTTCAACTAATGGTCTGAAAAATATTCTGCAAAGGCTATTTTCTACCCTTACTTCTAATTACATCTTAAACATTAATAGCCTGAGCAACTGGAGAATCACACACACTAATGTCACAGTTCACTTGGAGCAATTTGTTTTGTAAGATAATGAACTGTGTCAGCAGAAGTTTAAAACTTGGTATAGGTGGGGCCGATAGTACAGCCTTCTGTTAACTTTGCCCAGTGTTTCCCATTAAAATGCCCCAGGCCTTTGCCTCATTCTCTAGTGCTAGATTTGGTAACCTGGCGTGAGGTTCTCCATGTCAGGGGACCTGACTTTTTCAATTAAAAAAATTTTTTTTTTTTAAGTCATTCTCAGGAGCAGCTTGGAAGGAAATACTGCAAAATACTGACAGCTTTTGCTTTGAAGAGCTCTGGTCCTCTGATGCTTTGGCAGAGGAGGTGTCTGTGCATGAGAAGGTGCCTTCACCTTATGAAAACCATTCAGCCTAGGTGTAGGTTTGTTGCACCCTGGAGTTTTTCAGCAGTGTCAGAAGTGACATTGAGTCTGTTGCGGTGTGTTTTGCAGTCCGTCGCACAGCTCATGCTGGCAGAGTGTGCTGTACCCCGAGGTGTGGGTAAGGCATGAGAAACAACAGCTTTGTAACAACTGCCTCAGTGCTGCAGTGGGGAGCAGAGACCCTCGGGGGGTGCAGGAGCAAGGGAGGATTCTGGCCCTGCAGTTGCCAGCACAATGCAGGGGAAGAAACAGAATAAAGGTAGAATAGCGAGTCTGAGATTGGAGGGGATAAATCAATGAGTGAAAGCAGCAGTGCTGGAGATGAGGACAGGCTGGGGGGTTGGATCTAGTGTCGGGGAAAGATAGGGCACAGGACCAGTGGGGAGGACAACAGGAGACAAAAAAGAGTAAAGCTGCATGTATGAACAAGGAGGATGGGAGGAGGCGATGAGGATCAGCTGCTGGTGGGGAGTGTGACTGGGGTGGGGAGGTTGCAGGAGGAAAGAGAAGAAAGAACAGGCTGGTGGTTACTGGGCTTGTGGATGAGCAGAAAGTGGCCACCCAGAGCACTCTGTCCTTCTGCTGCCCACGAGGACATCCATGGCAGCAGCAGGTACCTGTCCCACTCACTAGCAAAGGATGTCTTTCATTCCACACCAGCTCTAGGCAGTGGAAGAGGCCAGCTACAACTGCAGAGCATACGGCAGCAGGTCTGAACCTGGCTCTAAAACAGGAACATGTGCAGAACATGATCAAGCTCTGATACAGTTGCAGTTTTTCAGCAGTTTTGAGAGCCCAAGCTGGTAGTTGTACTGGTTTTGTTTCTGAGCATTTTGTTTTAACTATTACTAAAAGTGCCTGGGGTTATTAAAGGCAGATGCCAAAACTCAGTTTGCCTGTGATAATTTACCTCCTCTTCTGTGTGCTCCATGATGCTGGTGTTCAGTTGCATCGTTACAGGCTGCTACTTTGAGATCCGTTACCTGGGTGCCCCCAGCTCCCGCACTGGGGTGGCGTCTGGCTCGCGTGGTGGATGCGGCTGGCGGCTGCAGACCAGCTGCATTCTTCCTGCTGCTGCAAACTGGAGACTAAATAAAGCAAATGGCAGGAAAAGCAAGGTTGGTTTCATGGTAAATAGGATTGTGTCCCTGTCTGTGGCAGCCGCTTACCTTCAGAGCACTCAATATTGCACAATTTAAACAACATTTTTATGTGTAAGATAAATCCTCAGTAACTCTGCTGCAGTGGTTGGTGTAAAGCAGGCTCCAGGACGATGATTTGTGAGAAACTGCAAGGAACCACTGTTTCCAGCTCCAGGTGCTATGTGGGTGTTAAACCTCCACTGAGATCAGTGGGACTTGGGCGTGTGCATTAGTGCTTTACTTGGTTTGCAGCGTCATTACAGGATGAACTGACTGGTGCCATGGGACATGGTCCCTGACCGTTGATCAGTGTATTGCTTTCCAAGTGTAGGTAATAGCCCTCAAATTCCAGGCCATTGTGGAACCCGGAGTAAATTGTCCCTATGGAGAAACTCTGCAGATAGTGTCCAGCTATACTGAGAAGAAGGATCACCCTTTTCATTAAGGGCACATGTATAGGGAAGTTATGAAAGGTTAATAAATGCTAAATAAGTAGTTAATCAATTATTAACTCAAGTCCAGCAGGTCAGGAGATTGCTTTTACCCATTTGAAGGGCCATCCATGCCACACATGGGAGAGATGGGGCTGCAGCAACCCAGTGTTTCGGGTTTTCCTGCTCTCTTTGATCTTTGGGATCAGTTGGGAGTCCTGGGAGGGGAGAGTCATCTCCAACTGTGTCTGGTTCAGAAGAAGTCCAGATTTGTTTACCCTAAGGAAGAGGTCATGCGAGTCCAACACAGACACAACGGCTTTGTTCTGCAGGACGCTTCGCTGCTATGCTTTCTTTCATACCATGCTGTCCCATGGCGTTTCACAACAACAACAGGGCACAGTGGAGCTGAAAAAGTTAGCTGTCCTTTTATTTGTATTTTTAGGACCCAAGATTGGTAGGTCCAATTCTAATTCTTATGAATTAGAGTTAGCTGTGCAAGGGTAGCACTTTGGAGATAGAGTTGGGGAGGATAGCCTGAAGGCAAGAGTTGACGCCAAAAAGCGTGCTGAGCAGCGAGGTTGCTGGTAGGGCCGTGTGCCTGTCTCTGCACAGGTTGACCAGCTCTGGAGGAGAAGGTAAAGCTGTGGACGGGTGTTTTAGTCTGCGTCACTTTGTAAGCCTCCTTCTCTGGGACATCCGTCATCTCTCAATCAGTTCTTTCAGAGCTTGTGTTTATATGAAGATGCCTGTTTTATTTCTTTGCTCAAGAGCTTGTGCTGAGCTTCTGCTAAGCCCTGTCATGGGACTTTCTTTTGCTTTTGATTCCCTGCAATGCACAGAGACGTTCCACTTCGCACTTCTTGGATTATGTCTGCAGAAATGAATTTAAACTATTCTTGTCTATACTTATCTTCTTTACTCTCCTAACGTTTCTCATGCTGTGAAAGCAGCCAGAATGCATTTTTGCTTACGTCCGTTGTCTCTCTGTGTTAGGTTGAAATGTAAACTCACGGGGGCAAGAAACATCTCTTTGAAACAAGTGCAGGGCTCTGCAGAGTACCGCTGTCTCTGATCTGTTTGTTGCCAGTAAAGTGATCAGTAAAAACTTATATTAAAAACCTACGTGGTACAAGCATTTAAAAGAAAACTGTGTGGTAAGTCAAACCACTCCCAGCTGGTGAGGCATGCTGAAGATACTGATGTCTGCTTTTCTGCTTGCTCGGTTCTTTCTTTTAATTAGCACCTCACCTTGCTACGCAGGGTTTCCCGTTCCCCCAGCTGCTGTGTCCTGCGGGGCTGGCAGGTAGAAGCCGAGCCGCAGCAGTGCTGCCGGCTCAGGAATCTGCCCCGATAGCCGCCCTTTGGGTCTGTACCTTGTTCTGCTTGAGGATCTCCAGAAGCCGCAGTAGTGCCTGAGCGTGAACCCCACCAGCGCTTTCAGGGAGGGAAGCGGTGGCTCTGACTGGAGCAGGACAGTGAGCTGGCCGACTGCCTCCAGCCGAGCAGTGCTGCGCTGCGCTGCGGCGGGGTTCGGGTGCTACGCTGGGACCAGCGCTGGGCAGCCTGCTCGCCCAGGGCCCCTGTGCTGACCACCGCTCGCCAGGTCTTCTGCACCCTTTAAATGGTCATTGCTTTGGCAGAGTTTAAATGAGCAGCGTTTACCCATTGTGTTTCGTGCAGACCAAGCTGAAAATCTTTTAATTGGCATTATTTTCAAAACTCTTACAGTTTTCTCCCTCTTCTTAAACATTTGCTTTTGTGTTGAGGATTTGCAGTACTGCAAGTATCTCTTGCTGCATCTCAGGAGAGTGTAAACATTCTGTGGGGGAAGTTCTTTTTTTTTATAAGTAATCTTCCCCCCCCAGTTTGAATGGAAAGCAACACTTTACTAATCTTTTAAAACTGTCAGCTTAATTCTGTGTTTGTTATCAGTGTAACCTCTTGTCGCTGTAGCACTCTGGGCTATTTGCAAACTGAGAGAAGTTAATAGATACTTTGCTCAGCAGAAGTTGGCAGGGGCCACTAGCTTGACGAGACGTCGGCTCTCCTGACTCGGCCCAGGCAGGTTTCAGCATACCTGGAGTTGCAGGGGATGTTAATGCAGTCTGAGAGATGCTTCTCGTAGTTTGTGTCACGGGCTGTGGCAATACATATAATCAATAGGCTATTAAAGAGGCAGTGGGCTCTCTGTCACTGGGTGGTTTCAAATAATGCATTATATAGAATTGGGAATGATCTAGGGCTGACTGGCCCTGCCATAGACTGGCTGTGTTATGCCTGAAGATCTTTCAACCTTCCTTTTTTTATTGCCTCCATGGTGTGTATTACAGATGTATACAGCTCTCATCACCGGACAGAGGGACAGAGTTGCGTTGCATACTACATAAACGTCGGAAGAGGTGGTCTATGCCCTGCAGATTTAGTTGTGAAAGCTAGGCAGGAGTTAGGAGCGGGGCGTATTATCCCAGTCGTAGAGACGGAGAGCTGAGATACAGAGAGATGCTCTGCAAGATGATCTGTGGCAGGGACTGGTCCCAACCCTTGAAGCTGGTATTCTGTACCCAAATGGCCTCCTCTTTGCTGGAGCTAGTTTAAAAATACATGTCAGTGAAACAGAGCTTGCAGGCCTCTTTGGCTGAGTGCCCGTAGCTAATCACTAGAGATTGCATAGTGAAGTCTTGCAGAGTGTCTGTTTGATTAATGGTTCATATTTTGCAGATCTGAGGCTTTTTATTTTATTCTTTATTACATATCACTTATACAAGTTAAATATGTTTTAATTCCATCTTAAATATAGTGGAACAATCTTTACAGTGACGTAGGCTTTTTTTCACCCAGCAGCAGCGTGTTTGCTAGAGGCTCGTGCTTGAATGTGCAGCTGGTTAGTTAGGATTCTTCACAGTCCTGTTGCATGCATTTCCCCAGAAGTCTTGTAAAAGTAACAAATCAAGGAGCTCTGAAACACCATCGAACTGAACCTCAGTGTGTTGTGCCTCAGGGTTATGAGGAGTAACTGTGCTGCTTTCACAGGAAAGAGGTTTGATTTGCAACATCAGGCTGTTGCAAAGGCATGTGCAGAGAGACCGGGTGGGAATGGGATAGGAATGCATGTTTGGGTCCACTGGGATGCGGAGATCAAGGGAGAGTGTGAGCTACTTGCCTGTGTCACCTGGTGGGCACTGGTCTGGTAGGGTAGGTGGTTTGGGCTCAGATGTGCAGTAGAGCAGGGGTAAAATCCAGCATTCCCTTCTGCAACATTTGCTGCTCTCCCTCCTGCCAGGCTGCTTACAGTGTCCCAAGCACATCACAGTAGTGCCACTTCGGACTTTGCCCCAGTCTGGTCCTTGAGCGCAGGAGATGCATATGGAGCCCTTTCTTAGCAGCTCTTCCCCCTCCCTTCTGGCTGGGGCTGATGGAGAGCTGGGCAAGGGAAGCTCCGCATGGAGAAGGGCTGGGCTGTTCTCTCCCAGTAGAGTTCAGCTGGTTTTCTTTGCCCAAACTTTGGGTATGTCAGAGTGAAACCGGATTTTTACAAGTGTACACGGTCCGTACGCTGCTCCCTTCCTTTTAAATTAAACATCCTTTTCTGCCCCCCGGCAGGAAGACCCCCAAGCGCGCTCCCATTGTGGCCGTGCCGTTTGCGGACAGGCTGGTTGCTGCCGGCTCAACAGGAGTGCCACAACAGCAACCGCCATGTCTGCGTGATAAACAGTGCTCGACCGTACGTTCAGCTGTTGACTCCTGAGGACGTCTTTTTTAGCCTCCCGATTTGCACACATGCATGAACAATCTACTAATATATATGTACAGCCATGTAGAGGGGTTCATTAACAAGGGATTTAGCAGTTGTGCTGTGTTTGCCTGCAGAGCTTTGATCTTGAGAAGGGCACTCAACAGCAGAAACAACACTGCGTCCGGAGCCGTATCAAATGCCTTGATCCTGAGCACCTGGGGCTGGAGGCTCAGCAGGGCAGAGTAGCTTTGAAATGAATTAGAAGCCTTTCTCCTGAGAACCATGAATGTTTGTCTCAGTTAAGCTTGTTTTTGCTATTTCCTAGTGCTGCAAAGTGGTCGGTTATTGTAAAATCCCTTAATGGCTTGTATAGGGGAGAAAACCATGACAAATGCAAGTAAACTTACTGCTTTTGCTTCTTTTGACACTTGTTTCTCTTAATATTTTCAGTCCTGAATGACAAATGGCTGTATTCTCTCTGTGGTTAGCATGGACCGTTTGCAGAGCGCTGTGGAGCAGAAACCTCATGCATTTGTATCTTCACAGCTCAAACAACTTCTCAAGCCAGCTTTTCCAGCAAATTACTTCTTTCTCAGGTTAATTATTGAAGATCATAATAGCTAGGTGTCAGAAGCCTTCAAACACAGCAAGGCAGTATTCCCCATATAATAATGTACCTTAGTACATTTGGTAAGTTTTTGTATGCTGTTCCTTCTCCCCTCAACTGCACTACTTTTGCCCCAACCTGGCACTGTCATGCCAGCTAACTTGTTTTTATCCCTTCTGCTCCTGCTTTGTCCTGTTTTCTTGGGTTTTTTTTGCTTGTGTTCACATGACCAGCCCTGCCAGGCTGTCCTGCATTGGGCTGCAATCGCTGCCTTCAGAGCTGCTATCAGTGGTGGGGTCTGCCGTGTGCCGTGACAGCTTTTAAAGCCAAAAAACCTCTCTCTGAATTGACTTTGTGCTCTCCAAGCAGCTGCATTTGTATTTTCTCCTTCTCCGCTCTCTCAGGGTTGTTTTTGTTCCCATGTGTGACACCCAGCGATGTGCTCAGCACGATGCCTTCCCATCTAGGTAGCGCAGGGGTTAGTTTATTTATAAACCCAGCGCGAGTCAGGAGAGCATCGGTGGCGTTACCAGGTTTGGGGAGGTGGGAGAGTGAAATGGCAGAAGGGAGCAGCTTGCTAGCAAAGAAGCGATTATTTGTCAGGTGATGTCTTTCCCTCTTTCTGGAATCAGTCCATTTCTTTCAAAGAGGACCAGCCTGAAAAAGGCAGGTTTACCGACAGTGCTGTGTTTGTCAGAGGCTCTGTGCTGGGATAACAAAGCCAAGTGAGCCCTTGCCTAAGCCCATAGGGCGCCGTGATGTGGGAGCCCGTGGTGTGCCACTGAACTGATTTTTATTTTTGCATTCAGAGGCAGAGTGCCTGCTTCGGCTCGCTTTAGATTCAGAGGTAAGAAATAAAGGAAGGGAAGTATTTCTAGCTTTTGGAAACTTTCTGCTTTTTTTCATGTAGCACCTAGTTTGGAAGAAAAAGTCTCTGTTACTCTGCCAGTATGGCAGTTAGGAAGAAAAGATAAAAAATAGGCCAGGGAAAGATTTTAAAGGAGCACCAATGGTCAGTGATCTTGCCGGCAGATAAAGAAAATCCTTTTTCAGTTTTTCCTCAGCATCTCTTACATAGTGCTCCCCTCCCTTTATTTTTGTCTTCTGAGCTATCATCACTGCAAGATAAAAAACCCTCCAGTATTGAGCTATTTAGTGTCTGCACAGAATCACAGCCTGTCCCTTTAAACTACAGATAAGCCTTAGTGGAATTTCTATTCTGGGAATAGTTAATTCTGTTTGAGGTTGGGCAAGAGAGGCACGCTTGCAGGCTTAGTAACAATATTTTTACTCCATTTGATTTTTCTCCTAAGGATTTGCCTCCCTCATTTGATGGAAAGTGCAATTATTGATCGATCCCCTACTAAGGCGAAGATTTGGGAAAAAAAAAAAGAGAGAAAGCGAAAACAAACAGAAAGCCCCAAAGCGAGCGTTTGTGGCTGTGATGCTGTTATATAATAGCCATTATGTAATGCCTGTTGGTGCCAACTAAAAATACCCTGGAAGAGAACTTCCAATTCATTGAAGCATTTAACTAGCGTCGGCCCGGGGTTTCTGGTTCTAGATTCAGACCCTGCTGCAGATGTTGAGAAGAGTTTACAAGTCCCCTAGCCTGCACAGCAACCTGTTCTGTCTCTTAGCCCTCTTTTTTTCTGCAGTTTTGTTTTTCTCTTCTGCCTGGAGTTTCGGAAATGGTAAATGCCTCTTCAGGTCGCCTCTTTGCACACCCCACTGACCACGCCATCGGTCCACACAGCTGCTTTTCTAAGGCTTTGTTCAGCTGAGCTTTGAATGTCCATGGTAGACACCGGGTTTTTGGGAGGAGGTGAGTGTAAAGCGTAACAGGGAATAGATTTTGCGATTGCTCGTGCAGCAGCCACTGAAAACTCGACAGCTTCATAGACAGTGTTTTATAGGGAGCTCTTCTGCTGTAGCTGAGCTGCAGCTAAAAGTATGTTGCCTGTTCCATCCATAAGGCCCCCTTGGACTGCCAGCAGGACTTGACATCCATGCCCAAATGCTCAGCCCAGCTGCTGTTGCAGGAATGGAGTACACCCCCAAGGTGCCCTTACCCGGCACTGGGGAGGTGTGGCACGGACCATGGTTTACCCTGATTTTCTGTAGCAGAATGTTGATGTTGGCTGTGCAGGGCCTGGAGTCGGAGCAGGCAGCCCAGGCTGAGCAGTGCTGCGAGGTGGCAGTGCCTTGGCCAGGGCTTGAGGGCAGCGGGAGCCTCTCTGGGCAGGGGAGGAAGCATCAGCTGTGGTCCCTGGGTGGGCTCAGGGGACAGGGGGATGTGGCAGGCTGCTGGAGGTGACCCGAGGGGGACCTGCAGGGAGGTGACACAGGCAGCAGCAGTGAGCAGTGAGGGGACGACCCTGCAAGGTTTGTTATTTTTTTGAGAGATGCTCAAATAATCCTGGCTGAAAAAGCCGTGAGCAAAAGCCTCCTTACATCCACATATCGAGGGTTTTGGTCTGCACAGAGACTTACAACACTGTAAATAACGCTATGTATCGTAAAGTTACACGAGTACTTTAATTGAAGCCTAACAGTAGTACTGGGAGAGGGTAACTAGACCTGTTATCACCAGTGGTGAAACTGAGCTGTGGTTGAAGCAACTTCAGTTGGATCCCACATTCACGCGCAGGGATTCGGAAGGCAGGGTTTGGACTCCTGTCTTTTGCTGTAATTGGTGTATGGCATTGCCATTTCTGTTCCTAATCGCTGAAAACAGTCACTGTGCTGTTCTGTACCCAAGCACCAAGACCAGAATGTCAGCATCAATAGCATACATCTATATTCAGGTTTCTTACTGTAGTAGACGCATCCTGTTAACAAGCTGTGGCATCTCTGTGGTCCAGCAGAGGAATGTGTCCATTGCCGGAGTCACGGTGCTATGGGAGGTGACCAAAGATCGTGTCTGACTGTCCCAGCCCTCCAGGATCACTGATTCAGTCCCCAGTGGAATGAGCAAGGGGTTTTGTTTTTCAAAAGAGCAAAGACTGAGTCTGCCTTCAAAAGTTACAGAGCTTGTGTTTTGCATGGATTTACCCAAGAAGCGTCTTCATTGCACCCAAGCAAGCATTACATCCGTCATGCGGCGCATTTTGCTCTTGAAGGTGCAGTAGAAGTCGTTAGTACCCATAGTAATTATTGTTGTTGCTGTTGCTTTATTACAGCAATACAATGAAGTATGAGTGGAGATAACTCCTGATTAAAGTCGATTTCCTCTGCAGGAGCAGAATAGTTGACAGGAGCCATCGGTATTTTGTGCTCGAGTTGGCAAGTGCAAATATGTTGCATGCAGTTTTGAGGAGGGGCTAATCCTGATATGTAAGTGGAACTAGGATTTCACTGAAGAAATATTTTTGTCTGCTGCTTGCTTTTAACTAAAGCTGCCTACTTTCTGCCACATGAACGTGCTTTGTGTCCCAGCTCCTGGTCAGATGAAAGAAGTCTTTCTCCTGCAAGATGCTGGTGTGGGAACGGCAGTGGGTTAAGGCAGCAGATCAGGACATGGAAATCATCTCACTGTGTCATCAAACAGCAGCTTAACCTGGTGGTATGCTGATGCTTGTCTCTGGCAGTTGCTGAGTAGAGTGATGTGAATGTTTACTCAAAACCACAACAAATTAGGTGAGTGATAATTGTTTAGCACTATGGGATAAAGATTTAGGACTTGACAGCCTCAGGCCAGCATGATCTGCTTTCTGTGGGGTAAGATACTGTCTACAGTTGCTTTATGTGTGCAAAGAGGGAGAGCGAGCCTGTGTGAAGTGGCTTTTGCTGATTGTGCGTTATCAGAGGCCGCTCTCCATTTCCTTGTGCCTGTGTGTGTTAAATGCCAGGTGGCAGACAGTTGGAGAGGAGAAGCACAAAAGCTGTGGAAAAAAGAGCCAGTGGCCTTAACGCTGCCTCGTTGGTCCAGCCGAGCACAGTGACAGCAATAACTTACTTTGGCCCTCTTCCCTCGGTGACATCATTGGCGTATTAACTGAAGATGCGGCCATGAATTTTTTAGTGCCCGCAAAGAGCTGAAAGTCTGAAATGTTGCATAGGTAACGAGAGCCACTGTCCTGCACGTGAACCTGTGGGAGGTTCATGGGGGAGGGCGGCACGGGGCGGGTGCTCGGCCCATCCGCCGGCCTAGAGAAGCTGCGAACCATTGCCCTGGTAGGTCTCAGTCTGCGCCGTCCAGGGCCAGTCTGGGGAGTTGGCTGTGCTGCACCATGGCTTTGCACGCTCCTGGGCAAGATGTGTTGAGGAGAGCATTCATTGCATTCTGAATAGGCACGAATAAACCAGGCAATACTGTATCAGCGATATTGTTGTGTGGGATTGTTATTTAAAACAGCGTTTCATCTGGAAGCTTTGACCAGCTCTTTGACTGGAAATCAGCTGGGTTTGTTATTGTGCCTATGTTTAAATTGTGCTTTCCTTTTAATCTCTTTAGTCAACATCTTGCATTAAAAATCCACTTAATTTTATGACCAGAAGATGCCCTGGCTGCTCCTCCTCTAACAACTGCTTCTTCACCAGATATGCCATAGCTATTAAATCGACCCCTGCGGTGACCTGCATATCTTTAAGCATTTAAATGAGTTCTGCAAATTAGGCTTTTAGGATTAGTCATCATAGATTTGCAGCATCATTGGTGTGTTGCCAAGGACCCCAGTTTTGTCACCATGACTACTACCGCAGGGTTACCGAGAAACAAACTGCAGGAAAGTTTATTAAACAGAAAATTCATGTGCCAGAACGTGAGTGGGTGAACGGCGACAATGCACCCGGCGTGGCCAGGGGAGCGCCTGGCTGCTGACAGGCAGCGCAGCCTGGAGCTGGGCCTCCAGAGGAGAGAAGATGCTGTTATCCCAGGGAAAATCATCATCGTGTGTGCTGCTTGTGTGGGCACTTCTGCCTGTTCAACAAATAGTGTGCTTCGAGGAGGTGGGGAGGCAGTGAGAGTGTGTGCTTAGTCCATGAAATGCTCTAATCCAGTGGGGACTGTCCCTTCCCAGGAAAGCCTGTCCCCACCGTGGCATGTGAGGCTGCAGAAGGGGTGATCCTTTGATGAAGTATTTGTAATGATAAAATCCCCTGGTACTGACTTGTGAGATCAGTGGGCGTGAACTGTCAAGTTTGGGGGATTTTTTTAAACCTGAGCACTGAAAAACAGGATGTCTCCAGCAGGGAATATACAGCCCAATTCTTCTCTGCTGTTGCTTCTTTAAATACAGAGAAAGTGCCTGGCCCCTGTGTTCACCTTTTCTAGACCTTCTTCACACATGTGGACTTTAGAAATAGGACTGCTGGAAACCATTAAGTGCCATCCCTTCAGGACTTGCTCTTCTGTCATTTGAAAGCCAGCCCCATAGCTTCCTCCCCCACCCCACCCGTGTCTTCTCCTGTGTACACATGAGTTTGCGTGGGAACTCATGAAGAGAACATGTGTGTTGGGTAGCCTCACCCCGGTGTGTTCTTCCCCACGCTGATGATGTGCATGACTCTTTCTCATGTTGTTGTTCCCTGTTCCTCAGCCTCACCTGACTGTATAGGGGCTCAGGACCAAAGTCATCCTCCTCACTGAAGCTCCTGTCCTCTCTGGCACAGGTCCTGGACTCCTTATCGAATCCTTCAACAAGACAGTGCCAAAAAACATCTGGGGATGTTCACTGGAACCTAATGGAAGTAGGGTCTAAGTTGTTAGATGTCTTTTGTAGTCCTTCGGGGGAGAAGGAAACCCAAGGAATGGTTCTTAGCTCCCCAACAGCTCTGCAGACGCTTTCTCCTGCCCTAGGCAATGCTGGTAAACTGGCTGCCCAACAGCTTGCTTAATGCTGGGCAGGTGTAGAGCTTGTTCTCAGAGGGTGTTTCTCCTCCTGCATGAATCTGCCTTTTCCATCTCACCGCATCCCTTCCCTTGCCCCAGGACCTTCTTGCAGGTCTCGTGGCCAAGCGTTGCTAAGGTTGGCTGCCCCATCTGAGTGTGGGATGCTCCCTGTGCTATTCCATCAGCTCTGGCCTGCCAGCTTACCATCTTGGTGTGGAGGCCTGAGCGGGTTTTTTGTTTTTGAAAGAGATTCTTTGAATTCAAAACACAGCAAATTCCTGGCGGAGGCAGCTGACAGATCATGCTCTGCAAAGGCTCTGTGCCTGGGACTTGCTTTTCTGTGGTCCCTCCCTGACCTTCCAGCAACAGTGCCAAAAACCTCTGTCATGGGTTACAGATCAAAATACATAAATAGAACAGCCAACACGCTGGGGTCAAAAAGGGGACAAATGCTCCTGATGCCAGCTCCCATGTGTGGCCTGAAGACAGATTGCCTGACCTACAAGCCTGATACTCCCTGAAAATGGGGCTGGTTGGGAGGAGAGCGCCTTGCTGTGTGTGCAGAAGCTGGCATACTTAGGTGTTATATATAGGAGCATGTATATGGATGCACACAAGCGCATTCTGTGTTTATGTGCTAGCAGGCGACCACAGCCCAACTGCTTCCTCAGTTTGGAGGTTTCCCACTTAAACCATTCTGGTTTCCCTCGTATGTTTTGTTTTTACCTCTGATTTCCCACAAATGAGCGGTCAGGGAGTTCTCCTACCACTCTCCTAAAGGTTTCCTTCCCCTGAACTAAACTGCTTTTGCAAGGGATTTTCACTTACGCAGTAAAGTGCTTGTTAGAGGTCTGTGTGGGTGACTAAATGCTGTTTGCTTTCCAGTGTCAGTCCTGTTCCATATTTGTATTTGTCTTGAATGTTCTGGAGAAATAGAGGAAAAATACATTTTCACTTCAGACCCATCCCAGCGTAAGTGAATTTTGTGCCTATTTCTTCTGAGGCTGGCTGCATTGATCTCATGGTTAAGAGAGTAGAAATAAAGAAGTAAAATCCTGAGCTATCATAATCCTGTTTGGGTGAACTGACTGTCTCTGAAGAATACAGCCTGGTGTGGAAAGCATCTCATTTTTAATTACTACTAATGCTGCTGTTTCAGTGGCCCTTAGCGCTGGATTACCCGAAAGCCTGACTGTCTCAGGAACACCTCAGTTTTCTGTAAGAAAGGGAGATCTGCACAGATGCAGAGAATGAGTGTCTCTGCTTGGCTGGTTTTGACCAAATTTGCTGGGGGTGGAGGAAAAGCTCTCGAGGATCTCAGATTCCTGTGATTTTTGTGCAAATGGGCGAGTGGGAAATGAGAGAGGTGTTGTGTCCCTGTTCACCCTTTCCTGCTCCAGGGAAAGGTCCCATATTACACATCAAGGGGACCAGGCTTCTTCGAGTGCGTTGGTCCCATTGCATCATGCTCCAGACAGCAGATGCCAGGGAAAGGGGAGCCCATGGTGGGAGGGCAGCTATTCCTGCCTCGTCCCGTCAGCGTGAGCCCCTCCTGGAGCCTGTCTTCCCCTTCTTCTCAACCCATTAATCTCTTTTTTTTTTTTTTTTTCCACTGGCAACTACCATGACAATAATCGAATAAAATACTGAAGAAGAGTTGAAAATGCCGTAGCATCTCTCACAACATACTGCATTGGACCTGGTCCCTCGAGCAGGAATTGCTGGGAGATTTTGGGTGCCCCCTTGTAGTCTGATGTAATCTGTCAGTGTGTACTCTTGAACTGTCTTGTTCTTTGTTGCTCGGGGTAATAATTACCCAGACCATTCTACCTTCCAAATGCTTTGCAGCTATTAATCACTCATCAGCATTCCTGAAATGACGAGGTTCGTATCCCCATTCTATAAATAAGGAAAGCGAGTTGAAGAAGGTAGCAACAAAACTTTGTAGGAAGTGTCTGCTGCTCGGGGGTGGGCTGCGTTGCAGGTTTGACTTGCAGCCTGATGCTTCCGAGGTGCTGAGTCCCAGAGCAGCGCCAGCGCCGCCGGGCTGAGCGCAGTGCTTGCGCAAAATCAGGCTCTGTGTGTCCCAGAGGCTTTTGAAAAATTGCCCCTAAATTAGAAAGTTGATTCAGGAGTTGGGCCTTAGATCAGCTTTCTTCCAGCTGTGAGGCTTGTTTTTCTGGAGGACTCTGCAGGGAGACAGGAGGCGAGTTCCCGACGAAGCCAGCGCGGCGCGAGGACGGGCAGCAGTTTGCAGCCTTCCTGCATCGTTTTCACAAAGCATGAAGCTAAAGTGTTACCAGCAACCTGGAACGCACAGAGGGCTCAGGCTTTGCCAAACAGCAACCAACCATGCAGAGGCAAGAAAAAAACCCTGCTGTCTCCTGTTGACTTCATTTGCAGCTAACCTTTATATCCTGGCCATTTTTATTTTCTAGCTTGCCCTCCTCCTGCATCTCTCTGTATCCTGGCAAAGGAAGTGCTGTGATCAAATGTTAATGCTCAGGAAAATCTAGCTGTGAGCAGCAGCGCTCGCATCCTGCTGTTTAATGTTCCTGGTCATGGGCTGCAGCAGTCAGTGGTTGGGGCAGGCTGACTTTCCTCCCCACGCCGGCCCTGCCACAGCTTCTCCTGCACGAGGCTGCTGGGAGCTGTGCTAGCCATTGCTGCCTCCCTCCTTCTGAGCGCTAAATACATGATGTGCCCTATCTTTAATACTCCTTATCAGGGCCAGGCTTTGTTTACTTGCATAATTCCCTCAGTGCCTTATCAGATTAGCATGATTTCAAAGTGTTAAGAGCATCAGTGCCTGAAAGAGTTTTGCACTCGACTTGCCTTGGCCTCCCCGTGCTCAGATTAGATGCAAACACATTCATAATACTAGAAAACTGCTTGGACAGAGGTGGTTTTCTTTTCATCCTAGATTAATGACAAAAGCATAGAGACCTGTTAGAAAGGAGCAAGGCTTTCTCATGTAGTTGATTTAATCCTTGTTATGTCTTTGGTACCAGGCATTTTTTGTGGGTTGGTGTTCAGGAATGGTGGAGAAAGCCCCCATGTCCCACAGCCAAGGCCACATGTGCTTCCCCAGGTCACGGGGAGACGGAGTGATTCCTGTTGGTCCCAGCAGGCTGGGGAACAAGACCTGTCTGAGCAAATGTCTCGTTTCTCCTGGGTGGGTTTGGAGATCTGATTTGTTTAAAGAAGGGCCATGGAAGGGGTTGCACTGGAGCCACCCACAGTTGTCCCTTCTTCCCTCCCTCCTGCTTCTCTGATAGCAACAGTGTGTTACGTATATGTGGCCATTATGTCAGTGCACAGGAAATACTGAGATTTTCCTGTTTCGAACAGTGACAGGAATAGCCAGACCAACATCTTCATAACATCCAGAGTGACAAAGGTTTTGTTTTGTGTGCTGCTGAGGAGCGTGGTTGGTGAGGGCTGCCCAGCCCCTGCGAGGGTGCTCGCTCCTCTGAAAGGGGCTGGTCCTGACCCTCCTCGCAGACCGAGCTGGTACCTGCTTGAAGTGTTTGCCTTGTGGCCTGTTGGCACCTCGTGCCCGTCCACATATCTAGCACAGCTCGGATCTGTTTACAGAGTGGTTTACTTCGCTTGGAGTGCTGGGTACAGCAGAAGATAGGCTTGTGGTATAGCTGGGCAGATATCTTTAGTCCCAGCCAGAAGCAATTTGCTGTGCTTTCCATGTCCATACCATATACCCCTTCCCAGGATGCAGTGTCAGCAGCCCCTCCAGCTCCCTCCTGTCCCCCTTTTGCCTGATCGCAGAAGGATCCAACAGCCACGTTCATACTGTGGCTTGGGCTCAGCCGGAGCCAAGCGTTGACTTTTGTATCCAGAAAAATCTATTGTTATTCCTGCTTGTCCTCACCCTTCCCTTGCCACCCTCCCCTAAAATTCCCACCCCTCAGCTTGCTGAATAATTTCAAGGTGCTAATTGCCCCGCGTCGCAGCTGATCCATTGATCTGGAACACAAACAGTCTCGAGGTAATTTTCTGTCTGAGCCAGTCTGGGGCTTACGCAAGTGCTGGTGTTTGTTTCCTTGTTTTTAATTTCCTGCAAAGAAAAGCTTTTGTGTTGCTCTCGACAAGATGCCTGTGCCTCTGTCTCCGTCGGCGGCTGCTCCGTCGGGCCACGTGGGTCTCGAGGAAAATTGACACTAACAATACTCGTTTCTTCTGTAATTGAAGTCTGTGGGTGGGAATTGAAAGTCCTGCTCAGTCATGTCTCTGTCAAAACTGTTACTCTGTTCCTTGAGGTACCAGGTGGCTTCTCTTGCTCATCTTTAGTGCTATGTTTGGGACAGACTGGGAGCACCTTGGGCTCTTTGTCCTGTTAGATAAATACTCAGAGGCTGAGGTTGCTGGGGTTGCTCATCTCTGAGGATTCAGCCATCCCTTTCTGCAACAGCTGACCACAGAAAACCAGCACTGGGTACCTGCTAGCCACCGGAGAGTGCTGCGTGCGTCCCGCACGGCAAAGCGTTAATTTTCCTGTGGCTGCTGCTTCCAGCAGCCGTCAGCAGAAGCGTTGTGCCTTCGCAGGGTTTGAGCCGGCGGGGGTGTGGGGATGATGTCATGTTAGCAGCTCCCGGGGCTCTGCTAGTAGGAGGCTATGCAAAAATAAACTCATTTGCATTAATTTCTCTCCCCAGCTTGCACGTGCAGGTTTGGTTTACCTGGAGGACCTGCTCTCATACCTTTTAAATAAGATCAGTGGTTGTCTTGCTAACCAGGGAGGAGGGGGAGGTTGGTGTGGCAGCTCGAGGCAGGGAGCAGGGCAGAGGGGAGCACCCAGGCCGGTGCTAGCGGGGCTGCAGGCAGGGAGGGGCACCCCTCCGGACAGCGGCGTCGGTGAATAAAGCGCGGAGTGAGCTCTGCATCCCATTTCTGGGAGCAACCTTGTCTCCAGGTGTTGTGTGTGTGTCAGTAGAAATGAGTAGTGGTTGTCTACCCCTGAATCATCAGCAGATTTTGAAAGGTGAAATAGAACATAAAACCTCCCTCCCTCCAGAAAAGTAGCCCCATCTTTACAGGGTCAGATATGGTGCCCACAGCTCAGACCCCTTTTGATGACGTGCTGCGCCCGACTGGGTCGGAGGTGGAGGAGAGCTCTAAGGTGTGCATGTAACCGGGTAGGAGGGGGGAGATGTTTGCACCATTTGCGGTCCCGGCCTGGTAAACCCTGTCCCTGTGGCAGATCTGTCGCTTTGGCAGGAGGGGAAGGGTTCGCTCCCCTCCAGTGCCTCACACCGTGCCTTTGGAGGGACGCTGGCTCGTGTGCGTTAAGCCATAGCTTTGAGGACCTCATCTGCAGACAAGGTGGCGTTTCTTCTGCTGCTGCTTCAGAAGGATCTGCCTGAGTGAGTGCGTGCAGCCCTCGCACCTGTGTACTTGACTTTCCAGAAATGGCAGATTGATGACATCTCTGGAATAATTCTGCATCTCCCAGCCAAGGGAAGATTTTCCCAGTTCAAAGTACTGAAACATCCCCGCTATCTGTCCACACGTTCGCAGATAGAGTAGGAAAGGGGAGCTAGAAAGAAAGAATAACATCTCTCAGACTGGAAACAGAGCTGCTGTGAATCCTGTTCCCAGCACCACCCTGTGTCCCCAAGCATGGACAGGAGATGGGGACAGAGCAGAGCTCTGCTGGTCTGCGTGGCTGGCAGCTGGGAAGGTCTTTGTTTTTTTATGGTGATGGGCTCAGATGACGAGTGGCAAACAGGTATTGTCCTCGTGATATGGGTTGGGTAGCCAGCAGTCCCAGGTTTCTCTTTGGTTTGCCCAGAGATATGCCTGCACTGCCCTAAAAGTCCCCTTTAAACTGATGTAATTTTTGAGCAGTGCTTTGGACCCGTTCTGTAGTCTCAGAGTGAGATGAGAACACTCAAAAAATGGACCTGTGTGATCTTCTCTCTTTGGACACTATTGAAGCTGCCTCTGGTCTGACTCAGCGTGGTTATTGGTGTGTATCCAGAACATCTCCAAGAGAGATGTCTTCTGCTGCACAACTTTTAACTGGAACAAGGGAAAGGGAACATTTCGGAAAACAATTTCAGAAGTCTGAGAACTTGACATTTTCATGTAAAGGTATTTGCCTTGCAGAGCCTCGCTCAAGCGCTGTACATCAGAGACGCCCTCAAATGTTAAAAATGGCCTTGCTCATTCATTTCATTGCCTAAGCCATGTCTGTGGCTCTGGACATGACCCGTGATGCGCAGGAGACTCTCACCGTGGCAGAACATGGCACCCACAGCTTCACTGGGCTTTTCTTCTTGCCACAACATTCATTTCAGGCTCAGGTGAAGGACCACGCTCAGTCTGGGGGCTTCCATGAGGCTGGGGAAAAATGATGGTGGCACCAAAATCCCTGTAAAGCCCAGCGCGTACAGTGATCAGATCCTGAGTACTGAGCAAGGGAAGGGAGAGGGACGGGCACGTGGGTTGTCAGAAATTTGTGCAGGGTGGCTGTGGTGAAGCAGCCTGGGCTGCAGCAGGGCTGGTGGATGTGCAGGAGAACATCTCGCTGCTTGGGTCTGTGGTTAGTGTGGGACAGGCAGAGACTCCAGGCAGCATTTCTGGCCTCTGTCCGCAGTGCCGGGAAGGCTGCAGTGCAGCACTTAGCGGTTGTCGAGTTCAGCTCTGTGTTGGGTTGACACAGGGATGATAATTCTTTGCTTGAAGATGGGGAAGCTGAGATTGGGAGGAATATTTGCTAATTTTAAAGGAGTTATATTGTGCTTCACGTGGACAAAGATCTCTATCCTGCAAAGGGAACTTGCATTGCAAACACATTCTTTTCCCCCTGGGAAATCCTGGCCTTTCGTTGATGCAAGCAGATCCAGCTGCTCTCCAGATGCAGACCAAAGGAGTCACTTATTTGGGTGTAGGTTGGAGCCTAATGGAGGGAGAAAAAAGCAACTGCTTGGATTTCTGCAGCTGTTGCTGGTTTTCCTACTTCAGAGGGAAAAAAAAGATGTATGGAGACCCCTCGCCTTAGTGGCACAGGCACTGCTGGGGCTGGCTCTGAGTGCCATGGTTCTGTGGAGACAGATGGCTTTGGGAAGACTTGAAATTTTGGAAAACTTGAATTTTCAGAAAAATGAAAATGCCAGGAGGCATATAAAGGAGAGTTGCTTCCCTTAAGTGCTGCAGGACAGGTGGCCAAGTCGCATCTCCTGAGCTTGTTTTGGTGGTATTGCTGTAACACCCAGGAACCACAATGTTCTATGGTGCCAATGTTTTACATGCGTATTGCAAGAGAGAAGGACTTTAGCAAGCAAATACTTAATGTGGAAGGGAAACACAGATAGAGGAGAGCGCGTGATGTGCACAAGGTCGCCTCACAAGCTAGTGGCGGAGTAAGGCAGGTAAGCCATGTCTGCTGGGGCAAGACTGCTCTGATGGACTCACAGCATCCGTCTGCAGCGCTGCGACCCTTGCCACTCCCCCAGCATCCCAGCATGTGGTCTGTCTCTGTCTGGCAGGGATGGGGCACCTGTGCACCAGCCTGCAGCTCTACTTACCCCTAAGCCAGCTGGGCAAGGAGTATAAAAAAGTCTGGGAGAAAGAGAGATGTTACTGCAGCTGGAAGAGTATTCATCTCGAGAACTAGCTGCTCCAGGAAGCACCAGTGCTAAAACGCTGTGGGAGATCAGCAACCAGTTTGATGTTTTCCAATGTGTAATTGATATGTACTCTAATTCCCCCATATTTTAAAGAGAAATAAACAGTGGGAATAAGAAGCAACATATTTCAGTTGTTTTTCTGAATATTGATGAAAGTTCGTGTTATGTGGGCACCTCAGCACATATTTTCAATTACAAAAACCTTCCTACCTGCAGCACACTGTATTCACCTTTCAAATATTGTTCCTTGCTTCCGTGAACTTGTGCAAATATTTGCTTGCTGTTCAGTGGCAATTTGGGTAGTCACCAAATCCAGGAGCGCAGTTGTAGAAGCGAGCTGTGTTCTGCTGGAGGGATCCCTGCCATAGGCAGCTCCAGCTATAACCAAGTGCAAACACCTTGTCCACAGGCCAGGAGCAGGGAGGAAGGGACCCACATCTGTCTCCAACTTGGAAGGGCATCTGTCAACATCCACATCTTTTAGGTCAAAGCCAGCAGGGTAGAGTGCAGTGGGAGAGCTTCGTCCCCTGCGCTGCTTCTTCACCTCAGAGGTCAGCTGCTCTTTAATTCTGGCTCTCCTTTCTAGATCTGTGTGCCGCGCACATGGCAGAAATGTAGCCCATGCCGACAGGGGCCTGGGGTGTAGAGATACAGTCCCATCCCTGCAAAAAAAGAGCAAGGTGTTAAAATCACTCTTGCAGCCACTGGTGTTTCAGTGACCAGGACCAGCTGGGGAGCCAGCAAAAGCCCCGAGATGCTGATAGCAGACGCACATCTTCTAGAAGCTTTCTTTTCACTATGTGCAGTACAATGATTACCTATGATTTAGATAATTCACAAGCTCTCAGCCATGCCTTTTGACAGGTATAGGAGACGTCTTTGCAAATGTGATGGTACCTTCGTTATGGTGGGGGGACACAGGCTCATGGCTGGCTGGGGCTGCGCAGAGCTGGTGAGCATTGCTGGGCTGTGTTCTGGCCAAGCCTGAGTTAAGCAGCAGTGCTGGGTTGGAGCTGATGTGTGCTGAGGTGCGTGTGCATCGAGGACTGTCCGCCCTGCTGCTTCCAGCAACATGTAACACGCCTGGGCCGGAGACCCAGAGGCTGCCCAGGAATGGATGCGTTTCTGAACGCTCCGTGCCTCTGGTTCTTCAAGTCAGGAAAAGCAGCAGACAGTTTTAACATGGCTTTTGCTGGCTTTTTGCCTTCACAACAGAGTCCAGCAACAATATTCACTTTTTCTAGCTCTTCCCCAGGAATGGGCTTTTCAGGTTCCTCTGCTTGCCTGTTTTCAGGCAGCAGAGAGATCCTGAACAGCTTATGTTGGGTAAAAGTCACTGGTTTGCCTCTTCAGTCCCAGCGGTGTGCCAGGCATATTTGAATGCTGGAACTAGCCCAAATGCCTGTCTGCACCCTTAATTGGGAAACAGAGATGGGAATGAGCAGGGGACTCCAGAGGTGTAAACAGATCAGTCAGCCACATGGCGTCATCTCTGCTCTGTACAAATGCAGTTGAGGACGTGCTGAGCAGAAAGAATAATTTTAATTAGCACGTACTCCTTCCCAAGCTCTGGAACTAGCGTAAATACATTGGCACTTCTGCTGCTTTTAGCCGACTAGCTAGTAAACTTTCCAGGATGGTGCCACCCCTCAGCATCTACCGCATCTCATTCCTCGAAATCCCTGCAGGCTGTGTCTGTGTGGGCAGAGGTGAGGATCCCTTTGGTATCTGCTGAGGAAAGGGTGCAAATGTTCCTGGACAGGCAAAGAGAAGCAGCAACAAACTGTTGTCCTCCATCGTCCCGGGGCACGGACGTTGTGCCTGGGATGTCTTTGAGTAACTGTACCCTAAATGGTGAAAATGCAGCGACTTCTCCGTCTTTGAGCATGATGTCTCTAGTGCTGTCAGAAAGACCTTGCTACTTCTCACAGATATGTGGGCCGGGGTGTAACGGTGGAGAGGCTGCACAGCGCTGTACCTTCCCTTCCTTAGAAACTTTTTATAAAGGCTTTGCTAGAGAGCTCCTTGATGGTAGCACCTGCAGAAGTGGTTCTGTTGTATGGGGTAGTGGATGGGGCTGGTTAGAGAAAGTATGTACTTTATCTAAAAAGTTCCCAGCTCTTTTGAAACTCGTGTGCCCCTGCAAATTTTTACAGGGGCAGTGAAGCTTCAGTGGAGATGGCTGAGCTGACGCAGTCTCTCTGGTAGCTCCCGAGGTGTCTGGAAATATTCAGTATTAAATCACTTGATGTCTCTGGTTAGGAGCTATTTCTCTCTCTTTGAGAATGGGGCGTGAAGAAATGCCCCGGGTGCTCTTGGAAGCAGGTTTATGAGTCTCCCCATTTTTATAAAATGAAGTGAGATTAATGTGTTTATAATTTCCCTCCAGTAAAGGGCTTGGAGAACTCCCTGGCTTGTGAGTAATAACAGTAGTTCCTGTCAGATGGACATGGGACCTGGGGTCACGGTGTGTAACTCCCTGTTCATGTAATTTGTCCTATACACATGAATAGTTTGAAATTCAGACTACTTATTACACTGGGTAGAGTTTGAATTGAATTGCCAGTAAAACATGAGAAAATTGCACTGGATACGTTCGTCCATTCTAATGTAAACCCATAAATAGCCTTCAGATTTAGTTAATCCGTAATTGAAAGAAAATCTGTAACAGCAGACAAAGCCTTATCACAGCCTTCCAGTACCCGAAGGGGCCTACAAGAAAGCTACAGAGGGACTATCTACAAGGGCCTGGAGTGACAGGACAGGGGGTAATGGCTTTAAGCTGAAAGAGGGTAGATTTAGATTAGATATAAGGAGGAGATTCTTTGAGAGTGGTGAGGCCGTGGCCCGGGCTGCCCCGAGGAGCTGTGGCTGCCCCCTCCCTGGCAGTGCCCAAGGCCAGGTTGGACGGGGCTTGGAGCACCCTGGGCTGGTGGGAGGTGTCCGGGCCAAGGCAGGAGCGTTGGAGTGAGAGGATCTATAAGGTCCCTTCCAACCCAGACCGTTCTACGATTCCATGACCATATGAGATAAATTTTGTGTGAGAGATGAGGGAAGATGGCTGCATTGCTCAGCGTTACTTTGGGACACTCCTAGGAGGTGTGGATTTGGGGAGAGCTGGTCCATTCTGGGTGCTGTACAAGCGCCAGCTGCTCAGAGCTCAGTGAGTGAGACTTTGACAGGCTCTGGGTGCTTGTTTTTTCCTAGAGTGCTTTCTTCTTTGCTTCCTTCTTTTTTCCCTCTGTCTGTCTGCCTTTTATGGTCTTGATAGTGGAAAGTGAGAGATTGTGCCTTTCAAACCTACTTTAATATGCCTAGAATCCCACTAACACCAACAGCTTCCCCCCTCAATGATGACGGAAGGATGCTTAAAGAAGCCAGAGGAAGACTTCCCAGTTCCTTCCATTCTCACCCTGTTTTAGAATCATAGAATGGTTTGGGTTGGAAGGGACCTTAAAGATCATCTAGTTCCAATCCCCCTGCCATGAGCAAGGACATCTTCCACCAGCCCAGGTTGCTCAGAGCTCCATCCAACCTGGCCTTGAACACTGCCAGGGAGAGGGCAGCCACAGCTTCTCCGGGCAACCTGTGCCAGTGTTTCACCACCCTCATGGGGAAGAATTTCTTCCTAATATCTAATCTAAATCTGCCCTCTTTTAGTTTACAGCCATTCTCCCTTGGCCTATCACTACACCCCCTTGTGAAAAGTCCCTCTCCAATAACCAGATGTTGCTGCGAGTGCACCAAAATAACTGCGGAAATACAGCTGCTTACTCCGGAGGTTAATCAGACAGGCACGTGGTAATGGCAGCTGCCGTTGAAGTCACACCAAGCTGTTGCACAAACGGCGCGGATACCTCTGAAAAGCCACCTCCGTGCCACCTCGGCGCTCCCGGCAGCCGCTC